>OQWM01000165.1_pt1 | contig 37199 bp, 27 predicted proteins | sample 1691531 | NCBI WGS metagenome assembly OQWM01 (sample SAMN03418257, study PRJEB22391) | human gut metagenome | biome: human-gut; feature: organic feature; material: feces | host: Homo sapiens | place: Tanzania | collected 2013-01
GTCCTCCGCCTGGGGACTACGGCCCGCCAGTCCCCGCCGCACTTCCGGGGTTGAGCCCCGGGATTTCACGGCGGGCTTGGAGGGCCCCCTGCGGACCCTTTACGCCCAGTGAATCCGAATAACGCTCGCCACCTACGTGTTACCGCGGCTGCTGGCACGTAGTTAGCCGTGGCTTCCTCTCCCGGTACCGTCATTGTATTCGTCCCGGGTGACAGAGGTTTACGACCCGAAGGCCTTCGTCCCTCACGCGGCATCGCTCCGTCAGGCTTTCGCCCATTGCGGAAGATTCTCGACTGCAGCCTCCCGTAGGAGTCTGGGCAGTGTCTCAGTCCCAGTGTGGGTGACCATCCTCTCAGACCACCTACCCGTCGCAGCCTTGGTGGGCCGTCACCCCGCCAACTAGCTAATGGGACGCGAAGCCTTCCCCAGGCGTGAACTTTCGGACTCCCCCCATGCGGGGGGGGCCCATCATTCCGTGTTAGACGCCGTTTCCAGCGCTTATCCGGGACCCGGGGGCGGGTTCTTCACGTGTTGCGCACCCTTTCGCCACTGGGTGCATTGCTGCACCCCGTCCGACTTGCATGCCTAATCCATGCCGCCAGCGTTCATTCTGAGCCAGGATCAAACTCTCCATGAAAGAAAAGAAAGACCTGTCGATTCAGGTTCTACATATTCAAAGTTGGGGTCGCCCCGCGCCACGAGGGCGGGGCGATCCGCACACAGCATTGCGCTGTCCGGTTTCCAAGGAGCGGGACGGCTTCCCGAAAGGGGAGCCGCTTGAGGTGCGCCATTTCCGGCGCGGGGCTTACTCTAAGCCGACTAAAGGGGATTGCAAGCCCGGTCGGCGAATTTTTCCGGAAAAAATGCTGACGAAGGTTTTTTCCGCGCCCTCCGGGGCCTCCCTCCCTCCTCAAGGGCGCGCCCAGGCGCGCCATCCACGCACTACACTCTCCTCCCTACTCTCTACTCAACGGAAGCCCACTGCATAGTGACCACGCACTACCCTCTCCATTCTCCTCCCTACTCTCTACCCAACGGACGCACGGCGGAATCGCCGCGCGGGGCGCGCCCGAGCGCGCCAACCACGCACTACCCTCTCCATTCTTCTCCCTACTCTCTACTCTTTCATCCTTCTTTGGAGGGCGATCTTCCATCTAAGGTCGGTGAACTTTTGGAGGAGCGCGTTGATGTCCTTTGCCTTGGCGAGTTGATGCAGTTCCCTGTCTGTTGCATGGAAGGCGAGGATTCTTGCCATTCGTTCATCCCCTTTGCAGGCTCCTTTCAGGTTTTCCAGGGCCTTTTTGAACACATGCCTTGTCCTTGCATGCCTGAGGACAAAGAAGAGTGCCGTGGCGGCGAATACAGTCCATCCCGTCCATGCGGGCAATGCGTGCCACGCCGCATTCAGGAGTTGGCATACCACCAGGGCGAGGCATGCCAGCATGAATGCGAAGGAATCCATCTGCGTATGCATGATTCCCCCCCAGCTTCGTCTGAATGCGCTCCTTGCCGTCTGGTATGCGAAATGCTCTTCGAACTCCGTTGAATTCAGGGACGCGCGTGCGACATGGCACACCTCGTGTGCGAGGATTTCGTCGCGGTCATAGAAGAGATGTCTTTTTTTTGTGCGGAGTCTTTCTCCGATTATGAAGACCGTGAAGAGCGTTGGCGGGAACGTATACGTGCATCCACCGAAGAGCCAGCTTGCCCGTGGATTGCAGAAGAATCCCGGCACCCAGTCGCATTCGAATCCATATAGCCTTTCCGTCTGGCGGTTGGGTTCCCTTCGGTTTTCCCGTGGAATTTCCGAGGCGGCGTCGACCTTGAGTCCTTCGAGTGAGATTCCCGAGGAGGAACCGATATCCCTTTGGAACTCCTGGAACCTTTGCTGGAGCGCCTCCAGCCGCATTGCGAAGCCCTCTGCGTCCTCTCCAGGGGCGGGCGTCAATCCGCGTGCATCGAGTTGGCAGAGCGTCTTCATATCGCCCCTTTTCACGCGTGTCAGCAGGTCGCCGTCCCAGAGATTCATTTTTTTGGAGGAGAGCCTTTTGTTTTTATCCCTACGAAAAAACAGGGGCGTCGGGGCAGATGATTCCCGACGCCCCATTTTGGCGGAGTGCCTACTATCTCTAGCCGCCGAGTTTATCGATCATCTTGACCAGTGGTGCGAAGAGAGCGATGACGATTGTACCGATGATGACAGCCAGGAACATAATCATCAGAGGTTCGATAAGCGATGTGAGTGCCTCGACCGCGCGGTCGACCTCCTCCTCATAGACCACTGCGACGCGGTTGAGCATATCCGGCAGGGCACCGGTTTCCTCGCCGACTTCGATCATGGAGCAGAGCATCAGCGGGAAGATGCCTGACTTTTCGAGGGGCTTCGTCATTCCCTCGCCTTCCTTGACCGCCTCGTGGACCGTATCGATTGCGCGGGCGAAGATCTCATTGCCGGCGGTATCGCGCACAATCATCAGCGCCGAGAGGACTGCGACGCCGGAGCCCATGAGGGTTCCCAGGGTTCGTGCGAATCGTGCGCAGATATTCTTGACGACGAGGCTGCTGATTGCGGGAATCTTGATACACATCAAGTCCCATAGGTATGTGCCAAGCTTCGTCTTCAGGAAGAGCTTCAGGACGATGATGATTCCGATGAAGCAGAGGAAGACCGTCATGAAATGGTGCTGCATTGCGTATGAGCAGTTGATGACGAAGGTGGTGATTCCCGGGAGGGACTCTCCGGGGAGCATTTCCTCGAACATCGCGCCGAACTTCGGGATGATGAAGATCATCAGACCTGCGGTGATGCCCATTGCCATGATGAGAACCGCGATAGGATAGACCATGGCGGACTTGACCTTGCCGGCGATGCGCTGGGCCTTCTCCATGAATTCGGCGAGTCGGTTCAAGACGATTTCCATGGCGCCGGAGGCTTCGCCGGCGCGGATCATGGAGACATAGAGCTTGTCGAAGGACTTCGGATGCAGCGAGAGCGCTTCGGAGAAGGTGGAGCCGCCTTCGACCGAGTCTGCCAGGCTGCCCATGACCTTGAAGAGCGCGGGCTGGTTGCCCTTCGCCTGCCGCTGGAGAGTCCTCAGGGCGCGGACAAGGGGCAGGCCTGCCTCAAGAAGCGTTGCCAGCTGGCGCGTGGCGGTGCAGAGGTGCTTCTTCGGAATCTTCGGCATGCCGAAGAGCGAACCCGCGCCTGAACCCGCCCCCTTGGACTTCTGGCCGCCGCCAATGGTCGTAAGGCTGGTCAGCGAAAGCGCCTGGCTCTCAAGCTGCTTGATTGCCGACGACTCGTCGTCTGCGTCAATAATCCCCTTGCGGAGCTTGCCGTCAGCATCGTAGGCTGTGTATTGGAATTTTGCCATATCTGGTGGCCTCCGTGTGTATTAGCGCTTGGCAGAAGGCATTGAATTCCTGTCTGCCTTGAGCTGGTCGTGGATCTTCTGGACGACTCCTTCGGCGTCGCGGCACTTTGTAATCAGGTCTCCGTAGGAGATCTTTCCCTGGTTGTAGAGCTGGATCAGGTGGGAGTCCAGGGTATTCATGCCGTATTTGGCACCGGTCTGGATATCCGACGTGATACGGAAGGTTTTTCCATCTCGGATAAGGGCCTGGATGGATGGCGTGGAGATCATGACCTCGAATGCGGCGACGCGCCCCTTCTTGTCGATGCGTTTCAGCAGCAGCTGCGAGATGACGCAGATAAGCGTCGACGCGAGCTGTGTGCGGATCTGAGCCTGCTGGTTTGTCGGGAACGAGTCGACGATACGGTCGATTGTCTCCGCGGCTCCCGTGGTATGGAGGGTTCCGAAGACCAGGTGGCCGGTTTCAGCCGCCGTGATTGCGGCGGAGATTGTCTCGTTGTCTCGCATTTCTCCGACGAGGATGACGTCGGGGTCCTGTCGGAGGGCTCGCCTGATTGCGTCCGCGAACGAGGGGACGTCGTTGTGGACTTCGCGCTGCGTGACGATGCACTTCCGGCTGGTGTGGTAGAATTCGATGGGGTCCTCGATGGTGATGATATGGTCGCTTCTTTCGTGGTTGATGACATCGATCATCGAGGCGAGGGTGGTGGACTTTCCCGAGCCGGTGGGTCCTGTGACGAGGACGAGTCCCCTGGGTCGGAAGAGGATGTCCTTACACGCCATCGGGAGTCCGATTTGCTCGAGTGTAAGCAGGTTGTTGGAGATTGTTCGCAGGACCAGGGCGATATTTCCGCGTGCCCGGAATGCGGAGACACGGAATCGCGCCTTGTCGCCGAATGCGAAACCGAAGTCCACGGTTCCGTCCTGCTGGAGTTTCTGCTGGTTTGCCTCGCTGGTGATTGACTTCATGAGGTACTCGGTGTCCTCGGGTTGCATTGGGGGGACATCCAGCGGGGTGAGTTCTCCGTGCAGTCGGAGGGTAGGCGGGGAAAAGCAGGGGAGGTGCAGGTCGCTGGCGCCTTCCTCAAGAACCAGGTCCAGCAAATCCGCCATTTCGAGTTTGGCCATTGTCTTATATGCTCCTAGGGTGATTGGCGGCCTCCGCCGTGGCGGCGGGTCGCGCTTCCATTGAATTGCCTGTAGTGAAGCCTGTGGCTACGCGAAGGTGAACTGTATGACCTCCTTCGCGCTGGTGATGCCGTTCAGGACGTGGCAGAGCCCGTCCTGCCGGAGAGTCCTCATGCCCTGTTCGATTGCCTTCTGCTTGATTTCCTGGGTCGGGCACCTGCGGTTGATCATGACCTGGATTTCGGGGGAGGTCTTCAGGAGTTCGAAGATGCCGATTCTCTTCTTGTATCCGGAGCCATTGCAGAAGTCGCACCCTTCGCCCCGGTAGAACTTGCGCCCCGCGAGCTGTTCCCGCGTGATGCCGAATGCGTCCAGCTCGTCATCCGTGGGGTCGTATTCCTGGCGGCAGTTCGGGCAGCATCTGCGGATAAGCCGCTGTGCCAGGACTCCGATGACGGTGGAGCTGATGAGGAATGGTTCGATTCCCATGTCAATCAGACGTGTGACAGCGCCGGCCGCGTCGTTGGTATGGAGGGTCGAGAGGACCAGGTGTCCCGTGAGAGACGCCTGGATTGCGATGTCGGCGGTCTCCTTGTCACGGATTTCACCGACCATTATTCGGTCGGGGTCCTGTCGGAGGAATGCCCTGAGCGCATTTGCGAAGGTCATTCCGACGGCTTCGTGGACAGGCACCTGCATGATGCCCTCCAGGTCGTATTCGACGGGGTCTTCGACGGTGAGGAGCTTGTCCTCGAGGACATTCAGTTCCTTGATTCCCGAGTATAGCGTGGTGGTCTTGCCCGAGCCGGTGGGTCCCGTGACCAGGAAGATTCCATTCGGGCGGCTGATCAGCTTTCGGATTGACGCCACGGTCTCCGGGGTCATTCCGAGGGAATCCAGGTCGAGGTTGACGACGCTCCGGTCGAGAATACGGAGCACCACCGACTCGCCGTATCTTGTCGGCAGGGTTGACACACGGAGGTCGACGGGATTGCGGTTGATACGCAGCTCGATACGCCCGTCCTGGGGGATTCTCCTCTCGGAGATGTTCATTCCGCTCATGACCTTGATACGGCTGATGACGGGGATGGCCAGGTGCTTCGGGGGCGGCGTCATCTCGTAGAGGTCGCCGTCGATGCGGTAGCGGATTCGGAACTCGTCGACGAATGGTTCGAAGTGGATGTCGGAGGCCTTGTCGCGGATTGCCTGGTTCAGGATGACATTCACGAACTTGACGATTGGCGTGTCGTTTGCGGCCGCCAGGAGCTCCGCATCGGTCGCATGGCTGAAGTCCTTTTCCTGGTTGAACTTGTGCTCGGCAATCAGCTCGTTGATGGTATCGGCGACATTCGACCCGCTTTCTGGATAGAAGGCCTCCAGCGCCTCCACGATGTCGCGGGGGCGCGCCACCACGATGCGGCAGTCCTTGGACACGACGAAGTGCAGCTCGTCGATGAGCTTGGTGTCGAAGGGCTTGTCAGTCGCCAGGGTCAGGGTCTCCCCGTCCTCCTGGATTGGGACGATGCTGTACGTCCTGGCGATATCTGCGCTGATGGCGTTTGCGACCTCCTTGTCAATCGAACTGATATGGAGTTCAACGAACTGCGTATTGAGTTCATCCGCGACGAGCTGCAGGAGCTGGTCTTCGGTGATGATCTGGTAGTTGTAGAGGACTTCCTCGAAGTCCTGTCCGGTATTCCGGCTTTCCTCCAGGACTTCCTGGAGCTGGTCTTCCGTCGCCAGCTTTCGCCTGCGCAGGATCTGCCAGATCATCGTCACCTCTGGCTTCACTTCAATAGTGTTGTCGTACATGTTTTCCCTCGACAGAAATAAGGAATGTTGTGTTTTGGGAGGAGGTTCTATTCGGTGACGGTCAACCGGAGGACCTCGTTGATCGAAGTTATTCCCATTGCCGCCTTGCGGATGCCGTCGTCGCGCAAGTCTCTCATGCCGAGTTCCTTTGCCCGCCGTTTGATTGCTCCGGCGTCTGCGCGATTGTAGATCATGTTCTCCAGCGAGTCGTCCAGCATGAAGATTTCATAGATACCCATTCTTCCGCGGTATCCCTTGTTGCAGTCGGGGCATCCGACGGGTTCCATGAAGGTGTTCTTTTCGACATACTCCTTCGTTATGCCGAGTCCGTCGATTTCGTTCTCCGTGACTGTATGCGGCCTCTTGCAGTTCTTGCAGAGTCGTCTGACGAGTCGCTGCGCCATGACTGCCCGGAGCGAGGATGCGACGAGGAAGGGCTTGACCCCCATGTCGATGAGTCGCGGGATTGCCGACGGCGCGTCGTTGGTGTGCAGGGTGCTGAAGACCAGGTGTCCGGTAAGCGCGGCGTTGATGGCGATGGTGCCTGTCTCCACGTCTCGGATTTCACCGACCATGATGATATTCGGCGCCTGTCGGAGCATTGCGCGCAGTGCGTTTCCGAAGGTGAGTCCCACGTCTGTGTTGACCTGGACCTGGTTGATTCCGCTGAGTTCGTATTCGACAGGGTCTTCAGCGGTGATGATCTTCCTGGTGGGCTGGTTGAGTTCGTGCAGGAAGGAGTAGAGGGAGGTGGTCTTCCCCGAACCAGTAGGCCCTGTGACCAGGAAGATGCCGTCGGGAAGATTGAGGATCTGGTAGATGAGCTTGATGTCGTCCTCCAGGAAGCCAAGTTCCGCGATGCCGAGCATGACGCCGCTCTTGTCAAGGATACGCATGACAATCGACTCGCCGTGGGTTGTCGGGATGTCGGAGACACGGAGGTCGAGTTCGCGGCCCATGGCGGGGATTCTGATGCGCCCGTCCTGGGGGATGCGGTGTTCGGAGAGGTCCATGCCGCTCTGAAGCTTCAGACGGCTCAGGATCTTGTTCTGGAGATACTTCGGGGGAGCCTCGACCTCGTTCAGGACGCCGTCAATGCGGTAGCGGACGCGGAAGCGCTTCTCCATGGGCTCCAGGTGGATATCGGATGCCCTGGAACGGAAGGCCTCGAGAATCAGGAGGTTGACGTAGCGGATGATGGGGGCCGCCTCGTCCCCCTCCCCTTCCCCGAGGGCGCTGTCGGTGGTGGACTCCGTGGTGGCCGAAACCGTGACGTCGGTGGTGGTCTCGGTCATCTCCGTCAGGATGTCGCCGGCGTCGTCACGGCGGTAGTAGTAGTCGAGAGCCTGGGTGAGCTGCCTGTCGGAGGCGATTACGAAGACGACGTCCATCTTCGTGAGGTGCCTCACTGCGTCCTGCGACTCGATGTCCGCGGGGTCCGAAGTGGCGACCTTCATGCAGTCATTGCTGTAGTCGACGGGCACCATGCGGTATCTCATGGCGATCTGTGCGGGGAGCATCTGGATGACGTGTTCGGGGATTCTCTCCTTTCGGGAGTCGAAGTCGAATATGTCCATCCCGTACTCCTCGGAGAGCATCTTGAGCACCGTCGTGTCGTCGACAGCCTTGGTGGCATAGAGAGCCGCCAGCATGTTGTCGGCGCTCTCCTCCTGGACACGTTTTCTGGCTTCCTCAAGCTGGGCTTCGGTAATCAGCCCCCTCGAACTGAGGAGATCCACAATGAAATCTTCTTGGCCTATCACGCTTTTTACTCCGGATGATGGTGTCAGGCGGTTGCACAATGGATAAAATCCGCCGTGTGAAACTAGACAGTTAGCTAATATAGCCCCAAAAGACGCCAAGCGATTATACAGATTCCCGAAAAATGCCACAGAAGACGAAAAAGAGCCAATATCGTTCTCATTGTAAGATTGTTATGACTACCTTTGATTTAGGTGGCAGTTTCGCTCGCCCGGAATAAAGTGGTCGCATGATGGAATTCAGGGCGGACAATGGAAGCGATTCCACGGGGCAAACAGGCGGAAAAGCCGACGGGATTTGGCGGACTACGGAGACATCCCCCGCGTTCTGGGGATTTGCGGCGGTATTCCTCGTCTGCCTCGGCCACAATTCCGGGTGGCCTCAGTGGGGCGTCGCGGCCGCCGTCGCGGGTCTCCTTGTGTTCCTGGCGGCAGTGCGCATGGACCGGCGGCGGCTTCTCGCAGTCGCACTGCTCTCGGCAATTGCCTTCGCGCGCTCGAAGGGGGCGCTCCAGGGGAGCGACCAGACACTGCTGCGGACATTGCCAAGAGAAACCTGCGGTGGGGATTTCCAGCTCGTGGTGAGGAATGCGCCGATGGGGAACGGCCCGCTCAGACCCTGGGACGAAGGCAAGGGAACCGTCGTCGCAGAGGTCACTTCGCTTCAGACCCTCGTGGACGAGGCGCCGAGGGAGGTCTCCGGCCTGGTTCTCCTGCAGGGGCGCACCCCGAGGGACCGCCTCCTCCTGCGGCTTCTCCAGGAGGGGCAGATACTGGCGGGCCATGGCACCTTCGTCGCATTCATGGAGACGCCGGATTCGCCCACCGGATTCTACGGAGAATATCTCAAATCCAGGGGGATCTTCAGGGGGCTCATCGTGGACAGGTGGCGGGTGGCGGGCGAGGACGAGTCGCCCGGGGTGTTCTGGACACGCGCCGTCAGATGCGCCCGCGAGGAGCTGGGGCTGCGTCTTGTCCGCGGCATCAGGGACGGCGATGACGCGCGTCTTCTCCTGGCGCTGGGGCTTGGGCTTGCGGAGTTCATCCCGACGGAGCTCCGCCAGGAGCAGGTCGCCTCTGGGACGGTGCATGTATTCGCAATCTCCGGGATGCACGTGGGGATGGTTGCGCTGATGCTGGCGTTTCTGCTGAAATGGACTGGAGTCCCACTTCGCTGGCGATGGCTCCTGACGGGATTCCTGTCAGGAGTCTACGTAATCCTGACAGGCGCCGCCCCGTCGGGAGTCCGCGCCCTGGTGATGACACTGCTCGTCCTCTACGCAAACATGCGCTGGCGCATGCCGTCGTACCTGAACACCATCGGCCTTGCCGGATGCGCCGCGCTGCTCGTCAACCCGCGGGTCATTGGCAATGTCGGCTTTGTATACTCATACGCGACTGTCACCCTGCTCATCTGGCTAGCGCCTGTCCTCGCCAGGTGGATGAAGGTCATCTCAGAACGGGAGAGGTGGATTCCACGGAAAAGCAGGAGACGGCGCGCCACGAATCTCCTGCGGTGGTGCGCTTCCGGGCTCGTCGTCTCGACAATCGCCTGGATTGGCAGTTCCGGAATCTCCTTCCGAATCAACGGAAGGGCCAGCCTCGCGGCGCCGCTTGTCAACATCCCCCTCGGAACAATGGTCTACCTGACGCTGATGCTCTGCCCACTGAAGATTCTGGCGGAGGGAGCGCTGCCACCAGGGTGCGACCTGGCGGCATCCGTCCTCGAAAAGGCAATGCACCTGACAAGATTCCTCGCGTCATGCGGCGCCACAAGCACGGCGTGCCTCCCAGTCAGAAGATTCACAGCCACCGAAGCAACACTCTTCTACGCCGCGCTGCTCTGGCTGCTTGCCCGCAGGCGGAGCCTTCCTGGGGAAAAGACCATCCCGGAAGAGCGAGAAACGGAGGGCGAAACTACATAACATCCTCATTTCCAATAAGTTATGCAATCATGCGAATCCTCCGCGCTTCCTCCCTGCCCGGGATAATCATCCCGGGGCGGAAGGGAGCTATCCGGAGAATGGCAGGATTGTCCGGAAGACATTTGTCAACGCCCCTGGTGGCAGGAACAGCAGGATTGCCGCCAGCGCGGTGAGTATTTCGATGCACATGCGGAATCTTTCGTTTGTGAGCCGTCGGCTGAGGGCGACTCCGAGGACGCATCCGACTGCGAGCGCGGGGATGAGCTTCAGGTTGAAGAGGAGGCTCTCCGCATTGATCATTCCCCGCCCCACCATGAACGGGACCTTAATCCAGTTGAGCACGAGGAAATACCAGGCGTTTGTCCCGATGAAGTCGTCCTTTGGCAACCCGATTGCCAGCAGATAGATGAGTGCGACGGGGCCGGCCGCGTTTGCGAGCATTGTCGTGATCCCGGCCAGCAATCCGAAGAACACCACCATCGACCACATGGCGGCGCGGTTCTCCTTCCGGTCGCTCACCATGCTGCTCAACGTCCCCTTGAAGCGGTTAAGCACAAGCAGTACGAGGACGATGCACGCGGTGGCGTATCGGATTGCCGTGTCGTCCATCCAGGATGCTCCGAGGAGGAGATATCCTATGAAGATTCCTGCGCATGAGACCGGCAGGAGCCTCAGGAGGAGTTTCCAGTTGCAGCTGCGCTTGAAGTGGAATGCGCCGAATGCGTCGCCTGCGACGAGCATGGGAAGCAAGGCTCCAGTCGCAGTCTTTGCGGGCAGGACGCTCGCCAGCATGGGGACCGCCAGCGACCCAAGACCGGGAATGCCGCATTTCGCCATGCCGACGACAATTCCGCATACCGTCGCCAGAATCCACCCGCCAATGCTCAAATCATACATACGCTTCGACGTGCCCCTTCGCACGCATTCCAGAAATCATCTTTTCGCTTCGCACTTGACTTCCAGTGCGGCCGAGAGCCTTTCGCGCAGGATTTCGCCGCGCCATCCCTCCACGAGACGCCCACTGATGAGATGGTTGCAGACAATTCCGTACGACGTGGATTCGGCGAGGTGTTTCGGGCAAAGGACTGTGGAGTCGATTTGCCTTTCAGTGGCGGCCTTTCGCGTGATGCCCAGGATTCGCTCGGTGTATTGCTTTGCCAGCGTGGTGTCGTGGGGAGTGTGCCTTGTTTCGCTGCCTTTCGGCACCACCGGCGGCGGGTTTGCGACGATTTCGAGGATTTCCCCTGCAAAGCGCCGCACCCGTTTTGTCCAGCAGTTTGGCATTTTGAAGAGCGCCCTTTCATCATCAGGAGCGGTGTGCGCGCACCAGTGGAGTTGCTCGTCGGAGAGGATTCTGCTTCGTGAGATGTCGAGCTCCCGCGCGCGCCTTTCGCGCCAGACTGCCAGGGCGAGTGTCCGCTGGCGTATGGCCGGCGAGTCGTCGTACCATCCGTGGGCTGGCCTGATGCGCGTGGCCGCGTCCTCGACGGGCGGCAGCTCATACAGCCTCCCGTTGCCGTAGATATTCTCCATCTCCTCCTGGAAATCCGCCAGATTCCCGCAGGCGGCCATCTTCTCCCTGTAGAGTTCCATAAGTTCGGGGAGGAGCTCCACGTCGTCGGCCGCGTATTCGAGCTGCTTCCCGTTCAGCGGCCTGTGGAGCCAGTCGCTGCGTGTCTCACTCTTCGGCAGGACAATTCCCAGGTTCTTCTCGATGACGGACTTGAGGCTCTGGTTGTTCTTTTCGCCGCAGAATGCCGGCGCCAGCTGGATGTCGAAGACCGACCTGGGAATCACGCTTCCGCCGCATGCGCGGTTGAGGATTGGGAGGTCGTTGGCGCCGCTGAAGAGAATCTTGACCCGCGACGCGTCCTCGAGTATTTCGACAAGGGGTGACCAGTCGGTGATTGCCAGAGGGTCCACAAGCGCCGCCTCCCCCCGCCCAAGCCCGATTTGGAGAAGGGCGAACTCGGGGAAGTAGGTGACCGTCCAATTGAATTCCGTGTCGAGCGCGACGGGGCGCCCCTTCGGGAGCGATGCGCAGAACTCTGCGAAGACGGAGTTTGTGTCAATCCAGGGATGCTTCATGGGAAAGCCGGGGAACTAGTCTATGATGCTCTGGAGCACCCACCCCTCTGCACTGCCCCGCATGCCCTCGAAACGCCTCTTGAACTCCGCAAGGACCGGACCCGCGCCGTGGGCGTCAAGGGAAGCCTTGTCCTTCCAGGACTCGACCATGGTGACATAGACCTTCCCGGAATCGTCGCCGGGCTTGCGCCAGTCAAAACACGGCGCGTAGTAGACGCAGCCAGGCTCCTGGCGGACCTTCGGAACTATGTCCTTCAGGATTTCAACGTATGCGTCAAGGCACTCGGGCTTGATTTCCGCACGGGCAAATACATGAATCATAGTGGGAACTCCTTGGGTTGGTTATGGCGACAATTCGAAGAATATATCCCGGTGGAGGCGGCCTGACGATGGCTAAGGCACCATGGGGTTCGACCGCGGGGACGGAATGGCGCGAAGGGACTCCATGACTTTCATGACTACAAGGCCGTTTGCACAACATGCGGCAAAGGGGGCATATAGTCGATTCCGACGACTGGCATGGAGCCGCCGCCAGAAAAGAGGAGTTTTTGATGAAGCAATCGGGAAATGAAGGAGCGGTATTTACCAATGAACTACGCAACTCCCTGCGCACCAAGAGGATGTCACTTGGATTGACATACGTCGCGCTTGGCAGGTTCCTGGGAATCTCATGGGGGACTGTCCGAAAATGGGAGCAGGGGCAGACCCGATGCTGCCTGCAGCGCCACGCCTCGCTTGTGAGGAACTTCGTTGACGGACTCTATGACGAGGCGCTCCTGGGAAGGATGGGCTCCGCGAATGTGAACGCCTACCTGAAGCCCCTGCCCAACGAGGCGCTTTTGTGTGCGCAGCGCTTCCATGCATGCTGCCGGATGCTCGCCTCGTCCCCCGAACTCAGAAGCGCCTTTATCAGGCGCGCGTCCCGGGAGGTCAGCAGCATCCTGGAGAAGATGCTCGCGTCGTGAGGCGCGTCTTCTTCCGCGCCGCCGGTATACGGCAAGCCCCCGGCGCGTCTCCGCGCCGAGGGCATGTCTTCAGGCTTCCAGCACTAGGCTAGAGCATCGACTTGTAGAGCGCGACGATGTCTTCCTTGGTGGGATCCTTGGGGTTGCCGGGGGTGCATGCGTCAGCCATCGCGGAATCCGCCAGGAAGTCGAGATCCGCCTCCTTGACTCCGACCTCGGCCAGATGCTGCGGGATGCCGACGTCCTTTCCGAGCTGGCGGACTGCGTCGACGCAGGCCTTGCGGTATTCGTCCTGGGTCATCTTTTCAACGCCCTCGACTCCCATCGCGATTGCAATGTCCTTGTACTTCTCGCCGGTGGCGGGAGCATTGTAGGCGAGGACGGTGGGCAGGATTGCCGCGCAGGCCACGCCGTGGGGGGTGTCATAGAGCGCGGAGAGCGGATGTGCCATCGAGTGGACGATTCCGAGGCCCACGTTGGAGAAGCCCATTCCGGCGATGTACTGGGCGACTGCCATCTTCTCGCGGGCGTCGGCATCCTTGTTCACGGAGTCACGCAGGTGCTTCGCGATCATCTTGATGGCGGTGATGTGGAGCATGTCGGTCAGATCCCAGGCGCCCTTGGTGATGTAGCCTTCGATTGCGTGGGTCAACGCGTCCATGCCAGTGGCGGCGCAAAGCCCGCGGGGCATCGACATGACCATGTCGGGGTCGATGATCGCGACGACGGGGATGTCGTGGGGGTCGACGCACACGAACTTGCGGTGCTTCTCAACGTCCGTGATGACGTAGTTGATGGTGACCTCGGCCGCCGTGCCGCTCGTGGTGGAGACCGCGATGATGGGCAGGCACGGCTTCTTGGTCGGGGCGACACCCTCCAGGCTCCGCACGTCCGAGAACTCGGGGTTGGTCATGATGATGCCAATCGCCTTGGAGGTGTCAATCGCACTGCCGCCGCCAACCGCAACCAGAATGTCGGCGCCCTCGGCCTTGCAGAACTCAACGCCTTCCTTCACATTCTCAATCGTCGGATTCGCCTTGATGCCGCTGTAGACCTTGTAGGCAATGCCAGCCTTGTCCAACACGTCGGTGACCTTCGTGGCAACGCCAAACTTGATCAGATCGGGATCGGTGCAGAGCATGACCTTCTTGCAGCCACGCGCCTTGATCTCAGTGGCAACCTCGTTGATCGCCCCTTTGCCAAAATACGAAGTCTCGTTCAAAATGATGCGACTTGCCATTTCCTCATTGCTCCTGAAAATGGAGGAAAACCCAAAACCCGCACGCGCCAAGGAAAAATGACGACGCAAAGGGATGACGGATTCACCTCCGACTGCCGTTCAAGATTGTCACGGCAGAACCCCTGCCGTGGCGGAAACACAGATAATGTAACGGAAGAACCGCGATATGCGAGTCCCTCATGATATTTTTTTAACAAGACAAGGGGAAAATATCAGGGAGGGGAACGCATTGGACTTCAGGTTGTCTTCACCTGACCAGGTCAAGGAATTCGTTTCTGGTTGCCTGGCTGCTCCGGAACGACCCGAGGACCGCGCTTGTGACCATGAGTGAATTCTGCTTTTGGACTCCCCTCATCATCATGCACAAATGATGACATTCCATGACAACTCCGACTCCTTCGGCGCCGATTTTTTCGCGGATATATGATGCGATTTGCTGTGTGAGCCTTTCCTGGAGTTGGAGTCTTCGTGCGAAGCAATCCACGATTCTGGCCAGTTTTGAGACGCCATACACCTTTCCCTTTGGGATGTATCCGATATGGCATCGTCCGTAGAATGGGAGGAGATGGTGTTCGCAGAGCGAGTAGACCTCGATATCCTTCACCAGGACCATGTGGTTGCACTCTTCGCTGAAGATTGCGTCCCCGACGATGTCGTCGGGGTTCTGGTTCATTCCCTGGAGGAGGAATTCGAAGGCCTTCTGGACCCTTTCCGGGGTTTTGAGGAGCCCTTCCCTGTCGGGGTTTTCCCCTGAGAGCCTAAGGACCTCCCTTATATGGTCCGCGATTGACAAGTCGTGGGATTCGGGCATCATGTCTTGCATGTGTGAGCTGGATTCTACTCGAAGCGTCCGCAGCACGCCTTGTACTTCTTTCCCGAGCCGCATGGGCACGGGTCGTTCCTTCCGACCTTCGGGTGTTCCCTGCGGACCGTCACCGTCTTGGCGGGCCTTGCGGGGCCGGAATCCCCCTCGAACTGCCCGAGGCTCTGGTGCATCATCTGGATTTTTGCCCGTTCCTGCTTGCGGCGTGTGTCCTCGCTCTGCCCGTCCGGGCTTTCGACGTCGCGGCTGTCGTCGGCGGTCCGCCGTATGAGCCTGTATCTGAAGATGTTTGTGCAGACGGCGTCCTTGATTCCTCCCAGGAGCGTGGAGTAGAGATTGTATGCCTCCTGCTTGTACTCGACCAGGGGGTCTCTCTGTCCGTATGAGCGCAGCTGGACGCTTTGGCGCAGGTCGTCCATGTCATAGAGGTGCATCTGGTAGAGATTGTCGAGTGCGTTTAGCATGATATAGCGTTCCAGCCAGCGGCTTGCCTCGGGTCCCTCCGCGGTCTCCTTGATTGTGTACGCCTCGTCGATGCGTTCCATGATTGCATCGATGAGAGCCTCGTTCTCCTTCTGGTTCTTCTCGTCGGTGAAGATTTCCTTTGCAAAGGAGAAGGGGATTGTGCGGTTGAGCCATCCCTGGAGTTCCGTGGTGTCGAGGGCCTCCCCCTTGGGACGCGCGGCGAATGCCGCGTCTACGCGCTCGCCCACTGCCGTCCTGATGAAGTCCATCAGCAGTTTCCGGGAGTCCTCGGTGGTGAGGATTTCGTGGCGCAGGCCGTAGATTGCGGTACGCTGCTTGTTCATCACGTCATCGTATTCAAGGGTGCGCTTTCTGATGCCGAAATGCTGCTGCTCCACCCGCTTCTGCGCCTTCTCAATAGAACGGCTCAGCATGGGATGGGAGAGCTCCTGCCCCTCCTCCAGGCCAAGACGATCCATGATGGACGCGATCCGGTCGGAGCCGAAGAGCCTCATCAGATTGTCCTCGAGGGAGATGTAGAACCTTGAGGAGCCGGGGTCGCCCTGGCGTGAGCAACGTCCGCGCAACTGCAGGTCGATTCGCCGTGCATCGTGCCTTTCGGAGCCGATGACATGGAGTCCTCCCAGCTCCTTGACGCCAGGCCCCAGCTTGATGTCGGTGCCTCGGCCGGCCATGTTGGTCGCGATTGTGACGGCGCCGCGCTGTCCCGCCCGCGCGACAATCTCGGCCTCGCTCTGGTTGTGCTTTGCGTTCAGCACATTGTGGATGATGTGCTCCCGTGTGAGCAGCCTGGAGAGAAGTTCGGAGACCTCGACCGAGATCGTGCCGACCAGGACGGGCTGCCCCTTCTTGTTGCACTCGGAAATCTCCTGGATGATGGCGCGGTACTTCTCGCGCTGCGTCTTGTAGATTCTGTCGTCGTAGTCGACTCGGATGCAGGGCCTGTTCGTGGGGATTGTGACCACGTCCAGCTCATAGATTGACTTGAACTCCGTCGCCTCGGTGGCGGCGGTGCCCGTCATGCCCGCCAGCTTCTCATACATCCTGAAGTAGTTCTGGATTGTAATCGAGGCGAGAGTCTGGGTTTCACGCTCAATCTTGACATTCTCCTTCGCCTCAAGGGCCTGGTGGAGGCCCTCCGAGAAACGACGCCCGGGCTGCGGACGGCCGGTGAACTCGTCGACGATGATCACCTTGTTGTCCTGGACAACATACTGGACATCCTTCTCGAAGAGGCAGTATGCCCTGAGCAGCTGTGAGATGTTGTGGAGGAGTTCCGCCTTGTTGTCGTATTCCACCTGCACCTTCTTGCGGCGCTCCAGCTTCTCCTCCTCGGAGAGCGTGGTGTCCGCATCCAGTTCGCTGAAGATGGTGGGCAGGTCGGGAATGACGAAGGCCTGCGGGTCGGAGGGCATCAGCTCCGTGCGCCCCTTCTCGGAGAGCTCGGACTCGCCGCCCTTCTCGTCAACCGTGAAGTAGAGTTCCTCCTTGATTTGCTGGAGGAGGCCGCGGTTGACATCCGAATGCCACTCGGCATCCACGCGCTCGAGCCCCTTTCGGACAGCCGGCTCCTCCATGAAACGCCTGAGAAGCTTGTGGCGCGGCATGCCGATCTGGACCTTTGCGAGAAGATGGTACGCGAGGTCCTTGTCGTCCGCCGTGGCGTCCGGCTTGTCCAGCAGCTCCTTCGCCTCCTGGAGGAGGTTCGCCATCAGCTTGTACTGGCGGCTGTAGAGGGATTCCACCAGGGGCTTCACCTTGTCATACATGTGGGTGGAGACCTTGGCGGGGCCTGCGATGATGAGCGGGGTCCTCGCCTCGTCAATGAGAATCGAGTCGATTTCGTCGACGATTGCGTAGTAGTGGTCCCGCTGGACCAGTTCCTTGCTGGAATGGGCCATGCCCATGTCGCGGAGGTAGTCGAAGCCGAACTCGGAGTTCGTGCCGTATGTGATGTCGCAGTTGTACTGTTCGCGGCGGAGGTCGGGGGACTGGTTGTTCTGGATGCATCCGACCGTGAGCCCCAGCCACTTGTAGAGATGACCCATCCAATCGGAGTCGCGCTTCGCAAGATAGTCGTTTACGGTGACAAGCTGCACGTTCTTCCCTGTAAGGGCGTTCAAGTAGAGGGGCATCGTCGCGACAAGGGTCTTGCCCTCGCCGGTGGCCATTTCCGCAATCTTATGCTGGTGCAGGACGATTCCGCCCATGATCTGGACGTCAAAGGGCACCATGTCCCACTCCAGGCGGTGGCCTGTCACCTCGACAAAGTGTTCCTCCTCGTTGGTGGAGTTCTTCAGGCGGCGGCACGCCTCCTTCACCACGGCATACGCCTCGCAGAGGATGTCGTCGGTGGTCTCGCCATTCCTGAGCCTCTCCTGGAACTCGGGGGTCTTGGCCTTGAGCTCCTCGTCGCTCAGGCCCTTGTAGGACTCCGCCAACTCGTTGACCCTGTGGACCAGCGGCCAAAGCTTGTTGACAACGCGCTTGTTACGGCTGCTGAAGAGCTTCTTTATAATCCAATCGAGAAACATGCTAGTGAAATGTTGTGTGGTGATATGTCAGACTGCGCGCGCCCGCGGGCGAGGAGAAGAAACGGGGAGGCAGCTTCGCCGCGGCCACGCCGCCAGCCAGGGAAGGCAGGGGGCGGGCAGCTCCTCCGGCTCTCCTCCTACTTCGATCCCGGGTGCTCGAGGGGCTTCCCCTGGGCGCAGACCGGGCATTCCGCAGGATTGTAGGTCTTGAGGGAGAGCTTGACGAGGCTGCGGAAGGGAATCCCGAAGTCGACGTCGCCCTTGCTACGGTCGACCAGGACAGTGACGCCGACGGGGATTGCGCCGTAGGAACGCGCCAGGTCGATTGTCTGCTGGACGCGCCCTCCCTTGGTGACCACGTCTTCGGCGACAAGGACTCTTTCACCGGGTTTCAGCGTGAAGCCACGGCGGAGGAGAAGGTTGGACTGGTCGTCCTTCTCCGCGAAGATTGCCCGTGTCTGGAGCGCCTTTGCGACCTCCTGGCCAACCACGATTCCGCCAATGGCCGGCGAGAGGACGACGTCGATTTGCTCACCTGCCCAGGGCTTGGCCATTTCGGCGCATAGCTTGCTCGCGATTTCGGCATACTGGAGAAGGAGGGCGGCCTGGAAATACTGGTCGCTGTGGAGTCCGCTTCTCAGGAGGAAATGCCCGTTCAGCAAGGCGCCTGTCTCGGACATGTACTTCAGAATTTCTGATTCGTTCATAATGGATTGCCTTTCAATGGGTTACTTCTTTGGTTTAAGAGTCTTTTTAAGCTTGTCGACGGAGTCGCAGATTGCGACTGCAAGCTTGTCCTGGTAGTCCGCGCGTATCAGCTTTGCGCGCTCGGCCTTGTTTGAGATGAAGCCGAGTTCCACCAGCATTGCGGGGGCCGGCGTGTCAATGACCACCTTGAACTGCTTGCGCTTGATGCCCCTGTCCTCGGCCTTCGTGGCCGCCACCAGCGCGCGCTGGGTGTAGTATGCCCAGAGGGCGCTGGTGCGCTGGTGCGGGGTGGAGGCGCCCTTCTTGCCGATGTTCGTCGTCCCAAAGGAGGGGACTCCCGGCGGGTTCGCGATGAAGACCTCGATTCCGTGGATTGAGGAATCCTCGGCGGAGTTGCAGTGAATCGAAAGGAAGAGATCCGGCTTGGCCGCCGCGGCGGCCTTGCAGCGCTCCTCAAGGGTGACCGTCTTGTCGGTGTTGCGGATCATTATCACATTGTAGCCACGCTTGCGCAAAATCGCGGCTACCCTGCGTGCCATGACCAGGTTCAGGGATTTCTCAAGGAGCAAACCCGAAGACGCACCCTGGTCCTTCCCGCCATGGCCCGCATCTATCACAATGCGGCGAATCTCCCGGCGCGGAAGCAGCGACGTCCGCAAAAGAGGCTCCAGAAACTCCGTGTAGTCGGTCTTCTCAAGGAAGAAAACACCCTTCTGGTAGACGACAGGGTAGCTCAGGGTCGCATTCGTCCCCGAAACCTGGAAGACTGGCTTCTTCGCAGTGAAGACAATCTTCTCGCCACGCGGGGTTGTCAAGGTGATTGCCTGGAGTTTCTCCTTGTTGACGGAGACGGTTGCCCGGAAGCCGAACATTTCACCTATCTGTCTTATATTCAGATACTTACGCCCAGAGAGCGTAGTCTCCTTCAGCACAACGGGCTTCCGTTGGACAGGCTTTTTCGCAGGCGGGGCGGGCGCCTTTGGGCGGTGCTGCTGGGGGCGCGGCGCGGGCTTGACCGAGTCGGGAAGCCTGGGAAGCGGGGGGCGCGGCGCGGCGAAGCCAATCGCCGGCGTGCCTAGAAGCGCGACGATGGCGATTGCGATGAGCAGTCGTGTTTTTGCCGCAGCTGTTTTCATCGTCCCCCTTGCGTGGCTACTTTTCCTCGATTGTGATGACGGCCTTCTTCTCGCCCCTGATTATCTGCCCGTCAATGACGCACTTCGCCTTCTGGTTCTTCGCAATCTTCGGAATGTCGAACATGACGTCCAGCATCCTCTTCTCGATGATTGCACGGAGGCCGCGGGCGCCTGTCTTGCGGACGCAGGCGATCTCGGCGACAGCCTCCAGCGCGTCCTGCGTAAACTCAAGATCGACGCCGGAGATTGACATGAGCTCCTTGAACTGCTTGACAATCGCGTCCTTCGGCTCGGTCAGAATGTGGAGCAAATCGTCCTTGGAGAGTTCCTTCAGCGCGGTGACGACCGGCAGGCGCCCGACGAACTCGGGGATGAGCCCGAAGGTAATCAGGTCCTCCGGCTCGACATAGTCGAGGGGGTTGCGGGCAAGCTCCTCCTCGGGAATCGCAAGCCCCGACGCAGGCTTCTCATCGGCGCCAAAGCCAAGAGGCCGCGCACCGCCACGCTTGGCGACAATCTTGTCAAGGCCGACAAAGGCGCCGCCGCAGATGAAGAGGATGTTCTTCGTGTTCAGCTGGACGTATTCCTGGTCAGGATGCTTCCTGCCACCCTTCGGGGGAATGTTGGCGATGGTATTCTCGAGTATCTTCAAAAGAGCCTGCTGGACACCCTCGCCGGAGACGTCGCGGGTGATGGAGACGTTGTTCGTCTTCCGGGCGATCTTGTCGATTTCATCGACGTAGACAATCCCGATTTCCGCCTTGGAAATGTCGTTGTCGGCGGCCTGGATGAGCCTGAGGAGGATGTTCTCGACATCCTCGCCCACATATCCCGCCTCGGTGAGGGTCGTCGCATCCGCGATTGCAAAGGGGACCTGCAGCTTGCGGGCGAGGGCCTGCGCCAGAAGGGTCTTCCCGCTGCCGGTGGGGCCAATCATGAGGACGTTGCTCTTGACGAGCTCGACGTTGTCCTTCGGCCTCGACTTCTTTGCGTTCTCCTGCTCGTGGAGGATGCGCTTGTAGTGGTTGTGGACTGCGACGGCGAGGGTCTTCTTCGCCTGCTCCTGCCCGTAGCAGTAGAGGCTGAGGAAGTCGTAGATTTCCCTGGGCGTGCCCAGCCGCTCGCGGGTGATTCCCTTGGAAGGCTCCGCCAGGCGCATCGGCTTGTCGTGCCGCACCATTCCGGTAAGCGGGTCGATGGTGGAGAAGAGCGACTGCTCCATCGAACTCTGGAGCTGCGGCGAAATGTTGTCGGCCCTGCTGATGTATTCAGTCGCGATGGCGACCATCTCCTCGATGACGACGGGCCTGTTGGTGGCCCCCATGGCCCTGAGGAGCATGTTGCAGCATTTCAGGCAGACCAGGGGAAGACCCTTCTGGCGGAAACCCAGGTCAATCCCGAATTCATGCTCGTGGTAGTTGAACCCGCAGAGCATGCAGATGCCCGTCTTCTCGCTGACGGATTTTGTCGGCTTGCGTGGCATGGCGGCTACCTACTTCTTCGCAGGGGACTTCGGCTGCAGGGGAATGACCGAGTCAACCACGTTGTATTCAGTGGCCTCCTGGGCGGACATGAAGAAGTCACGCTCGGAATCCTTGGCAATCTGCTCCGCGCTCTTCCCAATGTGCTTCGAGAGAATGTCGTAGAGGACAGCCTTGGTCTTCATGATCTCCTGGGCCTGGATGTTGATGTCCGCCGCAGTGCCCTGGCAACCGCCGGAGGGCTGGTGGATCATGATGCGGGAGTGCGGAAGGGCAAAACGCTTGCCCGCGGCGCCAGCCGCAAGAAGGACGGCACCCATCGAGGCGGCCTGGCCAATGCAGTAGGTGCGGACGTCGCAGGAAATCATCTGCATGGTGTCGTAAATCGCAAGGCCCGCCGAGACGACGCCGCCGGGGCTGTTGATGTAGAAGTGGATGTCCTTCTTGGGATCCTCGCTCTGGAGGAAGAGAAGCTGCGCCATGACGCAGTTCGCGACGGTGTCGTCAATCTCACTGCCGAGCATGACGATTCTGTCCTTCAGCAGCCGTGAATAGATGTCGTATTGGCGTTCGCCGTTGCCAGTCTGTTCGATGACGTAGGGTGCGTAGTAGCTCATGCGTTGGGTTTCCTGTATCTTGTTGTTGTCTTGGCGATAGTGTCTTTACGCCGAAGCTTCCGCAACGGCGTCCGGTTCGCGTACGCGCATCTCCGCGCACGCGCGTATGAAAATTCCGCCACTGTCCATTGGTTGACGACGGAAGGGCGGAGAATGCCGTCCGCAAGGGAGGAGATCCGCAGCGGAGCCCCGGGGACGCGCCTCCGCGATGTGCGGAGGGCGTGGGCGGACGGGAAGGAAGGGGGATGGGTGGGGAAGGCTTCCGCCCCCCCCGCATTCCCCCGGATGAGGCCCAGGCACGCGACGGCGCTTCCACGGCGCCGCCGCACGACCCGGCCGGCGGGTTATTCGACTTCGGTGATGTCGGCTTCCTTGACCATCAGGGCAAGCACCTTCTGGCGGGAGATGGCCGTGAACATCGAATTCCACTCGTCGCGGTTCTTGCGGAGTTCGTTGATGTACTGCCCAAGCTCCATGCCTACGCGCTGGGCATTCCTGGCACAGTAGCCATAGACCTCCTCGGTGGTGATCTGGATGTTCTCCTTCTGGGCAATGAGGTCGTAGGCACGGACGAGCCTGATGGTCTTCGGAACGTCCTCGGCAACACGCTGCTCGGCCTTCTCAAGCTCCTTCTCAAGCTCCTCGCCCTTCAGGCCACGGGACTCAAGACGCTGCTTCTCAATCTCGTTGGACTCCTGAAGAACCCTGGCCAGGTGCTTCGGAGGAATCTCAAAGGAGAGCTTGGAGGAGTATTCCTTGACAATCTGCTCGTAGACGTTGTTCTCCTGGGAGACCTCGGCGTTCCTCTCCATCTGCTGGCGGACCATCGCCTTGACGTCGTCAAGGCTCTTCATGCCAGTCTGCTTCTCAAACTCCTCGTCAAAGGCAGGAGGCGTGAAGCCGTGGACTTCGCGGAGGGTGAAGTGGTAGTTGAGGGTCTTGCCACGCAGGGATTCGATGCGAAAGTCCTCGGGGAAGGTCACAGGCGCGTCCTTCTCGCCATTCAACTCGACACCCTCCATGATGGCGGTGATGCCAGGAATGGACTCGGGGTCGCGAAGAATCTGCCACGCATTGGTGCCAGACACCAGGAACTTCGCCCGCGGGTCGTTCTTGAGCTCGTCGTCGGCGTCACAGGTGTAGTCGACGCGGACCATATCGCCCTTATGGGCAGGCCTCTCCACCTTCTCGTAGGTTCCACGCATGTGGAGGTAGGTGTCCGCAGCCTCGTCAACCTGCTTGTCGTCGATGACAATCTTCTTACGGGTCGCCTTCAGCCCCTTGTATTCGGGAAGCTCGAACTCGGGGAAGACTTCGAGGGTGGCCTTGACAGTGAAATCCTGCCCGGGAACATACTCCGGAATGCGGTCTCCCTCAATGTCAATCTCGCTGGCCAGGGTGAGCTTCTTCTCGGCGACGACTTCCTCTACCGCCTGGTTGGCCAGGTAGGCCGCAGTGTCAGAGAGAATCTCCTTGCCATGAAGGCTCAGGATCATGGACTGGGGAATGTGGCCGGCACGGAAGCCAGGCTTCTGGACATGCTTCGAATAATAATCCAAATGCCTGTTGTACGCCTTCTTGCCAACCTCGGCAGGAACAGTGGCGGTAAGCTGCAATGTGCAGGGCGAAATGGTAGTCAGTTCGGCGTTGAGGCCGCTCTTGTAGGTTTCCACTTTCTAAAGCTCCTTAAGAAAAAACAAGGGATGAACTAATTCAAAAAATCCGGGACGGACAGAAGGAGGAAGGCAGGTCGCCACACCCTCGAAAAAAGGGAATCGCCACGGCAAAAAACCACGGCACCGTCCGCACAACGTAAAGTAGCGTACTATAATCCAATATGAGTAGGGAGAAGGGAGAAGAGGGTAGAAGGTAGTGCGTGGTTGGCGCGCGTGGGCGCGCCTCGCACGGCAGAGGCGCCGTGCGATCCCTGTGTGTGAATCTCTCTTTCCTATACCTGCACGGCAGAAGCGCCGTGCGATTCCTGTGTGAATCCTTCTCTGACCTCTACCTGCGCGGCAGAATCGCCGCGCTCAATGCAAGCCCACTGCAAAGTGACCACGCACTACCTTCTACTTTCTTCTCCCTACTCTCTACTATGGAAGCCCACTGCAAAGTGACCACGCACTACCTTCTTCTTTCTTCTCCCTACTCTCTACTCCTCCTACTTTTCTCTTTCCCGGATTGCGGCGAGAATTTGCGGGAGGAGCTGTTTTTTTCTGGAGAGGACACCTGTCATATCGTAGATATTCTCCCCGATTTGCTTATATGGCAGTGCCTGGGCAATGCTCTTTGGGGCGAGTAGCAGGAGCCTTGAGACCTCCATGACGGCATCGGTGACCATCAGTCCGATGAAGTCGAGCTTTTCATCGCGCATGATATCCTTCATTGCCTCCTCGAGTTCCTGGCGCCGTTCTGCCAGCAGCTGCAGATTTGTCTCCTCCACCTGTGCCAATGCGAATGTGATTGTTCCCTCGCTGTAGCACTTGCGGTCGCCATTGAGGACATCCGTTGCGTTTTTCGATGCCAGGGGCGATTCGATGGTGGCGAGCTCCGCCATAAGTTCCGTCCCTGAGCATCCTGCAATCTTCTCCAGCCAGGTCACGGTCTTTGCATCGCGGTCGGTAGAAGTCGGGCTCTTGAGATTCAGGGTGTCGGTTACGACCCCCGCCAGAAGAAGCCCGGCAAGGGACGCGGAGAGGGACTCCCCCGCATCACGGTACATCTTTGCCACGAGGGTGCATGTGGAGCCGACGACATCCGCCGTGAACCGTATCGGCTGGTCGGTGGGCATGGTCTTGAGGCGGTGGTGGTCGACAACCTCTATGACGGGCAGCAGCTCGACACCGGGAAGACTCTGCTCAATCTCGTTGTGGTCCACGAGAATCATCTCGAAGGGTGGCGGCTGCGCCACGTCCTTCTTCGTGACAATCCCAGCAAGGGTATGGTCCGCGTTGAGGACGGGGATTACATCCTCGAGGCGGTTGCTGATCTTGTGGGAGACATCCCGCAGGCGGTCGTCGGGGGAGAGGACGAAGGCCTGCCCCCGCAGACCAGCCATTTCCACGGGCATCGAGAAGGCGAGACGCCTGATTACCTGCGCCGAGTCGCCCGGACTCTCGAGAATCGTCACCCCTTTCTGGACGGCAAGTTCGACAAGGCGGGACTCCACAGGATGCCCTCCAGTGACAATGAGAAGCCGGACTCCCCTGGAGATTACGTGTTCCTGGATGTCCGGGCGGTCGCCAACGATTACTGCGAGCGCGCCCTTCTCCCCCCATGGGAGATGTGCGTCAAAGGAGTCCACGCGCATTGCGGCGACGTAGACGATGAACTTCTGGATTGTGTCTGGTCTGGTGGCCGTCACGGGAGTGGCGTCAAGCGCACGTGCCATCAAATTCACCGAGGCGAAGACCTCCCGCGATGCAAGGTGCTGGTTTTCGGCCGAGTCTCCCAGCCCAAGAAGCCTGTCAAGAACCCCCATCGGGCTCAACATCCCAAGATAGATGCCGGCGGAGTCGACGACGGGCAGGCGGGGAAAGCCAGTTTCACGCAAAACCTCAAATCCCTCCCACAGGGTGTTGCCAGAGGGAATGACCGCGGGATTCGACTCCATTATGTCGGAGACACGGACATAGACGTCGCTCCTGGTCTGGGGAGTCGGCAGGTGGAAACGGTCGAGGAGAAATCTCGTCCGCTCGGAGATGACCCCCGGGCACAGTGGAACCACATTCCCGAGCCCCTGGCGTCGGCGCAGCTCCGCCAAGGCAATCGCCGCGGCAATCGAGTCGATGTCGGGGTTTCTATGGCCTGAGACGAAGATCTTCTTGCTGTCGTTCATCGCTGTTTCTCCCTGGGGGACGCTTCCTCGCCCGGCTCCTCCCCGGGAAAGATTCGATTAAGCCACGAGGCGACTGCGTCTGGCGAGACCCTGTCCTCTATGGTGCGGCCAAGGGACCTGTCCACAATGTCGCTTCCGAAAAGGGAGAGGCCCTCCTTGAAGGACGCCCCTGGACATGATTTCCTGAGGTCTTCGAAGGTATGCCCGGCGCCCCCGCCGCCATGTGTAACGAAGGGGACGACCGTCTTGCCGTCGAGACGGGCGGATGCCTCGAGGAAGCTTCTCACGGGAGGCGCCGCCGTCCCCCACCACACGGGCGTCCCAAGGAAGACCACGTCGTATTCGTCAAGCCCCGGAAGTGTCCCCTCCTTCAACGCGGGGAGGATGCCTTTCTTCAGCTCCTTCCGCGCCTGCCCGACGCATTTGAGATAGCTGCGGGGATAGGGAACCGCAACCTCGATTGGAACAATGGGGGCGCCTGTGGCCTCGTGAATCCACACGGCAAGACGACGGGTGTTCTGTGACGGTGAGTCGCTGAAGACGACTATCACGGGATTGCCGGGAATGCGCCCCGTGAAGGCAAGGCCCCTGCGCCTAGGCGTCGAGAGAAGCCTGATCGCAAGCCACCCAAAAAACAGCGCCAACAGTGCGACGGTAATATAGAACATCTTGATATTCAGACGGTTATGACTTTTTCATCACATATTTTGACAGAATCCAGTATCCTGCCAGGAAGAGTGCAATCAGGAGGATGATCCACCAGTAGTGTTCGGAGACGAGCTGCTTTCCGAGGGGGACCAGCTCTTCGTAGGAGAGGTCGGTCGTGCTCCGTCCGATGAAGAATCCCGTCCCCGCAAGAATCGCCCCCCAGATTCCTGCGCCAAAGCCCGTATAGAGTGTGAATTGCCCAAATGGCATTCGTGCAAGTCCCGCGGGGAGGCTGATCAGCTGGCGGATTGCGGGAAGGAGTCGGCAGACGAATGTCGCGGGGGCGCCGTATTTCCGGAAGATTTCCTGGGAACGTTCAAGCGTCTCCGCCTTCAGGAAGAAGTATTTTCCGTATTTTCGGAGAAATGGTTCTCCGAGTCGAAGTGCCAGGAAGTAGTTGACGTATGCCCCGAGCAGGGAGCCGACCAGTCCTGCGACGATGACCAGGGCGAGGTCAAGCCAGGGGTTTCCCAGGGTCAACTCGCTTCGCGCGGCCAGAAAGCCCGCGGGAATCATCACCACCTCGCTGGGAAAGGGAATGAACGAGCTCTCAATGGCCATCAACGCTATCACCGCGGGATATCCCCACGTGCTGGCGTGCCGGCACCATTGGGCGAGATGAGAGGCAAAATCCATTCCCGTGATTCTATGCCTTGGAAGACGCTACCCTTCAACCCCAATGGAGACGCGCAGCGAGTGGCTCTCGCCAGGCGCAAGAACCTTGCCGTCGTATCCGACATTGCAGTTCTCGACACAGACCATCCCAAGATACTCGCGGTCACCGAAGTCCGGCATCCTGCGGGATTTGTCAATCCAGGGGTTCCAGACGACCCCCGTGTCGCTGTTCTCCTTGGAAATACGGATGCTGCGGCCCATGACGGGATCCTTGATGACGGCCTCGCCCGGGCAGTGGCAGTAGACGCGGTCGGTTTCGGCGGCTATCGTCACGTCTCCCTTCTGCGGATTCGCGGCGGGTGGATTTGCCGGCGCCTTGTCGAGAAATTCGCATCCGTCGAATCCCGTGATGGAGATTTCGCGGCAGTCTCCCACCGCATAATAGGTGTGCAGCGCCTCCTCGAAGGCGAATGGCGCGTCTCCTGTGTTGGTGGTGGTCAGGGCGAGTTCAAGCCTCTTTCCGACCTTGACCTCAAGGCGGAGTTCGAAGGCGTGTGGCCAGATTCGCCGGGTTGCCTCGTCGTCATTGACCGCCAGAACGACCTCCGTGGCCTCAGCGGACAGTTCCTTCCAGGAGACCAGGCGCCAAAGGCACTGGCGGATGAATCCGTGTGCGGTGGTTGCGGCGGGGACCTTCTCCTTGTCAGCGGGGCCGAACCATGGCCAGCACACGGGAATGCCGCCGCGAATCGCCTTGCCGGTCGTGGAATATTCCGACTTCTCCGAAAGGAAGAAGACCTCGCGACGCCCCGCGGGAATGAAGCTGAGAAGGTGAGCCCCCATCAGCGAAATCTCGCAATGCGCTGCCTCGTTCTGTATGTGAATCTCGGGAAGACCGCCGCGGCCATTCAGAAGTGTAATCATATTCGTCCGCCTAACGTGAACAGATGTCGTCGCAATATCGACGGGGGCGTCTCCCCCGTCTCCTGGGACTTGCGGATTACTATATCCCGGATAGCACGCGGCAGAGAGGGGCGGCGGGGCGTGAAAATGTTCAGGGGGGGCTGCCGGAGGGATGTTTGCCAGTCGGCGCAATCCACAGCCTTTTCCCCAAGTGGATTGGGGAAGAGGGCTATTTCTTCGCGTCCCTGACCTAGGGATAGTCGCGCACGGCGGACTCGGCGCAGCCAATCAGGAATGCGCTGTCTTCCTTCGTAATCGACTCGGGGACAAACCTGATGTCGGCCCCCGTCCTGCCGAAGAGGAACATATACCAGACGCATGCCTGCATGTATTCGCCACGCTTGTTGAGGTGGTAGGTGTCCTGCCACATCACGAATTTGCCTGTCTGGGAATCCTTATGCCAGTAGAAGCTGCCGACTACCTCGATTGGGCTGGCGGGAGGCAGGTCGGGATGGACGTAGCGCGACACCTCAGCCTGGTCGAAGCCCGTGTATTTCTCAGGCGACCTCTCGCGGGAGAGCTGCACCGCATATCCTGTCGGAATGATGCGGGCATTCAATGCCTTCGCCATGTTCCGGTAGTTCTCGTTCAGGCGACGATACATCTCGTCCTGGTCAAAACCCCATGTCGGAGACGGCTTCGCAACGCGCGGGTCGTCAGAGGCGTACGACCAGGTCTGCTGAATGACAATCTCACTCTTCGGGCAGTGCTTCCTGATGATCTCCACAAGCCTCGGATAGAAGTTGTCGAACTTGTCGGGCTGCCAGCTCTCGCTGCTCACCTGCTGGATGGTGACAATGTCCCACTGCTCCGCATCAAGCAACTCCTGGAGGGACCTCATTCCGTCCGGGGTGTTGCCCTTCAACTCCAGATTGGTCCAATAGGGACGATGGGAGGGATCCGCCTCGGACTTCTCGTATTCCTCGATGTGACGCGATATCGGACAGCCTGGAATCCCCGCCTGCCCAAGCAACAGCCTGTCTTCAGCCGACGCCTTGACAAGCGATGGAAGATAGGTCAACACGCTGTGGGTGAAACTGTTGCCAACCATCAGCACCTTCAATTCGCCGGCAAAACCGCAAACGCTTGTCATGATGATAACCGCCAATGTCCGAAGAAGTTTGTCCATGCCTGAAACCGATTGCCCAGAGAAACAAGCAATGTCTTACTATAAGCACACAGGTGCATGGACGATGGGCATGCCGCCTTCGTCTTCCCTTTCTGGGGTGGAAACGAAAAGACCGTCTCCCGGATTTTGGGGACGGTCTTTTCGTTGAATGGAGCGGGTGATGGGAATCGGACCCACGTGGTCGGCTTGGAGGGCCGAAGCATTACCATTATGCTACACCCGCATTTTTTGTAATGCGTGGTACTCTATATTCCGAAATCACTTTTTCAAATCATCTGCGGAATCTTTTGAGGACAAGTTGACGAGTCCCTCGACCTTTTCGAGGGTGATTTCCCCCTCGACCCGTCCAAGCTCCCTGTTGTTTGCATCGAAGAGGATTGCCGCCGGCAGATTGTCCACCTTGAATGTCCCCTTGAAGCTGTTGATGTCCATTTCCCCTGCGACATACAGGTGGGCGAAGCGGCACTTTCCTGAGAGTCTTTCCCTGATGTCGGCGGCGATTCCACTGGTGGCCTCGTTGTCCTCCGACAGAAGCAGAAGCATGGGTTCGTTGCCGACGAGCGTGGATTCGATGACCTCTGGCGCATTCGACCTAAGCGCCTCCCTGCTGGCGCGTTCCTCCTGGACATTCCGGTCGTATCTCCACATCAACCAGGCCATCGCCAGGATGGCAATCGTGTAGATGACAACCCTCGGGCCGAAGACGCCCACGCCTTTCCTTGGCTGAAATCCAAATGCCATTTTCCTCTATTGCTCCCTGTTGAAGAGTTCCTTCACTGCCGCCTGAAGGGCGCGGGCACGGTGGCTGAGCCCGTTCTTGACTTCGGCGGGCAGCTCGCCAAATGTCCTGTCGTATCCGTCGGGAATGAATCCCGGGTCGTATCCGAAGCCGCCGTCGCCGCGCGGAGCCTCCGCGATACGCCCATACACCTCGCCCCTGACACAGCCTCGGACCGTGCCGTCTGCCTCGGCAACTGCAATTACACAGACAAATCGTGCGCGGCGGTCGTCGGCTCCGTCGAGGTTCCGGAGGAGCTTTGCGAGATTCCGCCCATCGTTGCCGCCTTCTCCGGCATAGCGTGCGGAGTGGACGCCGGGGGCGCCGTCCAGCGCGAAGACCTCCAGCCCCGAGTCGTCGGCCATCACGGGGCAATGGAAGGCGCGTGCGCCAGCCTGGGCCTTCTTGACGGCGTTCTCCTCGAAGGTCGCCCCGTCCTCAACCACATCGGGCATGCCGCCGGCCTCGGCGGCACTGACGACCTCGATGCCCAGGGGATTGAGAATCTCGCGGATTTCACGCACCTTGTGCGAATTTGATGTGGCGACTACCAGCTTCATTGCGGATTCATTCCTCCTGGGATTCCGGCCTCTTGGCTGCGTACAGCTGCAGCATTGCAATCTCGGCGGGGGTGACGCCGTCTATCCTCGCCGCCTGTCCAAGATTTGTGGGTTGACGCTTCGCGAGCTTCTGGCGCGCTTCGTTTGAAAGGCCCTTGACGGAGCCGTAGTCGAGCTCCGCGGGCAGAGTCCACGCCTCGAGTTCCTGCATCACCTTCGCCTGTTCCATCTGCTGCGCAAGATATCCCGAATAGCGTGCGTCTATCGTAATCTGCCGAAGCACCCGTTCCGGCAGCACGGGAAGTTCCGGGTGGTCGCCGTAGACGAAATCTGGCCGCACCAGCAATTCGAGGACGTTCCTGCCCAGCATACGGATTCCCGCCAGGGTCGTCCTTGCCTCCGCAATCTCCCTTTCGAGTGCCTCGACCCGGTCCAGTGCGGCGCGTGTCGCCAGCCCGTATTCGTATCCGATGCGTGTCAGGCGCCTGTCCGCGTTGTCCTGCCGCAGTTTGAGCCTGTATTCCGCCCTGGATGTGAAGAGCCGGTATGGTTCGACGATTTCCTTTGAGACCAGGTCGTCCACCATGACTCCGAGATATGAGTCCTCCCGCCTCATCCTGAGTGGCTCTCCCAGATTTCCTGCGTACCGGGCGGCGTTGAGCCCTGCCAGGAGTCCCTGCCCAGCGGCCTCCTCGTATCCCGATGTCCCGTTGATTTGCCCTGCGAGGAAGAGGGACGGATAGCGCCGCACCGCAAGCGACCTGTCCAGCTGCGATGGGAGGACGAAGTCGTATTCGATTGCGTATGCGTATCGCGAGATGAATGCGTTTTCGCATCCGGGGAGCGACCTGACCATCTGCCATTGGACATCCAGCGGCATGGAGGTGGAGAGCCCGTTCAGGTAGTATTCGTCGGTGCAGTCTCCCTCGGGCTCCACGAAGATATGGTGGAATGGGTGGTCGGAGAAGCGGACCACCTTGTCCTCAAAGGAGGGGCAGTAGCGCGTGCCGATTCCCTTGATTGCACCAGAATACATCGCGCTTCGCTTGAGATTCTCCTGGACGACTCGCCGCGTCTCGTCGGTGGAGCGCGTCAGATGGCAGCAGCGGGTTTCCAGCCGGACCTTGTCGAAGAAGGGGAGGGCGCCACGGTCGTCGCGCCCGAAGGAGAATCCCTCCCCCGTGTCGTCGGGGGGCTGGACTTCCATTGACGAGAAGTCTATGCTCTTTCCCAGGATTCGGACCGGGGTGCCCGTCTTGAGCCGTCCCATCTCCAATCCAAGTTCCTGGGCAAGGCACCTTGAGAGCTCCAGGGCGGCTGCGTCTCCGGAACGCCCTCCCGGCATTTGGACGAGTCCGTAGTGGAGGGTGCCTCCCAGGAATGTGCCCGTGGATATGACGACCGCCTTGGCATGCCATTCTTCGCCCAGTGAAGTCCGTATTCCGCAGACCTGCCGACTTGAATTCAGAAGCAGCTCTGTCACCTCCGCCTGCAGGACATCCAGGTTTGGCGCAAGCTCCAGGACGAGTTTCATCCGCTTCTGGTAGAGCGCCTTGTCGCACTGTGCGCGTGGCGAATGCGCCGCCGGCCCCATGGAACGGTTCAGCATCCGGAACTGGATGGTCGTGGCATCCGCATTGCGACCCATTTCGCCGCCCAATGCATCGATTTCACGGACGAGCTGCCCCTTCGCCACCCCTCCGATGCAGGGGTTGCACGACATCTGCGCAAGGTGGTCGTTGTTGATTGTTACCGCGAGCGTCCGTGCGCCGACGCGCGAAGCCGCCAGGGCCGCCTCGCATCCAGCGTGCCCCCCGCCGACGACAATCACGTCATATTCTGCTTGAGGAGGAAATCCACCCATTGGACATATACACAAAAAACCCGGCCACCTTGTGGGGTAGCCGGGAGTGATTCTGGTGCTCGGAGCGGGACTTGAACCCGCACGGATGTTACTCCATTAGGCCCTCAACCTAACGCGTCTGCCAATTCCGCCACCCGGGCAATTTTGCTCTTTCCAGAGTAATCGCCGTTACTATATCGAGTCCAAAACGAATTGCAAACAGGAAAACCGAAAAAACAGGTAAGAGCCTGAGTGGTTTTTTCGGGGGGGCAGGGAGGCGATGCTCCTGTCCCCCCCGGCGCGGGGTCCTACTTGACGATGAAGAGTGCGGAGGTCATCTTCGGCGCGTAGTATTCGAAGGCGCCGCCGTGGACTTCGTACTCCTTCCTGGAGAGCAGGTCCAGGACAGTCCCCTCGTCGACAGGCGCCTTGAGGAGTCTGGCGCCGGCACTGGTGAAGTGGAAGCCCATGAAGTTGCCGGACGCCCAGGTGATGTCGCCGTTGGTCTCGTTGTAGCAGTGGAGCCCTGCGTCCTTGGCAATTCTGCGGAGCCAGGAGGCGCGCTCCTGAGGCTGTGACGAGAAGAGGATTCTGCATCCGTTGACATGGCTTTCGGCGAAGACGGGAGCACCCTCCTCGGTCTCGGCAAGAATCCTGACTCCATCCTCGGCGACTGGCCTGAAGGCTGGGACGATGCGCTCGGTGGTCGGGAAGAGGTTGTCGTTCTGCGCGCCAAGAAGTTCGACGCCGAGCTGTGTAAGGCGCGCGGGGCGCGTGGAACGGCTTTCCCAGTCAATGTCGAAGGACATGCCTGTCAGCGCCTCGAGTGTCTCGGTGGAGAAATGGTCGCCCGCGACCACGTCCGCCCCGATGTTGAAGACGACCGTGTTGCCGGGGACGAGGATCTTCTCCTTGATGTAGGCCACGTCCTCGGGGGAGAGCTTGAATGCGTTCTCGAAGAACCACATCCTGTGGTCGGTGGGGATGTCCTGGAGTCCGGGGGTGATGTAGTCGTTCCAGGCAATGCCGCTCTTGGCCAGTTCAGTCTGCTGGAAGATGATTGCGTGGGTGTTCGTGGCGGAGTTGTAGGTGAGATGCTCCATCGAGTTCTCGCTTATCACCACCGCGATCGAATTCGCCGGGTCCACAATCTTCGTGCGTGCCTCGATGATTGTCTTTTCGGCGTCGGTCAGGGCGCGTGCAAGTTCCGCCAGCCGGAGATCCCTGAAGACCCAGCCCAGGCTGAAGTCGTAGTAGCGGAAGCCTACGTTGCGCGCAAGCGACATCGCATATTCGCGGATGAGGACCGCCTTCGTCTCCTTGAGGTCGCGGCAGCGCCCGATTGCCTGGGTTGTATGCAGGGTGCGTATGTCGCTTTCGGTGACGAAGACCTTTCCGTTCAGGCGCACGGAACCCTCGGGGACCATGAGGCCGCCGCACTCTCCGGGTCCGCGTCCGCTGTAGGACGAGGGGGCGTGGAAGATGTCGACGGAGTCGCTGGCAAGCAGGCGGCTCAACGCCCAGTGCCCGCTGGCCTGCGCCCAGAACGAGACGCTGATCTGCTTGTAGTATCCGTAGTATGCGCCCGCCAGCAGCTTCCCTTCGGAGACCCGCTTCACCGTGTCGCAGAAGCGGATGATTGCATCCGTGACCACGACTGCCATGCAGCGGTTGAAGTCCATGACGTACTGTGATTCCGAGGGCAGCCGGATTGACCGTCCGTCCTGTCCGTCATTGCGTTCCTCTGCCGTAGGCAGGAGGTTTTTCTCGGCAATCTCCTCGAAGGAGGCGAAATTCCGTCCCCACGCGGCATTTGCCTCATCGATTGTCCCGTACTTTTCCCGTGCGAAGTCGGCGAATGCCCGTGCGAAATCCGGGTTGTAGTCGAGGAACTCGAATTTGGTCTGGGAGCCCCAGTACATCCACTCCCACGTGATGCCGGAGCTTGGCAGGACTGCCGCGATGCGGCTGCCGTACGGCATTTCCTTGATGTGTTCGACCAGGAGGGTCAGGATTCTGTCGCCTTCGTCAAGCCACTTTCTGGATGCCATGGATGGCGACTTCTGGCGTGCGCCGCTGTAGTTGACGATATCCGTATGGCCATCGGAGGCGATGGCGAGGGCGTCGGGGTTCTTGTCGAAGAAGGGCATCATCTTTGGACTGCGCGACGGGTCGAGTCCGGGAATTGTGATGATGTGCGCCTCTGGATTGCGCATCAGGATGGAGGTGCAGAAGTTGTCCAGTTCCGTGAAATCGGGGTTTCCGTCCTTGTCAAAGTTGATTCTTTGGTGGAACCAGACCCCCTTGACTCCGTTGTCGATGGCGGTCTTGAGCTCGCGGAAGTGCTTGTCGCGCTGCTGGTCCACCTCGACGAGATACTGGGTGAGGGTGGAGCGCTCCTCGCCGTTCATGACCAGCTGGGGGATGATGTCGAGGTCGTCCAGGCGCGATTCGGAAAGCCCCAGGGCTTCGCCGTCTGGACGCGTCATGGTCACCTTGCCGGGAATGTCGCAGGAGCTGACCTTGGCGGGATTCATGCTTACGACGACGTTGTATTCGCCGGCCGGCAGGAACCTGAAGTTGGTGGGCGACAGGTCAAGGGCGTATTCGCGCTTGCCCGAGAGGGCGGTTCCGGAGACTTTGCATCCCTGGATCATGAAGTTGTAGCGGTCGTTCTGCAGGCGCACGGAGAATTCGAGTTCGCCGCCCAGGTCTCCGGCGGCCTCTGGCACCACCAGTGTCGCCTTTGGCGCCCACACGGTCGATGGGTCGAGATTCTCCGGAAGGTCGAGCCCCTTGATTTCGAAGGAGGCCGAGCTGACTCCCGAGTGGATGACGGGGCCCCATACGCCGCCGCCATTTACGCAGAGGAAGGTGGCGGGGCAGACGGGCTCCACGCCGGCCCAGCCGTCGTCGTCCGGGGAGACTGTCGCGCACTGCCAGGTGTCGTCGGTCACGACGAGAGTCCGGGAGCCGTCCTTGTGGATGATCTCCAGATCCGCCATGAGGCCGCCTGGGCCGCCGCCATTGAGCACGCGTGAGACAAGCACGTTCCTGCCTTCCTTGAGGAACTCCTTGACATGGAAGACTTCCGGGATTGCCCATTGGTTGGAGTATTCGCCCTGGAGTATGTGTCCGTTCAAATCCGTGCGGACCACATCGTCTCCCGTGACATTGAAGCGCGCCTCCGCTATGTCATCCAGGGATTCGATGTCGAATTCCTTGCGGAAGATTGCGGTTCCATTTGGAGTGTCCCCGAGCGTGGGTTCCCAGATCCACCCGCCGAGGAAGGGGCCGTTTTCGCCGGCATTGCCGATGATCTTCTCTCCCATTTCAATGGACTCAAGGGCCTCGCTGAAGGGCATGTCGTCGGGAACGCCGTAGAATCCAATCTGCATCACGTCGACGCCATGGTCGAGGGTATTGCGAAGGACAAGGCGCACCTCCGCGGCCATGGAGGGGAGCACCATGGTCGCAATGCCGTCGGTGACAACCTCCTTTGCAATCGGCCTGTCAAGGATGTCAAGGCATTCGACGGTGGTTTCGACATTGTAGGTGGATTCGACCTTCAGGATGTACTTGCCCCCGGAGGGAATCGAGATGAAGTCGGATTCAAGCGCCCCTCCGGAGGGAATGGCCGCCCCGTTCGCGCCAAAGGATGCGTCGCCACTCCAGCCCCTCGAACCGGCGGAGAAGTCGCCGTTGCCGACAAGGCCGAAGTCGGGATAGACTGGCTCCTCCCCAAGCAGGCGGATGTAGCGGACGGTGGCCTTCTCGCCGCCGCGCAGCACTACGTCGAAACGCATGAGGGAAATGTCCCCCTTCCAGTTGGGATGACCCTGCAGGTTGACAAGACCAATCCCCTTCTCCTTGTCAATCTGCACGTCCAGGCGGGTCTGCTCCGAAGGACCAATGCCGGGATGCCCAAAATAGACGGGGAAAAGAGCGGCGTCGCAGTCAATCCCTATCTCGAGATACTTGTAGTCGGACGCCTTCAGAAGAAGGTCGCTGGGCGCAAAAAAATATGCGTTGTTCTGGCCAACGCTCACAAAACCTTCGCCAGGAACCAGGTCGTATTCGATGAAATTGTACGGACGGAAACCATGAAGGTCGCCATCACGAAAATCCCATGTCTGGTCGGAGAAAAGAGACAATGCTAGACAAAACAGGAAAACTGTTGACAACTTCCTCATAAGCGTGTGTTCGTTTTGGGGATGTGGCTCTGGGGTGATTGAAAAATGGAACTGAAATCTGTTTAAAATAATGAATGAGAAAAAGTCCTTAAACGGATAAAGATGGAGAATACTATAATAGACGAAAGATAAAGAATTGTGTATAATAAGTATTATTTAAAAGTGACAAAGTACTAAAAAGTGTCAAGAAGAACGAAAAAGTACTAATTTTTGCATAAATGGAGGTAAGATCATGGGCAGATATCTAAACAGTTCAACTTCATATGTCTTATACAAAGGACAGATAGAACAGCCATACTTTGTAGATAAAACACAAATGCTATCAGAATTATTTCCATTTTTAGATGCAGGTAATACCCATATATGCATTACACGTCCAAGACGTTTTGGAAAGACAGTCATGGCCAATATGATCACTGCTTTTTTAGGAAAAAAACAGGATTCAGATTCAATTTTTCAATCATTAAAAATATCAAAAAATAATTTATATAATAA
>OQWM01000166.1_pt1 | contig 37093 bp, 21 predicted proteins | sample 1691531 | NCBI WGS metagenome assembly OQWM01 (sample SAMN03418257, study PRJEB22391) | human gut metagenome | biome: human-gut; feature: organic feature; material: feces | host: Homo sapiens | place: Tanzania | collected 2013-01
GTTTGGCTCCAAACTATTATTATGCTTCTACCGAAACTGGAGTAAAGCAGATGGCTAAGGATGCCGACCTTGCTATATGGTTTGATAACGATATCAAGAGTAGCGTGGCTGGTCAGTTCAATCCTCTCTTCAAGAGCTTCAAGCAAAGCGAGAATATGAACGTCAACTGCGAAGGAGATGATGTTGCCACGGGTGCTCCTCTTGCCTTCGATACTACTTGGAATTTCAACTTTCAGGATAACAGTCCTGCTCTCTCAGGTGGTGTAACAGACTTCTCACCTCTCTTCCCTAATGGTCTTCCATTCTTCGGACTCAAGAAGGTTAACTTCCTCGATACCAAGAATGATATGAACTATTACTTCATGGCTCCACTACCAAGCGTTAGATTCGGATCTTCTTTATAATATGAATTTCTTTATAATCAGAATTTCTTTATAATCAGAATTTTGTTGTAATCTGATATCGTTGTAATCTATTTCATTGTAATCAGATATATGTGTCCTTTTCAAACACGTACGTATGCGCACCTTTACGCATGCGTGCGTGTTGTAAATTTTTTAAGCAAGAAGGTCAGAAAGTACGGAAAAGTATAAAACTTGCCATTAAAACCGATATTCTTGTTGCAGAGTTTAATGCCATATTTTATATCTGGATATTTGCCATCTTGAGCTGTAAGTTTAGTGAGCGACTTTGTGGCATTATCTGTTGCTTTCACTTCTACAGGAATAAGCGACTGAGTATCGCGAATGAAGAAATCCATTTCTATGGTCGACTTGTCGTTGCGATAGAAGTAGAGATTATACCCTTGTTTAACGAGCATATCGCCAACCACATTCTCGTAGATGGCGCCTTTGTATGTGCCGTAGTTCTTGTTTACTCTCATATCTTCTTGCGATTCCTCATCAAGTGATGCTACAAGCAAACCTGTATCCTTATAGTATAGTTTGTATGATTTAGGATCATAGTTGCCCTTTAGTGGCAACGAAACTTTTGCCAAGCAGTAGCAAACGTTGATGATGCCAGCATCGCGAAGCCATTCCACGGTTCCCACATATTCCCTATTTCGTGCTCCACGCGCAATCTTGCTAATAAGAAACTTCTTGTTGTCTTGTCCCAAGAATACAGATATGTGGTCATAAACATTCTTGATTTTCCCTTTGTCGAGGCCTTGTGCATATTTCGTAATGTCTTCCTCGTAGTCGAGAAGTAGTTGGCGTTGCATTTTTAGCGTGCCACTAAAGTTATCGTTGTTTACAAACATATTTACCACAGCAGGCATTCCGCCTATTGTCATATACTCTCGAAATAGTCCTCCTAACACATCCATTTCTATATTGCTAAGAGGTGTGACTGTAACCATCTTTTCGTATAGCCGTTCTATGAAATCCTCATCATACCCTTTAGCCCACAAAAACTCTTCAAAGTCCATGGAGTGCATGGTGTAGTCTTCTTTATATCCCACACTATTCGATTCTATCTCTAGATAGTTGATGCCCATAAGCGAACCTGAGCAAATTACATCGTATCTGCCATCTATTTTGAATGCTTTTAGGCTTGTAGCGCAAGCAGGACAATCTTGCATTTCGTCGAAGAAGAATAGTGTGTTGTTTGCCTCAATCTTTATGGAAGGGTCGATGAGAGTAAGGTTTCTGATGATGCTATCTACATCATAACCATCCTCAAAAATAGCCTTGTACTTTTGTTGCAATACGAAGTTGATAGCAACCACATTTTTATAGTTGTCGTAGGCGAATTGCATGATAGAAGCTGTCTTTCCAACCTGTCGTGCTCCTTTCACGATAAGTGGCATTCTGTTCTCGTCTTCTTTCCAATTCTTTAGATATTTATCTATCTTTCTTCGTAATAGCTTCATAATCAATAATTTTGTGGGTTGGTTTATGGTGCAAAGATAGTGCTTTATCACAAAATACCCAAGGTTTTTAGTCTTAAAATCACAAAATTCCTAATGATTTAGCTCGTAGAATCACATTTTTCCTAATTTAATGTTGATTGGTATCATATCTTTCCTTTTTATTCATGTAGGCTGATATTATATGGAAAAGCGAATAATCGTGGTCTATATTTCGAATAATCGTGGTGTACAATTCGAATAGTCGTATAGTTCAATTCGATTAGTCGTATAGTTCAATTCGAATAGTCGTATAGTGCAATTTGACTACTCGCGAAGTGCAAATCGAGTAGTCGCATAGGCATACGAGGGTAGTGAAACACAAAAATGGCTATATTTGCGTGTTTTTCAAGAAGTGGGGGAATCTTTGAAACAAAAGGCTATAGTGTGGTTTTGATGCTTGTTGAATCTGAAATATGATGTTTTAGCCCCGTTTTTGCAGAGTTATAGCCTTAGAAAGAGAGGTTGATTGATATTTCTTTCCATGGTTTCTTTTCATGGCTTAGCTGGTTAATGGTTGATTATCAGCCTTTTAGAGAAGTTTTAGTATACAGAGAAAACTATAAGCGTTTCAACGTTTCAGCGTTTCAGTTAATAAAATAGGTACCCCCTATTTCAATCTTCTTTATATAACATATTGATTATTAATTAGTTATAAGTATTTAAAATAGGGGTATGAAACAAACTGATGCATTTTTTTAACTGAAACGCTGAAACATTGAAACGCTTTTGCTTATCGATTAGCATTCAACTTGTATATGGTGCGATAGCCGTAGATGCCGATAATGACGAAGCATAAAAGCGGCAAAACAAACGAGGCGTTTACGGCAGGATGGCCAAACACTTGATGCTGGTCGATGATGAGACCTTGGAGCGGAGGCATCAACGCACCACCAACAATTGCCATTACCAGGAAGGCGGCACCCAAAGCTGTATCCTTGGCATCTACATTCTCAAGAGCTATACCGTAGATAGTAGGGAACATTAGCGACATAAAGATGCTGATGCCTACCAGGCTGTAGAGACCCACGATGCCCACGATGAAGATGGCACCTAATGAGCATATTGCTGCTCCGATAGCAAATAGCATGAGCAGACGACGAGTGTTGATATACTTCATCAAGAATGTAGAGATGAAACGACCAGAAAGGAATAGCGTCATCGCCACGATGTTGTATTTTTGTGCCGTAGCCTTGTCTATGCCAAGATAGTCGGCATACTGGATGATGAATGTCCAAGTCATTATCTGTGCTGCCACATAGAACATCTGAGCAGCCACGCCCTCGCGATAGATGCGGTTGTGCCACAAATTAGATAGCGAGGCTCTGACGTTGGTAAGTTCTGCGTTGTCGGTTTGCGTCTTAGGCATTCGTGTTATGGCTATGATAACGAGTATTGCCAATACCACCAAGCCTATGGCTACATACGGGTCGCGTATTACTGCCAAGTCGTGTAGTCGGATATCGGCTTTCTCAGCTTCGCTAAGTGTTGAGAACAACAATTTGCCTGCTGCATCTCTACGATCGCTCCATAGTTGTGGCAACACAATAAACGAGGCTACTGCCATGCCCGAAAGCGAGCCCATAGGGTTGAAGGCTTGAGCAAGGTTTAGTCGTCGTGTAGCCGTTTCTTTTGAACCAAGCGACAGGATGAAAGGGTTTGCCGTGGTCTCTAAGAAAGCTAAGCCAAATGTGAGGATGTAGAGCGAGAAACAGAAGAATGTGAAGCTCTGTAGTTGGGCTGCAGGAATAAATAGAAAGGCACCTATGGCGTAGAGAGCCAATCCCAAGATTATTCCGCGCTTAAAGCTATACTTACGAATGAAAAAAGCCGCAGGCAAAGCCATCGTGGCGTAGCCGCCATAGAAGGCGAACTGCACCATCGATGCCTTGGTTGCCGACAATTCCATTACTGTTTGAAAGGCTGCCACCATCGGGTTAGTGATGTCGTTGGCAAAGCCCCAAAGTACAAACAGCGTGGTGATAAGTATGAAAGTTAATAGATACTTACGTTCAATCATTTTTGTTTATTTGTATATAGGTCCGAAGTTCTGACATGCACGGTAGTCGGCACCTTCCTTATCCATGCCGAAAGCGTTCCATGCTGCAGGGCGGAAGATTTCGCTATCCTTTACGTTGTGCATGCATACAGGTATGCGAAGGATAGAGCATAGTGTGAGCACATCGGCGCCAATATGTCCGTAGGCAATAGCACCATGGTTGGCTCCCCATGCGTTCATTACTGAATAAACATCCTTGAAGCAGTCTTTAGAAGCATCTGTGCGTGGCACAAACCATGTGGTAGGCCATGTAGGGTCGGTACGCTTGTCGAGCTTGTCGTGAACGTCGGCATCCAATTCTACCGACCATCCTTCTGCCAACTGTAGCACAGGCCCCAAGCCCTTTACCATGTTTAGACGCATCATAGTCATAGGCATGCCGCCACGGCTAACGAAATGAGCAGAATAGCCACCACCACGGAAGTAGTCTCTATCAGCAGGCATCCAGCTGGTAGCCTCGATACAAGCCTCTACGTCTGCTTCGGTCATATTCCAAGGTTCCTTCATCGTTGGGTTGCCCTCGGCATCAGTCATAGCGCCAGTAGCGTCGAGAGTTGTGGCACCACTATTGATAAGGTGGATAAATCCGCCTGCAGCCAATCCTGTAGGACGCTTGCCTGTTGTGCGCTCCACAGCCTCAGGACTCCAATAAGTACGAATGTCGCTAAACATCACACCACGGTTGGTAAGCAAATGACCGAAGAGCATAGAAACGCCATTTAGCGAGTCGTTCTCGGTAGCCAAGATGTCAGCTTCGCGAATGCCATTCCAGTCGAACGATGTACACATCAACGACTCAGGGAAGTCGAAGTTTGGCTTATAGTCGGTCCATTGGCGCTGCCCCTGCACACCACCCAGAATAGCGTTGTGGCCCAAAGCCTCTTCCTCGTAGCCTAATTCGAGTAGGCGAGGGTTGCCATGCATAAGGTCGCGGATAATCATCATGTTCTTAACCGTGAACTCCCAGTCTTCGTCTTTCTCCTTGCGAGTTTTGCCCTTGCCCTTTCCGTTGAAAGTTGTCATAGGAGTGCCAGGGAATAGTGCGCGATCTTCATTATAGTCGTGTCCCTCGTGAGGTTTAGCGTATTTCTCTACCCACTTCATGGCACGCTCAAATTCCTCATGGTCGTAGATACCGAAGTCTACACGACGAAGAATCTCTACCAGCTCCACATATTCTGTGCGCATGCCTAAATAGTTTTGGAAGAAGTCGGCATCAACAATAGAGCCTGCAATACCCATACAGGTGTTGCCCAACGACAGATAGCTCTTGCCACGCATAGTAGCCACAGCCTGAGCCGCACGAGCAAAACGAAGTATCTTTTCTGCTACATCGGCAGGTATGGTGTTGTCGTTCAATTCCTGCACGTCGTGACCATAGATGCCAAAGGCTGGCAATCCCTTTTGTGCATGAGCAGCCAATACGGCAGCCAAATATACAGCACCAGGGCGCTCAGTTCCGTTGAATCCCCATACAGCCTTAGGATAGTGAGGATTCATATCCATAGTCTCCGAACCATAACACCAGCATGACGTTACGGTAATGGTAGAGCCTACGCCCTCGCGTTCGAACTTCTCGGCACAAGCAGCACTCTCGGCAACACGACCGATGGTAGAGTCGGCGATGATACATTCTACAGGCGAACCGTCGCCATTACGAAGATTCTTCTCTATGAGTTCTTTTACTGCATTGGCCAAAGCCATAGTCTTCTCTTCAAGACACTCACGAACACCACCCTGACGACCGTCGATGGTAGGGCGAATACCAATTTTTGGATATTTGTTCATTTTAATTTTGTTTGGTTAATAATTGTTAGGTTATAGTTGTTATAATAATTATGCTTTGGTTATCTGCAAGCCAACTTTACTGACTTATACACCTTGTTGTCTTTCATCACTTGGACGATATACGCTCCCTTGCCATTATGAAGAGCAACGTTCACAAGCTGACCTTCGTGAGCATCAATCTCTGCCCTTTGCATCAAGATGCCTGCTGGCGAGATGATGAGAATGGAGTAGTGGGCAGACTCAGCAAAGCGGAAGTTTACGCTCTTGTCATAAGGAGTTATGGCAATGTCGTTGGCATGGATATCTTCGATGCTGCTCGAACCATCAACCTCTACGATTCCTGCCTTCGATATAGAGTCTACGCCCCAAGTGTTGGAGAGCGTGAGCTTTACGTCCTTTGTGCCACCTCGGGTGTAAGAAATAGTTGCCACGTTGCCCTCTTCCTTGATGATGGAAGCATCGTTGGCTGCACCAAGTTGCCATTCGGCTTTGGTGTTTACAAGTATGGAGCCTGTGATGCCAGGATAGCCTATTTCGTTGGTGTTGGCAGAAAGCTGAACATATTGTGCCATATTGGTGTTTTCGCCAGAAGCATCGGCAACCTTCACCATGCTTGCTGCACATTCTTTAAGCGCACCATGGTTAGGGAACATTCCCTTGTCGTCGATTTCCTCGAAGGTATAGTAAGCTTGCAAACCTTCAGGATTTTTGCCCTCTGCATATCCCTTCATGGCTTGTTGCACCTCGTTGTCCGTTAGCGCCTTGTTCCATACCTGCACTTCGTCGATAGCACCATCAAAAGCCGACTTGTATGTGCCGCCACCACCTACGTAGATGTTGGCAACATGAGTGGTGTCTATGCGTAGGTCGAGTTTGCCAAGTTCTTCGCGTCGTGTAGAACTATAGATATGGTATGGACCAGCCACACATTTTCCATTGATGTATATTTTCTGCACCTTTTGTTCGTCTTGTGTCACCACCAAGTGTGTCCATACATTAGGCTGAATACTATATCCGTAGGTTATCATCTCACCCTCGTCGGCTGCTGTGCTACCATTGCTCAGGGTGTTGAATGATATTTCGTTGGCAGGATGTGTTGTGCCTGTAGTCTCGTCGGTGATTTCAGGTCTTACCAGTACCCATATATCACCCCAATTGTTGCGAGGCCATAGGTCGTAGATGCTGTTTTTAGAGATGAGGTTTGTGCCATCCTTGTCGTGCGACCATTTGTTGGCTTTAAACCACATGCCGATAGAGAAAGCCGTAGATTGCTGTGTGGCAGCAGGAATAGAGAGCATCTCAGGGTCTGAGATTACAACCGCCCTTGATACCTTGCCGTCAGCCTTACGTGAGGTGTAGGTATAGTCTACATTCTCGCCAGCACTTATCTTTGCTTTATTTGCCGATAAAGAATAGAGCTTTGGCATGGCTCCTGTAGCCTCAGGAGTAATCTTGATGAAACCACGAGTGGCGGTCTCTTTGCCTTCGGCATCGGTCGTTATTACGTCGTAGACACCTTCCTTGTCAATCTTTGTTGTTATGGCTGTAGCATCCTTGGCTGTAGCCACAATATTGCCATCAGCAGCATCAACAATCTTCCATTCCTTGGCTGCAGGCATGAGGTTGTCTTCGTAGCCAACCGTAAACTCCTCGTTAGGTTTGATGATGCTGTGGTCTATGGCAAGCGAAGACTTGTGAGCGTTGTATTCCACCTGCTGATATTCGCTCCAAGCAATATCAGACCCCTGTTTACCATCAGGCGACACGGCACGCACTCCAAAGCGGCACATACGTTCGCCATTAGCAACAAGCGGAGCACCAACAACATAGGCTGCCCACGACTCTGTGGCTGTTAGCAACTTAGCCTCTTCGCCCTTTTGCTGGAAGTATATTTCGTAATACCATGTGCCAACCTCGTCGTTGTATGTCTTCTCGTCGCCAGTCTCCTCTTTCGAAGCGTATCTCATCTTGAAGTCTACGCTATTATACCAGCCACGCAACACCTCAATCTCCTTAATCTTAGGCTGTATGGTGGCGAACGATTGCTCAGGATTGCGCAAAGCCAGTTCGCCTATATTTATCTGATAGTTTGCATCAGTATTTTCGAGCGCTACACCTATCATCGCCACTACGTCGTTGGCTTGCAGACCGAGCTTGGATAGTGGGGTGGTGAAGGTGGTCCATTCGCCCTGCTTAGCTGCAGGAATATCTATCTCCTTGTAGTTGTTGACATCGTTTTTCAATGCCACAAAGAGTTTGGCATGCGACTCGTTGCCACTCTTGAGCTTGTATGTTACCGACAGCTCGTATGAAGGCTGTGTGGCGAGCATAGTCTTGAAGAGTTTTATGCGCGAAAAGTCGGTAGCGCCATATAGTCGAAGACTTGAGCCACCTGTATAAACCTCATCCCACGATAGTTCGGCTTTGGCAAGCGACTGGATAGAGGCTGCTGTGACCTTATCGCTACGGTCGGTAATCCAAAAGCGCCAAGTAGGCAGATAGTCTTGAAGGTTTAGGTTGTACCACTTAGAGTCGAAAGCCACCTTACCTTCCTTATAGAATTTTAGTCCGTTGCCAAGGTTGAAACGAGTTACGAAAGGCACATCCTGAATGGTAGACTTAGCTGTGAGCAGACGAGCCAAACCATGGAATGTCTTGAGGTCGGTATTAGAGAGCGAGCAGTCGGTTCTTACCTCTGGCAACAAGCCAGGATTGCGATAGCCGCCAGAGAATATCATCTCTTGCTTTAGCTGATAAGCCTTCTGTATAGCCATGTCGGAAGTTCCGTCGTCGGTAGCACTTTGATGTATGAGGCTTTCAGAATGAGCACCCCAAAAGCCTACAGATGTTTCGTTGTCTATTAGCGCCTGCCAATAGTCGTTTTTCAAGGCTCTGCCCTGAATGTCGAAGCCTGCATAATAGTCGTAAGGGTCGCGCTTCAAAGCCTTGGCATTCTTAGTTGAAGCTTGAAGCAAATAGTCAGACCAATCGTAGTTGGCAAACAGCTGGTCGGTAACGATGTTTCCACCCGTGCCAAACATCTTTTGGTTGTATCTGTTGATGCCCTTGTCGGCTGCTACGTCGCCCTCGTCGTTGGTCACGTCATACCATTGCAACTCAAACTTCCAGCCTATCGACTCTGCCTTTTTGTGCATATCGGCAAAGAATTCCTGGATTACAGCCATGGTAGAAGGATTTGAGCCAAACTCCGAGTTTACGCCAAGTCCGTTGATACCATAATATTTCATGAGCTTGGCAAGCTTCAAAGAGTTTTTGAATTTGCCTTTCTCGTCCTTCTCCGTTAGGGTTTTGAAGGTGAGCGAATATCTGTCAGTCTTGGTTAGCGACAAGTCTGCATCCCAAGGCACAGCCAATACGCAACCTACCGTTACGCCATTCTTGGCAGCAGCATCCGACAAGCCTGCCGACACTCTGAGCCAAGGTGCCGACCAGTTGCCATGACAGTTGATGTATGACCACATAGAGAAGTTGTCGCCCTCGAAACAATATCGTGGCAACGCCTTCCATGTTGTCGTTGGGTCGTCGAGAGGTGTCCACAATAGCATCTTTCTGCCCGTAGGTACAGAGGCATGAATATGGTAGTCGCCATCCGTGATGCGAGGCAACGGACGTTGACGAGAAATGAAAAACTCATCATCTATCTTCGACAAACCCTCAGGAGGAGTTCCTGCCTGCCAACTATCAAAAAACTGATGGAAGTTGTCCCACGAGAGTCGCACATCGCCAGTATCGGTATGTATGGTCTCGAAGTCGAAGTTGTGGTCGGGAGTTCGTTGAGCCGTTGCTGCAAAGCTAAGGCCCATGGCTGCGATGATAAGAATATGTCTTTTTTTCATGCTTGCTGTTGTTTGTTATATTGCAAATATACACATATTATATTATACATATTGTTAAATTGCCGAAAAAACATCATTTTTTCTCGTTTCATATCTCCTATGTGTGGGGAAAAGAGTACTTTTGCATCGATTATTTAAGAATAAAGCTAAAAAAAGTAAGGTAAAAGATTTATTATGGAAACCTCACATGCTAATCAGGTAGAGCTGCGCAATCTTCAGATGGAAGACTACGACCAGCTCGCACGATCATTTAAACGTATTTATGCTGATTCTGATGTGTTTTGGACTCATGCACAAATCAAAAAGCTCATCACCATTTTCCCAGAGGGACAGGTGGTTGTTATCGTTGGCGACAAGATAGTAGGCTGTGCCCTATCAATCATCGTTGACTACGACATGGTGAAGGGCGACCACACTTATGCTAAGGTTACAGGCGACGAAACCTTCAATACTCACAATCCAAAAGGAAATATTCTATATGGTATCGAGGTGTTTATACATCCAGACTATCGTGGTATGCGTTTGGCACGTCGTATGTATGAGTATCGCAAGGAATTGTGTGAGAAGTTGAACCTTAAGGCTATCATGTTTGGTGGCAGAATACCTAACTATCATAAGTATGCCGACACCATGCGCCCTAAGGAGTATATCGAGAAGGTACGCTCGCGCGAAATCTACGACCCTGTGCTTACATTCCAGTTGTCTAACGATTTCCACGTGCGCCGAGTTATACGCAACTATCTGCCTAACGACGAGGAGTCGAAGCATTGCGCAACCTTGTTGCAATGGGATAACATCTATTATCAGCCACCTACACAGTCGATAGTAGAGAAGCGCCCAACGGTAAGAATCGGAATGGTGCAATGGCAGATGCGACCATACCACAGCATCGACGACTTGTTTGAGCAGGTGGAATTCTTCGTAGATTCTGTTTCTGATTATAAGTCAGACTTCATCCTCTTCCCTGAGTATTTTAATGCTCCGTTGATGGCTCGATTTAATGATATGGGCGAGGCACAGTCTATCCGCGCCATGGCTCAATATACAGAGAAGATTCGCGACCGCTTTGTTGAACTTGCCATAAGCTACAACATCAATATTATCACGGGTAGTATGCCTTTTGTGAAGGAAGATGGCGCCTTGTATAACGTGGGCTTCCTTTGCCGTCGTGATGGTTCGTATGAGATGTATGAGAAGATACATGTTACTCCAGACGAGCAGAAGTGCTGGGGATTGACAGGTGGTAGCCATGTGCAGACCTTCGATACCGACTGCGGAAAGATTGGTATATTGATTTGCTATGATGTGGAGTTCCCTGAGCTTTCACGATTGATGGCAGACGATGGTATGCAGATATTGTTTGTACCATTCATGACCGATACCCAGAATGCTTATTCGCGTGTTCGCGTTTGTGCTCAGGCTCGTGCCATTGAGAACGAATGCTATGTGGCTATTGCCGGTAGCGTGGGCAACTTGCCACGTGTGCACAATATGGACATCCAGTATGCTCAGTCGGCAGTATTCACTCCTTGCGACTTCGCATTCCCTACCGACGGTAAGCGTTCGGAGGCTACTCCAAATACCGAGATGATTCTTGTGTCGGATGTCGACCTCAATTTGCTTAACGAGCTACATACTTATGGTAGTGTGCGCAACCTTCGCGACCGTCGCAACGACCTATACGAATTGCGCATGAAGCCTGCTGCGAAATAAGCAAGGATGGCTAATAACCACATCTTGATATTTAATGAAAAGAACAAAAAGCGAGATACTAAAAGGCTACGAGGCTAAGGCTTCGGAGATAAGCCAAGAGATAAACAAGACAAAGAGCCGCGGGCGACTGCTGCTCTTTGCCCAGTTGGCTACGTTTGTGATTGTTGTCATGAGCGTTGTCGCCTATACCCTTTGGCATGAGGGAATGGTGTGTGGCATAGTGGCTGCCATTTCTGTATTGGCATATCTATTGTCGAGATATGCCGACGGAAAGAATAGCGAAAGGGCTGACCATCTAAAGGCGTTGCTACATACCTACATGGGCGAAATTGCTTATCTCGATGGCAACTTCTCAGCTTTTTATGATGGTGAGCGATATCAAAATCCTCATCATGAATTCTCTTTCGACCTTGACATCTTCGGACCGCAGTCGCTATTCCATCGCATAAATCGTAGTATCACTCGTGGCGGTAGCGATAGGCTTGCTGAATGTTGCAGTCTAAGCAATAAGACAACGATAGCTGATATTGCCAACGAACGCGAGGCTATAAACGAGATGTCAGAACTTAGCGATTTGCGTATGGAGTTTATGGCGCTTACCGATGGCGAGGTGTTGGAAACCAATAAGGTTTATGATGCCTTCGATGATGTTAAGACTTTGCAGTTGCCAAAGTTTGCAACTGCAGGTTCGGCTAAATGGTTGGCCATGGCGTCGGTAGGCATTATGGCTATGCTAATTTGCTGGTCGGCTTTTGGCTCATTACCATCAAATGTTCCGTTGCTTTGGGGATTGATGCAGACTATAGTATGCCTTACGCTTTGCGGAAAGCATATTAGCGAAGCCAATAAGGTGGTAGGAGAAATAGAACGACAGACTAAAGGCTACGCAAAGATAATGCGACTGATAGCTTCGCATGAGTATTCGGCAAAGCTAAATAAAGATGTTGCTGAGATATTGTCATCGGCAGATGCTAATGCCTTGCAGGCTCTGAAGGAGTTGACTGCTATCATCGATGCTATAGATCGTCGTGGACATGCACTATATATGGTGCTTGCTGACGCCTTGGTATTAAACGACCTTTGGCTTGTTCGCAGGTTTGCTAAGTGGAAACAGAAATATCAGGATGAGGCTTCGGCTTGGATAGATGCTGTTAGCATTTTCGATACTCGTGTGTCGATGGCTACATTCCGCTACAACGAGCCACGAGGCATAGATGCCACTATCGTGGACGAAGACAAGGTGGTGTATGATGCCAACGACTTGTATCATCCTTTCCTTGGCGACAAGGCTGTGGCTAACGATTTCAATATCCAAGATGGCAACTACTATATCGTTACTGGTGCCAACATGGCGGGCAAGAGTACATTCCTTCGTTCCGTAGGTATCAACTATATCCTTGCGCTATGTGGTATGCCTGTCTTTGCATCCAACTATAGAGTGAGCTTGTTCTCGCTATTTAGCAGCATGCGTACTTCCGACGACCTTGCCCATGGCATTTCTTATTTTAATGCCGAACTGCTCAGACTAAAGCAGCTAATAGATACTTGCCGAGAGAATAGTCGCACGCTAATAATCCTCGACGAGATATTGAAGGGAACAAATTCTGCCGACAAACTAAATGGTTCACGAATGTTTCTTGAGGCTATGTCGAAGATGCCTGTAACGGGTATCATAGCCACCCACGACCTTGAACTGTCTAAAATGGCAGAACAATATCCGCAACGTTTCCACAACTATTGCTTCGAGATAGAACTTGGCGCCAGCGTCACCTATTCTTATAAGATAACGCCAGGTGTGGCTCGTAACCAAAATGCCACTTTCTTGCTTAAAGAGATATTGAAATAAGCGAGCAGATAGATTTTTCCCAAAAACAGAGATAGATCCAAAAAAACTGCGTAAAAAAACGCAATAGGCTTCGATGCCCAACGAAGCCTGCTTCAAGTGCCAATGAAGCCTGCTTCGTTGGCACTTGAAGCAGGCTTCATTTTTTTTAGCTTTATTTATAATACGAGTTGACTCAGTTATTCTACCACCTCCCATTTGAATACAGAGCCATTCTTGCGAGCAGGGTCTGGACCTTTGCAATCTACAGAATATGGACTTCCTGTGGTAGGACTCTTGCAGAGGTATGTATGGCGATTGTACGACATAAGCATAAACTCATGGTCGAGATAGTCTTGATACATGAATACTTCTGCCTGAGTCTCGTCGTTGGTCATTCTAACATCTCCTGGCATGCCGATGCCTGAAGCCATGATGTATCTGCCGTCGGCACATTGAACTATGAGCTTGCCATTACCCTTGTCGATAAGACGGAAGTGGGTAGAAGGACGTTTGTTGCCACGGCTGGTGTCATAGAGCACACCATGGCGAGTGGCTTCGGCAGGAAGATTGGTTGCAAGGTTGATGATGCGGATGGTCTTGCCCCAAGGAATGTTTTGCGAACGGTCGGCTTTAGGTTCTATAACCTTGAAGTTGTCGAATAGGGCATAGCCGCCACGTTTGCCTTTGCTGTTGAAGGCGAAGAGACATGGACGCGAACCTTGGAATGTTATGAGCTGATAGCTCAAAGTCATCTTGTTGCCTGCAGGAATAAAGTCGCTACCGTTGAGCGAATATTTGTATTGTGCGCAGTCGTTGTCGTAGTCGCCATCGAGCATCAGCCATAGTTTACCCTTCTTTGGATTGATATCGATGGTGATGGTATCATTATCCACTTGCTGGAACCATTGCAATTTGATGCTCTTACCATTCTTCACCACGCCAAGCCATGAGCAAGGCATATTTATATTGCCAAGACCTGCCACGTCGCCATCCTTTAGGTTGTTTATATCAAGCTCTACGATGGTTTGCGAAACTGGTCCGATAGCTCGTTGGGTAAGGGTGTTGCGAGCCCAAAGAAGTTGTGATGCAGGCATCGACTCTATACGGAGTTTTCCACCCTTCAAGCTCCATAGCTTGTCGTCAGGATTATGGTTCCATTGCCATATACGTTGTAAGGTTTTGCCGTTGAAGTCGTCATTACGTTGGTAAGGAGCGCGAGGTTCAACCTTAGCACCTGTAGATGGTTTTTCCCAAGTGCGAGGAGCACGACCGAGGTTGCCTTCAAGTCCGATGAATGGCCATCCGTCTTTCCATGTTATTGGCATGAGGTCGACAGTACGACCTATAGAATGGAAGTCCTGCATAAGCAAAGCCCACCATTGACCATCGGGAGTGGAAACGATACCGCCTTGATGAGCGTTGGTGCAAGCAGTAGCGTTATGGTTAGGCATTTTTATCTTGATAGGAGTGCCGTTGTCAACGATGCGACCTTTAACCTCCGTCATAGGACCAGGATGATAGCCGTAGGTTTCGTCGGCAGTAATGGTGATGGTCTCGTATGGTCCCCAAATGCTCTTAGAGCGAGAGCAGAGTGTGCGTCCATTTGGTTTATAGTCGGTAGAGATAAGATAGTACATGCCGTTAATCTTATACATGTGATGTCCTTCGCCTACGCCTGTTCCCTCAGGAATAATCTCGCGGTCGGTACCTGGTACAGGCTCACTAAGGTCGGGCTTTAGCTCGCAACATCTCACGCTACCATATCCATGAATGGCATATATCTTGTCGTCGTCGAAGAGTATAGAGAGGTCGTAGATGTTGCCCTTAACCATTACATGCTTCCATGGACCACGAATATCGTCGGCAATATAAGCCTGAAGTCCCTTGCCGTTGACATTAGTAAATACATAGAATTTACCTTTGTTATAGCGGATGCAAGGAGCCCATACGCCCTGACCATAAACCTCTTTGCCGCCAACAAGCGAGAAGGCAGGGTCGTTGAAGTCGAAGCGGTCGAAGCAATAGCTGATCTGCTCCCAGTTTACGAGGTCTTTGGAATGCAAGATGTTTACTCCTGGTACTGTGTGCATGGTAGTACCAGCAAGATAGTAGTCGTCGCCAACACGCAAGATATCGGGGTCAGAGAACTCATCATAGAACAAAGGATTCGTGAAGGTTCCGTTGCCATTATCGGCTGTCCACGACTGTTGAGCCATAGCGCTATTGCCTATGCCCAATAGGGTTGCGATAATAAGATGCTTTAAATTCATTAATACGTTAGTTATTGGTTTTATATTATAGTAGATAGTATGTCTTTATTAGTTGGTACAAAGATAGTTATAAAAGTGTAGAAATACAACTAATAGAGTAATAAAACGTATGAATTAGATAATTATGATACGTTATGGATAAAGAAAAAGGGTTGCAGTCCATCTTTTCGAGGATTGCAACCCTTTATACCTTTTTATATATATAAGAGTTTAGGAAACTCTATCATATAATCTATATGTAGCTTTAGATAGCTTTTTAGAGCTGAGCCAACTCAACAACCTTGTCGACAGCTGCGCTCAAGCCATCCTTGTTCTTACCACCAGCCTGTGCATAGTGAGGTTGACCGCCACCACCACCTTGAATCAACTTGGCAGCTTCGCGAATCATCTTACCTGCATTAAGGTTGTGGTCCTTAACCATATCGTCGCTAAACATTACGCTAAGCATAGGCTTATCGTTGCTGACAGAACCTACTACGCAAACGAGATTCTCAGGCAAAGCCTCGCGAACCTTGAATACCAAGTCCTTAGCTGCTGCTGGCTCCATAGGCAATACGGCAGTAACAACATTTACGCCATTAACAACCTTAGCGTTGGCTACGAGCTTCTCCTTAGCGCGCTCAACTGCCTGAGCCTGGAACTTCTCAACATCCTTCTTCAAAGCGTCGTGCTCGTCGATATACTTTCTGATAACGCCTTCAAGATCCTTAGCGTTGTTGAACAAGCCCTTCAAAGCTACGATAGTGTCTTGCAAAGTGTAGATAGCCTCTTCGCTTGCCTTACCTGTAAGAGCCTCGATACGGCGGATGCCGGCAGCTACGCTACTCTCAGAGATAATCTTGAAGAAACCAATCTTACCTGTGCTCTTAGCGTGGATACCACCACAGAACTCAGCTGAAGGACCGAAGCGAACAACACGAACCTTGTCGCCATACTTCTCGCCAAAGAGGGCGATAGCGCCAAGTTCCTTAGCTTCTTCGATAGGAGTATCACGATGCTCGTCGAGTGGATAGTCGGCACGAATCATCTCGTTGACCATACGCTCTACCTTGCGAAGCTCCTCGTCTGTTACCTTCTGGAAGTGAGAGAAGTCGAAACGCAAAGTGTCCTTGTCTACATAAGAACCCTTCTGCTCTACGTGCTCGCCCAAAACCTGCTTCAAGCAATAGTCGAGCAAGTGGGTTGCAGTATGGTTAGCAGCGCTACCCTCACGAGAGTCGATATCTACACAAGCCATGAAGTCGGCTGAGATATTCTTAGGCAATTGCTTAACGATATGGATGCTCTGGTTGTTTTCGCGCTTGGTGTCGATAATCTCGATAGTCTCATCCTCGCTAACGAGTACACCCTTGTCGCCAACCTGTCCACCCATTTCGCCATAGAAAGGAGTGTTGTCGAGTACCAACTCATAGAAGGTGTTCTTCTTCTGAGTTACCTTGCGATAGCGAAGAATGTGGCACTCATATTCTGTATAGTCGTAACCAACGAAGTTCTGGTCGCCTTCCTGCAATACTTCCCAGTCGCCATTCTCTACCACGGCAGCATTACGAGCACGCTCTTTCTGCTTCTTCATCTCCTCGTCGAAGCCCTTTTCGTCAACTGTATAGCCATTCTCACGGCAGATAAGTTCGGTAAGGTCGAGAGGGAAACCGTAGGTATCGAAGAGACGGAATGCACATGTACCGTCGAGCTGAGTCTGACCATGAGCCTTGAGCTCGTCCATGTCACCATTCAAGAGGTTGATACCCTTCTCCAAAGTGCGGAGGAATGAATCCTCTTCCTCTTTCATCACGCGAGTGATAAGTTCCTGCTGAGCAGGAAGCTCAGGGAAGGCAGCACCCATCTGCTCTACCAATACATTAACGAGCTTGTACATGAATGCCTGCTTCTGGTCGAGGAATGTGTAAGCATAACGAACGGCACGGCGCAAGATACGACGGATTACGTAACCAGCCTTAGCATTGCTTGGCAACTGGCCGTCAGCAATAGAGAAAGCTACTGCACGGAGGTGGTCGGCGCAAACACGCATAGCGATGTCGATCTTCTCTTGCTCATCCTTGCCCTCGCCATTTTCACCAGTAGGAGTAGTAAAGCCATACTTCAGGCCCGAGAGGTTTTCGATCTCCTTGATGATGGGCTGGAAGATGTCGGTATCGTAGTTGGAGTGCTTGCCCTGGAGGATGCGGACGAGGCGCTCGAAGCCCATACCCGTATCAATCACGTTCATGCCGAGCTTCTCCAGCGATCCGTCGCTGCGGCGGTTGTACTGCATGAAGACCAAGTTCCAGATCTCGATGACCTGGGGATTGTCCTTGTTGACCAGTTCGCGGCCCGGCGTCAGCGCCTTCAGCTCGTCGGGGCGATTGTCGATATGGATCTCAGAGCAGGGACCGCAGGGGCCCGTGTCGCCCATCTCCCAGAAGTTGTCGTGCTTGTTGCCGTTGATGATATGGTCCTCGGGCACGTGCTTCCGCCAGAACTTGGCCGCCTCTTCGTCGCGGGCCAGGCCTTCCTTCTCGTCGCCCTCGAAGACCGTGACGTAGAGGTCCTCGGGGTTGAGGTGGAGAATACTAACGAGATACTCCCAGGCCGCGTCGATGGCACCCTGCTTGAAGTAGTCGCCAAAAGACCAGTTGCCCAGCATCTCAAACATCGTGTGATGGTAGGTGTCGTGGCCGACCACGTCCAGGTCGTTGTGCTTGCCACTCACGCGAAGACACTTCTGCGAGTCGGCGCGGCGGCGCGGCTCCGGATCCTTCGTGCCAAGTATGATGTCCTTCCACTGATTCATGCCCGCGTTGGTAAACATCAGCGTGGGGTCGTCCTTGATGACCATAGGGGCTGAGGGCACTATGGCGTGACCTTTCGACTCGAAATATTTCTTGAACGAGTCGCGGATTTCATTTGCTGTCATCATCGTCTTATGTTTTTAATTCCTAAAATTCATCCTAAACAGTTGCAAAGGTAATGACTTTTGAGTATTTTTGCAAATCCAAAGGAAACCGATTGAATTAAAGAAGGAAAAAACATGGAACAGATCAATGCAGAGCGCCCCAATAAGCTCTACTACTCCATCAAGGAGGTGGCTCAGATGATGAACGTCGCGGAGAGCCTGCTGCGCTATTGGGAGACGGTTTTCCCCAGTCTGAAACCGAAAACCAACCAAAACCGCGTCAGACAATACACGAAGAAGGACATAGAGCAGGTGCGCCTTATCTACAATTTAGTGAAGGTAAGGGGATTCAAGATCGCCGCAGCCAAGAAGATGCTCCAGCAGAACCGCGATGGATCGGAACGCACGCAGCAGGTGCTGGAAAGCCTCATCAACGTGCGCGACGAACTCAAGGACATCAAGAAGCATCTCGAATCGCTCACCTGATGGCTTCCATGCGAATCGCCCGCCTCGCCCGCTCGCTCCGCTCTATGGAGGTGCTCCATTCTACGAAGGCTCTCCGTTCTACGAAGGCGCTCCGTCCGTTCCCTCGCCTCGCCCTCGTGGGCTTCCTCCTGCTGCCCATGGGAGTCGGGGGCGTTGTCCCACCACAGAGCTTGCCAGTCAAGATGGCAGCGCAGACTGGAGCTACTTTCCGCCCAGGCGACATCGTCGGCGAGGAGGTTGTGGCCCGAAGGGGTGTGAGCAGTTTTTTCTCGGTTTCCAAGATCAGCGACTCGGTGTTTGAAAGGATGCGGGGTCGGTCCTACAAAGAAGGTTGCCGCGTGGCAAGGGAGGAGCTGCGCTACCTGCTCTGCCTCCACAAGGACGCGCAAGGCAGGAGCATCGTCGGCGAGATGGTAGTCAACCGCGCCATTGCCAACGACGTCCTGGAGATCCTGCGCAAGCTCTACGACGCCCACTACCCCATCGAACGGATGCGCCTCATCGACGAATACGGCGCAGACGACCAGCGGTCGATGGCGGCCAACAACTCCTCGGCGTTCAACTACCGCATCACGACGGGCAGCACCAAACTCTCGGCCCACGCCCGAGGACTGGCCGTGGACATCAACCCGCTCTACAACCCGTGTCGGCGGACAGTAGGCGGCAAGGTGGTGGTGGAGCCGCGCGAAGGGCGGAAATACCTGCAGCGCGAAGCCAAATTCCCCTACAAGATCGTCAAGGGAGACCTCTGCTACCGCCTCTTCACTGCCCGCGGCTTTATATGGGGCGGCAACTGGCGAACCGTGAAGGACTACCAGCACTTCGAAATCAGGAAATAACGGTTTGTCCTCGCAAAACGTTGTTCGTCGTTGTAAAAGTGTATTCGTTGGTTTCCCTCCTCAGCAGGATATTCGGTTCTACACTTGTCCACGCGAAGCTGTTGTATTTGTTGTTTCCCTTGCAGAAGGCTTGTTTGACGCGTAGCGTCTTTGTCCTCGCGAAGCGTTGTATTTTCTTGTAAAGGTTGTATTGGTTGTTTCCCTCCTCAGCTGGCATTCACCCCCGGATGAAGCAGAAAAAATCCGCAGCCTCATAGACAAAGACTGCGGATTTCTCATATTTTCTTGTTTTCTACCCTAAGAGCAAATGCTTTAGAACATTTTGAGGCGATACATGAGACCGAGCTCAATGCGGTTGGTATTGTAGTCCTGCAGTCCGCACTCCTTGCTATAATCAAACTTGCGACCCGTGTAGGCCAGGAAGACGCGGAAGTCCTCGCCCTTGACGGGGAAATACTCCACGCTGGCCAGGTAGCCGAAGCTCTTGCGGAAGTCCTTCATGGCAGCGACATTGTCCACGCTGGCCGTCTCGTACATTCCCTTGACCATCAAGTTCCATTGCGGCACAAACTGCCAGTTGAGTTTCGTGACGAACGAATGGTAGTGGACGTCGCTGAAATAGCCTGGGCCCGCATCGGGATTGTCGGCATCCGCCAGCAGCGCTGCTCCCTCGCGGCTTGCAATGCGCAGACGGTCGAGGCCCTCGAAGGCGCCCATGTAGTCGAAATACCACTGCACGCGCGGCAGGTTGAGTTTCTGGCCGAGGAAGAGCATCCGGCTATACTTATGCTTGGCCTCGGTCTGAATACCCCAAGACCAGCGCGTCTGGAGCTTGTCGCCGAAGAAATTGCCGTTCCAGCCGAAGATATAGGTCAACGGATGGTTGGAAGCCTCCAGGATGCGCTTCGTTCCGTCGGCCTCCAAGGAGTAGGCTCCTTCGCCATACTCCTCAGCAAACTTGTTGCTATAAGCGTCGGTGATGCTGAGGGTGAGTTCCTGACTGGCCACGGGACGATAGGAAACGTTCACACCCGCCTTGAAGATGTCGATATTGTTGCCCATATCGCTAAACTGATAGATATACATGGGGTTCTCGTCATACTCGAATCCTCCCCAGTACTGACACACCTTACCCGCATGGACGCCCAGTTTCTCGTTAAACTGGTAGCCCACCCAGAGCACGTCCGTGGCAGCAGCAAAATTGTCCTCCGACTGCGCATTGTTGCCACTGTTCAGACGATGGCGGAAGCGGTAGGAGATCTTGTCCGTCAGATGGCCCATAAACTCCAGGCGCGCCTGGCGGTTCTTGAAGGCCGAACCCCACTCCGTGCCGTTGTCCGTCTCCTGAAAACTGGCCGCGTAGTTGATGTAAACGTTGAAGGCGTCGTTTTTCTTCTCCAACTTCAAAACGCGCTCAGCCAGGCTGGTGCATCCCTCATGGTCGCCGCCCATACCTGTGTTGTTGCCCTGTGCGCTTGCTCCCAAGGTGAGGGTCAGCGCGGCGGCTGTTACAAAGATTTTCTTCATGTCGATATGATTGTATTGATATTATTCTATCTGTTTTTTCTCTCTTATTTTTTGTTGTCCGTATGATCGCCCTTTATGGTCGTGCTCTTGCCACATAGCACGTCAACTTTCCGTCCTGCTGACAGAGCCATTTTCCCGTTAGATCCGTTCTGCCGTTCTGCCGTTCGGTCGTTAGGGCCGTCCTGCTTAGAGCCGTTCTGCTTTAGACTTGTTCATCTTTAGTGCTGTTCTGCTGGCTGGTCCTCCTGCCATTAGAGAGGGCTCAGAGGAAAAGCGTGATGAGATAGCCCACGCCGATAGCCACAAACGTGGTGACGAAGCCTGGCAGTTGAAACGAATGGTTGATGACCCAGCGTCCCACGCGCGTAGTCCCCGTGCGGTCGAAGTTGATGGCAGCTACCTCCGTAGGATAGTTGGGGAGGAAGAAATAGCCATTGACGGCGGGAAACATGGCCACCAGAAGCAGCGGACTAATGCCCAAGGCAAGGCCCACGGGATAGAGGGTGGTGACGGTGGCAGCCTGGGAGAAGAGCATGACGCTCATCACAAACAAGGCCACGGCAAACGTGAACGGTGCTTCGGCTACCATCCCGGACAAAGACTGGTTGATGGCCTCGGCGTTGCCCGTATAGAAAGTGCTGCCCATCCATGCGATTCCGAAAATGGCAATGACGGCATTGATGCCTGCGGCAAACACACTGCCCTTCGTCACGTCGCCCACCTTGACCTTACCCACCAGCATGATGAGGATCACGTCGGCCATCATGATCATCTCGATGGTCTCGGACATCGTGACTCCCTCGGGGCGCAACTGCGGTTGGAAACCGAACAACACGACCAAGGCCACACCGAAGAGGAAAACCCAGACGGAGTATTTGGCCTCGGGGCGCGCCATCGTCTCGGCTTGTCGCAAGCTCTCCGTATCCTTCTCAGGACAGATCAACCCCTCTCTGACGCGGCGCTGATACTCCGGATCGTCCTCCAACGCCTTGCCGACACGGTTTTGGATGAAGGCGGCCACAAGGATGGCCACCAGCGAGGCGGGCACACAGACCATAAGGATCGTACCCAGCTCCACTCCCGCGCCGCCCAAGAGGTCCTGGGAGATGATGGCTGCCGTGGCTGCAGAGACAGGGGAACCCGTAATGCCCAGCGAGGCCGAAATGACAGCCAAACTCAAAGGACGCTCGGGCCGAATCTTATTGGCCTGGGCTGTCTCGCTGATGATGGGCAGCAGCGAATAGCAAGTGTGGGCCGTACCCGCCACCAAGCAAAAAAGCCAGGTGCAGAGCGGACCATAATAGGTGATATGGTGAGGATGCTTGCGCAGGAAGATCGCCGCTTGTCCGACAAGATATTCCAGTCCGCCCGCAGCCTGTAGGGCCGCAGCGGCAGTCACTACGGCAAGGATGATCATCATCACATCAATAGGTGCGCTGCCCGGCTTCAGTCCGAAGCCATAGACCAGCACAAAGACGCCGAGCATACCGAAAATACCCAATCCGATTCCTCCCATCCGTGCGCCAATAAAAATCATCGCCAGCACGACTGCGAGCTCAAGAAGAAGTATCGTTGTCGCCATGAGATTCGTTTGGTTGTTGATAATTGATTGGTTCATTCCACCCGCTGCACTACCCTCGTCACAGGCTCCTTGTCCAGGGGGGATTCTCAATTCGCTCTCTTATTCGAATGCAAAGATAATGCAAATCGAAGACAATACAAAAAAAATGCAATTCTTTTTTATTGTTGACTCATCCAAAGAAGCTACCTTTGCCGGATAATGTATAATATAAATGTACCCAAGGCGAAGCGTTGTATTTTGTTGTTTCCCTACAAGCGACCCTTGGTTTGCATGGGCCTCGAAGAGGCGATGTCCCCGCGAAGCGTTGTTACTTGTTGTAAAAGTTGTTCAAGTTGTTTTCTATGTGTCCACGTCGAATCACACCATTTTCGAGAAGAACCTCAATTTTTCCTATCGCTATTAGGACAGGCGACCACTACAGGCTGCGGCGATAGATCTCTATCACTTCGTCGCGGGTCAAGGTCAGAAAGCCTGCCGTATTGCGCAGACAGACATCGGCATACTTTTCTATATCGTTTTCCTTCGCACCTATTCTCGTGATGGTCGTGGCCAAGCCGACCTTGCGCATCCAGATTTCCATAGACTCCAGTCCTTCGAGAGCCACGGCCTTGTCGTCCTTGCCCTCGGGACGCACACCCAAAACTTTGAGGGCCAGGCGCTTGAAGCGGGCCAAAACCTCGTCGCTCTTCTCCATCAGCAGGCGGTAGTAAGCACCCGAGACTGCCGAGAGCATATCGTCATGGCTGACATAGGCAAAGGCTGACACGGCCAATCCTAGCATATAGAGATCCCAGTTCATGACATTGTCATACTTCGCCAGGTCATAAAGTCCCCACGTTGCCGTCCACATAACATCGTTGTATGCCTTATGGACTCTTATGTCGTCCAAGAGCATGGGCGAATTATCTATCAAGTTTTGCATCAAACCCTCGAGCACGAAGTCGCTCGTATCGTCGTTGTTTCCCGAAAGATACTGCTCCAGGAGGCAGGACATAGTGCCGTATATGCTCGGCCTCGAGAAATAATCCGAGTCAGGATCGGCATAGACAAACTCCGGGCTGAGGATTGCAAAGTCTGGATTGCGGAAGTGAGTGAACAACAACTGACGATCCTTATTTGGGACGAACTCTGTTTCGAAACTGCAGAATTGATTAACCACCAACAGTTGCTCCCTTTCAAAGGAGATGAACGAGATACTATTCATCTCCGACCCTGTACCCAACTCCGTTAGCACCACGCCAACTGGTATCCATCGACTGTCGAGCTTGCCAGAATGCTTGAAGTAGTAGTCCCACGGATTCCGTTGTTGATAAGCAGAGGCCGAGACCGCCTTGGCATAGTCGGCCATCAATCCGCCACCTACGGCAAGGATGAGGTCCACGCCCTCCTTACGCACCTTGCGAGCACCCTCCAACACGCTCCCAATGTCAGGGCAAGGCATTCGTCTGTCATTGACAGTAAGGATGGGTTCCTCCAACTTCTCCTCATCCTTTACTGGCTCTATGCGACCATAGTCCCGATGGATCACGAAAACTGGATTAGCCATGACTCCTCCGTCCTCGATAATGGTCTTGCCCGCCTCGCGTAGCACCTTGACCAGTTGGTCATAGATGCCAGAACGCTTGATGGAATCTCCGCCATAGGAGAGCATGACCTTCGGACCATAGTTTTTGAGTTCGTCACCGAGCAAGCCCAGCGCGTCCTCACCAAAATGTACTCTTGTAGGGCTGTAACAAGTAAAGTCTTCTGACATAACGTTTGTTCTTTTGTGATTGACGACGCTTGCAAAGATATCTATTTCCTTTGGTTCTCCCAAGTTTTTTTACGGAAAACTTACTGCAAGATCGCACACTTCCTTTGTTTCAATACAACTTGTTGAGTAGGAAGATCTACTTTTACAACATATTGAGCAATCATGCCGCAAGGTAAACATCATGAGCAACGCTTCGCCAGGACAAAAAAAATCAGGAAATGTCCAAGGCGAAGCGTTGTATATTGGTGTTTACCTACCAAACAACTTTTGGTTGCATGGGACAGGCGACCACTACAGGCTGCGGCGATAGATCTCTATCGCTTCGTCGCGGGTCAAGGTGTGGTAGCCACCGGTGTTGCGGGGACAGACGTCGGCATACTTTTCGATGTCGGCTTCCTTGGCATCGACCTCCGTGATGGTCATGGCGAGGCCGAGTTCGCGCATCCAGGACTCCATCGTCTCCAGTCCTTCGAGGGCCACGGCCTTGTCGTCCTTGCCCTCGGGACGCACGTCCCATACAGCGAGGGCCAGGCGCTTGAAGCGGGCCACGGCCTCGTCGCTCTTCTCTATCAGCAGGCGGTAGTAGGCGCCCGAGACTGCCGAGAGCGTATGGCCATGGATGGCATTGGTAAAGGCTGCCACGGCCTGACCCAGCATGTGGACCTCCCAGTCCGTGGCCTTGCCACACTCCGTCAGACCATTGAGGCCCCACGTGGCCGTCCACATGATATTGCTGCGCGCCTCATAGTCCTCGGGGTTGACCAAGGCCTTGCGCGAACTGACGATCAGCGAGCGCATGAGGCCCTCGGCCAAGTAGTCGCTCGTGTTGTCGTCGCTTCCCGAGAGATACTGCTCCAGGATGTGGGACATGATGTCGTAGATGCCCGCCACCATGTGATACTTCGGGACGGTGTAGGTAAACTCCGGGTTGAGGATGGCAAAGTCAGGATTGCGGAAGTGGTTGAACAACTTCAGTTCCTCCTTGTGCGAGGAGATGACCGATCCACTATTCATTTCCGATCCCGTGCCCGCCATGGTCAGCACCACGCCCACGGGCGTCCAGCGACTGTCGAGTTTGCCGAAATGCTTGAAATAGTAGTCCCACGGATCGCGCTCCTGGTAGGCTGAGGCCGAGACCGCCTTGGCATAGTCGGCCGTGGAACCGCCACCGACGGCGAGGATGAGATCCACCCCCTCCTCACGCACCTTGCGAGCACCCTCCAGCACCTTCTCGATGTCCGGATTGGGCAAGACGCCTCCGTCCTCGATGATGGTCTTGCCCGCCTCGCGCAGCACCTTGACCACCTGGTCATAGATGCCAAAGCGCTTGATGGATCCTCCGCCATAGGAGAGCATGACCTTCGGACCATAATTTTTGAGTTCGTCGCCGAGCAAGCCCAGCGCGTCCTTACCAAAATGTACTTTGGTAGCGTTGTGATAAGTGAAGTTTCCTAACATAACCTTTCTTCTTTATGTGATTGATAACGCTTGCAAAGGTAGCCATTTTCTCTCGATCTTCCGAAACCCTTTTTTGGGAAAAACTTACCCAAAAGACGGAAATCAGTCCTCCAGCGCAGCAAGGAAACTGCGGATGCTGGGAAAGAGCAAGTTGCTCCCCTCCCCCGCCAAAGCCTCGTCGGAGAGCGGTCCCGAGTTGATGGCGACCGTGAAGCAACCTGCTGCCACGCCCGCTCTCACTCCTAAGGGAGCGTTTTCGACCACGATGCCCTGGCACGGCTGCAAGTTGCCAGCCTTGCGCAGTCCCGCGAGATAAGGATCGGGCGCCGGCTTGCCGTTCTTCACGTCATAAGCCGTGGTGATATGCGCCTCGTCGAGGAAGTCGCCGAAGTCGTGGAGCAAGCGCAGGATGAGCGGCCGCTGTCCGCTGCCCGTGACGACATTGATGCTCAGTCCGCGAGATGCAAACCAGCCCATCAATTCGCGCACGCCGTCGAAGATACGCGTCTCCGGCAACTCATGGAAGTAGCGCGTCTTGACGTCATACATCCTTTGTGCCTCCGCCTCATCGACCTCGCGCCCCAGCTGACGCTTCACATAGTCGCGGATCGTGTCCACGCCCCTTGCCCCCTCTGTGGCATAGGCGTCGGCCTCCGTGAAATGGATTCCGAAGTCGCTCATGGCACGCTTCCATGCCTTCGCATGATGGGGCATACTATCATAGAGCACGCCGTCCATATCAAACAGTACGGCCTTGGGGTCAAACCGTTCGTAGCCGTGCTGATCCAAATAGTGCTTGATCTCGTTGTCGAACATAATCACTTGATTCCATCAAAAAGGCGACGTGTCAGAGTCGGAAAAAAGCCGTTAGGCCCTTGCCTTCCGAGACACGCCGCCATGCTATTGCTATCTCTCTTTACGCCTCCTGGCTCAGACGCTCCTGGATGGCCTTGCTCTCGGCCTCATATCCCGGTTTGTCGAGCAGGGCAAACATATTCTTCTTATACGCCTCCACGCCCGGCTGGTTGAAGGGGTTGACGCCGAGGACGTTGCCACTGATGCCACAGCCGATCTCGAAGAAGTAGATGAGCTGGCCGATGTAGTAGGCATTGAGACGCGGCAGGGTGATACGGATCTGCGGCACTCCTCCGTCGGAATGGGCCAGGCGCGTGCCCAGCTCCGCCATCTTGTTGACCTCATCGACGCGCTTCCCCTCCAGGAAGTTGAGGCCGTCAAGGTTCTCCTCGTCGTGCGGGAAGAGGAGCTCATGCTCGGGCGTCTCGACGCTCAGCACGGTCTCCCAGATGGAGCGCTCGCCCTCCTGAATCCATTGTCCCATGGAGTGGAGGTCGGTCGTGAAGTCGCAAGACGCGGGGAAGATGCCCTTATGATCCTTGCCCTCGCTCTCGCCATAGAGCTGCTTCCACCACTCGGCCACGAAATGGAGCTTCGGCTGGAAGTTGGCCATGATCTCGATCTTCTTGCCCGCCTTCTGGTAGAGCGCGTTGCGCACGGCTGCATACTGCGCCGCGATATTGTCGCAGTAGGGCACGTCCAGCCCTGTGGCCTTCTCCATGTCCTGGGCACCCGCCACGAGCTGGCGGATATCAAATCCTGCCACGGCGATCGGGAGCAAGCCGACCGGCGTGAGGACCGAGAAGCGTCCACCCACGTTGTCGGGGATGACGAACGTCTTGTAGCCCTCCTTGTCGGCAGCCGCACGGGCCGCACCCTTGTGGGCGTCGGTGATGGCGACGATCACGTCCTTGGCCGCCTCCTTGCCCCGCTCGGCCTCACATTGCTTCTTCAGCAGGCGGAAAGTGAGGGCCGTCTCCGTGGTCGTGCCGCTCTTGGAGATATTGATCACGCCAAAGCGCTTACCCTTCAGATAGGTGGTCAGTTCGTAGAGGTAGTCCTCGCCAATGTTGTTGCCAGCAAAGAGGATGACCGGGTTGCGGTCGTCGCGGACCAGCCACGAGAAACTATTGCCCAGGGCCTCGATGATGGCGCGTGCGCCGAGGTAAGAGCCTCCGATACCGGCCACGACGACATAGTCGCATTGGCTGCGGAGCGTGTCGGCCACGGCCTGCACCTCGTCGAGAAACTCCGGTGTGATGCTCGACGGCAGATGCAGCCATCCGAGGAAGTCATTGCCCGGGCAGGTGCCCTGCTCCAAAGCGGTCTGAGCCGCTGCTACCTGAGGTGCGTAAGCCTCCAGGGTCCCCGGATCGAGGAAGGAGAGCGCCTTGGTGATGTCTAAACGAATCTTTTCCATAAACCTATTGTGTGATTTGTTGTGTTATTGTGTTGCGGATGGGTGGTGTCCATCCTTGTTATCCTTATTATATATATCCTATCGCCTCACGCCCCCGGATTGGTCATGTTCCTAATGGCCTCGGCGGCATTGGCCCTCTCGTAGAGGATGCGATAGACGGTGTCGAGCGTCGGCGTATGCAGGTGGACGTTGTGGGCGCGTAGCTCCTGGGCGATGACGTACATACACTTCGTGCCGAAATAGCCCTCGGCGATCATCTCCATCTCGGCCTGGGCCGCCTTGACGGTATAGCCGCGCCCGATCATGGCGCCAAACGTGTAGTTGCGCGAGAGGCGCGAGTAGCCCGTGACGAGCTGGTCGCCCAGATAGACCGTGTCGAGCATGTCTCGCCAGATGGGGTTGAGGGCATTGAGGAATGCGTTCATCTCCTGCATGGCGTTGGTCATGAGCACGGCATGGAAGTTGTCACCAAAGTCAAGCGAGCGGCAGATGCCGGCACAGATGGCATAGACGTTCTTCAGCACGGCCGCATACTCGATGCCGACGACGTCGCGCGAGGTCTTGGTCTTGATGTAGTGGGAGCGGAGGACGCTGCTGAAGGCCTGGGCCCGCGCCTCGTCCGTGCAGCCCACGGTCAGGTAGGTGAGCCGCTGCTGGGCCACCTCCTCGGCATGGGAGGGTCCGCCGATGCAGGCCAACTGGCCCTCGGGCACGCTAAAGCGGCGGTGGACATACTCCGTGAAGACCGTGTTCTCGCCCGGCACGACCCCCTTGATGGCCGTGATGACAAACTTGTCGCGCATGGGCACGCGCACCTTGTCGAGCAGTTCCTTCGTATAAGGCGACGGCGTGACGAAGAGCAGCGTGTCGTAGTGGGAGACGATGTAGTTGATGTCCGACGAGAAGTCTATCTCCGCGACGTCGAAGGCGAGGTTGCGGAGATAGCCCGGGTTGTGTCGGAGCAGCTTGAAGCGGTCGATGGTAATCGGGCGCCGCACATACCACCCTATCTCGTGGGTGTGCTCCACTATCACCTTGGCCAAGGCCGTAGCCCAACTGCCGCTACCTATGACAGCTATACGTCCGTTTACCATCGCGCTTCCTGTAGTTGACTATTACTTTTTTATATGGAGTAATCCTTCGGCCTATGCCTCCGTCTCAGCCGGGGTCACAGCGTCTATCCAGCGCTGGATCTCATCGACCGACGGCTTCTCATAGCCGAGCTTATACTTCTTGTTGATCTCGCCGAGCTTCTGCTGCAGGCCCTGTGCCTTCTCGCCACAGATGTCGGAGAGGAGGTTGAAGCCCGCCTTGCGGAGCACATAGACCCACTCCTCAGCCACGCCGATCTTTGCCCAGGCCTCGATGCTGTCTTGCGGCATCTTCTTCTCCGGCTTCATCTGGGGGAAGAGGATCACCTCCTGGATGGTCTCCTGGCCCGTCATGAGCATCGTCAGACGGTCGATACCGATACCGATACCGCTGGTCGGCGGCATGCCATACTGCAGGGCGCGCAGGAAGTCGTGGTCGATGATCATGGCCTCGTCGTCTCCCTTCTCGCTCAGGCGCATCTGCTCCTTGAAGCGCATCTCCTGGTCGATGGGGTCGTTGAGCTCGGAGTAGGCGTTGGCCACCTCCTTGCCGTTGACCATCAGTTCGAAGCGCTCGGTCAGTCCGGGCTTGCTGCGATGCATCTTCGTCAGCGGCGACATCTCGACGGGGTAGTCCGTGATGAAGGTCGGCTGGATGAACGTGCCCTCGCAGAACTCTCCGAAGAGTTCGTCAATGAGCTTGCCCTTGCCCATGGTCTCATCGACCTCCATGCCCTTGGAAAGGCAGAAGGCGCGGATCTCCTCCTCGGTCTTGCCCGTGCAGTCGAAGCCTGTCTTCTCCTGGATGGCTTCGAGGATGGGGAGGCGGCGGAAGGGGGCCTTGAAGGAGATGACGTGGTCGCCATGCTTCACCTCCGTGGCGCCGTTGTTGACGGCCTTGCAGATGGTTTCGAGCAGCTCCTCGGTGAAGGCCATCATCCAGTTGTAGTCCTTATACTGCACATAGAGCTCCATGCAGGTGAACTCGGGGTTGTGGAACTTGTCCATCCCCTCGTTGCGGAAATTCTTGCCGATCTCATAGACGCCCTCAAATCCGCCTACGATCAGTCGCTTCAGATAGAGCTCGGTGGCGATACGCATGTACATATCGACGTTGAGGGCATTGAAATGGGTGATGAAGGGGCGGGCCGAGGCGCCTCCGGCGATGGACTGGAGGGTCGGGGTCTCGACCTCGGTATAGCCGTGGCGGTCGAAGAAGGCGCGCATGGTGCGGAGCACGGTGGCACGCTTGAGGAAGGTGTCCTTGACGCCGTCGTTGACGACGAGATCTACATAGCGGCGGCGGGCGCGCAACTCGGGGTCGTCAAACTTGTCGTAGGCCACGCCGTCCTTGTACTTGACGATGGGCAGCGGTTTGAGGCTCTTCGACAGGAGGACGAGCTCCTGGGCGTGGACGCTGATCTCGCCCATCTGGGTCTTGAAGACGAAGCCACGCACGCCGATGAAGTCGCCGATGTCGAGCAACTTCTTGAAGACCACGTTGTATAAGTTCTTGTCCTCGCCCGGGCAAATGTCGTCGCGGGTGATGTAAACTTGGATTCTGCCTTTGCTATCCTGAAGTTCGACAAAGCTGGCCTTGCCCATGATACGGCGGCTCATCATACGTCCTGCAATGACCACCTCGCGCTTCTCGTCCTCCTTAAATTCGTCTCTGATCTCGGTAGAGAAAGCGTTGGTAGGAAATTCTGCTGCGGGATACGGGTCAATGCCCATCTCGCGCAGCTGCTGCAAACTTTGTCGGCGGCCAATCTCCTGGTCGCTCATTTCTAAAATGTTCATATTACCTAAGATATGATTCTATAATTATTTCTACGTTTGCAAAGATACAAAGAATATTCCGAAGGGCGTATCTTTTTACTGTTTTTTAGCGTATTGCGGGGAAAACAACCGTGGAAACAGCGTGTCACGGGGGAAAAGAATTGCGAAAATAGTAGAAAACAACCGGTATAACCAACAACGGGTCCATCGCCGGGACACATAGCAAAAGAACTTGAACAAGATTTACAACAAAGAACAAACAACGCTTCGCCAGGACAAATCAGCAGCAAATGTGTCCAAGGCGAAGCGTTGTATTTTGTTGTTTACCTTGCAGCAAGATTGTGACACGCAAAGCGTGTAAAGTTGTAACTTGTTGTAAAAGTTGTATTGGTTGTTTTCCCTACTCAGCAGATCGTTTTGACGCTACCGGGCAAGCTGCTTGACAATCGTGCCATCGGCCTGACGGCGGAGGACGATGCCGTGGCGCGTGGGCTGGCGGAGCCTGCGTCCGTCAGGACTGTAGCAGACTGAGGACGCGGGGGCGTCGAGGCGCGGACGCGAGAGGATGGAGGTGGAAGGCAGCGACTGGAAGCGGGGCGTGACATAGCCATCGGCGTAATAGACGCGGTCGGGCCCCACGTTGACGAGCAGGGTCTGCGTCTTGTACTCGGTCTCGTAAGTCTCCGTGGAGGGATTGTAGTTGAAGACCAGCGTCTCCTTCAGGTCGAAGGGGTCGAGCTGGGTGGATTCGGGCAGATAGTCTGCAGGCATGGCGAAGAGGTGAAGACAGGACCACGTATCGACACCAAGGTATTGCGGAAGGACGGTAATGCGGTTGTCGCGCCACTCGCCCACCACCCAGTAGGTCTCGTCCCTGTTGGAGCTATAGGGCAACTGCCAGTAGATCTTGTCGCCATCGCAGATGGCTGGCACCTCCTCGTCCATATCATCCTCTATGAAGGGGTTATAATGGACGAAATGGATGGTCTGCTCGGACTTTCCCTCGGGCTTCTGCGTGGGCTCATAGCGGAGCGGGACGATCGTGGTCAGTCCCTCGCCATAGCAGCTCCAGCCGCCCGTGGCCGTGGCCAGTCCGAGGATGTAGCGGGGCATTCCTTGTTCGTCGAGTCCCCCGTCCACCAGGGCGAGCGTGTCGCCGCGCAGGGTGAAGCGGACGTCGGCCTCGGTCTCGTCGGGCAGACAGTCCATCTCCCCATCGCCCCGGTCGCTGAGCACCATGCGGCGCGCATAGAAGACCGTGCCGTCGTCGCCCTCAAACATCGCCTGGGGCAGACGCGCCACGAGGGTGTCGCCCCCCGCACGGTCGAGTTTGAGCCACGTGTCGGTGGGGAAGAAGACGAAGGGATTGGACAAATAGACGCTGCCGTCCTCGGCCTCCACATAGTCGGCCGTATAATACTCCACGCTGTCGAGGTAGGCCACCCCCTCTCCCGGGTCATAGAAACTGGTGGCGCTCCTCACCTGGTGGGCATGGACCGTGCCCTCGGGCGCCTCGTAGCGGATGGACTCCGCGCCTGGAAAACTCGTTTGCGCCGCCGTGCCCAGCGAGAGGAGCGAGGCAGCGACCAATGGTAATAGTCTGATTTTGTTCATATCGTAAGTAGTTAAATTGGTGAATACTGCATAGCGATCTTAGGCGAGCGGAGACCACGACTTCCCGCTTTAGGCGAGGAGGTACCACATGTAGCCGCCAAAGGTGAGCACGAGGACGGCTCCCTCCCACCGCTCGATGGTATATTTGGTGAAGGAGAAAAACCAGATCATGATGGTCGAGACGAGCATCATGTAGAGATCGACGTTGGTGATGCCCTCGATGTGCATGGGCGAGATCATGCCCGTGAGGCCCAGGATGAAGAGGATGTTGAGGACGTTGCTGCCGAGGACGTTGCCGATGGCAATGCCGCTATTGCCCTTCTTGGCTGCCACGACGCTCGTGGCGAGTTCGGGCAGCGAGGTGCCACCCGCCACGATGGTCAGTCCGATGACGGCGTCGCTCACGCTCAGCGCCCGTGCCACCTCAGTAGCTCCGCCGACAAAGAGGTTGCTGCCGCCGATGAGGGCTGCCAGGCCCACGACCATCCATAGGCCGGCCAACCAGCCCTTCATGGGCCGTTTGCCTGCCGAGGCTTCATTTTCTTCTGCTCCCTGCGTCTGATTCTTTTCTGCTGCCTGGGCCTGCGCCTTTTCTGCTGCCTGGGCCTTACCTGCTGCCTGGGCCTGGACTGCCTGGGGCGCAGGCTGGGCCGAGGTGGCTCCCTTGATCGTGAGCCGCATGAAGACGAGGAAGAAGACGAAGAGGATGGCGCCGTCGAGGCGCGTGATGACCCAGTCGTTCTGACACATCATGAGCAGGACGACGGAGGCCACAAGGGCGCAGGGCACGTCCTTGAAGACCGTAGATCGCAGGATCGTCATAGGGGCCACGAGGGCGGCCACGCCGACGATGAGCAGGGCGTTGAAGATATTGCTTCCCACGACATTGCCCACGGCCAGGTCGGGAGTGCCCTTGAGGGCGGAGACGACGCTGACGCAGAGCTCGGGCATGGAGGTGCCCAGGGCGACAATGGTCAGTCCGATGACTATCTGGGGCACGCGGAGCCGCTCGGCCACGGCCACTGCCCCCTCGGTGAGTCGGTCGGCGCCCCAAAGGACGAGCACCACGCCCACCACGATCCACAAAGCGTTTAGCAACATACTTTTCTTTCTGTTTATTTCTACCTTTTTTTATGATGTTCCCCCGGCCTCTTGGCTCTTGGAGGAAGCGAGATTCGCATCCGCCAAAAGGCGAAAAGCGTATCTCCGATGCAAAAATACGAAAAAACCCTGAATGCCAAAACATCCAGGGCTCATTTTTCTCTTTTTGACTATAAAGGGAAAGAACAAGCAACAAGACGTGGACAAACGTCCTGCTTATAGGGGAAAACAACTCATACAACCAATACAATCATGAACAACGCTTCGCCTTGAGCAATCTTGCTGCAAGGTAAACAACAAAATACAACAAAGGGTTCCATGAAATGGAACGCTTCGCCAGGACAAAATGTCAGGAAATGTCCAAGGCGAAGCGTTGTATATTGTTGTTTCACTACAAGCAACTTTTGGTTTGCATGGGCCTCGAAGAGGCAATGTCCCCGCGAAGCGTTGTTCAAAGTTGTAAAAGTTGTTCAAGTTGTTTTCCTTCATCAGCAAGCGATACAGGTCGAAAACCATCACGCTGCTTTGCAAACGGGCGTCAGAAGGGGCGTCCTCCGGGATGACCCATGGGCGGACGGCCTCCAGGATGGCCCATGGGTGGGCGTCCACTCGGGTGTCCCATCATCGGGCCGTCGTCTCCGCGGCGCACGCCGGCCGGGTGCTGCGGCTTGCCTCCGAAGAGGTTGAAGCGATAGGAGATCTTCAGGAGCGCGTAGCTGTTGATGCTGTTATACTCCGTGTCCGTGCGGCCCATGGCGTTGACCACGCGCGAGAGGTTGCTCTGCTGGTGGAGGATGTCGTAGAGCTGGAGCGAGATCGTGAGCGGCTTGCCACGCAGGAAGCTCTGCGCCACCTGGGCGTTCCAAAGCAGTTCGTTGCTGTTGAGCGAGGCGTCGTTGTAGCCTCGGCGACTGTTCATGTGGAGGTCCGTGGAGAGGCTCGTGCCCCAGGGCGCCGTGAGGTTGATGGATCCACCATAGGCGAAGCGCCAGGTGTTGAGGTTCTGCGCCGACTGCAACTGGTTCTTCGTGTGGTTGTACTCCACCGACCCGTCGAGGGCCACCTCCAGCCAACTGTTGCGATAGCTGAGGGTCAGTCGCTCGCTGAGGTTGGTCTGATTGGTGATGTTGCGCTCCACGAGGCTCTGCCGCGACTGCTGCAGGAGCGAGGCGTAGCGGTTGAGATCGACGGTCGTGAAGGTATTGACATTCCACACGCCCAGGGTGTCGATGCTCGTGTTGAACATCACGCCCGCGTTCAGGTTCCAGTTGCCATTGATGTTGACGGGCCTCACCACGCGGGCTCCCGAGCTGGCGTCGTAGGTCACGCTATTGCCGATGGCGTTGTGGACGGAGGCGAAGTGGAAGAAGGTCATCCACGACTGCGTGTATCTCTGCCGGTAGCCATTGTAGAACGCGTGGATGCGATGGGTGAAGGCGGGACGCAGGCCCGGGTTGCCGACGCTGACGTTCTGCGGGTCGGTATTGTCCGTGATGTCGAGCAGCTGGCTCATCGTGGGCTGCGTGGCCGATCCGCGGTAGAAGAGGCGGAGGTTGCTCTGTGGCGAGAACTTATAGCGGAAGTCGATCGTCGGACTCCAGTCGAAGGAGTTGCGCACGGTATCGACGTGGACGCCGAGGTAGTCCTGCTGATAGATGCTGTGCTGCGGCTGGAGCTGCACGCCGGCGTTGAATCGCCACTTCTCCTGGTTCATGCGGATCATGAGCTGGATGTTCTGCGTGTGGGTCTTGTACTCCGAGTAGCGGCTCAGCGACTGGTCGAAGTAGTTGCCGAGGGGCTGCTGCAGCAGGGCGAGGTAGCTGCCCCAGGAGCGGTAGGCGGGCTCTACGCCGTCGAAGTAGCCGCCGCCGAGCGAGGAGAAGTCGTAGGTGGATCGGTCGCTCTTGCTCAGGGCGTAGTTGTACTGATAGGCCAGCTGCAGGTAGGTGCGGCGGGCGATGGGCTCGCTATAGGTGGCCTCCACGCCGATGCCGTGGCTCTTGGTGGGCATGAGGTTGTAGCGGTAGGCGCGGTAGATGGAGTCCTGGCCCATGGCGTCGAGCAGCTGGTAGTATTGCAGGTCCTGGGTGGAGAAGGTCTTGGCGTCGGCGTCGTTGTAGTTGCCCTGCAGTCGGAGCGTGACGTTGCGTCCGTTGGCCGAGAGTTTGCGGTTGACCTGGAGCGAGGCCTGAGCCGCGGTGTTGTCGCCATAGGTCACGGTCGTGTTGCGCTGGCGGTTGACCAGGGTGCCCTGGGCCTGCATGGTCGCGAGCAGGTCTTCGGCGAGCGGGTCGTCGCCCTGGGCATAGGGATCTTCGGAGAAGGTGGCCGAGGTGCTCACGTCGAGGCCGTCGCTCTTGCTGAGCTGCAGGCTTGGCCGGAACATCACGTTCCACATCGAGTCGGGGGTCCACTCCAGGCGGAAGCGCCCGTCCCAGCTGTTGGACCGCGTGTACTGCTGGCTGATGCGGCGCGTGTAGGCGTGCTGCGAGGCCAGGAAGTTGTCGGAGAAGACCTTGGCCTGCAGGTCGCCGTTGTTGTGGTTCCAGCGCAGGGATCCGTCCCATTGCCAGGTCTTGCCGTTGTCGTAGTTCATGTTGATGCCCGCCATCTTGGTGTTGTTGAGACCCTGGCGGGTTTGTCCGAATCCGCCCCGTCGTCCGCCGCCAAACATCATGTCGCCGACGTTGTTGGCCGAGAGGAAACCCATCATGCGGAAGTTGTCCTTGAAATAGGCCGCCATGCCGCGCTCACTATAGCGCCCGTGGTTGCCCATGGAGAGGTTGATGTTGGAGAAGAATCCCTTGTTCATGCCCTTCTTCATGCCGAAGTCGAGCACGGTCTGCTCCTCGCCGTCGTCGATGCCCGTGACGCGGGCCAGGTCGCTCTGCTGGTCGTAGGCCTTCACCTTGTCGAGCTTCTCCTGCTGTGGACCTTTGTCGGCCATTTCCTGCAAGGCGTTGTAGATAAGCGGAATGAGTTCGGCATATTTGTCGGGGTCTGTTCGGAAACTGATTTTCATCATCGCGCCCTCTTCGGGATAGCGCTGGAAATCGCCGCTCACGCTGACGCCGTAGGTGCCGCCTTTTTCCTCGCGCACTTGTTCGGTGTAGACCATGCGAAGCACCTGGCAAAGGGCGTCAAGGCGCAGGTCGTTGTCGGGCGTGTATGGCAAGGAGGCCGTGAGGAAGATGCTCGTTGTTGACGATGCCGTGGCCTGCGGCCGCACGAAGCGGTGGGTTTCCTTGGCGGCACGGAGGGCGGGGGCGTAAGG
>OQWM01000167.1_pt1 | contig 36986 bp, 31 predicted proteins | sample 1691531 | NCBI WGS metagenome assembly OQWM01 (sample SAMN03418257, study PRJEB22391) | human gut metagenome | biome: human-gut; feature: organic feature; material: feces | host: Homo sapiens | place: Tanzania | collected 2013-01
CGCGAAACAGAACTCAGCGCGACGCGCGACGAGCTGACATCGACGTCGACGCGCTTGTCCGAAACGGAATCTGCGCTTTCAGCTTCGAACAACGACTTGGAGCAAGCTCGCGCGACGCTCGATGCTCGCGAAACCGAGCTTGGAAATATGAGATCGATATATAAAGAGATTTCTGAATCTCTATCGATGCTTCAAACGTCATTCAACATAAAATCGAACGATTATGACGATTTGAGTACGAGGTTTGAAGCGTTGATTGACGAACTCGAGCAGACGCGAGCTGAACTCGTACAGCACCAGGCGTTATGCGAAAGTACGCAGATGGAATTGGATAAGAGCCAAAACGAACTCGATAAGAGCCAATCCGATTTGATCGATATGCACGAAAAACTCGGATGGACGGAAACGCAACTGGAAATGCGCGTTTCCGAGCTCGTCGATCGCGATGCACACATCGCCTCGCTCGACGAAGAAGTCTCGAAGCAGAAATCAGAGCTCGATGAACAAGCACAAGTGATTGCCGAGTTTAATGCTCAGCAATATCCTCAAAAATGCGAATCACTCAATGCGCAAATCAATACGATGGCGCGGCATACGCAACAAATCGAAGGGCGCATTGAGGCAATGGAAAAAGAGCGTAGAGCTTTGAGAATGGCTTTGCGCAACGAGATCGAATATTTACGCACGGCGTAGATTTGTGATATTTGCTCTCGGGCTGGTGTCGCGATGGGAGTGGACGATGGATGCGAATTTCATTGAATATTGCGTAAATGCAGGGCTGATTAGCCAAGATAAATTGCGAACGGCACTCGTAAAAGCCGATGCCGGCGCATCGATTTACGAGTGTTTAATCGGTGTTGGGGCGCTGTCTCAAGAGCAACTTGCGATTGCAGCAGGCGATTATTATCACTGTCAAGTTGTCGATTTATCGAGGGTTACGCCCGATGCTAAGGCAATCTGCTATTCGACTGCGGCTGTGTGTCGTCGATTCAGCTTCATTCCATTTGCTCTCGATCCAACGGCGGGACTGCTCGTTGCACTTGCCGATTATTCGCAAATCGATGCTATTACGGCTTTTTTACGCGATGCGCGAGTTGAACAAATGAAGTTCTATATTGCGCCTTATGGAACGCTTCATCTCGTCATCGAACGATGCTATTCGATTTCTTTGCCTGAGATTGCATCGACGACCAATCCGCCTGTGCGACGGCGCCCGTCGATTCTGCACACGCAGTACCTCGATCTCGAATCTCCTCATGGAAACGATGCTGGGCTGACGCAACTCGAACGCAAAGTGTCAAATTTGACATCGGAGCTAGCTGCATACAAAGAAGAAAATGCCGTGCTTCGTCAACGACTGGAGCAATTGGCGGCAACTGTCGAGCTTGACGCTTCGTTATTGCGCGAGCTTGGAAAAGTCCTCAAATCGACGGGAGGACTCGATGCGAACAACTTTGAACGCTGGCTCGCTGCGCAGCGTTGAGAACGTGGGTTATGCCGTGAGGCACAGTTTTGTTTATTTCGTCATAGGGCTATGCCTAGCATCGTGCGAGGCGCATGATTATTGGCTCATGTCTGCGCCGATCGAAGTCGATTCAAATACTGGCGTCTATGAGGCGCATAGCAAAGATGAAATCTCTCAAGATCTCTTTGTCCGCTACGAACTCAATTATGAAATTGAAAATGTCAATACTTCGCAAGAGACAGAAGTCGTTGTCTCGGCGACGTCTTATGTCAATCATGTCGAACGCTCCACGGGACAAAAAGTTTGGCACCTCAATGGTAGCGAAAAGGGGGCAGGCGTTTTAACGCCCGCCCTCCTCTCCTATGGAAATTCTCTGAGCGTGTCGCTTTTTTGTTGTGCGACGAGTCGGTGTGTGTCGAAGGAAGTCTCCTGTTCCCATCTCACTGCAAACGATGGCGTCGATTCGGGCGAAGATGGAACGGTCTCGTTTTGTTATAAGTCGTGTAACACGCCCGAAATATGTATCAATAAATGCCCTTCCGAGTCTGTGTGTGCACAGATGTGTAAAGATGCCGATTCGATCGAGTCCTGTCGACGTTCAGAGTGTCATTCCGATGCCGGACTCGAAACTTGTACTCAAAAGTGTAATGGCGACGAAGAATGCTTGAAATCGTGTACACCTGCGCGAGAATGCGTTGATAAGTGTTATTCAAATGTTGCGGGATGCTTTAAAAACTGCCTCTCAATGGCATATTTATGCACCGATAATTACTACTTAAGCGATGCTGAATCGATTCCATGCGCTCTATGTGGTGGCTCCGGTGCGTGCTCGTATGATTTCAGCGTACAAGATACGCGGAAACTCGTCTCTTCGACAGGCGAAGAATTCACTTGTGATCTCGATTGTAGTACATATCCACCGACATGTGTCACGGGATGTAATGAATTATTTAATTCAGATACAGAACGAGAAGATTGCCTAAATCAATGCCTAACGCAATTCCTTTTCTGGTGCAACGATAATCAGATTTCTGAGGATTATATCGATTCAAACATCGAACAACCTTGTTGTTACTCCGATTTCTGTCAAAATCGCTTGACGGGAGTCATTAAATCCTATGGTGTAGAGTGCTTTAACGATACAAATTGCGGTAGCGGTAAGTATTGTACAGAACAAGGCGTTTGTGAATCCTCGGGGAATAGTACGTGCTCGGCTAGGCCAAATGTGGCAAACAAGCGACCACCTCTCTCCTTATTCATCATTGGGCTATTGGCCATATCGATATATGCTCGCTTTAAGCGTCGAAAGTATCGCCCCAGTGTGACAGAGATCGGAGCATGGCGATGAAGCGTCTTCTGATATTTTTCTTCGCCTTGTTCGTCTCATTTGGGGCGTCGCTCTCGGTCGCGCAAGCCGAGCCCCTCGGATTTCGGCGCGTTCGTGCGACGTTCGCACTCGGACTCGATTGTTTCGATGTCATTGAAGGCGACTTCGGAAATGCTGCCGATATCGGAATGGCTGTCTACGCCGAAACGACACTTCAACTCATGGGGTATTTGGGGCTTAATCTCCGAATTGGATCGGCGCGCGCTTTCACTAATAAAGATTTTTTACCATTCGATAACGGGGTCCAATTTATATATTTGACTTTTGCTCCGCGCGCCTATGTCGCGCCTTTTCGCAAAATGAATCTATATTTTTATATACAACCCGAAATTTCGCTCAACGTCTTTATGAGTAATACCCTCGTGAAAATTACGGGCAACAACGGCATGAGTGGGGGCGTCGGTGGCGCTATCGGTGCACAATATATCATTGGTATCGTTTCGATCTCAGCGCAAGTCTTCTCAGATTATCATTGGAAACTTGAATCCGTCATGATCGGTGGCGGCATAACCGTGGGCATATCGAGCCCATTATAATACCAGTATAGAGTTTGGTACAGGACGTAGAAAAAGTGATGGTTGAACAAGAAAGGGAATGTCATAAAAATTATCGAGCTAAAGCACGCGTTCATGCAAATGTGGCTGTCGCAAAGTATTGGGGCAAGCGCGATGAATCTTTGAACCTTCCTCTATTCGATTCGGTGGCTTTTAATGTCGATGGACTCATCACCGAAACGCAAGCTCATTGGCACAACGACGACACGCGCGATGCTCTCATCATCAATGGATGGCAAGTCCCCGCTCAGTCGATGGGACGAGTCGAGCGAATTCTCGACAAAATTCGAGATATCAAAGGATGGGATAAACGCTGTACACTCCAATCTCGTAATAACTTTCCCCTTGCCTCGGGGCTCGCTTCGTCTGCCTCGGGCAGTGCTGCTGCTGCTGCTGCCGCCGCCGCCGCTGCAGGGCTCGAACTCCGCGAGTCCGAGTTGAGCGCCTTGGCTCGCTTGGGATCCGGGTCGGCGGCGCGGAGCATCCCAGGCGGATGGACACGTTGGCGTACAGGCCATTTAGACGATGGATCCGACTCTTTTGCCGAATCTTTTGCACCAGCCGATTACTGGAACCTCCATGTATTCGTCATTCAAGTCACGGATTCACAAAAAAGCGTTTCTAGCTCCGAGTGTATGAATATGTGCATGCGTTCGCCCTTTTGGAATGTCTTTGTCGAAGAATCGAAGAAAGAAGCCGATCTCCTACAACAAGCTGTCATTCAACGCGATTTCGCTTCATTCTCCGCTGGCGTGCATCGAAATATGATGCGACTACATGCCCTTACGATGACTTGTGAACGCCCCGTTCTCTATTTTGCGCCCAAAAGCGTCGAAATCATTCAAAAAGTTCTACGCGCTACACAAGCTGTCCCTGTCTGTTGTACTGTAGACGCGGGATCTAACGTCATCGTAATATGCGAAGATTCGGCATGCCCTTTCATTAAAAATGATATTATTGCATTGGGATTGCCTTTTATACAAACTCATGTCGGTAATGGAGCGCAAATCGTTTAATTGGCGCACTTATAACTACATGTATGCTTATGTGTGGAAATTCAATAATTTATTGTTTCTTCCATTCGTATTGTTGTAAGGTAAAGCGTGATTTGGGCGGTTTTCGCCTAGGTCAATGGCTGGCTCGCGTACGACGGCGCGAGCTCGCGCATGTTTTTTTCGTCCGCCAAGTAGAATTTGAGCTATGCATAACAGGCGTTGCGTTTTTCGGGACAATCCCGATTTGAATGACCCCGATTTTTTCGAGAAGGTTATGTCGGTGATCGACAAACTCAAGGCTGATGGCGTGTCGTTCGAATTGATAAGCGACGAGGCCTCGCAAGTGACGAAACTCCATCAAATCGCCTATCAGGCGATGAATGACGTCGGAGCCGAGCTCACCCTCGTGCGCAATCTCCACGATGAGATTTGCTACGCGACGATGAGTTCGAAGCAGTCTTGGATTTCAAAACGCGCACGCGAGCTCTTTCACGAAACGGTCAGTTGCTATTCGATTAATGAGCTCATCGACGTTTGCTCGCGTCGTTTCTTCGATCCCAACATGATCATCGCGCTCGGACTCCTCGGGCGAAAACCCGAGGCTGAAATGATCAAGACGATTTCGATGAATCTCGATAGCGCATTGCCAAAAGTCAGGTATTGCGCCGCCCGAGCCGCTGGCATTACGCAATGGCAAGCTTTTGTGCCCGATCTCGAAATGATGCTAAAAATGGAAACCGATCCCGATGCCCGCGAGGCTGCCGAACACGCACTCGCCGTTTGCATGCGCAATTCTCGATAATTTTTTTATTTGATTTGTTTGCGAAATGGTGCGCCATTTCGCCGTTTTATGAAACGTTCTCAACGACCATTTGAGGAGATCTGTGATGAATGAATTACAAACTCAAGCTCTAGAAACAGCGAAATCTTGGACAAAGGAGCCGTTTGACGCAAATACGCGTGCCGAAGTCCAAGCGCTTATAGATAATAACGATATTGAAACGATTACAAATCGTTTCGGCGATACGCTCCACTTTGGTACAGCTGGATTGCGCGGTGTTATGGGCGCTGGGCGCACCATGATGAACGTCTACATGATTGCAAAGGCGTCGAAAGCCCTAGCTCAATGCATCATCGAAGAGTATGGCGACGAGGCAGTGAGGCGCGGGGTCGTCGTTGGATACGATTGCCGACACCATAGCGAAGAATTTGCTCGCATGACGGCTGGCGTCCTAGCGGCTAATCACATCAAAGTATATTTGTTCGACCGACTCACGCCGACAAATCTCGTCCCCTTCGCCATTCGCACGAAAAATGCTTTCGCCGGCGTTATGGTCACGAGCAGTCATAATCCTAAAATTTACAACGGCTACAAAGTCTTTTGGTCAAATGGGGCACAAATCATTTCGCCAGTCGATGCTCAAGTCGCTTCTCGCATGGATAAACTCGCCGATACTGGCCACGATTTCGTCTCGATCGAAGACGGCGTCCGCGACGGTTATATCGAGATGATGAGCGACGAAACGATCGACGCCTATTGCGACTGGGTCGTCAAGAGTGCTGTTCATACCGGCGCAAATGACGTCGATATCATTTATACACCGCTCGGTGGTACGGGATGGGAATGTGCTTCAAAATCGTTTGATCGCGCTGGATTCAAAAAAGTTCGCGTCGTCGAAGAAGAAAAAACGCCTTCGGGCGATTTCGCCGGTCTCGATGCCCCCAACCCCGAACGACTCGATACATGGCCACGCGCGTTGAAAATGGCTAAAGAAGTCGGCGCAGAAATCGTCTTAGCCAATGACGGCGACGCCGACCGCTTGGGATGCGCTATCCCCGTCAATGGCGAATATAAAATCTTGGGCGGCAACCAAATCGGCGCCCTCATGCTCTATTATCTCATCCAACATTTGCCCGAAAACTTGCGTAATCACGACAGCTTCGCCATTTGCTCCGTCGTATCGAGCCCACTCACGCGAGCGATTTGCGAAGGCATGGGCGTCGATTTCCAAGAAACCCTCACTGGATTCAAATGGATGGGAAATGTCGCCGATGAACGCGTCAAACGCGGTCAACACTTTATCTTTGCATACGAAGAAGCATTCGGCTTCACCTATTCCGACGCTCGCGACAAAGACGGTATCTTGTCCGTCCTACTACTCGCCGAACTCGCGGCCGATTGCAAAGCGAACGGCAAAAAAGTGAGCGACGTCTTAGACGAAATCTATCTCAAATTCGGCATTCACGTCGAAGATGCCGCTGAAAGATTCTACGAAGGGCTTTCTGGCAAAGAAACGATGGCTAATGTCTTGGCGCAATTGCGAAACAATCCACCGCATGCCATCGCCGGCATCGATGTCGACTCCGTCCGCGATTTGTTGAATCTCAAAACGACTAAACTCGCCGACTCCACCGTCACGCCCGTGATTCACTTGCCAAAACAAGATATGTTGACTTTCTATTTGGCCGATGGCTCGTGGATTTCGCTCCGTCCGTCGGGTACAGAACCCAAACTCAAAGCCTATCTCGGCGTCCGATGCGTCGCGACAAAAGACGATTATGCCGTCATGATGTCGGCTGAAAAAGTCAAAATTGAACGCATTAAAGAAGCCGTTAAACAAATGCTCTAAGGTATAACATCCCGTTATATCAGTCATGTCAAAGCCGCTTTCAATGCTTCTATTATCATGAGGCGGCTTTGACGGCGTTCATCAAAATAATAAAACGGATGTTTGATTTATGTGTATGTCATCCGCTTTTTGATTGAGGAGAATTCTATGGGTCTTGCAAAAGATTTTCGCGATTTTGCCATCCGTGGCAACATGATGGATTTAGCCGTCGGTATGATCATCGGGGCGGCTTTCACGTCGATCGTCAAATCGCTCGTCGATGATGTCATCAATCCTGTTCTCGGCATTTTTACCGGAAAAATTGACTTCGGCAACCTTTTCATTGCACTCGATGGCAAACACTACGAAACACTCGAGGCGGCGACTACTGCTGGGGCGGCTGTCATTAAATACGGTTCCTTTGTTTCTGCATTAATCAACTTCATTATCATGGCACTCGTCGTCTTTATGATCGTCAAGGCTGTGAACAAAATGCGAGATATCGGTAAGAAACCCGAACCCGAAGCAGCTCCAACGACGAAAGAATGTCCTTTCTGCAAATCCGATATCGCCATTGCTGCTACGCGTTGCCCGCATTGCACCTAGATCATCGAAGAAAAGAAAGCCGACAGCGTGGCAACGTCTACGACTGAAAACTCTGAAAGCTAAAGGAGAACTCGTTACCGACGAAGGCAAATAGTTTCATCACGCGATCGAGGCGCCGTTATCTCGTCGAGGTTGTATTATCGTCTATGTATAAAAAACTGCTCATCGCCAATCGTGCCGATTGCGCCGTTCGACTCATACGTTCATGTCACAACCTCGGCATTGAAACCGTCCTCATCGCTGCGCGTGATGAACCCGCATCGCTCGCTCTCACGCAAAGCGATGCCGTCTTTTATACGGGCATGTCGCGCGATGCATATTTAAACGAAGATAACATGATAGATGTCGCGCGCGAATTGGGATGCGAGGCGATTCTGCCGGGATGGGGCTTTCTTTCGGAGTCGTATCGGTTTGCACGACGCGTGCGATTGGCCGGGCTCGATTTCATCGGCCCACGCGAATCTCACATGCAAATCTTCGGCGACAAATTGGCTACACTCGATGCTTTTGTCCCAAAACTTCGCACAGATAACATCTATGCTTCGACGCAAAACGATATCGAAATCTTGATTTCTCAAGACAATTTGCATTCGGCATGGATGCTCAAAGGGCGTTATGGTGGCGGTGGAAAAGCCGTCCACTTATATCATCGTGTCGATGAATTGCGCACGCAGATCGAACGGCTTTCTGCGATGCGTGAAATGCAAGATTATTACGTCGAAAAGGCAATCTGCCAATCCCGTCATATCGAATTGCAACTCTTCGGATGCGGCTCTCTTGGGACAAAGATCGTCGGAATTCGAGATTGTACACATCAAAAGAATCAACAAAAGTGGCTCGAATTTCACATCGAAGCGACATCTATCGGCGGATTGACCGATTTGTCGCGCCGAGTTGCCGACTCTTTTTCGGCCATCGAATTCGAGGGATGGGCAACGGTCGAATTTCTTTGCGATGCCGATAATACTTTCCATCTTCTCGAGGTCAATCCGCGTTTACAAGTCGAACACGGAGTCACTGAAATGGCTCGTCACATCGATCTCGTCGAACTAGGACTTCGATATCAATGCGAGCGACGATGTGATCCGCGGTTGAGCGAAGCAACAAATCATAATCCTGCGACGCTCGAGTTTCGTCTCTATGCGCAATCGGCAGGTAAACTCGACTTTTTGGGGTTCGACGGCGACGATTGGCCCGATCATCCGCAAAGCAAAAACGCCGATTACCGCGTCGAAACCGGATACGTCGCCGGAGACGAAATCACGGGCGTTTATGACGGATGTTTAGCGCGATTCCTCGTGCGAGCCAACGGCAGCGACGAAGCTCTTGCGAAGATGAAGCTGTGGTTGCAACCATTTCGATGCGAAGGCGTCAAGACGAATTTGTCGGATCTCTTCGACCTCAAATCGCTATAGCGCCCATCCAATCGCTATCATGCCCAACCAATCGCTATAGTTCCCGACAAATTGCTACATTGCTCATCGCTTCATTTGCTGCCAGCATCGCACATGTCCACCACGCGTTCCCCATTTGTTTGCGCAAATACTCGCGATCTTTCTCACGCTTTATGATACAATAGCATGTAGGTGAGTGTCGTTTTGTGAACGCTCAATGCAAAAGGTGGTAGTGTCGTATGTCGAAATGTGGTTTGGTGCTAGAAGGCGGCGGAATGCGCGGAATATATACGGCGGGCGTTCTCGATGTTCTCGGTGAGCATGGCATCGGGTTCGACGGCGTGGCAGGCGTGTCGGCCGGTGCAATTCACGGCGCCTCGTTTTTGGCCGGGCAACACGGTCGCAGTATCCGATTCTACTTGGCCTTTTGCCGCGACCCGCGTTTCATGGGCATGAAATCGTGGATGTCGACGGGCAATTTCGTCAACGACGATTTCTGCTACCGCGATATCCCAGAAAATCTCGTTCCACTCGATTATGCGGCGTTTGAACAAAACGGCACGCCATTCTATATCGTTGCCACCGATATAGAATCGGGAGAACCACACTATATGCTGGCGAAAACCCTACGTGGCGATGCGATGAAAGCCCTGCGCGCTTCGGCTTCGCTGCCTTTTGTATCCAAATTCGTCGAATACGATGGCAAGCGACTTCTCGATGGCGGTACTTCCGACAGCATACCGATTCGATTCATGATGAATTCTGGCTACGATAAAAATGTCATCATCCTCACCCAAGTCGACGGCTACCGAAAAAAGCCCGAAATGAACGAGATTTACCGATTCTGCTATCGGCAATATCCCAAATACATCGCCGCGATGCAGTCGCGCCACCAGCGCTATAACGCCGTGCTCGACGAAATCCATGCACTCGAATCCGACGGCGACGCATTCGTCTTCCGACCTAGCCAAAAGATCAAAATCCGCCGACTCGAACGCAATCCTGCCCGTATACTCGCCATGTACGAGCTCGGTCGTCACGACGCCCTGGCTCGCCTCGACGATCTCAAGGCGTTTATGGCACATCAATAGCCCATCAGTAGCCCATCAATCGCCCATCAATCGCTTATTTCCAACTATTCATAATGCCCGCACTCTTTTGGCATAACTGCTTCTTTGGCGGGCTAGGCACAGAAACGCCTCACTTGACTGAGCACAGAAACGCCTCCGATCAGTATCGCGAAATGACGTGCAATTCCCCACTTCGCAAAAAGCCCTGCTTGACACCTAAATCACTCAATAATAAACTGCCAGCCGTCTCTTGATTTGGCGCAGTGATCTTGTCGTGACATGGCGCAGATTCGAGCGAATTCAATCGGTTTTTGTCAGGTCTAGAAATAGACCTGTAGGGCATATTATGGCTATGAATGAATATCAAACCGCACCCGCTTCGCCACGACGCGTTGTCACCGATGCGGCAATGCCGAAGAAACAAGACGTTCAGACCGTCAGCCTTAACGTCGCGGGGATCAACCTCACGATTCGGACGACGCAAGACCTCGAGTACCTCAACGGGCTCGTCTCACAAGTCAACTCTCTCGTCCAGTCGCTCAAACAATCCGCTCCCAATTCGGCGATTCCACAGCTCATGGCCATGGCCCTCATTCAGTTCGCCGATCGCGCGTCCGAAGCTCAAATGGCACTAGAACGTAGCAACAGAAAGGTCGAAACGCATATCGAGAGATTGACTAAAATTCTGGGCGCACTCGATAACCCCGAATTTTAATTGCCTTTTCTTTCTCTAAGTGTACAATCTGCAATATTCCCACAACGCAGACGACAGTTCTTCGCAATCATATTTGCCAGTGCGCGGTGGTTTCTGCACGATGCATACACGAGAGACGAGAGATTGTCGCCGCCACGGCGGCAAAATGCGCATCGCAAATGCAAGCCGCCCAAAAGCGAACAATGCAAGCCGCCTAAAAGCGGCAAAAAACTCATCACAAACACGATCCGCCTCAGCGCGGCAATAATTCATCAAAAACAAAAGCCGCCTGTGCGCGGCGATAACAACGACAAAACGATAATCGACAAAAAACTGGAGTGAAATATGGGAACCGTTATGTGGGCAGTCTTGGCTTTGGCAGCAGGTGCAGGCGTAGGTATGTGTGCAGGTCGCCACATGGGGCGTTCTGCCTATGCGCGCGAAATCAATGCGACGATCGAATCGGCGCGCAATGATGCCGAAAAAATTCGTTCCGAAGCGAAAGCCGACGGCGAAAAAACTCGACTCGAATCCGTCCGACTGCTCGAAAAAGCAGAGCGCGACGCCAGCGCTATCCGCACCGATGCCGACCGAATCGTCGAAGAAGCGAAGCAAAAACGCGACTCGGCCGATCGCATTCAAGCCGAAGCTGAACTCGCACGACAACGCATCGAAGCCTCGGCAAAAGACGTCCACGACGCAAAACTCAAAGAAGCCGAACTCGAAATCCAAAAGAAGACCATCGAGCGTCAAGACAAACTCGACAAAGAAGAAAAACGACGACTCGAAGGCATCGTCCAAACCGAAGCTCGACTCGTCAAAAAAGAAGAACTACTCGACAAACGATCTGAAATGCTCGATGCACGCGAAGCAGAACTCAAAAACGTCGAAACTAACATTAAAAAAGCCGCAAAACAGACCAAAAAGCGCATGAAACAGAGCGAAGAAATGCTCGAAGAGGCGCAGAAAAAACTCGAAGAAATCAGCGAAATGACCGCCGATGAGGCAAAAGCCATGGTCATCGCATCGATCACAGAAGAGGCAAAATTCGAAGCCGCAAAAATCGCACGACAAATCGAAGACGACGCCACCATGGAAGCCGAAAAACGCGCAAAGACAATCCTCAGCGTCGCCGTACAACGATTCGCCGGCGATTACGTCGCAGAACGTTGCGTGCGCACCGTCAACCTCCCATCCGACGAAGTCAAAGGCCGCATCATAGGCCGCGAAGGGCGCAACATCCGAAGCATTGAAGCCGCAACCGGCGTCGATCTCATCGTCGACGACACGCCCGAAACCGTCGTCATCTCGGCATTCGACCCCATCCGCCGCGAAGTCGCAGCACAAACGCTCAAACGACTCATCGCCGACGGCCGAATCCACCCAGGCCGCATCGAAGAAACCGTCGCAAAAGTCCGCCAAGAAATCGACGAACGCATACGCGAAGCCGGCGACCAAGCCTTCTTCGAACTCGGCATTCAAAACGTCGACTCAGAAGTCATCATGATGATCGGACGACTCAAATATCGAACGAGCTACGGACAAAACATCTGGTGCCACAGCATCGAAGCCGCATGGCTCTGCGGAATCATGGCCGCTGAACTCGGACTCGACGTCAAACTCGCTCGACGCGTCGGACTCCTACACGACGTCGGAAAAGCCATGGACCACGAACAAGAAGGTTCACACGCTGAAATCGGCGCGGAATTCCTCAAAAAACACGGCGAATCACCTCTCGTCTGCAACGCCGTCGCCGCACACCACGGCGAAGCAGAACCCGAAAGCGTCTACGCACACCTCGCCATGGCCGCCGACGCGCTCTCAGGCGCGCGACCCGGCGCACGACGCGAAATCCTCGAAACATACATCAAACGACTCGAAGACATCGAAAAAATCAGCCTCTCCTTCGAAGGCGTCGAAAAATGCTACGCCATCCAGGCTGGCCGCGAAATCCGCGTACTCGTCGAACCCAACATCATCGACGACGAAAAAGCATCCGTCATCAGCCGCGACATCGCACGACGCATCGAACAAGAACTCACATACCCTGGCCGCATCAAAGTCTGCGTCATCCGCGAAACACGCGCCGTCGAAACAGCCCGCTAATTCCATCTCTCCACTTTCAATGTTTGCATAATAATATCATTTATTATGCAAACGCCCATTCATTTAATATAATTTCAATTATACAATAACTGTTTATATTTCTTCTTTGACGCGGCTATCCCGCCCCCGCGGGGCGGCATACGCCCGCGCTGTCGCCCTATTTCGCCCGTTGGGCTCAATACGGGCTCTTTATCGCCCTATTTCGCCCGTTGGGCTCAATACGGGCTCTTTGTTTGTTACCCGGGGTTGCGCTCCGCTTACCCCGGGCTGTGTTCTGGCGCCCTTTCAGGGCGCTTTTTCCCCTCGCCATTTATGGAGAGGGGGTGGCCGACAGGCCGGGGGAGAGGTCAGGGAAGATGGGAGAGGTCAACAGGCCGGGGGAGTGAGGCCCAGGGCCAGATAATGAGGTCAAGAGGCTAGGAAACATGGAGTGTTCATGCCCTATACGAACGAAACAGTAAAAGCTGGGCTCGAAGAACTCGGGCGAATCCGACGCCGACTCCGATCCCGTCTCAATATGATCCCCTATATGCCGCCGGCGATGGTCGTCTATCACGACCAATACAGCGGCATCGATCAATACATCTCCGACCGCGGGCGAGCCCAAAAGATACTCCAATACCTCGAATACGAAGGTTGCGTCGCGCATTCCCAAGTCGTCGTGCCAAAGACGGCGACGATTACGCAATTGGGGCTCGTGCACGATTTCGCCTATTTGTCGCGCCTCAACGAACACGATGTCGGCGAGCGCATTTTTGGGCAAGGACTCACCGATGAAGCATTGCGCATTTGCGTCGAACAACAACGCATGATGGTCGGCGGCACGATACGCGCCGCACGCATGGCCGTCTCGCACTCGTATCCGAAGCGCATCTTACAGATCGGCGGCGGGTTCCACCATGCCTACCCCGAGGGCGGCTACGCCTTCTGCGTCTTCAACGACGTCGCCGTCGCCATTTCGCACCTGCGTTCACACGGTTTTTTGGCCAAGATCCTCATCATCGACCTCGATTTGCACCAAGGCGACGGCACGAAAAAGATATTTGCTCGCGATCCGTCGGTCGTCACGTATTCGATCCACGCCGAAACGTGGAACAAAGACGACGCCATCGGCAACGTCGATATCGCACTAGGCCCCGGATTCGGCGATTCGGGCTATCTCGAAGCACTCCGAAGTACGCTCCCAAACGTCATCCACAAAGAACAACCCGAACTCGTCTTCTATTTGGCCGGCGTCGACGTCGCCGAAGACGACGAACTCGGCGATTGGCGCATCTCACACGAAGCCATCTTCGAACGCGACTGCTTCGTCGATCAAGTCGTCGGGAAACGACGAATGGTCGTCGTCACCGCCGGCGGCTACGGCGTCAACGCATGGCGACATACGGCGCGATTCTTCGGATACCTGCTCTCGGGCCTCAAAAAGCCCATCGAATCCAACAACGAACGGCTCGTTCGCGTCATGAAACACCTCTCGCGGTCGCTCGCCATTCACGACCTCACCGCGGGCGACGACGACGACATCTTTGGCGACTTCTTCCAACCGATGAAGCGATCGCGACTCTTCGATTTTTATTCCAAATACGGCGTCGAATGTGCACTCGAAGCCACGGGAATACTCGCCCATTTGCGAAAAATCGGATACCCTTCGCCACACTTAGAATTCGAACTCGACCACCCAAACGGGCAGGCAATTCGGCTCTACGGCGAAGAAGAAAAAGAAAATTTGCTCATCGAATGCATCCTCGACGAAAAGCGTTGCCTCAATCACCTCAAAATGCTTTGGATCGAATGGCTCTTGCTCCAAAACCCCAAAAAATCACCGCCACCCGACCGCCCCCTGCTCCCCGGGCAAACGCATCCAGGGCTCGGATGTTTACCCAAAGTCATCGGGCTCTTGTTCATGGTTTGCGACCGGCTCAAATTCGATGCCATCGGGTTTAATCCCGCACATTATCACGTCTGCTTCTTGGCCAAAGGACAGGGTAGCTTCGAAACCGCCTCCGACGAAGCCCGATTCCGCATCGCCCAAAACCTCACAGCTGGCCTCAACCTACAAAAAGCTAGCCAATGCCTCGACGACGGGCTCATCTGCGAAGGCAATATCTTCAAATGGACGCCCGCCCGCATGCTCATCCCAACGAGCCCAGCCGTCGAAGCCTACTTCGACGACATCGCCTACCAAAACGAAGTCGAAAAAGCTGCCGCCGCCGAAATGCGAAAGTATGGAAAATGGCGACCTTGGATTGGCGATCGGAATTAAATGCCCAACGCCCTCCCCGTCGGCGCAAGCGAGTGCGCCGTTGGCAACATAGTGAAATTGCGATCAACTGCTTGCGACATTTTGGAACATATGCTACGATTCCAAATACTATGATTGCCGAGTTGATCTTTAACTTGGTGGTGTCTTGTTTTTGCGCCGCAACCTATCGACTTAGGGCATAGTTTTTTGTGGCGCAACCTACTCATGCGCCCCTCCGGGCGCATCATTTACGGAGTTCACTATGAATAAGAAGATTGCGCTCATCCTCGCTTGTTGTGCTGCGACCTCATTCGCCGCCTGTAACGAGACGACCGAATGGAATTTCACCGAGTCCTGTGACGCGGAAGCTAAGCGTTGCGTCGAATCGACCATCCAAGTCTGCAAAGACGGCGTGTGGGTTCTCGAAGCTACGTGTGAAGGCAACACGCCTTGGTGCGATGTCGCGACGCATACGTGTATCGCCCAGCCCGTTGTCAAAGATTGCCAAGATGGCGCGAAGAAATGCGACCAAAACGCCGTCTGGACTTGCAAAACTGGTAAATGGGAAAAAACGACCGATTGCAACGAAGGCGACAAGACGTGCAACTCCACGACTTATGTCTGCGATCCCAAGGCACAGACCGAAGTCACCTGCGATCACAATGGCACAAAACTCGCCGTCGACGCCTCGGTTTGCAGCGACGATACGACACTCCAAACGTGTACAGCCAGTGCAGATGGCACGACGGCTTCGCTCACACCGACCGACTGCAGCACCTACAGCAAAGTCTGCGGCAATGACGCCGAAAACAAAGCCGCTTGCATCGATGCACAGCCCGCCCCGTCGGTTAAATGCACCAAAGATGGCGACGAAACCGAATACAAAGTTGGCGACAAATACTGCGGCGATAATAATACACTCTATACATGCACACTCAGCGAAGATGGCACAACGGCTACGTTCGAATCTGCCCCATGCGCTGGTAAGACTCCCGTTTGTGACGCAAACGCTTGCCGCGCATATAATAAGTGTGCAGCTAACGGTGTGGACGTCGAGCACAATGCAACTGTGTGCGACGGCAATGTTTCGAAGAAATGTAACGATGGCACGCTCGAAATTGTCGAAGATTGCACAACCAAAACTCCTGCGCAAGTTTGCCTCACCGAGAGTGGTAAGTGCGGTGATGCACCAGCGACTGCGTGCACCGATACAACCGTTGGTACGGTTAATGATGGCGAAAAGGTTTGCAAAGATAATAACCTTTGGACATGCGATAACACACAGCTGAGCCAGACGAAGGCTTGTACTGTTACAGCAGATGATACAAGTAAGAGCTTTGTTGCGACGTGTATCGCAGCGAATGGCGATACGGCGGCACACTGTGATAAAAAATGTGCAGAAGATACGGCGTTGAACGCAGCTGGCGATGCTTGTGAGCCAATTGACGGTAAAAACATCATCTGCCGTGTCAATAATAACGTCGCACAAGTCAAGCGCTTTTGGGGTGGACAATTCTCTGAATGGAATAATTGTAGCGACAATCAAGAAGCTGGAACTGAGAACGCTGCCGAATATGGATGTAACGATGCTGGCGATGGTTGCATCGTCAAATCTTGTGTTGCTGGATATCATCCCGTTAAAGGCGATAATGGTAAATATACTTGCGAACACGACATTACCATGAATTGCGGCACAGGCGAAGATGGCAAGCCATTCGAAATTAATTCCTACCATTGCAATGATGATAATACAAAAGTCATGGTTTGCTCTGCTGAGAATAGTACGGATTACACAGCTACGCTACAACAGGCAGCGGTGTGTGATGCAAGCAAAGGTTTTACTTGCGATCCTAAAAAAGTTGGAACATTGGAAGCATGTGCATGTACAGATACAATGCCTGCTAAATGTGTAGAAGATGGTAACTTTGCAAAGGTTACATCGTGTGATTCGGCAACAGGCAAGATCATAACAACAGATTGTGCTAAAAACGGATATACAACATCCGCAAAATGCAATGAAGATGCTAATGCTTGCGGGAAACCGATTTGCAAAGATGGATATGTCGTAGCAAATGGCGTTTGCGGTAAATGTGATGTCGAAGGAGCCGAATCGTGTGGGGCCGGCAAGACTTGCGTTAATGGTAAATGTGTAGCAGGCGAAGAACCCGCATGCACTACTGACTCGTGCAGTGATGGAATGATCAAGAAATGTGTAGACGCTGATGGCTCTAAAAAATACGCCGATCCAGTATCGTGCATTGAAAACGGCGTTGGAAAGTGCAGAGAGGGTAGTAGCACCGAATGTGATACGGTTGCCTTGTCTTGCAATGTAGACTATATGTTAGTTGAGAATGCATGTAAGAAATACGACACTGTTGAGTGCACAAAGGGCGTTTGTACAGATTCTCACTATTTCGGATGCCCTGCCGTTACAGATGGAACAAGTTATCACACTAAAGGCGTTGAAAAACCCGCCGTTGATGCCAATGGCACATGGGCTTGCGACGTTGATAACGGTTGGACGTTGACGTGCACAGATACTGATCTTTACGAAGTTAAAGATGGCAAGTGCGTATTGAAAGCAGGCAAATGCAAAGCCGATGCAGATTGCTCGGGTGATACGCCCAAGTGCGATGTTGCTTCGAATACGTGCGTTGCCGCTCCCGCGACGGAGTGCACGGCTGGAGCCATTCAATGCGTCGACGAAACCAAGTATAAATCGTGCGCGGCTGAAGGTAAGTGGGACACCACAGAAAAAACGGTTGATACTGGGCTTAAGTGCGACACGACTGCTAACACGCTCGTTTGTAAAGACGATGCGGCCAAAACTTGCGATGGCACGAAAGTCATGGGTTGCAAAGATGGCAAGTTGAATCAAGAAATCCAAGATTGCGCTACGAATACAGAAGGCAAGACGACGTGCACTGCTGGTGCGTGCGTTGAGGGGGGGGCGCCGGTGCCGACCAAGAGCTTGATTATTAGTGAGGTGGTGTCATCCACTGGAAAGATTATTGAAATTTATAATGCGACAGATGCAGAAGTTGATTTATCAAATTGTAAGATTGAGTTTTACAAAGATGGTCAAACTTCTGTAACTGCGCATGCGTCCTTGTCAGGTAAGATATCATCAGGTTCTACTATTGTATTATGTGATAGTAAGGCTAGCGATCAATTCCATGATAAATGTAGCCTAGATATTGGCTACGATAAATTTGGTAAAAAGTGGGCTATTGCTTTAAAATGCAATGATCAATTTATTGACGTTATTGGTAAAATTGGTAGTAGCAAAGATAATTGGACTGGTAATAATATTGTCAAAAAATGCGGTGTTGTTTTAGGTGATTCTAATCCAAATGACGATTGGAAATTAGGTGACTATACAGATAATAAAATCACATGGACCTCTTTTGATGCAGCGACCATCGGCACCCACAAAGCCGTATGCGACACGCCCACAGAATAATTAATCTGTGAAGCATCGAAGCCCGCCCTTGTGGCGGGCTTTTTTGGTTTTTTGGGGGCGTAGCTTGTGTTTTGGACCTCATCCCCGGCCTTTCGGCCACCCCCTCTCCATAAATGGCGAGGGGGAATAGACATCTGCCTACGGCAGATGTGATAGATTTGGCGAGGGGGAATAGACATCTGCCTGCGGCAGATGTGATAGATTTGGCGAGGGAATAGACATCTGCCTACGGCAGATGTGATAGATTTGGCGAGGGGGATTGACGCCCGCGGTGGCGGGCGTTGATGGCATGCGAGGAGAATAGACGCCCGCGGCGGCGGGCGTTGATGGCATGCGAGGGGATTACTCCCTGCAACGCCGAGGGGCTACTCGCCCCCGGGCCTAACGGGCTTTATATGGATTCAGTTGAATCTATTTTTTAATCGTACTAATGCATTTGCCTTTGTCACATTGGGCAGACTGGCCACACGAACCGACAGTTTGCATAGTGTTGTTGATACACATCTCGACGTATTGCCCATCTTTACTACATCCCATCGCGTGTTCTTCACACTCAAATGCTTTACACTCGGGCTTGAAAACTATAGCCCCAGGAACACCCGTGTTCTCAACCCATTGGCACTTTTCTGATTTGCCACATTCTTTTCTATCCCAAGATCCGCCATGTTTAAAGCTCTTCTTTTCAATCGCTTGACGATCTTCCGAACAACGTTCAAATCCAGCTACAGAATTACACATAGCTACAGCCGAATTGCCGATTTGCACATTCATATAACATCCGTCTGTGCACGATTCTTTTTTGACATATTTCCCATCAAAATCTGCACTATTTGGATTGGGACACTGGAGCAAATCCCACCCTGCACAAACCATAGCGCCAGCATTATCCGTCGTGCATTGCGTATTGCACGTTCCCAAAGAGGCGTCGCACGTATGGTTATCGCCACATTCTTGCGACGTTACCCACCTCCCTGCTTTGCAATATTCGACGTTCTCTCTGTCCTTTTTGTCCTTATTCGCCACACATCGGAAAGAGCCTGTTGTACATTTGCAATACGCATTGGCGGGCTTGTCGTCACTATCGACGCAATTGCCTTTGCCACAAGAATCGCTAGCTTCTAAGACCATATACTCTTTTTTATTCTGGCCAATACCTTCCTGTTTCTTTCTGCACACGAGAATAGAATCTTTTTCGGCATCGCAAACTTTATCATCTTTATGGCAATTGCATCCCATCAAAGCCATGCCAGCTGGTTCAGAAATGCAATTTTTCTTTGAGCCACATTCTGCCTTCTTTTGCCAAGCTTTATTGACACACAAGTCAAAAGACCCGTCGTCGTTGCAACGTCCGGTGCCTTCAACGCATTGTTCTGCGCACGTCGTCGTATTGGGATCGCACGACATATTTTGTTGTGTACAGTTTTGATCCGTCACCCATTGATTATCGGTATTGCATTTTTGAACGATGCTCGAGACATTTGTTCCAGGTCCTTTATCGACGTGGCATCGTTTCTCGCCCTCTTTGCAATCACGGCAATCACCGCCGAAATCTTTATTGATGCATACCATGTCTTTGCCTGCGCAAGAAGTCGTTTCCCAGTTCCCGTTGTGCGAACAAGATTTGAGCACGTCTTCATCGATGCACGTTGCTTTCATTTTCGGATTACACTCGACGCATTGACTCTCCTTCTTGCCACCGAAGCTCTCAATATCCACACACAACGTCGGGCAGGAAAGGGGCGCTGGATCCCAATATGTCTGATTCTTATCGTCTTTTTTACAAACGTAATAGCTACTCGAATTGCCCGAATCGAGGCACTTTATACTCCCTTCTTTACAATCGGCAGTAGGCAGTTCACCGCAATAAGCCGCCCCTGCAGGCCCATTACAATCGGCATCGTTTGGGCATTGCGTCGTCTGAGTCGACCACTTGCCACCGACGCAGGTATGATACGCTTTGGGAGTAGATGTCAACATCCCCATATCTTTACATTTCTTTGCGCCATCGATGCATTCGGCGGGGGCTACGCATTCGCCTTTGTCGCATTTCTCGCCCGCTTGGCACGCTTTTTCGGCACTCCATGTGCCATTTTCACACACTTGGAATTTCGCGTCGCCGACGCATTTCTTTTCGCCATTTTTGCACACATCTTGCCCAACGGGCAGGCAACCATCGGCAGTGCAAACGGGCTTGTCGTTTGGACAATCATCGATTTTCGTGTTCCATTTTCCATCGACGCACAATTTGTATTGGTTCGGCGTGATATCGCTGAGTTCGCACTTGAGTTTTCCGTTGGTGCATTCGGGTTGTTCGGATGCGGGCACGCATGCATCCTTATTGGCATCGCATACATAGCCGGCAGTCTCGCAAGGCTCAGGTGTGCCCCAAGTTCCATCTTCTTTACACGTCTTGATATTCGTGCCATCGCACATTTTTGCGCCAGCCGTGCATTTGCTCGGATCTGGCTCTGTTGTGTTTTCTTTGCACTCGGCTTTGCCGTCGGCACCTTTGCAGACTTTATCGCCATCGCACGATTTGGGTTCGGTTGACCATTGGCCATCTTTGCAAACGTAATACGACTTATCGCCTTCTTGTTTGCATTTCATTGCATCATTTTCGCAAACGGCCGCATTTTCTTGGCTTTCGCAAGTTTTTTTGGCGACATCGCAAACTTTGCCATCGACGCATTTGACCGGTTCGCCCCATTCGCCCGTCACGCTACACGTTACCGTGGCGCTCAAGTCGTCGGAGCATTTGACTTTGCCGACCTCGCATTTTTCGGCGACGCACGCCATGCCTTGGCAGATGGGTTTATCGGTTGGGCAAGGCTCGGGCTTGTAGACGCCATCGACGCAACGCTTCAATATGTTGTTTGCCCCTACGTCGCAAGTATCGACGGCGCACTCTTTGCCTTCGGGAATGCGACACACTTTGCCGGCATCATCGCAACCGTCGGGGCAATCGGTCGTTTGCCAGCTCGTCAGGGCGCAGACTTTGAGTTTTCCGTTTTCGCACGCCGTTTCGCCCAGCGAGCACACGCCTCCGACGAGTGCGCTAATGCCCTCGTCGCAACCTGAAGTCGCACAGACCGCCAAACACGACAATAAAATAGCTACATACCGTTTATGCATCGCATAACTCTTTACATTGAGAGAAAAAACATCGTGAAATCGAATTAAATTCGATATTTAGACCACGAACGAAAAAAAAATGACACTAAAACGTGACTTTCTCATTGTAGACGAAATTTCGTGCATTTCAAGTAGGACGATTTGGGCAAGGAGGCGCGAAGCGCAAAGCCGTGCGTATGCGCGCAGTGAAACGAGCACATAGCACGGCAGCGCCGGTGTATTGAGCCCAGGCGGCGAAATAGCCGGCGCCAAAGAGGCGTATTGAGCCCAGGCGGCGAAATAGCCGATATGCACAGGCGTATGCGCGCAGTGAAACGAGCACATAGCCGGAGCCGACGCCGTATGCGCGCAGTGAAACGAGCACATAGGCGGCGAACAAAAAAAAGCGCAACATCTTGCGGTGCTGCGCTTGGGTTCAGTGTTTCGATGAAACCTGAATTATTCGCCTTCGGTGATGGCGCCGGTGGGGCAATTGTCGATGCAAGCGAGGCATTCGACGCATGCGCTAGCGTCGATGACGGCGATGCCATCTTCGTTGACTTTGATGGCCTCGGCGGGGCAACCCGCTTCGCAAGAACCACAACCAACACACGTTTCAGCATTTACAACAGGAACTGCCATTTTTCTTCTCCTAAAACAGCTACGAATCAACGTTTATGCGCCGCGCCGCGACGCACGCCGCTATGTAGCATATTTCGTCGCAAGCAAAAAGCGAAAACCGCCACAATCGGCATTTGGCACTTGGCATTTGGCATTTGGCATTTGGCACGCGGCATATATGGCGCCGAGGCGTGAGGTGGTGGCCGAGGCGATGATGTGGGCGCATCATGATAGTAGATGGCGGAGTGCGCGATACGTCGTGTTGGCGTCGAGGTAGTCGGTGTGTTGCGTCATTCGGTCGCGATGTGGCAGGGCGTCGAGGCACGATTGCACGTACTGTTCGCCAAATTTTCTTAGGAATGTCGTGACTTCGATAGAATGTCCTTCGCGTGATATGATGGCCTCCCGAAGAGTCTGCGGTATTCTGTCGTCGTCGACGATGGGGGCGGTGGCGAGGTCGAAGCACTTTTTCCCGTTTTCGGTGACGAATTCAGAGGCGGGTAGGGCGTCGATGGCGGGCACGTGCGAGGCCTTTTCGTAGGTGAAGCGCGTCGTGACGGCGCAAACCGAGTCGTCGGCGGTGCTTTGTCGCTTGTGCAGAGTGCCGTTGAGTTCGTCGATGAGCTCGTACGACTCGATGAGTTCGTAAATCGAATATGCAGCCACCTTGCAAAACGCGCGTTCGTCGGCTTGCGGGAACTTATCCTTATAATAGCTGAATTGGTCGCGACACGCCTGGACGAGGGCGGCGGCGGCCCTGGGGTCGACCGTATCCCACGGCTCGACGACTGTATATGCCAACTGCCGCGGCATGATTCCCACGGGCAAAACGCGCGCAAACACGTATTCGCCATCGCGTGGGTACTGCGAGACCGAAAAAAAGGCGTGCAACAAGCCATCGTGCAAGACGCTTTTGAGCTCGGCAAAGCCCAAATTCGACCGCTGAACTTGATACAAATCGAAATGTGACGCTCGCATGTGCCCCAAGCCCGGGTATTTTTTCGCGTCGAGGTTGAACGCCGACGCCAGTTCGCGCCCTTGGTGGCCCTTAAAAAACGCGTAATCGTGCGTCAGAATGTTGAAGAAAAACTCCTTGTCGATGGCGTTGGCATTCGTCAAGCTGCCTTGCTGCCACGCAAAGTTGCGCAACTCGGCATACGTTTCGGCCAGGGGGGGCGTCAAAAAAAGCGAGTGCACGGCCTCTTTCGTGCAGACATAGCGCGCGTGCGAGAGGCGTTCGGCAGGGAAATAATCGTTCCAGTCGTCGGCGAGTGGGTATTGCGCCAGCTGCGAGCATGGCCAGGGCGTAAATTTCGGAGTCTGCATTGTCGTCGTTTTTTCGTTTCTTTTGTGTTGCGCCCTATTGCCTGCGGCAATACGGGCTCTTTATCGCCCTATTTCGCCCCTTGGGCTCAATACGGGCTCATATCGTCGCCTATGCCGTTGGCATACGGCGCCGTCGCAGGCTATGTCGCATTGCGCCATACGCCTGCGCATAATTCGTCTATAGTGTCGAATCTTCGAACAATATTCTATGAATGCGATTTAAGCGCGAATTTTCCGATATATGCGGCGTCTTCACCGAGGACTTCTTCGATTCGCATGAGTCGATTGTATTTGACGACGCGTTCGGCGCGCGCGAGCCCGCCGGCTTTGAAGAGGTGGCAATTCGTGGCGACGGCGAGGTCGGCGATGAACGTATCTTCGGTTTCGCCGGTGCGGTGGCTGACGACGGCCATCATGCCGCCGCGTTGCGCGGTGCGCACGGCGTCGAGTGTTTCGGTGAGCGTACCGATTTGATTTGGCTTAATCGTCGTGCCATCGGCGGCGTGGAGGGCGATGCCTTTGCGAATGCGAGCGGGTGTGGTGCTAAATATGTCGTCGCCCAAGATGTGGAACGACAAATCGAGCTTCATGAACTCTTGCCATGCGGCCCAATCGTTTTGTTCGAATGGGTCTTCGACGGCGATAATCGGGTAATTGCGCAACGTCTTGAGATAATACTCCTTGAGTGCTTGCGTCGAGAGATTCGCGCCCTCGCCACGCAATTCATAAATCTTATCGTTTGGGCAAAAGACCTCGCTTGCCGCGCAATCGACGCCGATATAGATATCTTGCCCGGGCACATAGCCGGCCTTTGCGATCGCATACATGATGAGATCGAGGGCTTCGGTAGAGTGCGAAATGGCGGGCGCGAATGCGCCTTCGTCGGCGATAGCCGTCGAGAGCCCTTTTTCGTGCAAAATGGCTCGCATGGCATGTGTGATTTCTGCGACGGCTCGGATGCCTTCCCGGAACGATGGCAACCCGACTGGAGCGATCGAAAATTCTTCGAAATCGAGGTCGCTATCGACGTGAGAACCGCCTGCGATAATGGCGCAAAGCGGAACTGGGAGGCTATTGGCTTGGATGCCGCCCAAGTATCGGAAGAGCGGCTGTTGCATGCTCTTGGCGGCGGCTTTTGCCGTGGCCAACGATACGGCTAGGATGGCATTTGCCCCGATCATCGCCTTGTTCTCGGTGTCGTCGATATGGCACATGACTTTGTCGACGAGGTCTTGATCTTTGGCATAGATGCCAGTGATTTCTGGCGCAATGATTTCTTCGATGGCAGAGACGGCTTTTTGTACGCCTTTTCCGCCATAACGGTGCAAATCCTTGTCGCGCGATTCGGCAGCTTCGTGAATGCCGACCGATGCGCCCGTCGGCACACTCGCGCACGCGCTGACGCCATCGGCAAGCCCGACTTCGACTTCGATCGTCGGCACGCCACGAGCGTCGAGGATTTCTCTTGCAAAAACTTCAATAATTTCAGCCATTTAGCCATCCTTTAGGTTTATCTGCACAGACCTATTGTGCACGCATTCGCCTCGAATATGCCGATCGTATACCATAACACAAGGCGATTGAGTACATTTACATGGCGCATGAGTTAATACATTTCGTCGTCTTTTCGCTCGAGCAATTCGAGTCTATGTCGCAAATCGGCGACTTCGCGTTCGAGTTCTTCGAGTCGTTGAACCAACATCAATGATATGAGTTTTTCATCTGAACTCGCTTTGAGTGCTTCGAGCTTGAGATCGAGCGACGGCTTTGCGGGCGTTGCGGGGCATTCATCGTCGTCTTCGGCATTGGCACAGTCGCCATTTGAATTTTCTTTTGTATTATCTTTATGATTTGCAGGATCTTCGACGTGAGGTTCGCCGATGCGTTTAATCTTTTCGAGTTGTTTTTCGACTTGCCTGACAGCTTCGTCGCGAATTTGTTGCACGGGGACAGTAAGCCTTTGTAGCAACATTTCGGCTTGCGTTTGAACGAGGTTTTTGATGCCGTTTTGCTTTTGCTTCTGCTGAGCGATGAGGACTTGCGTGAGCGTCATATCGGTCAGATCGGCTTTCGTATCGTTATCGATGACGATGACATTGGCGCCGCCGCGGACGATTTCGCCCAATTCTGTGAGCGTAATATAGCGGCTTTGCGATGTATCGTAGAGTTTTCGATTGGAATAGCGCTTGATTCGAATGAGTTTTTTTTCGTTATCCATGACTCTCTTCAGTTGGCAATGAACAAATCGGAGCGGTTTCGTCGCTCCCGCACGGGGAACGGTCTGCTACCATGACCGGCAGAGACAAATGCGGCGTGCGGGAGCAAACGGAAAGACGACCGGCAATAGCTGGCAACAGACTATTATGCGGGGTAGGCGGCAATGCATTCGATTTCGACGAGTCCGCGTTTGGGGAGTCGACTCACTTCGACACACGAGCGAGCCGGGGCATCGTGAGAGAAAACGCTGCCATAGATTTCGTTGACCGTGGCGAAATCGTCGAGATCTTTGACGAAGACCGTCGTTTTGACGACGTGATCGAAGGTCAGTCCCATGGCACTGAGCACGGCGCCAATGTTGTCGAGAGCCTGACGCGTTTGAATGGCGACATCGCCTTGGATCTCGCCCGTTTTGGGATCCATGCCAAGTTGCCCCGATAAGAAGACGAGATTCCCAATGCGAACAGCTTGCGAATAAGGCCCGATCGCTTTAGGGGCGTTTTCCGTCGAAATGATGATCTTTTCCATTTGTGGCCTCCTTGTATAATGAAGTCAGCGACTCGCTCGGAACAAGTAAAAAACGAACTTCGTCGCGCAAAATCGGTACGACGCTAGCCGTGCCACTTTTGCAGAGGTTCTAGCGCATTTTGCGCATAGCTCCAAAGGCGATTTTTGTCTGTGCACCGATTTAGAAGTAACATAGACTTCGATTAAACGCGCGATAGAGCGAATTTCATCCGTTTTATCGATGATTGTGCTAAACGAAGATCGTGGTCATTCCTTCGTTCTAGATCGCTGTCGGCAAGAAATGCGCCGCCGATGGTGCCGATACGGATTCTGAAGATACCATGAAGATACCATATTATGAACTTACATCTATATTATATGGTTATAGCCATGCACTGAAAATAGGAGAACAAACGATGCCAATGATTACCGATCTCGTCGGATCCCTGGTGCCAAGCGAGTCGGAAGATCCGCTATTTGTGGGGCTCAATCGCCTCGTCGTCGAAGGCTTTGGACTTCCGGCATGTCGTCGTTTCGAAAAGTGTTCGGGCGGTCTCATCAACGATACATACGACGGCGATGGCATTTGGATCGTCCAACGCGTCAATCCGATATTTGGGGCAGGCGTCAACGACGATATCGCCGCTCTCGTGCCACTGCTGCAGAGCAAAGGCATTCCCGTGCCACAGCTATGTCGTAGCAAAACGGGGCAATATGCGATCGAGGGCAAAGACTACGGCCTTGCCGCGGGGAATTATCGCATCATGACGAAACTCACAGGCGTCGCGCATGCCCGCGTCGACGATATCGCCAAAATACGCGCACTAGCGCAGATGTTAGCGGCATTTCACACGGCACTCGATGGCGTTTCGCATCGATTCGTTCATACGCGCCCAGCGGTGCACGATTTTTATCGACACAAACGCGCTCTAGCCGATGCTTTGGCGACGAAGCGCGAACATCGATATGGCACAGAAATCGAGGCTTTGCGAGATGCGATGGAGAGATGCGAAAAATCGATCCCCATCGACGACATTTGCAACGGTCGAACTCGAAGAATTATCCATGGCGACCCAAAAATATCGAATTTCCTGTTTTCAGAAGTAAAAGAAATAGAATATTGTTCGATAACGGGCGTCATCGATCTCGACACGATGGCTCGGTCACTCGTCTGTTACGACGTGGGGGATGCGATTCGATCGTGGTGTAATCCTCGAAAAGAAGACGAGGAACCCGAATATAATTCGGAATTTGCTCGCGAGGCACTTGGAGAATACGAAGAATCGTCGCATTGTCTCGATCGCGAAGAGCGCTCAATGCTCGCGTTTTCGCCAGCATATATTGCGCTCGAGCTCGCGATGCGCTTTGCTCGCGATGCGCTTTGCGAAGATTATTTTGGATTTGACCCAGAAATCGGCCATGCCGAACACAGCGCGCGCCGCGCACGAGCCATGCTCGGGTTATGTGCACAAATGCTTGCGGCGCAAACGCGAGAAATATAGCGCACCAGAAATCGCCCAGATTATCGGCGAATCCATGGAGATCCAGTACGCAAGACTCGAAGAAGTGGATTCTCATGGGAACTGGGCATGATTGACGAAGAGCGGAGTCGCGATCGTAGAGATAAAGGAATAAAGCACCGGAGATCGAATAATCGATTGACGCCGTTTTGTCGTTTCGTTATAAGGGCGCCGCCTCAATTTGGGAGACTGTTACCGGGCGGTTTCTCAACAGTTCAGATGGGTGTCTGAATGTCCGCAATATGGGGCTGACTGCCGGATTTTAAGGAATGCGAAAATGGCTGCAAAGCGACCTGCAAAGATTTCGACGACGAAGAAAGTCGTCTACAAGAAGAAATGCCCTGCCTGCATGGCAAAAGGTACGGAATCCGAGATGGGCATCATCAAGATGGTAAGACATTCCAAACCAAGCGGAATGTTTTGGGTTTGCCCAAAATGCAATTGCGAAGTTTCAACGAAAATTTAATCCGCTAGGGGGAATCAATGGATACGAATACGACGACAAATGTAGCAGAGCAGAAGACATCAGTTCGTGGCGGTTTCCGTCGCGCCAAGCGCAAAGCATGCCCCTTCAAGTCGGATGCTGCGCTCACGATCGATTACAAAGACGTTCAATTGCTCAAGCGCTTCCTCTCCCCGCGTGGCAAAATTTTGCCTTCGCGCATCACGGGCGTTTCTGCACGTTTCCAACGCAAACTCGCTCGCGCGATTAAACGTGCCCGTCACATCGCCCTTTTGCCCTATCAAGCCGAAGATTAATCGGTTAGTGGTGCATTAGTTTGCATTAAATGCGAAAGCCGCTCGTTTCCTATATAGATCGAGCGGCTTTTTTTTATTTGCTTCGCGCGATGCCAAATATCGTTTTAGCAAAGCACGAATTTGATTTATAGTCATTAGCGTCTCGGTTGGCGTTCTACTCATGCAATAAGGAGACAACATGCGAACAATCGAACTACAAGAATTGATGCGAGGAACAGAGTTTGTCAACGTGCGAAGTTGCTTGGAATCGGGGGGAATCGTATGCCTTCCGTGTCGTTCGAGCTATCGAATTTTGGCAGACTTGACCAATCCCAAAGCCGTAAATGCCCTTTTGTTTTCGAAACATCGCACGGCGAAAGCCCCATCCCTCGTCTTTATCCCGAACTACGACGCTCTCAAAACCGTGGCGACTCATATTCCTTCAAAGGCAAAAGTACTCGCCAAGGCATTGTGGCCCGGCGAATTGACGATTCGATTTTCGCCGAACGAGGAAACCATCCCGACGCCGATCCTCAAACATCTCACGAAATCGGGTGGCAAGATCGGCGTTCGCGTGCCATCTGAACCATGGCTTTTGCGCCTCTTGAGAGAGTTCGATCGTCCTCTGCTCGTCTCGAGTGCAAATCGCGAGCGAAAAAATGGGGCTTCGTCGCCAGCGATGATCCAGAAGAATTTCATTTCGCACGTGAGCATTTTTGTCACTGCAGGAGATATCCCGCAGAGCTTGCCATCGACCGTTATCGATTTTGCCGATGGCGAACCCATTATCAAGCGCATTGGATCGATTTCGGAGGCAAAAATCGAAGCGCTTCTGGCTAACGAATAACGCATTCTAGTCGACCACCATCCCGCCATAGCCTGGCGGGTTTTTTTGTCGAAAGAATGCGCATTTTTGAGATGATACAATTTGACTAATTTGCTACATTTGCAAATAACGATATTGTTATGCAATAATATGTAAAAGTGTAAAAAGAACTTGCGTCGTCTAGAGAGTATGCGTATAAGGCGCATCGCTCCTTGCTCCTCGGGCAATTTCAGGTGAAATTGGGCCACCCGGGCAGCCGAATCAGTACCATAGGGAGAGCATAATGGCCTTACTCGTACAACATCCCAAAACAGTCCGTGAATACGAGACAGTATTCATTCTTCGCTCCGACGTTCTCGACGATGAACGAGCGAAAGTCCTCAACCGTTTGACGGGAATCATCGAAAAGCTCGATGGTCACCTCCTCATGCAAGAAGAATGGGGCAAACGCAAACTCGCCTATAAAATCCAGAAGAGCGCATACGGAATTTATTATTACTTCCGTTATCTCGGTTTCAACGACATGGTGGCGGAAATCGAACGCAATTTGCGCATTCTCGAACCTGTCATCAAGTACATGACGGTGAAACTCGGCGACGATGTCGATGTCGAGAAGCGCAAAGCTGAAGCCGTGAATGAAGGTAGTTGTGCGCCGAAAGATACGGCCGATTACTCGGGCGTTGAAATTGACGACGAAGACCTCGACGAACTCGTTGACGACGAATAATAGGAGATTCAGCAATGCGCGTAATTCTAAAAGAAGACGTTGCTCACGTTGGCAACATGGGTGATATCGTCAAGGTTTCTGACGGTTATGGTCGCAATTATTTGATTCCTCAAGGTCTTGCCGAACTCGCCACCGAAGAGCGTGCTAAAGCATTTGCTCATCAAAAAGCGATGATCGAGCACAAAAAAGCCAAATTGCACAAAGAGGCCGAAGATCTCAAGGTCAAAGTCGATGGCACAGTTGTCAAATTGGTTCGCGCTGGCGTCAAAGACGACACGCGTATCCATGGTTCGGTCACGAACCGCGACGTTGCCGATGCCTTGGCTGCGATGGATATCGTCGTCGATAAACGCAAAATCGATATGCAACCGATTCGCGAATTGGGCGAGCACGAAGTTGCCGTTAAACTCGTTCACGACGTCATCGCCACGGTGAAAGTCGTCGTCGTTGCCGAATAAATTGGTTCGATAGCGTATTTCAAGCCGTTACACTTACGTGTAACGGCTTTTTTTGTATTTATCGAACATTTCGCACATCTTTACGCTCCTTCCGCATCGTGTAGCTGGCGAAGTTTATCGAGCGACAATCCCGTCGCTTTAGCTATGTCGTCCATCGACATGCCCATAGCCATCAGCTTTTTCGCAATGCTCTCTTTTTCCAGATTCTCCCCGATGGAGATGCCCTCTTTCTTTCCGATGGAGATGCCCTCTATCTTTCCTTCTTTCTTTCCTTTTGAAATGAGGTTGGCATTGTATTTATCGAACATTTCGCACATCTTCACGCTCCTTCCGCTAGTGGCAAATTCGCATTTCGTATCGTCAAACCATGAGTTCCCCGTGATTTCTTTGAGCAAATCGATGACTTCGACGATATGCGTGAATTCATCATCGGGCCAGTCATCTAATTCACCTAATCGAAATTTTCTCAAGCATATCGCTAGCGACTTCATATCGCCCGAAAGGTATTCGATTTCTCTCGGTTTGAGCCATGCTAATTCGATAATGGGGACGGAATAATCGTTAAAAAACTTCTTCCATGCCGTAGGAACATCGACGATATCGCGCAATCGCCTCGGTCCGCTCCATCGCTTAGTATATCCAAAATAGACGACTGCTGTAAACACGGGTGCAATTTTTCCTCGATTCTTTGTCTGCGCCAAGAGACGTTGATATGCAAGGCCATCGTAGCATATTACACGCCCGAGCATCGTCGGATCTTCGACCGTTTGGTTTTCGATCCCCACCAAAGCGAGGTTTAAGCCTGCGTCATTGCGATAATACTTCATAATATCGCGCATTCGATTAAAAGGCGTTCGTTTTGGAATGTCGACGTATTCAGTCGGTGCATCTTCGAGATAATCGGGATCGATTGCCGGCGTTGAGCTTTTGAAAATGAGTGCATTCCAAAACGTCGCAAAAACGTCGTTGTAATTAAAGAAGTGCTTTTCGCGCATATCTTTATCGTGCATATTTCCTCCTCTTTGAAACGCATTGCCTGCGAAGAAAGCGAGCCTCCTTGCTCGCTTTGTGCTCTGTTCATCGGTTTGGTCGAATAAACGTCGATTTGCACGAAGTGTCGCAGAGCAATCCATCATTGGACGACGCAATCAGCCATTGAACGGCCAATGGCGTCTGGATCTAGCTATGCCGAGTCGTGGGCGTTGTTCAATTCGACGTTTCCTTCATTCTCGTCCGATTTCGGCGTTTGTTCGCGGCGTTTTGAGCTCAAGAAGACGACGCGATCGGCGATGATGGCGTGAGTTTTGACCGACACTCCGTCTTTTTCGTAGGTTTGAATATCGATTCGCCCCTCGACGCAGCACAAATCCCCTTTGCGTAAATACTTGTGACATAACTGAGCTTGACGACCAAATGCACGAATCCGATGCCATTGAATCGATTCATTCCCATTGACGATGCTCGTGTTGCACATCGAAAAATTGGCAAAATCGACTTTATCTGGGCTCGATTTGAGCTCGGGGTCTTGTCCAAGCCGCCCGATGATGATGGTCTTGTTGAATCCCGTAGAGCGAGATTTCTTTTCGGACTTCTTCTCGACGATCGTTTCGGCTGGCTGTTCACATTTCGTTTCGTTGATTTTTTGATCTTGATTCTTTTTCATGGCTTCCTCTCGTTTTGATTAAAATTCGTAATGAGTCGAAAAAATGGCTTTTGAGACCGAAGCGGTCCCCGTGTCGGAATCGTCGTCGTTTTGCTTTTGACTAATCATCTGGTGGGTCTCTCATCTGAACTCCTGTTATTGCGATAGCTAGAACATCGCCATAGGCTTGAATCCAAGCTGGCAGACCTATGGCTAAAAAAAATGAGCAATTCTTTAGGAAGGAGTGATTTGAGCGTGCACATATATATTGGGGCACTCGATTATCGATTTTAAAAAAAAGAGAATGATCTCGTGCTTTTTGTTTTTCTCTTTGAGAACGATTCAGATCATAGGCACGGAATGTCGTTTCATGGTATTATCGGAAAAGATCTCGGCGTTATAGGCATTATGAGTCGTTGATCGCTCGTCATTGCGTTGAATGATGACGAGTGATGACAATGAGGCGGAGGTAGCAATATGGATTTTCAGAACAAGCGCGAAACGCTAAACGAAGAACAAGGCGGGTATGAATCGTATCGGAGCGATGGTGCTACGAGAACAAAGGCCAATGACACGAAAAGGCACGAGGCAGAGCTAGCCCTCGAACGCGACATCGTCATGACGGAATACAAAACCGATCGCGATGTCATCCTGAAGGCCATAAAAGAGAGCATCAAGAGGCGCGATTACGACGATGCACAAGCCTTCATCCATAAGTATCGATTTGCTGCCAAAACCGACGATGATTTCTCGATATTGGCCAAATTGTTGGCTCAAAAACTAGAAACACAGCAAAAGATCGAGAAGATCCAAACGGTCATCGATGCTACCGACGACAACGACACGACAGCTCTCATCGCCTTGAACGAGCGGATATTGCGCATCGATCCCGATCACCAGGAGGCTAAAGCCGCGCTACGAGCGCTAAGGGGCGACAACGAAATCGACAGCAACAAGAAGTCGAGGAGAAAAAAACGGAATCGCTACGACGACGACGACGATCTCCCCGCTCCCAACTGCATATCTCCGCACGCAGCCACCATTATGCTCACGTTGGCGACTGTGTTCTTCGAGTTTTGGGGGTTGGGTATGTTAGTGGCGAGTGTAAGTGTAGGCACTTTTCCGACGATCACCGCATTGGGCACGATGGGGATCTATGGCTACCTCTTTATTCCATACAGCAAAAACACCCATAGCCTGACTCTCGGGAAATTCTTTACTCGCATTCTCATCGCTATATTCGTTTTCATAGTCTTTTGCCTAGTTTTGGGTACAGCAATTTGATCACGCTTGAGCTCAATTGTGTCGCGCTCACAACCCCCAAAAACGCGTGACAACAATTCCGCCAATGGCAATGCACGCGCCTGCGATGGCATATTTTATCCATTGACGTGCATCTTTAGGGCAAAGGGCGAGCTTGTTCCAAAGGTATTGGAAATTCATGCAAGCCCCCGTGGCCGAGGAGGCGAGAACTATCCATGCGACGTTTCGTGGATTTGCCTCCGATGACCAAAGGCCGAAGAGGATACATATTCCAATTGCCATGACGGCCATGCGAGCTATCGAAGAAGCGAGTCGTCGTCGTTCGCCTCCGACGCTGATGAGAATGCCTTCGATAGCACTGAATGCGAAAAATGGAATGCTGAAACACAAATTGCGAGCAATTTCAACCGATTCCTGCCACGCGGAACTGTAGACCTTTGGAATGAGCCCCATCGCAGGAAATGCAATTCCAATGATAGCTAGGGAAACAAAAAACATAACTCCGACGATTTTGATGAATAAAGTTTTGAATTTTTCCAAATCATCTTGGAGTTTTGCAAACGTTGCAAAAAAGACGTTTGTCGCCGTTCCGGTGATAGATTGAACGGGAATTGTCGACAGTTGTTGCCCTTGTGAATAAAACCCGAGCATCGAAGGCGTGAGAAATATCGACAAAAGAAATGTGTCGAGCCGGTTCGCCAACTGCGCAATGGTAATGTTCCCAAGTTGGAACATGCTGAAACTGAACAATTGTCGCAGATCGCTCCACGACAAGGCAAACCCTAGGACATATTGAATGCTTAGCGTTGAAACAAGCCAACGAATGATGCGTTGAACGACGAGAGCGATTGGCACGCAAAGCCATGTGTAGCCGAATATGGCCAGGAGAAGAGCAGTCGCACTAAATGCGATTTCGCCGATGAGATCGCGAATAGCGAGGCTCGTAAACCGAAGTTCTCGTTGAAGAAGGGCATTGGGAACGATGGCAAAAACGCTAAAAGGTATTGCAAAAGCGCTAATGACGAGAATGATCGGTGGAAATGAGAAGACACGAGCGATGGGATCGGCGAACGAGATCATCGCGCCCGATCCGACGACAGAAATCATCAAGATGAACGTCAAGACGCTCTGATACATGCGCACGGTGCATGTCTTTTCTTTGATCAACGCCGTGCCAAAGCCAAAGTCGATGATGGCAATGACGAAATTGATGATTGCCAAAATGACGGCATTCCAACCGATTTCGGCAGGTGCGAGCCATAGGGGCAAGAGGCATATCGTGACAAATCGCAGCCCCATGGCAAATACCTTCGTCGTCATGCTGGCGGCTAGGGCATGTATGATCGTCTTGATCCAATTCATCGCGTCGTGTAGCGGTATTCGAAACTATCGGGACGATGGATGAGGGCCTCTAGATTATCGCGGATCTCGGCGCCGACGCGCGACGAACCTTCGAGAAGGAGTTCTTCGAGCAAAGTGTCGGTTTTCTTTTTGGGGTAGACGAGTGTGTGGTTGCCCGTCATGTGTGCCATTTCTTTGAGACCTTGAATGGCCGAATAAAATCCGCCGATTTCGTCGATGAGCCCAAGTTCCTTCGCTTCGCGCCCCGTCCAAACGCGACCATCGGCAATGGCCGCGATTTCGTCGTGGGTCTTATGACGCGCCTCGGCAACGTGAGAAACGAATTGATCGAAGATTTCGAGGCCGAGTTTTGTGAAATAGGCGCGATCGGCATCGTCGAAAGAGCGATAAGGCGAGCCTGCGTCTTTGAGTGCGCCAGTCTTGACGGTGTGGACTTTGATCTTAAAAAACGACAAGACGTCTTGGAGATCCATGACTTGGCTGATGACGCCGATAGATCCCGTGAGAGTGCCCGCGTTGGCGTAGATCTTTGGCCCTGCACATGCGACGTAATAGCCACCGCTTGCGGCCATGTCGCCCATCGAAATGACGATGGGCTTCGTGACACCGCGTATTGCCTCGACCATTTCTTGACTTGCCGAAACGGAACCGCCGGGGGAATCGATTCGAACCAAGATGGCTTTAATGTCGTCGTCGTCTTGGAATTTTTGCAACACCTTTACGGTCGAATCGGCAGTTGCAATCGTGCCTCGTATTTCTACGACGCCAATGCCGTTTTCGACGGGCGTATCTTGCGAGATGGCAGCCCCTAGCGAGCCTGCCACCATGAGTACGATAAAGAAAAAGAAGATGAGAATTCCGATGAGGGCGATGATACCGCCGCGATCGGAGCGAACCTCTTGGGAACAATTATCGCTCACGATTCCTCCTAGTGACGCAACCCGTGCTTTGCGCGTCGATGGATAAGCGAAAAATACAGAAAAAGAGACTCCATGCACCGAGTCTCTTTTTCTGTTCGTCTTTGCTACCTACCGTGGTGCATGAGGACTCCTGTCCGCGACGAATGGCGGAATGTTGGCGGATCATCCATAACCCTAGGCAGCTCCGTGCCGACCAACATTCCTATTTTGCACTGCGCAACTCCCTATTTCAGTGCAGCAGTCATCCATGACCATGACGCCGATGACTTTGAAAATCACTCGGCACGCCATCAAAAATGAATCATTTTCGGCGCTGAATCAAGGAAATTCTTGACACATAAAGCCAAAAATTGAAATACAATGATACTATTTTGATACACTTAGTCCGATGTATCAAATCGAAAGCCTAAGGAGCGTTGAAATCGATTTTTGCGTAGACTTGCTTGATGATGGGATTCGACGTCAGGAAAACGCCGTTTTGAACGGCTTCTTGAGCTTCGTTCCATCGTTCAGCACTCCAGAGTTCGACATGCCCTCGTTGCCCGACCCATACGACTTCTTTGTTGAGGGCGGCGAAAGATTTGAGTCGCGCCGGTAACAAGATGCGTCCTTGGACATCGAGCGTGCAATCGAACGCGCCTGCGCCAAAATACCGATCGAGCAAATCGGCATCTTCGCAGGGCAGAGCGTCGTAGCGACGAGCGAAATCGTCGAACCCTTCGGGCGAGAAGACGAAAAGTTGATTCGAGAGACCGTTTGTGACGACGAGTTCCATTCCGACATAATCGCTCTGTATTCCGAGCATGCCTTCGCGGAATTTCTTAGGAACGGCAACGCGTCCCTTGGAGTCCATCGCGTATTCGTATGTGCCTCTGAAATGAATTCCCACAACTCCACCGCAAAAAAGGATTCAACCCCCACTTGCGTGTTCCTTTTACCCACTTTTCCCCACCGACGTCAACATGTGATTTTTGACATCGACATTCTTTTGTGTAGAGCCTTGTTTTTAGTCGATAAATTGCCGCTAAAAACAGAGTGGGGATGTCGCCCTATTGCAAACGACGATCGTTTTTGAGCCTTGGAACCCCATCAACGACGGCGCGAAGCGCCCCAAAGCCCGTATTGCCCCAAAATCGACTGGTTCGCCAAATCCGACGAAGAAC
>OQWM01000168.1_pt1 | contig 36902 bp, 29 predicted proteins | sample 1691531 | NCBI WGS metagenome assembly OQWM01 (sample SAMN03418257, study PRJEB22391) | human gut metagenome | biome: human-gut; feature: organic feature; material: feces | host: Homo sapiens | place: Tanzania | collected 2013-01
GGTCTTCGGACCTGTCGGATTCCAGGCAAATCCGCCCGAACCTCCATAATAATTTACGTCAAACCAGTCCGCCACCCATTCTGAAACATTCCCATGCAAGTCATACAGATCGAACCCGTTAGGGGGATAAGAACCTACCGGAGCAGTTGTTCCCCTGCCGGCCGACCTGATATTCGCCATCTCCCCTGTCAGGTCCAGACCATTTCCAAGGCCGAAAGGCGTCTCTTCAAGACCTCCCCTGCAGGCAAATTCCCACTGCGCCTCAGTCGGAAGCGCTCCACCCACGCAGTCTGCGAAAGCCTTCGCTCCATACCAGCTGACATTGACGACAGGGCAATCACAATATCCGTCAGCCGGCTTCCATTCTGCAAGTTCCGTGTCCCATATGAGTCCGAACTTGGCATACTGCCTCACGAGGACTCTCGATCTGTTCTCCGTATCGCCCCATCCGTTCCAGATGCCGTCGCTTCCTATCTTATTGTCATTCAGGAAAGACGCGTACTCTGCATTGGTAACTTCATACTTGCCCATATAGTAACTGCGGGCCAGATGCACATTATGCTGATTCTCGACATTCGTATTATTCCGTCCTTCTTCAGTTTTCGGACTGCCCATCCGGAAATACCACAGCCCATCACCTTGAAACTTATAAGTACCCTTCTGGTCGACAACCATCTGGATGACATCAGGATGCTTGTAATCCACTGGCAGTGAGCGGTTGAACACTTTCACGTTCCCGGAATTCAGGGCACAATCCCCGACCGGACCGCCCAACCTGTATTCTTTTCCATCCGTAACATAACTGAACAGTGCTGAACCTCCTCCAAGCGTCTGAACCGGAATGACAGCACGATAAATGTAATTGTTTCTCCCCTCACCCGGCAACTCGTCGAGATGCATTTTGACATTTCCTTCAGAACTCCTGGTTCCCGCTACCGAGGCAGAAACGTCACTGTCCTCAAGCAAATTGATCTCGGCGAGAGTCCCGACTCCACAGAGGCTGACTTCAAGTTTTCCATCAATGTTCCAATACTTGCTTTTAGGCACTTCCACCTGTATCATAGCAAACTCATGCCTGAATTCAAGCTTCACGTCGCTTCCGATTTTTACTCCCTCCTCATTCCTGGCCACCAGAAAATCTGAAACCCTGTAATCATTCTCACTGCTTTGGTCCTCTTTGACATTGACAGAGATTGCGGTAGGGTCAGTATTGTTCTCGTCGAACGGATAATATGCGTAGAATTTCAGCGATTCTTTTTCCCAGCACAATTTGTCTCCAACCCAATTGCTGCCATCAAATGTCAGGTTCTTGTTTCCGAAAACCAGCTCGTCAGATTCGGCATCATATGCATATACACCGACAGCGTCGCCCTCAGTCCAGGCACATTCGACAGAATCTTCCGAAGAAGCGATTACATATGGTTCAATGTCAAACTTGAAACTGATTTCAGGCTTGCTCTCCTCCGGTTTCGGCTCCTCCTTCCCCGGTTCTTCCGGAGAAGGTCTGTCATTGACATTCTCCTTACCGCAACACACCAACATTGAAGTCAATGCCAATGATGAAACAAATTGATAAATAAATCTTCTCATACAGTTTGTCTTATATAGAGGTCATGTGGATTACGATACAGAAATCGTTGACGAATATACGTTCCGGAGACGTTATAATCACTATTTTTGATTAAACATAGTCCGTAACTACGCAGTTTTTGCGAAAAACCATATCTTTGCAAGACATAATACGGAAACTGAAATGGAAAAAACATATTGCGACCTGATGCTTTTGGCCTCAGGGGTGATTGCCGCCCTTGCCGTGTCAATCATAGGAATCAAAATCCCGTCAAAGCAGGAGTTCAGGAAACTCAGGACTGCCAGAGCGACACTGGCGGCATCATTCATCACACTTTCAATTCTGAATTTCATCTGCTATTTCACGGGCTACGATGAGGACCTCGACAGACTGAACACCATGATAGTTGCAGCATTCCAGGCCCTCCTTCTGACCGGGACCCTGCTGGTATTCATCCGTCCGGATGTGGTTACAGGAAAATGGGTGGGACTACAAGTGGCGGCAATCAGCATCATCACTGCCCTGCTCTACTTCGTCATGTTCCTTTTTCCGGGGATATATCCTGTCTTCTTCTACACGGGAGCGGCTCTTCTGGTACTGCAACTTGTCCTGTACAGCATCAGCTTCTTCAAGTCGCAGAACATGACACTGAATGACTTGAACGATTATTATGCAGACGACTTCTCTCCCAGACTCGGAGGAATCCGGGCAGGCTTCATTCTCATGCTAATAATAGGCGTGATGGCACTTTGCACCCTGGTTACAGGCCCGTGGTTCTACGCCATCTTCGTCCCGGCATATCTCATCTGCTATACCATCGTCGCAATCTGCATGATACGCTATGTAAACATCACATCTTTCATACTTCCCGCCGTCAGTCAGGACAGCACAGAGACGCCAACTGCGGAACAACCCTCTGAGGCCTCACATAAAAATCCCGCCAACATCTCTGACAACCAGATAATTGAACTGCGTAACAAACTGGAATCATGGGTAGCCGCCGGAGAATACCGACACAGGGATATACCATATAAAGACATATTGGAGCATCTCGACACCGACCCAGCGACCATGCGCGCGTTCATGAAGAGTGAGCACGGGATGGATTTCCGTTCATGGAGAAACAGACTCCGTCTCAATGACGCCAGCCGGATGCTGCTGGAACACCCCGAGATGAAAGCGGAAAGAATCAGCGAAGCCGTGGGCTACAGCGACAGCAGCAACTTCCACACAGATTTCCGAAAATTTACAGGAATGTCTGCGAGCGAGTGGAGGAAAACCCATACGAAGACAGGTCAATGCCAGAACCCGTTATCGACAAACCCGGAAAATCAATCTTAAACAACTAATAGTCAATGAAAAAGATAGCACTAATAACTGGAGCCACCAGCGGAATCGGAGAAGCCTGCGCAAGAAGATTTGCAGAGGGCGGTTACAATTTGATATTAACGGCCCGTCGTGCCGGGAAACTGGCTGAAATCAAGGCTGAATTGGAAGCAGAGGGCGCAAGGGTAAAGACTTTGGTATTCGATGTACGTAACGCCGAGGCTGCAAAGACTGCTGTAGATTCTCTCGAACCTGAATGGCAGAAAATCGACGTCCTCATCAATAACGCCGGCCTTGCACTCGGTCTTGATAAGGAGTATGAAGGCGACCCTGAGGATTGGAACACCATGATTGACACCAATATAAAGGGACTTCTGACTATGACCAGACTCATCGTCCCCGGCATGGTAAAACGGAACGAAGGACATGTGATCAATGTCGGCAGTGTTGCCGGTGACGCGGCTTATGCCAACGGCAATGTATATTGCGCGACCAAGGCTGCCGTGAAGACCATCACAGACGGATTGCGCATCGACGTGGCTGAAACCGCTGTCCGTGTCACGAATCTCAAACCTGGACTCGTAGAGACCAATTTCAGCAACGTCCGCTTTCATGGCGACAACGAAAGGGCCGACAAGGTTTACAAGGGCATCACTCCCCTTACTGGTGCGGACATCGCCGACGTCGCTTTCTACGCGGCATCAGCCCCAAAACATGTCCAGATTGCCGAAGTGCTCATTCTCGCCACACACCAGGGAAGCGGAAGCGTAATCTACAGGAACAACCTATAGCTTTCGGGTTTCAGCCAAGACTGAATACACGCTGAAGACTAACCCATAGGTCAATCCCAAAATCATAAGGGAAGAAAGCACTTTCACCTTATAAGAGAAAAGGGCGACATTTCCGATGCTGGTGATGCTCCTGATGATTTCCAGATCTGTCGGGAGCATCGGCAGAAGAAGAAGAGCAACAACTGCAGAAAGCACACCGGCAACAAATGCGACCACCAGATACCGCCTGCAACTACGCTTCTGTTCCTGCTGGATGCGCTTGAGGAACTCCACTTTGTCAAGCCTCGAAGACAGTTTGTCAATGAAAATATCATTGTCATTGAACTCGGTTATGGCGGAAGCGAAAAGCGCTTCCAGTTCTTTATCTTTTGTCATAGCTTGATTATATTTTTAAGTTTTTCCCTTCCGCGGGACATCTGCTTTTTCACTGCATCAGCATTGACCTCGGTGATTGCAGCAATTTCTTTGATGGAGTAGCCGCTGAGGTAGTAGAGTGTGATGGCGGTTCTTTCTTTCGGAGGCAGGGTGGAGAGCGCGAGATACAGTTGCTGATGTGAAAAACTGCTGTCTGCGGATTCCTGAGACGCTACAGTGTAGGCTTCGTCGATGGAGTCGTATTGCTTTTGCGACGCAGTATGATTCAGAAATGTATTGTAAGCAATCTTGAACAACCAGGATTTGAACTGCCCGCTGTCTGAATAACGACCAATTGCCAGATAGGCTTTGACCAGTGCTTCCTGCGCAATGTCATCAGCATCAGCCAGATTGCCGCCGCACAAAGCCAGCAGGAAGCCTCTTAGTGCATTCTGCTGGATTTTTACTTGTGCTATGAACTGGTCTCTGTCCATGATTACTCCTGAACTGTCTTACGCTCCTCAGCTTCGATTTCCTCTGCAAGGTATTTCTTGCCGTAAACGAAACTTACCGCCAAGGCTATACCGATTGCCAGGAACGTACCGCCAAGAAATCCTGGGAGAACCGGCTCGATAAACGACGAAACTTGAGGGACAAATACTACGGCAAGGATAAGTCCAATGCCCAAAACCAGAAGAATTATGCTCCAGGTCAATCTGGCCACGAGTTTTTCTTTGATAAGTTTTCCCTTCTCCTGCGGTGCGAGTTTTTCAAGCCACTCTGCCACATTGATATCAGGATTCTTTTCCAATGCAGCTATTATAATGTCCTTCCTCTTGTTGGTTTCATTGATCTGCTTGCGGGTAACGAACCAAATGATGACAATCGGCAAAATCGTAGAACAGCCTATGAGCCAAACGATTGATAATACTCCTTCCATGATGATAAATTTTACTTGTTATACATTGTACAGTTTTCGAACATGTTCGAATATATAACAAGACAAAGATAGGAAAGGTGACGTCAATGCTACCTTTCCTATCATTAATTTTCAAAACTTCTTTGTCCTCATGTGGCAATACGGCTCTCCACCCGTCTTTTCGTAGTATTGCTGGTGGTAAGACTCGCCGATGTAGAAAGGCTCTTCAGGCAGCAACAGAGTATTGACCTCATACCCCTTGTCGCGAAGCAACTGCATAACATGTTCAGCAGTATTCCTCTGATTGTCTTCACGATAGAAGATGCAACTCCTGTACTGCGGACCGAGATCCGGACCGACTCCATCCGTCTGGGCAGGGTCATGAATTTCGAAGAACAGTTTGCAGAGACTCTCGTAGGAAACCAGTTTGGGGTCAAACTCTACGATTACGGCCTCCACATGATGAGTCCTGTGCTCCCTTACGTCCTCATACGTAGGAAAAGCCTCTTCCCCACCAGTATAACCAGCAAGGGTATTAATCACGCCCGGTACCTTCTGAAACTGATGCTGAGTACCCCAGAAACAGCCGCAGGCAAAAATTCCGACCTCAATGCCATCGCCTGCCGGCGCATGGTAAAGGTCAATCTTAGAGCAATTTTCAATGGCAGTCTGCACCATTTTCAATGCCTTGCCATGCTTCGCCTGCAAGTCAGGATAGGACTTTCCGCGCGAAAAATTATGCCTCAGGTCATTGAATTTCACCTGCAGGGCAATGGGATTTCCAGAGTCAATGATATTCTGTACGTATTCGAAATAATCAGTTCCTTTTTCGTGGGTAAGAAGCCTTAAGGCATTGACAATGCCGGTCGGGATGCCTTCTCTGAGCAGATCGTCGAAGGTCAAGTCAGAGTCTTCCACCACGTCATGGAGGAATCCGGCTATCTTTTCTTCGTCTGTGTGTCCCATCAGTCCTACAGTCAACGGATGGAGAATCACGGGATGTCCGTCACGGTCCAGTTGTCCCGCATGAGCAGCAGTCGCGATGCGGAGAGCTATGTCTATTGCATTCATAATGTTCTGTTTATTAGTTGGTCGGATATTGATTATGTCTTAGGAATCTGGCTGAGGCGAAGAGCAGCATCGGACCCAGCCCCGAATAGAATGATGCCGTAAATTCAAGTGGAATCCCGGGAATGAATTTCAGGGCCATGCCCAGACAAAGCATGAATAGTATCAGAATCCATCCCCGAAGCGGGAATGTATGCCATATGCTCGTCTTTTCCGGCTGTGCGGCGATAAGCGCCGAATACTTGTCAACGGCTTTCCTGAACATGAAAAAGAAGCACATCAGAACCACGGCAGTGCCCGAAATGAGCCACCACAATTCCCGCAAAGGCATTGACAAATATGCATTGACACCCTTGACAGTTATGATGACACCGGGTATCCCCCAAAGCGCCGCAGCCACGAAATATAAAGCACTTCTTTTCAATTCAGACAGCATTTGAAAATTCCGTTCTCCTATATTACAAATATACTCTTTCTTTAGATTCTTCATAAGATAATTTGATATTTTTTTGGTATCTTTGCATGTAGAAAAACACATATTATTTAACTAATAACCACATTTATGAGAAAGTCATTTCTTAGCACAAAAACAGCCCTGTCGCTGGTTTTGTCGTTCATCTTGCCGCTGCAGATGCTGGCAACTGAACTCGGAGAGGCCGGAAAACGTCTGGCCGCACTACCAGGAGTAAGCAACGTCGAAACGCTTGGATCCGCACATTTCCCTGAGAAATATGTATTCTTCATCCGTCAGCAACTCGACGCAAAGGACGCATCCAAAGGCGACTTCGACCAGAGAGTCGTTTTATGCCACCGCGGATTCGACCGCCCTACCGTCTTCGTGACAGAAGGCTACAACGGACGATACGCACTCAACAGCAACTATATCGAAGAACTGGCAAAACTGTTCGACACTAACATCATCCTCGCAGAATACCGCTATTTCGACAAGTCAATGCCAAAGGAGCGCAACTGGGATTACCTTACAGTCGAGAACTCGCTCTACGACCTGCACCACATCAATGAAACTCTCCGCGCGATGTATAACGGCAAATGGATTTCCACCGGAATCAGCAAAGGCGGGCAGACCACAATGTTCTACCGCTCATACTTCCCTGACGATGTAGACATTTCAGTCCCTTACGTAGCGCCGCTGAACAGAGCCCTCGAGGAGGTAAGACCGGAAATATTTATCAATGATAAGGTATCGACCAAGGAAAATAGGCAGAAAGTAATTGACTTCCAGACTCTTCTCTTCGAGCGTAAAGCAGCATTGATGCCACTGATGGAAGAATACTGCAAGGAGAAGAAATACACATTCAAAGAGCCGCTGGAGAATGTCTTTGACTTCTGCGTACTCGAGTATTCATTCGCTTTCTGGCAGTGGGGATATAACGTTGACAGGATTCCTACCAGAGAAGCGACTGACGAGCAGATCTTCGGATATCTGATGGGAATCAGCGAGCCAAGTTATTTCACAAACCAGACAGGCAATGTTTCCTTCAATGTCCAGGCTGCCCGTGAATTGGGATACTATGGCTACTATACCAAGCCATTCAAGAAATATCTGAGCATCAAGACATCCAAAGGATATCTCAAGCGTCTCATGTTGCCGACCGATGCAGAGGACATAAAATTCTCTTCTGAACTCTACAAGCACACTGTCAGTTTCCTGAGCAAGAACGACCCTAAGATGATTTACATCTACGGCGAACAGGACCCTTGGACAGCAACCGGCATCTATGGGCTTCCGCTTACAAAGGACAAGGAAAATCTCCATGTCTATCTCTGCAAAGGCGGTTCCCACTACACCCGCATCAAATCCTTCCCAGAAGAAACCCAGCAGGAAATCATCCAGCTGATAAACAAATGGTTACAGGAATAACAGAAACTCAAAACAGAGCTCAGCCTGAATGTCGGGATGAGCTCTGTTTTTTCACTCTTACGATGCCGCTTTCTCAGTAGCATCAATGTGCTTCAATCCGGTAGTTTTTGAATTTTCCTTTTGTGACTGTCAGATTCTTATTTTCGCTCCGCTCATATGTAGATTCAGAGTTGAACCAGAACTCGCCCTCGTATCGCCCTTTCTTGTTCTTCTTGATTTTCATCATTCCTTCGGTTATACGATGTTGATTTGCATCTACATCATAGATATAATCATTATCTATGTCCAAAGGATACCATTTATCCAACTTCAAATCTCCCTTTACCTTCATGCTGATTCTCAAAACCACATAATAGACTGGAGCTGAAGTAATGTCCTGACCTTCCTTAGTCATGTCCGCTGATAAAATATAGGCTACAGAGTCCGCCCAGGACACTGATACCAAATCAGACTCCACTTTATCGTTGTCATATGTATTGCCGGAGAACTTTGCGCCATTAATCTCTGCAGAAACTGTGAGTTTCTCCAAGGACTTCAATTCGGTCAGAAGTTTATTACAGTCTGACATTGACGTCAAAACTATCAAACAGGTAAAGAGCAGTGGTATAATTCTTTTCATATCCTCAGTGTTTTAAATTATAAATGTAAACTATATTGTTACAAGCAAATGTGCGCATTCCAATATCTATAACAATATGTGGCGCAAGTCGCCGATATCGCTCAGCGTTGCAATGCGTTCGTGCTCGGGGATCGGCATATCTTCGTGAGCCCATGTCGTATGATATGGTATATAACACGCTTGAGCCCCAATTTCGACGGGTGCCAATACATCCGAACGCGGCGAATTGCCGACCATCAAAAACGATTCACACGGTATATTTTCGCGTTTCAATAATCGTCGATACGACTCGGGCGATTTATCGCCCAAAATGAAATACGGAATATCGTGGGGCAACGGCGAATTGTCGAATTTACGACTTTGTTCACTCACTTCGCCCTTCGTAATAATGATGACCCGATATTTCTTTTGCAATGCCTCGATCGTCTCGCAGACGTTGGGCAACATTATCGTCGGCACGCGAAATAACACGCGCCCTGCGGCGATGATCTCTTCGATCACCCGACTCTCGATCGACGGATATAATCTTATCGCCGTTTCGATCATCGACAATATCACGGCTTTTGCACCATACCCTAACTCTGCAATGTTATCTTCTTCGCGAGCGACAAATGCTGCGCGTATTTCTGCATCCGAACAATACCGACGCATGATTTCATAGAATTTCTCCGACACATCTATATAAAAATTATTGCTCTCCCATAGCGTATCATCGGCATCAAATCCTATCGTCTCTACGATGCGCTTATCTATCATATATATGCCCTATATTTGTCGATCTATATATCATCTATCGCCGCTGGCTCGCGTCGTCCCACCGAAACTCGTCCCCCTGAAACGCGCGGGCATGCCCAATCATTGACTCCGAAATATATCTGCCAACTGCGACAAGCCCTTGTGCAAAAGCGTTTGCGTCGTCTTATTCACGCGCCGTTGCATCCCGCTCGTCACGAGCTCGATCTCCGATTTACAATAGCGCCAACGATCGCACACCTTATATATCCATTGGGCAATCTGCGACATATTGCCCGTGCGCGAAAACTGACGACTCATGCAAATATCGAGGGCTTCTCCAAACTTCGGCGATTCGTCGTCGGCCATATATAGCCCATATTTCGTTTGGAACTGTTTCAGCACTTCCCCTTGCGGTGCAATGGGAACGCGGAACTCGAGCAATTCTGGCGAAAATACGAGCTTGATATCGTCGTAGGGAATGCCGAATCTCATCGCATGCGATTCGACGCTCAAATCCATACATGGGAACGAAGCGAGCCAGCGGCGTTCGTGCATATAGATGGCAAATGCGTCTTCGACGCATGTCAAATCGACCGACTCAAGCGACAGCGCTTGCTTTATCGTATCGCGTGGCGAAAGCCCCAAGCGAGCGAGTTCGTCTTCGCTCAAGCAAAGCAACCCGAGCGGATCCGACATGAGCAAACAACGATGCGCATGGGGCATTTCGCCCGATTCATCGCATCCATTGGCTTCGAGATACCGACGGAACAAATATTGGTAAACTTCGGTTTGGCGGCGAATCGTCGGCATAAAGCGCACCAATCGGCGATTGACATTCGACACGATTTCTTCGCCCGACTCTATCGCTACCGTCGCATGAATAGATGGCGTATTGCGCGATTGAACCGCCATTTCGCCATTCATAAAACACTGCAACCGCGCATAGAGCGATTCTGGCGAATAATCCGTCGCAACGCTCGATAACCTGTCGTTAAACGTCGTAAATCGATGCGTCCCATAGACTTTCTCGATAATCGACGTAAACGATTCTTCCCAAAACTCGTCGTCGTCGAGGTGTTTCGGGAAGGGGTGCAAGATTTCGATCGAAAAGGCCAAATCGCGATCGAGTTCATCGGCGCATATCAAATAGATCTTGTCATTATAAGTCAGCGTCCAGCCGAGCGCATAGATATGCGCATCGTCGACGATGCGCCCATCGGCGAGCAAGCAACCGTCGATGGCGAGTTCTTTGTGCTTTCTAGGACCAAAATCCGTGTGCACAAAGCCGCTTTCGTACGATCGTCGATAGCTCCAAATGCGCGGCGCACAGCTCCTGATTTGGCGAACGATGAGCGCTGCATCGGCTTTCGTCGTGTTCTTACTCATATCGAGCTGGAATCGCGCCTGCAACTCGAATCTCGGCAACGTATAGATGAGCATCTGCCACAATACCGTAAAGCGCGTCTCTTCGTCATAAGCACGATGATGCCCGGCAATGCCCGATTCAAAATCGCGAAGCGGGCACACCCCCGTGCGCTCTACAGCCTCGTGGGTGACGCAGGCAATGTCTTGGATCTCTTGTAATAGCTTTGATAATTTCTGTATTTCTTGCATGTATCTATGAACTCAATCTATCTACTCCCCACTAGGAGAAATCAAACTCCTCTCCCCCACTATCCAAACGCCCAGCGTTGCGGGCGTCAAACTCCTCTCCCCCTCTCCATTCATGGAGAGGGGGCTGGGGGAGATCCCCAAACCCAAATACTCTCCCCACACGGGTGCGTTGTCAGAGAATGACGATGCCCTTATCGGCCAATAGCTCCGCATAATCCCGAATTCGAATCGACTTCATTATCCATTTGATGACGATGTTCTCGGGTATCATGCCAAGCCACGGCCCCGGCTGAAGTACTTTGGCAAACTCACCGACCTCATTTCGAATATAGCGCTCAAACAACATGCTCAACACATTCGCATCGGGAAGCACGAGCGTCTTGGGCCGCGATGTCAGGTGCATGAAAAACGGCGTCACGACGTGCGGATCGGTCATCGTTCCTTCGTCGCGAAAATAACACTTCAACAAAAGGCTACCGACGGTTCCCAAAAAGTGATGCACCTGATACGAAACGAGCATTCCCACGGCAGCCTTTGGCACATCGGTCTTGAGCAAATCTCCACTTTCGGGCGTAAACGACTTATACTCCGAGCTACCACGCACAACGCACCGCACGTAGATGGCATCGTTGGGAATATGCATATATTTGGCAAAATCCTGAGCCAATCCCAACGAATAGCGCGGCGGCTCGAGGGCCAAAAAATCCGCCTTGCTCGCGTCGGAGCTCTGCGTCACGAATATCTTTTCGTCGCGAATCCGCGAAACCGCATGCGATGACCCCGCAATCGTCAGCGATACATCGCCGCCGCGGCTCAATGCTTCGCGCTCCGTCGACCTCAGGCGAACGCTACCGAGCGTGCGCCCCGTCATCGAATCGACGACATCGGTTTCGCTACGCTCTTCGATTAACGAATGCATATAGCCGCGATCGAATAAAAACTGCGCGCGTGCCTCGGGCACGTAACGCCCCTTCTCGACTTTGCGAAGCAAACTCGACGATGCCATGCTATTGAGTATGCACTCGCACTCCTCCAAACTATACATCTCGCGCGTCGCTGGCGAAAGCCGCTCATAGAGCGCCTGTTTCCCAACCCACTTTTTCGGGTTTTGCAAACATATCGAAAGCGCCTGCTGGACGACGACCGTCGGGCGAATCGCCACAGGATCGGGGAACAACATTTCATCGCGAGCACACGATACCAAATGCAAAAACCGATGCGCATTAAATTCGCAATCGGCCAAACACGTCGCATTGACGACCGACTGGTGACGGCAACCGCGCCCTATCCGCTGGATCAACGACGATACATCGGGCGGCGGACCCAATAAGACGATCCGATCGACGTCGCCGATATCGATGCCGAGCTCGAGCGTGCTCGTCGCGATGCAAACCGCATTGCGCGCGCGCAAAAACTGCTGCTCCGTGCGCAATCGCTCATCGCGCGACAAACTCCCGTGATGCGCAAAGACTTTGGGCGCAAGGCGCGGATTCTGCCGCAATGCATACGTCAAGTATTCGACGTTGCGACGCGAATTGCAAAACGCCAAGACCTTATTCGTCGGCGATTGTTCGACGATATCACCGATCAAACGCGCAGCCGTCGACTCCGCACCCAACCCCATTTCGACCATTTCGACCGTCGCCTCGATCTGGCGGCGCGACGCCTCGGTCGAAATTATCTTCGCCCCTGAGCCAAGAAAATCGTTCGCAATTCGCTCAATCTCTGGAACCGTCGCACTCGATGCACAAATCTGCAAGGACTCATGGCTTATCAGCTTCAATCGTTCGAGCAAACACTGCAAGTGATCGCCGCGCCCACTCCCGGCCAACAAGTGGATTTCGTCGACAACGACTGCCAAAACCGTGCGCAATATCGACGGCTTGCGCGACATTATCGAATCGAACGATTCGGGCGTCGTCACCAATACATCGGGCAACTTCGACAAATTGATCGTCGGATTATCGCCCGTTCGTATCGCCACGCTCAAACCCGCTCCTTGAATCGGGTGCACGAGACGGCGATGCAAGTCGTTGCAAAGCGCCTTCGTCGGAGCCACGAGCAATACCGATATTTGCGACGACAACACGGCTTCTTCGGCACGCCATTCGGCGCGGCGTTGTAGCTCGTTCTTGGGCTGATACGATCCACTATAGAAATTCGAAGACTTCGAATCCGCCATTGCATCAAACCACGTCTTCGCATTTTCTTTCACCTTCGAAGCGTTATTCTGCATATTCTGCAAACTCTGCATATTCTGCAAAGTCATCGAATGCGCTCTTTTGGCCACCTCGGCTTTCGTCTTTTGCCGATGGCGAATGATCCGCTCCAAAAGCGGCGCCATTATCGCCTCGGTTTTGCCCGAAGCCGTCGGCGCATTGACGATCGCATTATCGCCGCGCAATATCGTCGGTATCGACGCCACTTGAATCGGGCGCAAACTCGGGAATCGCGCAAAAAACGCATGCCATGTACACGGAAGACGCCGCCGCATCGCCGCATCATCTCGATGCGCACCACCCGACTCGCTCAACTGATTCTGCGCTTCTTCTGAATTCGTCATCGCCTTCCCCTAAAATCTCGCCAATACCGCGTGCCACCGCGACTTTCTCTCCAATCGCGCCATCTCCAAAACGCCCCCTCTCTAAAACGCCCCCTTTCCAAAACGCCCCTCTCTAAAACGAGAATCCCTCGGGCGTCTGCGAGTTCGCAAGCGGCGCACTAAACTTCGTCAATACTTCGCAACCGTCTTTTGTCACGACGATCGTATGCTCGAATTGTGCCGACCATTTGTCGTCGAGCGTGACCGCCGTCCAACCATCCGAGAGCACGCGCAAAAGGAATCCACCGGCATTGATCATCGGCTCAATCGTAAACACCATGCCTTCTTCGAGCCGCAGTTTCGTATTCCGCGTGCCATAGTGCTCGACCGTCGGCGGCTCGTGAAACCCGCGTCCAATCCCATGCCCCACGAAATCGCGCACGACCGAAAACCCGCGCCCCTCGGCAAACGCCTGAATCTCCGCACCGATATCGCCCAAATGCGCACCAGGCCGCACCTGCGCAATCCCTAGCTCCAAACAACGCCGCGTCGTCTCGACCAAATCGACCGCCTTCGCCGACGGCGTACCAACGTAAAACGTCGCCGACACATCGCCATGAAACCCATTCAATATCGACGTAATATCGATATTGACGATGTCTCCATCGCGCAAAATCTTCGTCCGACTCGGTATCCCATGGCAAACGACTTCGTTGACCGATATGCAACACGACTTCGGATAACCACGGTAATTCAACGGCGCCGGCACCGCTCCATGGTCGAGCGTATACGCATGCACGAATTCGTCAATCGACAGCGTATCGACACCAGGCTTGACCAACTTCGCCGCCTCCTCGAGCGTCTGCGCCGCCAACCGACACGCCGGCCGCATCGCCTCGATATCTTCCGCCGTCTTGATGATGACCTGATTCGCCTTCTGCTTCTTGCTAAAAAATACCATTTCATCCCTCTTCATTCAATGAAAATACGCGCGCTCACCACGTGCCCAACGCTTATAAAACAATTCGCCACTTTTACCCATCATTATCTTTATAACATGCCTTGGGGAGTGGGGCGTGCTATGTCGCTATCGCTCCATACGCACTCCCTATCGCCCTATGTCGCTACCGCTCCATACGGGCTCTTGTCGCCCTATTGCCCCAACGGGGCAATACGGGCTTGGGCTACGGCTATGTGCTCACTGCGTTGCGCGCATACGCCTCCGCTCGTGTGCTATGTCGCTATCGCTCCATACGCACACTTTGTCGCCCTGTTCGGGCGACATCAACCCGCGATCTATGCATACACAAACCTACCGCGCAATAGTTGCAAGAAATCGTCTTTTGAGTTAAAGACACATCGGTTTTGTGTTTCCAAAGCCGCACCACGGCGACTACATCCGTTGCACGATGCCAAATTCCACGTCGCTTGCGACTCTAACGCTCCGTCGATAGGTTAATTCATGGCCGATATTCCAAGCTCAAAGCTTCCGCGTTTACCCAAAGTTCACGGTTCGCTTCCCAAATTGCCCGCTTTCGGAAAGAAAGCCGGCTCTGCCGCAGAAATACCTGCGCTTTCGTCGCAGGCAACGCTACTCCCCGATGCGCCCCTCGCCGATATCGAAGGCGGGTCGCAAACCGAGTCCGTTCCGCAACCCACTGCCGAGGCCATTGCTCGCGGCATTGCCGCGCTCAATGCAAAGCGAAACGAAACACCGGGGCTATCACCCGCAGCCGCATCACCAAGCGACCTCGCCGAGCCGTCTCTCGGCGCCTCTGCCGCCGACTTTGATTCGTCGTCGCCCGAAGACGATGCCATGGCATGGATGCCAAGCACCTCCAGTCCATCGACATCTGTTCCCGAGTTCTCGTTCAAAATCGACTCGCCTTCGTTTGTCGACCCACCCAATAACGCCGACGCCATCGCCGACTCTTTTTCACAGCCCCCATCCGACGGCCTCGCCCAAGAAGCGCTTCCCTCGATTAGCGATAGCGCCGAATCCCAACCGCAAGCCGTGGCGGCGCAAAATCCGCAACCCGATCCCGCAGCCGCCGAAAGCTCTGCCCCGGAATTCGGTGGCGCCGCCGCCGAAGACGACGATTTGTTACAATACGAAGACGAACCCGTCGAAGACTTGGGCGAAAAAACCGTCATGATCTCCGAAATGGACGACGAGCTCGACGAAGAAAACCAAAAAACCCAAATCAACATGAGCGCGATGGATTACGATCCACTCAGCGGTAAACTCATCGTCGAATCGGGGAAGACAAATCAACGCGAATACATTCTCGTGCGCGAAAAGACGACGATCGGACGCGTCAGCGATAACGATATCGCCATCTCCGATATCTCGATGAGCCGTCACCATGCCGAGATCGTCAAACTCCCCGAGGGATTCAAGCTCAAAGACCTCGATTCGGCAAACGGCTCACTCCTCAACGGCTACAGAATTCGAGTCGCACAACTCCGAAACGGCGATACTATCGAATTCGGCGCCATCCGATTCCGCTTCGAGCAGACCGGTGGCGACCCCGACGAACTCTGGAAAGGCGAACCCAAAGTCGAATATCACCCCAACCAGAAAAACAAACCCCCTATATCGCAAATGGCGAGTTCGCCCGTTGCCATGCCGTCGCGCCCCAATACGCCGCAATTTAGCGACTTTGCAGGCGATTCTGCGCCCATGCCGACGCCCGCAGCTTCGCAGCAAATGGAATCGATGCTCCAACGCCAAGGTGGCGGTCTCAACGCCCCACAATGGAACACGGCTCCCCCCCCGATGACGAGCCCCTACATGATGGGCTACGGGCCAAACGCATTGCGCGATATCAACACGACGCCGACCTGGGCAAAAGTCCTCTTAGTCGCCCTTTTCACCATCTTCCTCGTATCCGTCATTGCGGCACTCATCGTCCGCGTCTCGTCGACGAGAGACGATAGCAAGGTCAAAGAACGCGAAAGAGAAGTTGCCATCTTACAAGAGAAAATTACAAAGGGAATCGACGCCTATAAAGCTCAGAGCTTCGATGGTGCGCGGACTTTGCTCCTAGAAGCCCAAACCATGGGCAAAGAAACTGGACTCTACAAAGAGTCGGCTTTCTTCAACAACTACTTCGCACTCATCGACAAAGAAGTCGAATACGACTCGACGATCAAAGACATCAGTTCGAGAATGCGTACATACAAGGCCGACGAGATCGACGAAAAGATCAAATACTTGGCGACAATTCCGCAGACGAGCATTTTCACAACCAATGCAGATCAACTTCGCGAACGATTGATTGAGCAATTCATCAGAAAAACTGAGACCGAAGTACGAAACGACGTCAGCGACAATGCCTTCTCTACGGCTCGCGAAAAAGTCGCAAAACTCGCTCAATACCCCGGTAGCACCGATAAGATCAAATCGCTCTACAAACTCATCGCCGATAAAGAAAGAGCGGTGAAATAATCTCTACGCTTCGATGCGTTTCGAAGGGCATTGGCAGTCGATTCTGTCAATGCCCCATTTTTTGACTATCCTTCGATTACGACCATGCACGTCAAAACGCTATTCTACACACTCGCACTTTTTGGATCTTTGGCTTCGCCAGCCCTAGCCTCCGAGCCGTCGCAAACCGTCGTCGATTTCACCGGTGAACTCGTCGATCAAAATGCCGCCCCCGTCTCGGGCGTCTTGCCACTCGAATTCAAGATCTACACCGACGAGAAATCGAAAAAGCCCATTGCGACCGAAAGACATTTCATCGCCGTCGTCGATGGGAGCTATGCCATCGCCCTAGGCGAATCGTCGCAAATCAAGACGACAAAAAGCGAACTCTATGTCGCCGTCTTGCTCGATGGCAAAGAACTCATGCGGCAAAAAGTCGCCGTCCAAAAACAACTCATCGCGACGACGCCAAACAAAGTCCATACGAAAAAGGCATCCGATGTCGCCGACGACGACCAATTCAAACTCGAATGCCCTGCCGGATACGTCGTGACGGGAGTCGAAGGTTCGCTCAGCAATATCAGCGATCTCCGACTCATCTGCGCAAAGGCTATCTAATTTCGACTAAACCTCGGGGGCGACGTACCAGCGGTCGCCCGGTTTGGGCTGATATCGCGCGCGTAGCGCCTCGAACGTATCGTTTTCGATGGCGTCGCGGATCTTTTGCATCAAATCGAGGTAGAATGTGAGGTTATGGAGCGTGAGCAATATGACCGCCGTGATTTCTTTCGCTTCGTAGAGATGGCGGATATAGGCCCGCGAGAAGCGACGGCACGCAAGGCATTTGCAGTTTTCGTCGAGCGGGCGCAAATCGTGGCGGTTAGCGGAATTGCGAATGTTCAAACGGCGACCGTCGCCGACGAATACCGTTCCCATACGCGCATTGCGCGTCGGCATGACGCAATCGAACATGTCGATACCGGCGGCTACGCCTTCGACTAAATCCCAAGGCGTGCCCACGCCCATCAAATAGCGCGGGAAATCTTCGGGCATTTGGTGCACAAATGCATCGCAAAGCGAATGCATTTCGGCGGGCGTTTCTCCAACCGATAAACCGCCAATCGACAAGCCTTGGAACGGCATTTCGACGAGTGCTTCGAGATGTCGCATTCGCATATCGTATTCGAGCCCGCCTTGGACGATGCCAAACACGCCCTGATGCGCCGGATGTTCGCAACGCGCACAACGCTCTGCCCAAGCGATGCTCCGCTTCACGCTCGCTTCGATCCGATCGTGCGTCGCCGGCAACGCCGGGCAATCGTCCAAAACCATCGCGATATCGCTACCTATCGCCGCCTCGATTTCCATCACGAGTTCGGGCGTGTAGAAATGCCGGCTCCCATCGATATGCGACTGAAAATGAACCCCATCGGGATCGAATTTGCGCATCTTCGAAAGGCTAAAGACCTGAAACCCGCCAGAATCGGTCAAATAAGCCCGATCCCAAGAGGCAAACTTGTGCAAGCCTCCTGCCTCGCGGAGCAAATCGATCCCAGGGCGCAAATAGAGATGGTAGGAATTTGCCAAGATAATCGACGGATTGAGCGATTCGACTTGTTCGACGCTCAGCGCCTTTATCGCACCATTCGTCCCAACGGGCATAAATACGGGCGTCTGAATATCGCCGTGCATCGTGTGCACGATACCTCGGCGCGCCTTGTTCGACTTCTTCAGAAGCGTGTAAGATACAGGTCCTTTTTTCACGATAACTCCTTTTTGGAAAAACAATCCAATGGATGAAAAGAAACGATGTGCAGCCGTATGCCAGAAAAACAGTCCGGCGCTTGCCGCCCTCCCCGCCCCAATGGAGAAACGGGAAAGATATGTTATTGTGAGACGCCCGCCCAACAGGGGCGGGCACTCAAAAGTGAGAACAGTTGAACAGTTGCCGCAGAAAACGGGAAAGATGTATTGGTGTGAAACGCCCGCCCCGCAGGGGCGGGCACTCAAAAATCAGAACATTTGACCAGCACTCGCGGAAAACGAGAAACGAGAAAGGTCAAATCGAGCAAAAAAATACCCTCCCCATAGGGAGGGTAAGGAGAGAGACTTTGCCGGCGATAGTCGCCGAAAAAGCTGTCTTAAAAAGACTTTATCTTAGAAAGTGAAGCCAGCGACGACACCGCCACCTTCGCTATCGACGGTCGGGCTGATGTAGAGCTCGTTGGCGAAGATGTCTTCGTCTTTATCGCTACGGACGAGGAACAAGATCGCCGAAACGACGGCCAAAACGGCACCGCTTGCGTAGAGGATATTGGCGATCATCGCGTAATCCGACGCTTTATCGTAGTCTTTCTTCGTCGCTCTTTGCGTCTTCATGTTGCCGTAGGCGTTGTTTTTGTCTTTGTTTGCCTTAATGGCATCGCTGACTTTATCGTCGTAGTTGCCGGCTTCGACGCCGAAATAGATACCCGTACCGATGGCGCCGAGGGCGACGACGCCCAAGACGATACCGCTCACGAGCTGACCGAGCGGCAACGGCGGGGCTTTGACTTCTTCGCGTTTGGTGAGCAACGTATCGATCGAACCCGTATCGATGTTGAAGAGGCGCAATAAAGCACCGCTGATGTCTTGCTCTTGTTTGCGCAAACGGCTCTGCGTATCGAAGTAAATCGAGTTCTTATTCGTCGACGTGTAGACGTCGATGAGGTCGAACGTAATCTGCGGTTGTTCGCGGTTTTCGGTATAGATGCGGCCGACGATGATATTGGCTGCCCCGATGTCGTGACCGATATTGGCCAAGCAAGCGGCATCGTCGACGCACGTCAAGCGCTCATCGCTATCCATCTGCCCCAATTTTTCCAACACGGGGATACCTTCGACAGAATCGTATTGGGCATAATGCTCGCCCTTGAGCTGTTCGAGCGTCGCCTCGGTCAAGCGATCGAGCGTCTTTTGCGGCGTGCCATCGACGGGCTCGAAGAAGACCAAGTTCACGGGCTTGCCGTTATTGGGCATGACGAATTTCTTTTCTAAGTCGAGTGGCTTCGAAGGCGTATCATCCGAAAAATCGAAATCTCCGCCCGCATCATCCGAAAAATCGAAATCGCCTTGAGCCATCGCCACGGGGGAAAATGTAAAGCTGAACGCGACGAGTACTAGGATGCTCAATAACCGCTTTAAAGCACTCGTTTTACGAAACGGATTGGACATGACGCCTCCAAAATTGTTGCAAATAAGCCCATCGTGCGTTTGATTTGAGCAACAAATCAAAATCGCACACTAATTTATGCCTATTGGCATTTTTATGCAAGATTTTAGAACGACGCGCAATCATTATGTCGATTTTTGCCCCATCTCGACGCGTTCCAAACCCACCTTTCGAGCCACGCTTCGCTCCGCATCGAATATTATTCGATTTGCCTCAAATTCTTCGAACATCATTCACCATTTAACGGCAAAGCGCGGCTCTACGTCACAGCAAAGCGCGGCTCTACGGGCCCGATTTGCTGCCAATATCGCTAGTTCGATCTGCTCTATCGAAGCTATACACTCCAAAAATCGAAGAACTCAGCGAATTCAGTGCGGGTGCGCTGGCGTATGCGCGCAACGAACGTGAGCACATAGCCAGCGCCAGAGCCCGTATGGAGCGATAGCGACATAGGGCGAACATGAGCCCGTATGGAGCGATAGCGACATAGGGCGAACATGAGCCCGTATTGCCAACCGGCAATAGGGCGATAGTTGCGCGTATTGAGCGGCAGCGAAATAGCGCAACGCGCAGGCGTATTTTGCCCCCGAGTGGGGGCAAAAAAGCCGCGCAAAAGAGAAAACGAAAGAAATCGCACCATCGAATACATGGCATTTGCGCATTGCGTCCAAATGTGGTATGGCACTACGCCGTGGGCTTTATGCATGCTGTTACGCATGAAGTTGTCTTTTTGTCGTTTGCGGTGCCCGCGTCGGGCGCCTTTTTTACGGAAAGTTACCGAATGTACTCAACACAAGAATTCCGAAAGAATCTCAAGATCGAAATCGATGGCGAGCCGTTTGTCATCGTCGAATGCCAACACGTCAAGCCGGGTAAAGGCGTTGCCTTCGTAAAGACGCGATACAAAAGCCTCATCACGGGCAACGTATTGACGAACAACTTCCGTTCGGGCGATACGGTCGGCAAGCCCGACCTCGAAATGCGCGAAATGGAATACCTCTATCAAGAGGAAGACAAGTTCGTGTTCATGGATCAATCGAACTACGAACAAGTCCACATCGATGCCAAGAACATCGAAGATGCCGTGCCCTTCCTCAAAGACAACATCGAAGTCGAAGTGCTCTTCTATCGTGGACGCCCCATCAGCATCGAATTGCCCACGTTCGTCGTGCTCAAAGTCACGAAATCCGACCCCGGTGTCAAAGGCGATACTGCGACGGGTTGCACCAAGCCCGCCACGCTCGAAACTGGCTATGAAGTCAACGTGCCTCTCTACATCGAAGAAGGCGAATACGTCAAAATCGATACGCGCACGGGCGATTTCGTCGAACGCGCCAAAGTCTAATCTCGCGCTCACGACGCCCGCGATGGCTTTCTAGGGCTCTATGCTTAAGGCGATTGGAATTTCCCGATCTGTGGGAACTTCGATCGCCTTTTTTGTCGATGGGCGTTGCATGCGGCTTGCGCGGCGTTTTTTGGGGGGCGTTTTAGGCGACGCACGCGGCGTTTGCGTCGATGTGGCTTTTGGTGGAATAAATTGCGCCGCGCCGTTGCTATACGCCGATCAGCCTTATTCTATCGACGTTGCCATTGGCCCGTTCTCGGGGCTTGGCTCGCCCGTTCTCGGGGCTTGGCTCGCCCGTTCTCGGGGCTTGGAGTAGCTCGGCGGCACGGCTGGGGCGTTACGGTGCGCACATTGCGAGCTTGCACAATATCATTGCCGGTCAAAGACTTGGTGGTTTTCGCCAGTCTCTGGCTCGTTGGAGAACTTTCATGAGTAGCAAACAACCGCCATTCGCGGAGAAACTTTTCGATAATCTATCGTATTGGCCGCGCATATTGCGCATGGCGATTCCCATCGTCATCGCGATGCTTACGCAGACGGCGATCAACATTCTCGATACGGTCATGGTCGGATGGCTCGATCCGAGCTATGCCGTCGCCGGGCAATCAGCGATTGGCTTTTCGACGCCCTTATTGTGGCTATTTGGCGGGTTTTTGAGCTCGATCAGCATTGGTACGCTAGCCATCGTCGCACGCCGACAAGGCGAAAAAAACTACAAGCTCGCCGGTTCGGCGCTCACCAATGCCGTGACGATTGCCATCATCTCGTCGCTTTTCGTCAGCGGCGTAGCCTATTACTTCATCCCCGACATCTTCCGATTCCTCATCGATAACGACGCCGTCATCGCCTTTGCCGTGCCTTATGCGCGATTCCGATTGCTCGGCATCTTGAGCATGGTGGGGACTGCGGCGATTAAATCGTTCTTCGATGGCACGAACAAGACATACGTCCACATGGTCGCCGCCATCATCATGAACATCGCCAATATCGGGCTCAACTACGTCTTCATCTTTGGGCTCGGTCCGATTCCCTCCTACAACGTCGCTGGCGCAGGTCTTGCCTCACTCGTGAGCACCTATATCGGGCTCACCATTATGATCGGTTGGTCGCTATTGCCCGCCATTCGCCGGCAATACAAGATTTATCGCCCCAGTGGACTCCATCTCAAGACGATGTGGGATATCATCCGCGTTTCGGTGCCCTCGGGCATTGCCAACATCTTCGTCATGAGCGGTTTCTTGCTCTTCTTCAAAATCGTCGGATTGCTCGACGAACTCGACGTCAAAACGCTCATCTATAATGTCGATGCCTATGCGCTGCACGACAGTGCCCTAGGTCATTATGTGGCGTCGTTTAGCGATCAAATTCCCAACTGGATCCAAGCCCAAAACGCATTCCTCGATGCGAATTACGGCATGCAGTCGATTATGTCGACCGATATGGCGGCGACGTTTATCCAAGCGCAGCCCCCGATCTACAGCTCTTCGTCGAATTTGCTCGTCTCGATCTTGTCGGTCGCCTTTATGGGCGCCATGGCATTTGGCACCGCCACTGCATCGCTCGTCTCGCAATCTCTCGGTCAAAAAGAGCCCAAACGCGCCGAAAGATACGCCTTCGAATCGGCAAAAATCGCCATCATCTTATTCGGCATTTTGGGCGTCGTCGCGTTTACCATTCCAGAAACATTGGCGGGTCTCCTCTCGTCGGTGCCCGAAGTCATCGCCGTCACGGCCTCCGTCCTCAAGCTCCTCGCTCCGGGGATCGTCATCATCGCTTGCGCCATCATCTTCACACAATCGCTATTTGGCGCCGGTTGCACGAAGTTCGTCATGGTCGTCGAAGGCTCACTCCACTTCGCTTGCCTCATTCCGCTCTCCTACCTCATCGGCATACAGCTCGGCGGCGGCATCCTCGGCATGTGGGCTTGCGTCCTCGTCTATGCCTCTGCGCTGTGCATCATCATGTTTGCCAAATTAAAAGCAGGCGGTTGGAAACAAGTCATTCTATAGGGCGCTCCCCTGGGTTTCCCCCAAGGCACCTGCCAACGCAGGTGCCTTTTCTTTTTTGACATAATACGACCGTGTTGTGATAATAGCCAACCATTGGCAATTTGCCATGCACCTCGGAGGAATTTATGTCGATCTTAACCATACTCGCGATACTCGGTATCGCCGTCGGTATCATTGCGCTCATCCAAGAAAAGCGCTTCAACGGTCAACGTTCATACGCAGTCATCGTGGCACTCATCGTCGCCTCGATCGGGCTCCTCGTCTTAGCCGGCGTCGCATCGTCGCAAAAATCACAAAAACGAGGCGACCAACTCATCGCGCAAAACGATTCTGCCGCCGACGCGGCCCAAAACTCTGCCAACGGCGCAGAAGCCCCCGAAAAAGCCGCAGAAGCCCCCGAAAAAACGGCAGAACCCGAAAAAGCCGCACAACCCGAAAAAGCCGATAATGTAGCACAAGCCGATAACGCCGCGCCTACGATTGCCGAGCCCGAAAAAGCCGCTCCCGCCGCGCCTACCGTCGTCGAAGACGATCCGCTCGCGCCAAACGCCGTCGCTGGCAACCTTCACGACGACGCCAAAATCAACGAAGTCATCGCCTTCACCGCCAGAAAATCGAAGAAAAAATCGAAAGGCGCCGAAATCGTCTCGTATCACTGGGATTTCGCCGACGGCACGACGTCCAACGAACGCGACGTCAAACACAGCTACGACAAAATCGGCACCTACGACGTCGTCCTCACCGTCACCGACAAAGCCGGGCGCAGTGCCAAAGCCATCCGCCGCATCATGGTCAACCGCCCCGAATCCAAAATCCACTTCCTGCGCCGCGACATCAAAGACGCCAAAACGCCCGACAACGCCCCCGATCCCATCACGGGCACATACGCCAAGCAATTCTCAGGCTCGACGATTAACCTCGAAGCCAAAGGCTTCATCCTCAGTGGCGAAAACTGCGAATGCACTGTCCAAGTCGCCATCCAAGGCGATACTTGCAACGCCACGCGCAACAAATCGCTCAAAAACGGCGGCGAAGGCAACCTCGGCGTCAAAGCCTCGTGCAAAGGCGATCCCGCCAACATCACCTGGACCGTCACGCGCAAAGCATCGGGCGATTGCGCCTGCACGTTCAACGACTTCCGAATCGAAGCCAACGAAAGCTAACAAAAGCTAACGCATGTATTGGGGGGCTGGCTATTTCGCTAACGCTCAATACGCCCGCCCTGTCGCCCTATTTCGCTATCGCTCAATACGGGCTCTGGCTACGCCTATTTCGCTATCGCTCAATACGGCTCCGCTTGCCGTGCTATGTGCTCACTGCGTTGCGCGCATACGCACGGCTTTTTTTATGGGCGGCTGGGCAGTAGCCGTGCAATAGCTGATCAATGGTCTCTTTTTTGCAAAGATCCCCAAAATAGATATGATTTGCACCGTGCGCCGCAACGATGCGGCGTCGTTTTGCGCCTGCTCAAAGGGGACTACGATGAACAAACGGCTTGCTACGCTATGCGCATGTGGTTTTGCGCTAGGGCTATGGAACAATTTAGCTTATGCCGACGACGGGGTCGAAGTTCACTTGCCGCGCGTCGAACACGACTGGATGACAGCTCGCGAAATGGCTACGACGACGCGAGCCATGGGCTTAGCCAATAATATGTCGACGTCGGCATCGGGAACTTCGGCGATTTATCACAATCCTGCAGCCATTGCCTCGGCGATGATGTATGCCATCGATGCGGCATATTACTACGACAACGCCGATAGCGGGCACGCCGGGCAAATCAACATCGTCGACATGAAGAGCAATTCTTATGTCGGCGCCGGCCTCGGCGTTCACTACCAATACGCCGCGCCCAACGACCACAGCCGTCACTACGTCTCTACGCGACTCGCCCTCGCCGTGCCTCTCGCCGGCAATATCTTGAGCCTCGGCGTGAGTGCCGTCTACAATTACATGAAATACAATGGCGACAAAGTCGTCTCGCAATTTACGATGGATACGGGGCTCGTCGTCAGACCGCTCGATTGGATCTCGCTCGGTTTATCGGTGCAAAACCTCATCGTCGGCAATCACGAAGACTGGATGCCGCGCATGATTACGGCTGGCGTCGCCGTCGGTTCTCTCGATTGGGGCGTATCGGTCATGTTCGACGCCTCGTTTAACTTGAACGCCAACGAAATTGCTAAAACGGGGTCTTATGGCGCTGGCATAGAATACGCCCTCAAGAACATCGTTCCCATCCGCCTCGGATACCGCTACGAAGAAAGCAATCACCACGTCATTGCCGCCGGCCTCGGATACCGCCACGATAGCGGGATGATAGGCGTCGATTTGGCTTATCAACACCATTTCGGATTCGAAAACGATTTGTTTTCGGCCGCTTTGAGCTTGTATTTCTAAGCCCCACGAAACGATCCGTCGACGCATTTCGTCGCGCGATTCGCCCTAAAAAAGGCCGTGCGTATGCGCGCAACGCGCGCGAGCACATAGCACGGCTGCGAAGCCGTATTGAGCCCCGCATGGCGAAATAGGCGTAGCTACGATTTATCGACCATTTGGCTGATGACCGATTGCATGGCTTCGATGCCTTCGGCGCGGTTGGTGCGGGCGAAGTAGCCGATGACGTAGACGACGGTGCCGGCGATGGTAAATTCGAACGTCACGACCGAGATGGGGACTTCGGCGCCCGTGAATTCGTATTCGCTCCAGAAACCGGTGCGTTTGGTGGCGTTGACGAGTGGGATGCTGCGTTGTTGGGTGGCGGCGGTGCGTTTGAAGCGGTTTTCGAGGAGCTGGGCTTCGAATGCTTCGCGCAGTGTGCTGGCGTGTTCGTCGCGGACGATGCGGACGGTGCGGATTTCGATGCGGTTTTCGGTTTTCGGATCGACCCAATCGGCGCCTTTGTCGGCCGACCCCGTTTCTGTCGCTTGCCAGGCGTCGGGCTTGACGATTTCGACGGGCATGGCGGCGGTTTGCGCCAGGGCTGGGCTGGCGGCCAAAAACGTGATGGCGGCTAGGGCGAATGCTTGCAATATGCGTTTCATACTACTTTCCTTTGTGAATCGTCGGGCGATTTTTGGAGCGTTTGTTCGATTTCTTGGGAGCGGGCGTTTCGACGGCTTGGATGGCGGGCATGGCGGCTGTAATCGTCACCGGGCGCGCTGTCGCGTTCGATTTTGCCATATTGTAGATAGCGGCGAGCGATTCTGGCGATGAGATTTCTTGTGTCTTCGACGAATCGAGATCGATGATTGCCGATGCTTGTGTCGTGTCGATATCGCCGACTTTTGCCACATCGCATATCGCCGTTTCGGGGCTGTTGGGCGCACTTTGCGCTACTTGGCCATTGGTAGCACTTTGCGCAACTTGACCATTGGCAGCACTTTGCGAAACTTGGCCATTGGCAACGCTTTGCGCAACTTGACCATTTGGCGCATTTGGCGCATTTGGCGCATCCGATGGATTGGCGGTACTTGGCACGACCGAGAAATTTGGCGCATTGGGGGGCGGCAATTGGGAATCGCTTGCCGTCGTCATGACGCGGTATCCCATGCGCGAAGCGGGCACCGATTCCAAGCCCCCCAACGATGGCGTGAGGGTTTTGACTTGCGTTTCGCTGCGCGTCTTTTGCGTGCTTTCGAGGATAAACGTTATCGTCGTTTGGATGACCGAGGCAGTGGGCACGGCGAGTATGAGCCCGAGGACACCGGCGGCAAATTGGCCTGCCAGGAGGGCGAAGATGATGATGACGGGGTGCAGATTTGCCGACGAACCGACGATTTTGGGCGTGAAGAAGTTCGTATCGATGAAGTGAACGACGAGGATCCAAGCCAACACGAGGAGGGCGACGATGGGCCCTTGGACGAGCCCGAGCAAAACGGCGGGTATCGTGCTAATAATCGTCCCGAATATCGGCACGATGCTCAGCGTTCCGGCGATAAATCCGAGCAATAACGAGAAATCGACGCCAAATATCCACAGCCCGAGCCCCGTGAGCGTGCCATTGATGCAACATATAATGAGCTGACCGCGGACGACGCCCGACAAACCGCGCGCGAGCCGAGTTTTGAAATCGTCGAATTGAGCGGCTTCGCCTTCTTTGTTTTCGAATAATGCGCGGATCTTTGCCATCAGCCGTGGCGAGTCGATCGAGATAAACGCGGCTAGCATGAAGACGAGGATGAGCTGGACGAATGTATTGATGACGAAGACGATGGCATTTTGGATAAACGACAGGGCGCTACCGGCGTACTGCGTACTCGATTCGAGGAAATCCGATGCGGCTTTGGTGATTTCGCGTTCGAGATTGAACGTCGTCTGCTGCGTTTTGGGGGCATCGGCGACGGTATTTTTGAGGACGAACGATCCCTTTTGATCGGATTCCAATCGGATTTCGCGATCGCCGGGCAAGAATTCGTATGTATTCGACGATGTCTTGCGAACGCGGAACAAAACGCCTTCGTCGTGCGCGGCGGCAGCGGCTTGTGGATTGCCGTGTTTGCGTTGTGCTTGGTCGTTTTGCACGACTGTTCCATCGGCGCCCGACTCGGGCAAATTGCGGACATGGGTTTGGGCGGCATCGAATGCCGAATCGAGCGATTGTTTCGACGCCTCGACTGCCGTCTCGATATCTTTGGGACTCTTGCGCGAAAACGTAAAGATGAGATCGTCGATTTGCTCGCTCCAGCGCGGGATATCTTCGTCTTTGACGCGCATGAAGTATTTGGGCAACGCCTCCGAAGCCGTGCTAATTTCGGTCGTCAGCGACGGGATAAACGCAAATCCGATGCCGACGACCGATGCCAAAAAGAGCAAATAGGCTACGATAACTGCAAATCCGCGCGGTATCCGCCACTTCTTGATGTGTATGCGGTTCATCCGCGTCACGAGTGGATCGATGAGATAGACGACGATGAGCGCTATCACAAACGGCTGCATGATCTCGTGAAATATCGCAATGAGAATGAGCAAGATCAACGTCGTTGCGATTAATACGGCATTTCTTCGGGCAAATTCGACGATCGTTTGAAACATGTTTTCTACCTCATGCTATCATGGCACAAACCCCATCCATGCCATGGCACGTTGTCACACTCTCCCAACCTACATCGTCGATTTATAGCGCAGTTTGCCCTAGACTCACACATGAAAAACGGTGAGTTGGGCTAAAGATCGCCGCCTCCCCCGATGCGCTATGCAGAAAATTCAACTTATCAACTCAAAAACAGAATTTTATAAATCTTCGATAAAAATGACTGGGGGAGGGAAACTAAAACTCGACGACCGACACGTTTATGTCGTCGCGCGTTGGATTTCCATAGGCGTTATCGATCTCGACTTTGAGCCAGTGGTTGCCGTATTTCGAAAACGCCTCCATCGAAGCCCCGCCGCCTCCGGTGATGTAGATCGGAATACCGGCCATCGAAAACTGCCCATAATCGGCGCTTTTTCCCGAGAATATGGCGGCGACGCCGGCTTTTGCCAAAAGCGACATCAGCGAAACGGCTTGCGATTTCGACGTAAACGCATTGTTGCGCGTGCCGTATTTATCGAATGGCGGCGTATAGGTCATGACGAGGCGCAACGGGGGTTTACACGCGCCATCGACGCATGTCGCACCGATTCCGCAATCTTCGTTGCGCGTGCACACGCACGTGCCGTGCGAGTCGTCGGTCATCCGACACGTCTGATTGCTCCGGCATATCTTCGACGTAATCGGCACGCAGATGCAGTTTTCGGGTCCGACGCTCGGTTCGCTCCGCTCCGCATCGGGCACGATGCAATACGCCTCTTCGCCGATACACGCTCGGCACGATATGGCGTCGCCTGCAGCGTATGAATCTGCCATCTGCGTGCGGCATTCGGCGAGCGTGGGCCAAGGCGATCCATCGGCACGCTTGGGGATTTCACACGTTTGCGATTTGACATTCGACAAGATACCGCTCAACCACTCCTTTGTCGGGGCATTGATCGAGGCATCGGCCGTATCGAGAACGATGATTTCGACGTTCCCTATCACCGTCGACGTATTCGAAACCCCAAATATCGAATTATACGCCGTCAAATCTTCTCGCACTTCGTGAGACCCGAGCCCAACGATAAACGGCGTCTTAGCAAATACGGCGTTGCAAAGCGTAGCGAGTAGGCGGTCTCCGACCGATCGACAACAGATGTTCCCTGCGTCGTCGGTCGTACACGCGGCGTTGCCCGCATCTTGACCATCGCGATAGACAAACGATTTATCGAATCGATTCCGAAACCACGTGTACTCCGACTTTTTCCCATCGCTCGTCAAATCTCCGAGACTGACGACGACGTCGACACCATGCGATCGTATGCTTTCGACGAGCTTCTCGAACGACTTTTTATGACCAAATACATTAGAAAATACAGCAATCTTGAGCTTTTTATTAATTTTATTCTGTGCAATAGCCTCTTCTTTGGGGACGATTTTTGCGACGAGTTTTCGACATCCGCACGGTTTGAGACAAAAATCGAGCGTCGTCTTTTGGTCTTTTGAGCAACACAATTCGGTGGGGGCATCGCCGCGATACGCCGCTGCGATATCGATGGGCGAAAAGGCATCGCAAGCCAAAGCGATATCGGCGACGGCCGATCCATAAGGCGTTCGATCGAGTTCTTCGGTAAAACACGTCTTATCATCGGGGACTTCGGCCGATATGACGAGTTTATGCGTTCCCTCGTAGAGTTTGACGCATTCTGCTCCGATCATATCTTCGCTTTTATCGCACGATTCGACGATGCGATACCGTTCGGGGCACGACGTCACATAGCGATCGGTCGGCGATGAATTGCAACGCATATAGATGTCGAGCAACCCGATGGGGAACTCCGAAAGCGAAACGGCAAAACCGCCCGCCGTATCGCCGCGAATCCCAAACGAGCTTTCGAGCGTAAAATGCGGCGTCGGCGCACTCGCTTGCGCCGTGAACACCGTCACGTTGTTCGACGACGATATCCCCGATATCGACGGGCAACGAAATCGCTCCGTTTCGGCGGCGATATACGTCGCGCCATAAGCCGTCAACGTCGACGTCGTCTGCGACATTTGCCTGTAACTCTGTTGCGAAGAAAACCTCTCCTGATCGGTTGCATTACACGCCATCGCACCGACCAATAATCCAATCGCGGTGAGACGTGTTAAATGCCTTTTCATCTCTATCTCGTGCATATCAATTCCGCCATCTGCCCTTCCAAACACGACTCACCACATCGAAATCTCGAATAATGATTGAAAATCGCCCGCAGACTCTATACGATTCTACGATGTTTTGTGCCTCTTTTTTTAGGAGAACACCCGATGAAACGCATTTTTATCCCCGCTCTTTTTGCCATGTTCCTCGCCGCTCCCGCGGCTTATGCCAGTCACTACGACCTCGCCGATATCGATATCGTTCCAGCCGAAACCGTCGATACACTCGCAAAAAATAAAGTCGAAACGACCGAACAACTCCTCGCTCTCTTGCTCAAGAAGTCCGATCGCGCCGCCTTTGCAAAACAATATAACCTCGACGCCGCAAATGTCGAGCTCATCGCCCATAAACTCGAGCTCATGCAAGTCGTCGGCATCGGCCCCAAAGCCGCTTCCCTGCTCATCCTCTCCGATATCGGCAATCTCAAAGCACTCGCTCAGGCCACGCCCGAAGCTCTCCTCGAGGTTCTCGTCCGCGTCAACCGCGAGAACAATATTACAGGTGTTCAACCCGATCTCACCGTCGTTCGAGACTGGATCCAAAAAGCACAAAAAATTGCCAATCACATCGAAGATTGACATGCCCCTGATTTTTCACACGACGATCAAAGCATGGTACGATAGACAGACGGCGGTCGTTTCATAATCGCCGACTGTTTGCATAGTTCAGGATGAGCTTCTTACGTACACGGACGTCACCATGGCTGAACGCAATGTTCTATATTTATCGATAGCACGAAAATGTGCCGCGCGCGGCGAAAACGCGCGCGCCATGATCACCGTTATCAATGCGCTCAGCACGAATCCACGATATATCGATTCCGAACCCGCCTTTATCGAGCTTCTCGCCGATATCTACGCACCGGAATCCGATCGCGCTTTCGACGAAGAAATCAACGCTCTCGAAGCCAAACATCCCGCCTTCGGCGACCGATTCCGCGACGCGCTCATCTTGTGCAATAAACACGACGAAGCCGCCCATCGCGAAGTTTCGTTCGAAGAATACTGTATTTCTCAAATGAAATACGCCCAAACGGCGACGGGGCAAGTCGCGGCGCAAAACCGATACGCCACGCGCACGGCGTTCGATACACCCGCCACACAAGCCCCGTTCCCGGCATTCCAATCTCCAAACCCCACCATTCTGCAATCTTCCGACTCTGCCACGCTCGATCCCTATCGTTCCTATACACCGCCCATCCCAGCGTCATATCGATCTTTTGGCATCCAAGAACCCGAGCCCTACCGCCCCTACGACGTTTCATCGCTCAATCTATCGAGCAGTTCTTGCCGCCATGCCGCCACCCACTCGCGCATGGCGTCGAAAGTCGAAGCCAAACTCAGCGGCGATGCCGACGGCAATCGCCGATTCGAACGCATCGATCTATCGCGACAAACATACGTCGCCGCACCCGATTACGCCGATACCGCCGCCGACAGAATCATCGTCGATTTCGACGATGCCATCAAAGAAAGCCCAAAATCCGCTTTCTTCTCGGCGTCGAAGACGAAATTCCGCTCCTACGACGAAGACGTCGCCGCGATGCGCGAATCGAGCGCTCAACAAAAAGCACTACGAAGAAGCCTACACTCGGCGACGCCCGCCGAGCGCATCGCCGAGAAAACCCACGAACTCAGCGATACGCCTAGCGTCGAACCTTTCGCCGAAAAAAAATCCCTCCGCTTCTTCGTTTCACCCAAGCAAATCCTGGCTTGCGCCGCCTTGTGCCTCATCTGCGTCTTTGCCCTCGTCATCTATCGTTCGGCAAAACCCGAAATCGAAAAACGCGCCATCGACGGCATTTCGGCGGCGTATATCGGCGCCGGAATCGCGAGCACGCCCATCGACGCCCATCAAACGGCCATCGCCACGCCGCCTCTCGTCGATCCCAAGTGGCTCAAATCCTACGACGAATTCTTAGCCACTTGGCACGCCAACTATTTCGACGCCGATATCGTCGAAATCCCCGAGCCCACGGCGAGCGATCCCGCTCCGCGCCATGCCGCCTATATCGATCGAACGATTGCCGACGGCAATCTCGAAGCCGCTTTGCGCCACTTCAAATCGTGCGACGCCAGCGCTTGGCGACAACACGCCTACTTCAAATCGTGGAGCGAAGCGTCGATCGACGTCGCAAAAGGCAATCTCGATGCCGCCATGACGCGATATCGACGCCTTTTGCACTCACCGCTTGCGCCATTTGCCCGCACGAGACTAGCCATTCTAGCCCTCGAAACGTCCAATCCCGACGCACAAGCCGCTTTCATCCAGTCGATGAACGAGCCCAACGACACCATCCCCAAAACAAAACTCGCTCGATGCATCCAAGCGATATTCGATCGCGGCACGACCGATGCCCCGCAAACGACCCATATCCTCCCGCCATACGACGCCTATTGCGCCACGGGGCGCATTTTCTCCGCTTTGCGCCGCGGTTCCCTGCTCTCCAACGCTTCCAACCTCGACGACATCAAACGACTCGAAACCCAATACGACGCCTCAAACGCCTACGCGCTCGAAGCCCTCATCCGCGCCGAAATCTTCCGAAAAAATCCCGAACGCGCCGCACGATACTTCAACGATATCGATCTAGCCCCCGAACACCCTCAGCGACGCGCCATCCAAGACGCCATCCTCTACGAAGCCTTCGCCCTCGGAAACTGGGAAATCCTCCACGCCATCGACCACGACTTCCCCGCAAACGCCCAAATCTTCGACGCCATGCGATTCATCGACGCCAAACGCGCCCAAACTTCCTACGTCTCGACGCCCGCTCAAGGTCTATTCCAATACGCCAAAACACCCACTTTTGCCGCCGCACAGCGCACCGATACATCGAAACTCCCAGCCCACAGCCTCAACGCCATCGCCAAAATCGACGATATCTATCGCGACGCCTATCACGGCATGCTCGATACGGCGCTCCAAAAAGTCCGAAACGCCGACGTCATCAAATCTCACCCCTACGAAGCCCTGATCCTGCAATCCGCCATCCTCTCGGCTCAAGGCAAAAACGCCGATGCCGCCCTCGTCCTCAGCGGCGATTTCAACGACGGATACCGCTCACTCCCACTCATCATCTTCAACAACTGCTACCGCGCACGCGCCAACCTCCCGCTCTCGGCGCAAGGCTTCATCGTCCCATTCGTCTCATCGACCGATCCCATCGTCGAATCCGCGCGCTGCGAAATCCTTTGGCGAAAGAACATGCCACAAGCCAAATCGTGCATCGCCGATCTCAACCGCCAACGCATCAAGACGAAAAGCGCCTGGATCATGGCACATCTCAAACGCCCAAGCGCCGCGCCATCCGGTTCATCTGCCGCCTGGGCTGCCGCCGACGCCTCCGCTCTCTCGTTCCCCGACTTCGCACTCGCCTACGCACGCGCCCTCGTCAACGACGCACAATACCGCGCCGCCGCCAAACAATACACACGCGCTATCACCGATGCGACCACCTACAACGCCCAACAAATCATCGACATCATCCACGAATACGAAACGACTTTCGACGTCAATGCACGCCGACTCTTCGCCGCCAGAACACTCGACGCCGCCATCGCAAAAGCCGAAATCTCACACCTACACCCCACCATCCTCGGCGCTATGCACCTCGCCGCCGCACGCCTCTACCAACCAAAAACGGCAAATGCCATGGTCAAAATACACCTCTCAAAAGCCATCGAAAAACTCGGCGACCACCCCGACATCCTCCGCGAATTCATCCGATACTACGACGCCAAAGAAAAACCCGAGACGGCCGCAAAATACCGCGCACGACTTCAGAAACAATTAGCAATTAGCAATTAGCAATTAGCGATTGGGGGTAATTGGGAAATGGCAATTGGAAATTAGCAATGAACAGTGAACAGTAAGTAGTGAACAATAAGCAATGAACAACAAACAACGCACGACGTGAGATGAATTATGAAGGAGAATCTGCTTTTGGATAAGACCAAAGCATTTGCTTTGCGAATTATCAAGCTGTTTCGATAGCTTTACGAAACGCTAATCGCTAACTGCTAACTGCTCATTGCTGACTGCTCATTGCTGACTGCTAATTGCTCATTGCTAATTGCTAATTGCTAATTGCCAACCGTCCATGAACCCACGCATCACCCCCATCCTACTCACCATCCCCCTCCTACTCACGTCGTGTACCCCAACGCCCGACGACGCCAACCGCGGCGATTCTCGTTCTGCGCCCGTCGCCGACCAAGCCGACCAAGCCGCAACCAAACAAGCCGATCAAGCCGCCTCCAAACAAGCCTCCCCGTCGTCCATCGACGACCGCTACCCACCCGCGCCCGAACTCCCACCAGCCCCCGATGCCATACGCATCGCCGTCATCTCCGACATCAACGCAAGCTACGGCACCATCGGCTACTCCCCCACCGTCCGCGCCGCCGTCGACGACATCATACGCCGCCAAGTTCACATCGTCGTCAGCCCTGGCGACCTCGTCGCCGGCCAAAAACCAAACCTCCCCTACGACGCCATGTGGCGCGCTTTCCACTACCAAATCGGCGACGTCTTCTTCGACAACAACATCGATTTCATCATGGCACCCGGCAATCACGACGCCTCGGCATACCCACAACACGCCACCGAACGCGACGCCTACGCCCGCGCCTTCCAAAACCGACAACCACGCGCGACCATGCTACCAGGCGGCGCATTTCCATTCTATTACGCCGTCACCACGCGCGACATCCTCATCATCGCACTCGACATCACGCGCCCCATCCGCGACGACGATCCACAACTCGACTGGCTCCAAACCACCCTCACACAAGCCAAATCCGCCCGCGCCACACTCGTCCTCGGCCACCTCCCACTCTCCCCCATCAACTTCAACCAATTCTTCGAAATCGCCTCCAGCCCTCGCCTGCGCCAACTCCTACAAGCCGCCCCGCGCACCATCTACATCTCGGGCCACCATCACATCTACTACCCCGGCCACATCGGCGAACTCCGCACTATCTCCGCTCCCGCACTCGGTTCCGGCCCCCGCAGCCTCTTCGGCGCCCCCCCCACCAACGCCTACGCTCTCATCACCATCCCCCCCTCCGCGCCGCCCACCGTCACTGCCCTCGTCGCTCCAAACTTCAAACGCATGATCGACCACAAATCACTACCCACTCGCATTTTACAAACCGAACGCGAAGACATCGGCATCGCCGAATTCATCATCGAATCACTCGACAATTCCGTCACTATACCCGCCATCTAGTATATTTATATGTGCATTTATACACATTTACATATATCTATACACATTCACACACTCTTTTATACGCGCACGCACTCACACTAACCCGCAAACTCACACTAACTCACACATACTCTTTTACACGTACTCACTCGCTCTTTTATATACACTTGCACGTCCTTATATACTTTTTTGGGGTGGGGGAAGCCTCCCCCTACGTTCGGCACGCGCCGCCTACGCCGGCGGTACCGCCCTACCCCCTCTACGGGGGGCGCCCCCGTAACGCCCCCGTCCCCTTGCGAGCCAAAATGCCATGCTACGTCGCCATTTCGCACCTATCTCATTCGTTCTCTCGACTCTTGCCCTAGCCCTAGCCCCATCGACATCCAAAGCCCTCGAAGGCGACTGGACCGCCGGCGCGGCGCCCGAAGCCATCCTGCTCCCTGCCGCCGACATCTACGGTGCCGGCGCCAGCATATTCGCGCGATATGCCATACTCGACTCTCTCGAACTCGGCGCCAGCGCCGGCTTCTACGGCGCACAACATACAAAAGACAAACGCGCACTCGGGCTCTATAACATCCGACTCGGCGCTAACTACGTCCTCGACGTCCTACAATGGGTCCCTTGGGCCGGAATCTACATCTCGTCCATCTTCTCCGAAGATACACACAAAAAATGGCACAAAGACGGCCACGGCATGGGCATCGATTTCGATATCGGCATTCAATACCGCGGTATACGACAATTCGGCATCGGCCTCTACTTCTCATACCACCTCGTCTTCACCGACACCGACTACATGACGGCAGGCATCACTCTACAATGGTATTCGGGCATGTTCTAATTCCAGCCCCTTCGCCCAATTTCTATTTCACCATTCTTCCGTCCAATCACCATATCATTGGTTATTATCCAGTAAAATTGGCGAATTAATCTGATTCTAAACAAGCGAATAATATTCAATTCTTTATAGAGTATTATATGATTTTTACGGCAAAGCGAGTACAACTCTTTGAAATTAGAATCTTTTTTTGTGCTTATGCGAGGATGGCGGAATT
>OQWM01000170.1_pt1 | contig 36802 bp, 71 predicted proteins | sample 1691531 | NCBI WGS metagenome assembly OQWM01 (sample SAMN03418257, study PRJEB22391) | human gut metagenome | biome: human-gut; feature: organic feature; material: feces | host: Homo sapiens | place: Tanzania | collected 2013-01
TTATCGGCGCGGCGTGGCTGAGCTGGGCTATCGTCAAGGGCGTGGAGGCGCTGGGACGATGAGAGAGCGGAACAGGCGGGCGCGGGAGTATTCCCGGCGCTGCTGGGCGCGGCGGTGGAATAGGCGGCTTTGGATCCTCAACATCCTGCTTGGGCTGGCTATTGCCGGTATCCTCCTCTGGGCGCTGACGCTGCCGGAGGCACAGGAGCCGGAGGACGCACCCCCTCCCCTGTCCGCTGCGGTGCAGTCGGCGGTGCTGTCCGCCGCGAAGCCGCCGGAAAACCTGCTGGTCTGCGAAATCACCGGCTACTGCGCGTGCTGCACACCTTATTCGGACATCAACCGCAACGAGGCGGGGCAGGTGCTGACGGCCTCTGGGCGGTGGGTGAACATCGGCGAGGCGGTGGCAGTAGACCCGGACATTATCCCGCTGGGCAGCACCGTGACTATCGGCGGGAAAACGTATGTCGCCGCCGATACCGGCGTGAAGGGATTTGTGGTGGACGTTTTGATGACCCACGAGGAGGCGCACCGCGCCGGTGTGAGCCGGGAGCTTGTGAGATGGGAATGACCAACTGCCCCATCGAATGCCCCAATAGGCGGGTAGGATGCCGCACCGGCTGTCCCGTTTGGGAGCAGCACGAGGCGGAGAAAGCCATCTCTTACGCGGAGCGGGTCAAGAACAACGAGTTCAAGGAGTACAAGGGGCGCGTGATGCGCAAGGCATACAAGCGCATTCAACAGGGCGCGAAGGGAGGACGGAAATGAAGGTTTACAAGGCAACTAATAAGGATATGAAATGCCGCGGGTTCCAGTATGAGCTTGGCAAAACGGCAGAAGTGGATGGAGACGCTAAACTCTGTGAAAGAGGTCTCCATGCCTGCGAAATGCCGCTTGATGTTTTGGGTTACTACGCGCCCGGCGATGGCTCCCGGTATTTCGAGGCGGAGCTGGAGGATGTCAGCGACGAGATGCAGAGCAACGACACAAAGCGCGTCGGCAAGAAACTGACATTGAGCGCAGAGATCGGCATTCCGGGGCTTGTCAAGGCGCAGGTGGAGTACGTTAAAGCACAGTGTGATTTTGACAATGCCATCAAAAAGGCGAACAGCGAAAAGAAAAACCACGCCACCGGCTGGAGTGGCGCAGCATCCGCCACCGGCGTGAGTGGCGCAGCATCCGCCACCGGCGAGAGTGGCGCAGCATCCGCCACCGGCGTGAGGGGCGCAGCATCCGCCACCGGCGTGAGGGGCGCAGCATCCGCCACCGGAAAAGGGTGTGTGGCTATGGCTACTGGTTTTTATGGGCGCGTAATGGGAGAGATTGGAAACGCCGTTGTCTGCGTAGAGCGAAATATGAATGGAGAGATCGCTGCCATTCTATCCGCTGTTGTGGATGGCGAAACGCTGAAACCCGGCGTGTGGTATACCGTTAAGAACGGGGAATGGGTGGAGGTGCAGTAATGAACCGATTGAAGGAACGGCGGCTGGAGCTGGGGCTGACGCAGGAGGCGGTCAGCGGCGTGCTGAAGCTGGTGGATCCCCGTATCGACACCTGCATGGTGAGCCGGTTTGAAAACGGCGTGTGTCTGCCCACGGAGGAGGTGCTGACAGCGCTGGAGGCGGCACTGCGTACCAGTCGGGCATATCTGTACGGCGACGAGGAAAAGGCCGACATCCCCCAGCGGACGGCGGAAACGGAGCGCATTGCGGCGCTGATCCCCCCCGGGCGGCGAAACGCCATCAGCCGTGCGGAGCTGGCGGCGGCGATGCAGACCTCCGACCGGATGATGCGAAAGGCCGTCAGCGAAGCCAAGCGGCAGGGCGTGATGATCTGCAACGACGGCGAGGGATACTACCAGACGGAGGAGCTGGTAGATCTGTACCGGCAGTACAAGCGGGACACGGCGCGGGCTATGTCCATCCTCAAGGCGCGAAAGCCGATGCGGGACGTGCTGAAAGCGGCGGGGCGACCGGTATGAGAAGCGTGATGCAGTATTGGGAACCGGAGCGGCCCTTAGAGCCGAAGGACTACGATCTGCCCGTCTGCCCCGTGTGTGGGGAGGAGACGGACACCTACTACAAGAACAAGGACGGCGTCATCGTGGGGTGCGAGTTTTGCATTGAGACGGTGGACGCATGGGAGGAACAGAAATGAGTATGTGGGAAAGGCGGAAGAATAATGCTGAAATCATTTAACGAGTTGATACAGGTGGATGTAAAGCCGTTTTGCGATCTTCGAGACGCAAAGGACGAGAAGGGTAATGTTATCAAGGTTCCTTATTTGAGCTGGGCAAAGTGCGCGAAGTTGCTCCACGAAAACGGAGCATCCAGCGTGTGGTATGCCCCTCGTAGGTGCCCGGAAACGAATACATACCTGTGGCCGCAGGCCAAAATTACTACCAGTAAAGGAAGGATTACAGAATGCTGGTTTGTGTCTGTTGAAATCCACATTGACGATTTGGAGTTTTCCTACGACATGCCTCTGCTGAACGGGTCCCTTGTGGTATATGAGGATACGTTGAACCAACTTCGCATAAACAACGCGCTGGCGAGAGCTTTCGTTAAAGGTGTTGCCGTGCGTACCGGTCTTGGGTTTGACCTTTGGGCAGAGGGTGACGGAGACGATGGTGAGGACGATTTGAGCCGTCACAGTATCTTTGCCATAAAGGAGAGACTGGAAAGGCTAATCACCATGAAAGAACGAAACGGGCTTGACCACAACGACCTGCTTCGGGGACTTGGGATCAACGAAAAACAGCTTGTGCAGTTGATGGGTTATTTTGCAAAGCTGGACGCGCTTGAAAAGGCTGTGAGTAAGCTATGATACGAAACCACGACAGAAGCGGGTGGTTTGGCGCAAGCGACACCGCCACCATCATGGGGAACTGGAATACAGATACATTTCGCAGATGGTGGCTGGTGAAGCTGGGGGTTAGAAAAGACAGGTTTGTCACACCGTCAATGCAGTGTGGCACGGCCTACGAGCACAAGATACTTGACGCGCTGCGCGTGAAGATACGAGACAGGCAGATACGCATCCGTTCGTTCCGTTTGCGGGTGAACTATGACGGGGAAAGCAGACAACTTATTACCGAAGTGAAAACGCACAGCAAACCTGTGTTCAAGGTTACGAAAGCGTATTGGCAGCAGTGCCAGGTGGAGATGTTTGCCAGCGGATGCAGATTGTTTCGAAAGAGGAAGTTTTGCAGGATCGTGGCATACCGCGTTACAGAAGACGAATTGTTTAATTTTTTCCTGCCAATAGACGAAAACAGGTTGACACAGCACAAGGTTGATTATGACGCGGAGTGGGTCGAGGGGTGTTATCTACCTCGCCTTAGGTATTTGGCAAAATGCTTACGAGCAGGACATTGGCCGCAGGAGGAAGAATTATGCGGCAGATAACGGTTGACGCGGCGCGTTGGTCGCAGGACAGCGAGGGCGCGTGGCTCTGCCTGCGGGTGAAGTCACCGGAGGCGGCGATGGAGGTCTGCGACGCTCTGAAGCCGGGCAAGGAGTACACCGCCACCGTCAAGGGCAAGGGACGGAGCCTCGATGCCAACGCCTATGCGTGGGTGCTACTGGAAAAGCTGGCGGCGCACTACGGCGTTGCGAGAGAGAAGGTATACCGGCAGGAGATACAGAGCATCGGCGGCGTCAGCGAGGTGCTGTGCCTGCGGGAAAAGGCGGCGGAGGCGTTCTGCCGGAGCTGGGAGCGGAACGGTATCGGCTGGATGACCGATACCGGCCCCAGCAAAATCAAGGGCTGCGTGAACGTGCCCGTCTGGTACGGCAGCTCTGTATACGACACGGAGCAGATGGCGCGGCTGATAGACGCCATCGTGCAGGACTGCCGGGATGTGGGCATTGAAACCATGACACCGCGAGAGCTGGATGCCCTGGTGAGCCGGTGGGGAGAGGTGAGCGTATGAACGACAAGCGATGCTTTTTGTGCGGGCGGAATTACCCCGGTGACCCGCTGGAGCGGCACCACATTTTTGGCGGCGCAAATCGGAAGAAGAGCGAGAAGTACGGCCTTGTGGTGTACCTGTGCGGCAATCGCTGCCACCGGAACGGGCGTGGCGCGGTACACAAGAACGGCGACCAGATGCGGCGTCTGAGGCGGTACGGGCAGCTCAAGGCAATGGAGGAGCAGGGCTGGACGGAGGAGGACTTCCGCCGCGAGTTTGGAAAAAGTTATTTATGAGAGGAGATAAGAAATGCTGAACAAGATTTTCATTATGGGACGCCTGACCCGCGATCCGGAGCTGCGCAGGACGCAGAACGGCACTGCCGTCACCAGCTTCACGCTGGCGGTAGACCGGGACTTTAAGACTGCGGACGGCACCAAGGACACGGATTTTATTGACGTGGTGGCGTGGCGCAACACCGCCGAGTTCGTATCCAAGTATTTCTCCAAGGGCCGCATGGCCGTGGTGGAGGGGCGTTTGCAGCTGCGGGACTGGACGGACAAGGACGGGAACAAGCGCCGGAACGCCGAGGTGCTGGCGGACAACATCTACTTTGGCGATGCCAAGAAGGACGCGGACAGCGGCGCGGCGCGACCCACCGGCTTTACCGAAATCGAGGATGACGGCGACCTGCCGTTCTGATGGGAGGGGTAAGCGGCATGGATTACTGGCACAAGCGGTACACCTGCCCCTACTTCACCAGCAGCGAGAAACGGCGGGTCTGCTGCGAGGGCGGAAGCCGCGTCAGTTTCGAGACGGGCGGCGCGGCATCCCGCTTCATGAATCAATTCTGTGCCGGTGCGGCGTGGGAGAATTGCACCATCGCACGGCACCTGACGGACGAGTACGAGAGAAAGGAAGAAAAGAATGGGAAAGATGCAGGATGAGATCAAGGGTCTGCGGCGGCAGAATCGGCACTTGGAAAACATCGTACAGCGCCAGCGGCAGCACATCGAGGACGCGGAGATCGTGAACGAGGCGTTCAGGCGCGGCATGGATGCGCACTACGCCGCCTGTGCCGTACAGTTTGGCGAGAAGCGTGAAGACTGCGACACGCTGTGGGGCTACCATCTGGAGATCCCTGCGGAGCTGGTGACGCAGGCCCTGACAGACTACACCGTGCAGGTGGCGCTGGACAAGGAGCGCGGCGTTTACGTCATCGGGGCGATGAAGAAGGAGTGAGGCGGTGTGAAGCGCAAACAATTCACGTTTTACAGCTCCTACTGGGATGCGATACAGCCTCTCCCCAAAAAGCAGCAGGCGGAGATCCTTCTGGCGATCTGCGACTATGCGCTGAACGAAACAGAACCGTCCAGCAGTCTCTCCCCCGCCGCCAGTGTCGCGTTTAATTTGATTCGCCCCACACTGGACAGCGGCAGGAATAAAGCCGCCAACCGCCAGAACAAATCAGAATCAAACTGATAACAAACGCATAACAAACGCACAACAAAGGCGCAAGGAGAAAGAGGGGGAGAAAGAGAGAGAGCAAGAGAGAGAGGGAGAGTAAGAGAACGAATGTTATATATTAAGGCGGCGGGAGTATGTACTACCGGAGGAGGAAGAAATGGACAAATGCGAGGTTGAGAAGCTTTTTACCCTGTTTTCCCAGTTCTGGCCGAACAAGCAGGTCACGGCAAAAATGAAGCTGGCGTGGGAGATCACTTTAGAGCCTTACAGCTATGCGGACGTAAGAGCCGCCGCCGTCGCCTATGCCAGACGCAATAAATTTTTCCCCGATGTGGCGGATATCACGATGGGCATTGAGCCGCAGGAGGAGCAGACGCAGGAAGAACAGGCACCGGACACGATGGAGCGTTTTGCCTGGATGCGGTACTACGTCCGCAAGGAGCGAAAGCTGGGCCGTATCTCCCGCTATGCACGGGAACACGGGATAACGTGGCAAGAGGCCGAGGAGGTGCTGGATGGATAAAGGCATCTGGCGTGTGGCCAGAGCGCGGCTGTGCGTGGTCTGTTTGCAGGAGATGGCGGCGGATTACATCATCGAGCCAGCGTTCCACGGCTGGGCGCAGGGCGTGTGCCAGCGCTGCGGAAAAGAGCAGAAAATGACGACGGCCAAGCGCTACACCATGAGCAGGCGCGGACTGGAGAAAAGAGGGTTGTTGGATGAACAGTGAGGATCTGATGCGGCTGGGGCCTGCGGCACAGAAGCAGGTCATGGAGAAGATGCGCAAGCCAAGCAAGTACAAGGCGCAGAAGACGCGGCGCGGCAAGCTGACCTTTGACAGCAAGAAGGAGGCAGAGCGCTACGACGCGCTGATGCTGCTGCAAAAGGCCGGGGAGATACGGGGTCTGAAATTGCAGGTGCGGTACTGCTTGCAAGAGGCGTACACGACGTTTGAGGGCGACCGCGTGAAAAGTATCGACTACATCGCGGACTTCGTGTACGAGCGCCGGACGGCTCCTGACAGCTACGGCCAGCGATACTGGCTTCCGGTGGTGGAGGACGTGAAGGGTGTGCGGACGCGGGAGTATGCCATGAAAGCAAAGCTGTTCCGCAATCGATACGGATTTGCCATCCGGGAGGTGTGAGCATGGCCACGGTATACATGATCGTACCCGTGATAAGTACCGCCTGCCCCGCTGGTGGGGTACGACCACGGCGGAGTTTGCGCAGTTGTCCGGGCGGAAGTATCACAATGTCCGTGCGGCGATTTGTAAGGCATTCCGGCACGGCGGCAGCTACGGCTGCTACGAGGTGGTGCGTCTGGAGGAGGGCGAGTGATGGGCAAGCAGCATTTGAGCCGGGACGACCGGATCTTTATGGACGGCAAACGCAGAGGTACGCAGGAGTGCATGGACATGGTGGCGATGGCACTCATCGACAAGTGCGGCTGGCACGTTCAGGAGGAGACGCCGGACAGCCGCGACACGCACAGCATCGCGTATCTGTACGAGTGTCTGGAAAAGATCACACAGGAGATCAACGAAGGCCGTATCAAGCGCAAGCACATCAAGGATATGCTGAAGGACGAGTGCGGCGTGGTGTTTGGAGAATAGAATATGATTTTTGCACAAGAGACGATGACCGGCGAGATCATCGTGGATAATTTCGCTGGCGGCGGTGGTGCGTCGACGGGCATTGAGATCGCCACGGGCCGGTTGGTGGCGCTGGCCGTCAACCACGATCCGGCGGCTATCCTGATGCACCGCACCAACCACCCGTACACGGAGCATTTTCAGGCATCCGTGTGGGACATTGACCCAAAGACCGTGTGCCGGGGTCGGCCTGTGGGGCTGGCGTGGTTCTCGCCGGACTGTAAGCATTTCAGTAAGGCCAAGGGGGCGGCGCTGGTTGACCGGAAGATTCGCGGTCTCGCGTGGATCACCCTGCGATGGGCGGCGACGGTACGGCCCCGCGTCATCATTCTGGAAAATGTGGAGGAGTTCCAGACATGGGGGCCTGTCAGAAAGGGCAAGCCGGTGAAGAAGCTGGCGGGCACCACGTTCCGGAAATTCATCGACCAACTCACTGAGCTGGGGTACACCGTAGAATATCGGGAGCTGATCGCGGCGGACTACGGTGCGCCTACCTCTCGTAAGCGCTTCTATCTGGTCGCCCGCTGCGACGGGAAACCCATTGTGTGGCCGGAGCCCACCCACAGCAAGACCGGTGCGGACGGGCTGCCCAAGTGGCGCAGCGCGGCGGAGATCATCGACTGGAGCCTGCCCTGCCCGTCGGTATTCGCCACAAAGGCGGAGATCATGGAGCGATACGGCCTGAAGGCGGTGCGGCCGCTGGCGAAGAACACCATGCGCCGCGTCATTCGCGGCGTGGACAAGTTCACTATCCGCAGCGGTCAGCCCTTCATCGTACCTACGGGGTACGGTGAGCGCAAGGGGCAGGCGCCCCGCGTGCATGATCTTGACGCGCCGTTACCCACCGTGGTCAGCACCGGCAAGGAGAACCTGTGCAGGCCCCTGCTGGCGCCCGCGCTGATCCAATATCACACGGAACAGACGGAACACGTCCGGGCATCTGGGCTGGGGACGCCCATCAACACGGTGGACGCCTCCAACCGATACGGCCTGACCTGCGCTAATCTGGTGGAGTATTACACCGGCGGGCGTCCGCTGGACGTGGCAGAACCCATGCACACCGTTACCAGCCACGACCGCGAGGCAGTGGTCGCCGCTCACATTGCCAAGTATTACGGCGGCGTGGTCGGCGAAAAGGCAGACGAACCTTTGCCGACGGTGACAGCCATTGACCACAATGCGGTATGTGCCGCTCATGTGGTGAAGTTTAAGGGCGATGAGGTTGGGACACAGCCCACGGAATCGCTGCCCACGCAGACGTCCTCCGGTGTTTTCGCCGTGTGCAGGGAACATCTGGCGAAGATGCGCAGCGGTGACGATCTGGGCTACTGGCCCGAGATTCGCGCCCTGCTGAACGAGTTTTGCGGATACGAGTTGGCGGAGGACGAAGTGCTGCTGCTGGAGATCGGCGGCGCACTGTACTACATCGCGGACATTGGGCTGCGGATGCTGTCGCCCCGCGAGCTGTACAACGCGATGGGTTTCCCGCCGGATTACATCATCGACCGTGACTATGAAGGCAACGAATACAAAAAGAGCGCACAGGTGGCGCGGTGCGGCAATGCGGTGTGTCCGCCGGTGGCATCCGCTTTGGTGCGTGCCAATCTGCCGGAGTGGTGCGGCGTGACCATCAACACAATGGCGCAGTTGATGGACTGCGTGGCGGTGTGAAAGGAGGCATGACATGACACAAAAAGAGATTGTGACCGCGCTGCGGTGCTGTGCGGGAGACAGTTGCGAAGGATGCCCATATGATGAAATTTTTACCATAGAAGACGCAAAATGTATCGGGAAAACGATGGGCTACGCCGCTGACCTGATCGAGAACCAGCAGCGGGAGATAGAGGTGCTGAAATCTGCTCTGCATGAAATGGCTGCTGACCTTGTGGCGTGGGGAAGGGTTGATTATTGGCTTTGCGACGATGTACCGGATAAACTGCACATGAAGTACCAGCCGAAAAATGACGGGAATTACGAAAATGAACCGTGTGTCGAATGTGTGAAAGAATATTATTTGCAAAAAGCGAGTGGTGAAATCGATGCAAGAAGTAGGGCAGATGAAGGAGAAACCGATGGACAGACTGACTAAGCGCAGCAAAGAAACCACGCATGAAAACGGCGTATGCTGTACGCATTTTGGCGGAATGGAGTGTTTCGCGCGGAACGGCGACTGCTCCCGCGGTTGCACATGGGAGGAAGCGGCGTGGAGCCGCCTTGCCGCCTATGAGGACACCGGCCTGATGCCGAACGACGTGACCGATATGATGGCGGCAAACGGAAACGCGATTTGTGAGATCGTGAAACTGAAGGAAGAATTGCAGGGTGCGAAGAACACCGCCGAGCAGTATGCAGCCATCAACGACACCCTGTATGACAGCAACATGAAGCTGGGCGCAGACCGCAAGGCGCTTATCAACGAGCTATGCCAACACTGCGGAAAGTACAAAAAAGCACATAAGGGTGCCTGTGACGGGTGCAAATGGAGGGAAATATGATGGACGCTGTATTTCGCATTATCGGTATTATCGTGTGTGGGCTGGGCGGAGGCCTTTTGTGCGTTGCCATCGTCGGGTTTCTCGGGTGGTTGGTATGCTGTGCATGGATAGCGTTTAGCAACAAGTTTCGGGCTGTCTGCAAGGGGGAAAGTCTGATTTTCGAGTACCATAAGTACCACGAACAGTTTTTGGCGTGGCTGAAACTTAGCGAGGAGGATAAGTAAATGGACGCTGTGAAGTTTTTGCAGGAAAGAGCAAGAATGTGTAAATCCATGAACGGAGATTGCAACCAGCCGTGCCCAATTACTAATTGGTGCGGGAGAGGCAAAAAAAGACAAGCGGAGTTTGCACACGACATCGTGTCCGCTGTCGAAGCGTGGTCTGCCGCACACCCGCGCAAGACGCGGCAGGATGTGTTTCTGGAGCAGTGGCCGGAGGCGAGGATAGACCAAACCACAGGCGTACTTACCATTTGCCCAGCAGAACTAACAAAAGAATGCAGAGATGATAGAGAGGCGTGCGGGGCATATTCGGTAGAAACGTGTGTTTGCGAACCCTGTCGCCGCGAGTTCTGGTTGCAGGAGGTGGAGTGATGGAACGACTGACGGAATATGAAAGCATTGCAGGACACGCGCACGCAATACCCATCGTAAGCGACATGGATGTCATTATGATGCGCCTCGCCGCCTACGAGGACAGCGGGTGTGCGCCGGAGGAAGTTCTGCCGAAGGATAAGGCGGACGAGATCGCGCTGAAGCTTATGCGGCTTGCTGATTTGGAAAGTCTTTGCAGCTATGACCGCCTGCGAACGCTGGCCGAGGCCGACAAGGACGGGCGCGTGGTGGTGCTACCATGCGAGGTGGGCGATACGGTGTATGCAATAGAAAATCCGTGGACGGGGAAATTGCTAAAAAACCCGATAGAAGCCTACGTCAATGGCATGAAGAAGTTTTCTCACGGTTTATATGTGAATGTGCTTTTCGATACCCGCAAAATCAACGGGACAAGGGACTACGAGGTCAACCATATTGGCAAGACCGTATTTCTGATCCGCGAGGAGGCGGAGAAAGCATTGGAGGCGATGAAGAAATGAGCAAGGCTGTCATGCTGAGCGTCCGCCCGAAATGGTGCGAGAAGATCGTCAACGGCAAAAAGACCATTGAAGTGCGAAAGACCCGTCCAAAGCTGGAAACGCCGTTTAAGTGCTATATCTACTGCACGCTGCAAGGCTGTAACGAGTTTTTTCGAGTTGATCTTGGGCGTGATGTTGCCAAGTGGAACCGCGGCAAGTGGGCAGACCGCAAGGGCAAGGTCATTGGCGAGTTCACCTGCGACCGGATTTACAAGATTGACAAGGACAGTACGGATTTTCTTTTTAAGGCCGGGGGACTATCCGTCTACAAGCAAGCTGCCGAAGAAAAGTGTGGCCTGTGTGTGGCTATGACAGACGATGAGTTGCACGGCTATCTTGGACATTGCCAAGGCTACGGCTGGCATATCTCCGGCTTGAATATCTACGATAAGCCGAAGAGGTTGGACGAGTTTACTTGTCTGCGTGAAACGAAATTTGGCTCGGAGCCGGTGACAATCAAGCGCGCACCGCAGAGCTGGTACTATGTGGAAAACATGGAGGGCTGACAATGGCTGAATTGAAACGCTGCCCTGAGTGCGGTGGAGTTGCAACCGTTATCCATATGTACGATACCTACGATAGAGCAGACTTTGGGTGGGATGCCGGTTGTGGGAGATATAGGGCTGGTGATGGCCTCCACACAAAGAAGATGAAAGTATCTGGGCTGCCCAGCAAAGAAAAGGCAATCGAAGCATGGAACAGGAGGGCTGACAATGGCAACAAAGAGAGTGTGTGACCGCTGCGGAGCGGAGATCAACCCGCCCAACTCCGTCACCTATGCCGGTATGCGGCGAGTTAAGACAGACATAAACGACAACGACTACGAGCTGTGTGTTTCGTGCGCTCACGAACTGCGGAAGTGGTTCAATATCGAAAATGCTCCTGACACTGTCGTATCTACCGCGGTGCATGGGGTGCGTGGGCGGTGGGTAACGCACTACCGAAGCGGCACGCCTGTTGCCGAGGGGTATGTATCAACGTGCTGCGATATGTGGAATAACCGCAAGAGCGATTTCTGCCCCAGCTGCGGCGCGGTGATGGACGGAGGTGCTGACAATGGCTGAATATATTAAGCGCGAAGTGGCGACAGACGCAGTTACAGAGGTCTACTACAATACGCCGAATGTTAATCTATCCGGGGCAAAGTTTGCGGCGGCAATCAACGCCATCCCCGCTGCTGATGTTGCCCCGGTGGTGCATGGGCGATGGGAATACACCCCGCAAACGTTTAACACACTCGGTCAGATTAGGTGTCCGTTTTGTGCGTGGTGGTCTCTTGACCAGTCCATTGACGGCATTTATAAATACTGCCCCAACTGCGGGGGGAAAATGGACGGGGGGATAGTTGATGGTTAAAGTGTTCTGTGATATGTGCGGGCGCGAGATCGACTACGAGGTTGACGGCGTGAATCTGGATTTCAACCACTATGGCGTTGTGAATTTTAAGTTAAAATTTTCTGCGGAGAAACAACTGTGCCTCTCCTGCGCGGCCAGAGTCTGCAACTTTGTGGAGAGCGGCGAAAAGATGGACGGTGCGGAATGAAGATATACAAAAACCCGTGGGTGACGCGGGAAAGCTACTTCGTGAGGACCGGCGCAGCGAGATCAGCGAGAATGGAAGCGGCGAAAAGCAGCGGCTATTCCATTGATTTTTGGGATGGGAGATGGAAGGTTCGCAAGGCAACATACTACAACAAAAGTCTCGCTGAGATGCCTGTTGTGTGTGAGAACAGAGTGAGCATACAGGGGGTTATCGACAAGGCTGTTTTGGATGCGGTGCTTGGTTTTGTCAGAGCAGAAAAGAACGATAGCGTTGGAACAGCGGAAGCAGTGTGGATGCCTGTATATGAAAGCGAGATGACCGGGTGGGACCCCAGTGCCGCAGGGCGCGACCCGATTGGTGACTATTTCTGCTCGAAGTGCGGTTATGAGGCGGTGTATAGCTGCAACGATGAATACGTTTTGTCGGATTATTGCCCCGGATGTGGGGCACGAATGGCCTGAGGTGACAGCAATGAGGCAGATTGATGGTGACAAACTGCAAGAGTTTCCCATTCGGGCGAACCGTTGTGACAAAGAACACGCCAACGAGCATTTTATCAACGGCATTGAGACGGTGTTGGAGTATGCAGAGCAGCTCCCCACCGTAGACGCAGAGGCCGTGGTGCGCTGCAAGGACTGCTATCAATCAGTGGTGATTGGAGAGGTCCTGCACTGCACCTATTGGGGAAAGAACACAGATGAAAACGGCTATTGCCATGAGGGAGGATAAGATGGCTGAATACATTGACAGAGAAAAGGCGAAGAGTCTGTTGCATATCGAATACGCATACGCCGCAGAACAACTTTTGGATGAGATTCCTGCTGCTGACGTTGCCCCGGTGGTGCGGTGTAAGGACTGTGTACATTGCGGTTTCTGTGGCGACGCTACCAACCTTCAAGTGATGGGCTTTTACGGCTTTTGCAGCAGAGGTGAGAGAAAGGACGGGGGTGACGATCGTGGATAATTTACGAAACGAACTTATGCACTATACGAATGACCTTTCCGATGGCGCGGATCTGAAAGCGATGAGGCTGATTGACGCGGACAACGCCCTGAAAGCGTTTGCTGTTGAATATAAGAAAACAAAAGAATTGATTGATTCGGGCGAAACTCATCTTGACAATCTTGCCGAAGGGTTCACGGAAGCAGCACACATTATCAAATATATTGCCACAACTGTTGATACCGTGCCTGTGGTGCGGTGTAAGGACTGCAAATACTACGACCGGGGTGAATGCTATCATCCGAGGCACGAGCGTCATCTGCAATCTATTTGTCAAGAGGACGAAGACTTCTGCTCCTACGGAGAGAGAAAGGAGGAAATGTAATGTCTGGTGGATCTATGAACTATTTTTACGCACAGCTTGAGGAATACGCCTCTTGCCTGAAGGACAAGGAACTGGTGGAGCTGGCGTATGATATGGCGCGGCTTTTCCATAACCGGGAGTGGTTTGACTCCGGGGACATCGGCGAGGGCAACTGGAACCGGTCTGTTTCGGAGTTCAAGAAGAAGTGGTTTACCGAACCCCGCGAGGAACGACTGGAACGGTATATCGACGAGGCCGTGTCTGATCTGAAGGCTTCTCTTGGCATTGGCAATTTCTGCAAGGACTGCGCTCTTTTTACGCCGCAGGATGACGGATACTACGGTAGATGCCCGCACCAGAAGAATGTGCTGGTGCATGGCTACGAAAAGTCCTGTGGGTGCTTTGGACGGAAGGATGGTGTCGTTATTCTGCCGAAGGAGGAAATGCAGAAATGAAAATCTATATAGCAGGACGTATCACAGGCAATCCGCATTATAAGGCAGAGTTTAAGGAAACGGAAACAGCGCTGCAGTGTGCGGGTCACACTGTCCTGAACCCGGCGGAGCTGCCGGAGGGCATGAAGCCGGCAGACTATATGCGTATATGCTTTGCTATGCTGGATAGCGCGGACGTGGTGTTTTTTCAGCACGGATGGCAGGTGAGCAAGGGGGCAAAATTGGAGTACGACTATGCGAGATACATCGGGAAGGACGTCATTACCGCTGACCCTCTTTCACGGGTTGACACTTACGACATCCTCCGCGCAGTAGCTTCCGTTGAGAAAAGGATGCGTGAAAGGAAAGAACTCCCCAATGGATAAAGCGATTTTCAAGATATGCACCGCCAAACTATGCCCCAAGTGCATAGAAGAAATGGCAGAGGAGTATATCGTGCGGCCTACCCATGACATTGCGATGGATGTGTCAAAGGACATTTCGGAAAAGGGCTACTGCGACCGCTGCCACGAAAAGAGCGTTATGCTGCGACGGCGCAGGTACACCATGAATGCGAGAACGCTGAAAGCAAAGGGACTGGACGAGAAGTGGAGGGAGTATTTATGAGCACAATGGGAACTGTTTTAGGAGTCCTCGTCGGCCTCGTTCTGGCCGTCGGATTCACCGTATTTATCTGCCTAATTTCCAAGGACGATGGGCAGGGATGGCAGAGGTATCAAGGGTATCAGCCGAACAAGCCTTTGGAGGGGGATCCTCCGCGCAATGCAAGAAGTAGTGTGCAGGCCCCTGTTTGGGAGCAGAGAAACAGGGCACGCCTGGAGATCGATCAAGACTATTTTTATTACGATGGCTTTCCCATCGGCGTCGTTGACGATGATAAGCCGTATGCTTGGTGTATCCGTATCTACAAGAGTCAGTGTAAAACGTATCATAACCCGAAAACGGGGAAACTTGAGGTCTTGCCTGTTTGCGGGCAAACGGAGGACAGGACATGAACCAGTATAACAGAAAGCCCCGCGGGAAACTGGAGGTGTGTCCGCACTGCGGCAGGGACAGCGGAGAGCGAAAGATCGGCGTCCATGTGCCGGAACGGTATTACGTCCGCTGCGCGAGTTGTGGGTTCGCCTTGTCTGGGTGGAGCCAGAGTGCGGCTACGGCAAACTGGAACAGACTGAGCAAGAAGGTGAGAGCATGAAAAGCAAATGCTGTGTTGGCTGCAAATGGCACGAGGAGTGGACGTGGGCGTGCTTCAACGGAGACAGCCCCCACTGCGCCGACTTTGTAAACTGCGGGTGTCCGCTGTATGAGGAGAAGGAAAAGGAGGGCGAAGAATAATGGGACTTTGCGCTCGTGCGAAAGGGCTGACCGATGAGACTGGTTTTGACTGTGGGTATTTTACATACGGCACGTTTATCCTTGAACTGATAAAGGTTGCCTACGGCCAGCAGTGTCAAAACATTTTCGTGAGAAATATGCTCCGCGGTTCGCCCTTCTCTGATGCAGAAGTAGAATACTGGAACGCGCACTGCAACGACGATCTGGACATTCTGATTTTTCATTCAGACTGCGGAGGCCAATTTACCCCGCAGGAGTGCCGCAAGATATACAACGCCATGAAGGATTTGAAGTCCGATATGATGGGGCACAATTACCATGTGATGAAACCCTACAATATGTTTGAGCACTGGAAAGCAATATTTAAGCACTGCGCTGACCGCCGGGTGAATTTGTACTATTCGTAAGGAGCGTTATTGCCATGAGTAAAAGGGAACAAATCATATATAACGCTATGAGCGACAACATCACACGCGCCGCCGCTCTCGGTTTATGCCCCGGACCATTTGTGGTTATGCGGTCGGAGTATCGCCGCGTGGTGCGCCGGGAACACAAGCACCTGTTGCTGGAGGCTGTTCTGCTGGTTTCCCTGGTCTTTGCGCTGATAGCTCCGTGGAGAGCCAGCACAGAGGACAAAGCGCCGGTAGAGGCCACAAACACTGTCCTGCGCTTAGAATGGGGCGCAGAGGAAAACGCTGACAGCGAAGCGGGCAATATAATCGCAGAGGCGCCGGACGAAGCAGAGCGCACGTTGGATGCTATCAAAGCCAAAAGCAACGTGATCGAGAATTGCACCATTACCGGCTACTGCGCTGACTGCGTAGAGAAGTATGCTTACATGAACCAAGACGACCAAGGCCGCGTCCTGACCGCCAGCGGCCAGTGGGTATATCCCGGCTCTTGCGTGGCGACCGACCCGGACGTGATACCGACCGGCAGCACAGTCATCATCGGAGACAAGACATACATAGCCCTGGACGTGGGCGTGAGGGGAAACCATGTTGACATCTTAATGACCCACGAGGAGGCGCAGACGGCGGGGGCGCGGCACGAGACAGTGTGGTGGTGCGATGAACAGAGATAAAGAAAACCAGCTCCGACAACGGGGCTGGTTTTTCATATCGAAATTCATATCGAAAATTACTGATTATTTTTGAATATGAGCGGCGTTTTTTTTGACCGCTTCGGCAAAAGATGGTGTTTCGCAAAAACCTGAAAACCCGTATGTATACAAGAAAAACCCGCAACCATAACGGTTACGGGCATCTCTTATTTGTGGTCGGAGTGGGGGGACTTGAACCCCTGAAAAACGGCTTAAAAACCGCATGAATACAGGGTTTATTTTTTGCGTATTGAAATTCATATCGAAAATCATCTCTTTCGTTTTTGGTTTGTGCCTTGGGTGGCGGGAAGTTTCTCTGCGGTACGGTAAAATTTCGCCATCTTGTTTTCCGCTTTCAGACGGTCCCGCTGGGCGAGGTGCAGGTAAATGTTATGGACGGTAGAACTGTCCGACCATCCTCCCATGCTCATGACTTCGATTTCCGAAAGGCGCAGGTGGTAGCCAAGGGATGCAAAGGAGTGGCGCAAGCAGTGCTCCGTGATGCTGGGCAGTCCCGCTTTTCCAGCGATAATGTGTATGTGCCGGTTGATGGTGCTGGGCATTTGTCGTACAATGTAGCCGCTCTCCCCTTGCAGCTCAAGCAACTCTCTAAGGCGTGGGATCATGATTGGAATTATTCTGGTGGACTGCTTTGTTTTGTTGCGCCTTTTGAAAACCTCTTTGTTGTGCTCGTCGCGTACCACAGCGCCGGAAATAAGAATGTTGCCGTTCTTGAGGTCGAAACTCTCTGGGAAACGCAGCGCCTTAATTTCTGACATTCGCAAACTGTGAAGCCCCAGCAGCATGGGGATCTCACAGGAATCACCTTTTGCCGCATCACAGAACGCAATGATCTGCTGCGGGTCAAGAAACTGGCGCTCACGCTTTTCCGGCACAGGGAACAGTACCCGGGGAACCGTCATTTCATTTGCCTGCATAACGGTAGTCATAAGTCCCCATGCGTTTTTTACGGACTTATCGGCCAGAACGGAAAGTGCGGCATTGATCTCCGCTTGCCAGTTGACTGGCGTGCTTATAGGCTTTTGCATAATATCCTGAAAGCGATTTCGTTGAATGATTCGGTATCCTCGTATAGTTTCAGGGGAAAGAGACTCGGAACGGTCAGCAATATATTGATCTATGGCCTTAGCCCATGTTAAGGCAGGCAGTTTCTTTTGCTGCTCCACAAAACCTGCGCGGACGGCTTTTGCTTTCGCAATACAGCGGTCTTTTGTCGTTTCGGTGACAGATCGCTTTTCCGCAGCGAGATATATGTGCCAGCTTCCAGAGGGGAGCTGCTTGGGCTCCGGGACTTTGATAATACCGTCCTTTTTGCGCTCCCGCACCTGCTTCTGGCCGCACCAGGGGCAGAACGTAGCGTTGTCGGGGACTTCGCGCTTACAGGACTTGCACTTCGTTGACATTTTGATATTTTCGTGTTACCCTACTGTTGTAGGCTCCTTTCTTTAAGACTCGTGATGGTGTTGGCGGGAATAGAGCTTATATGGAAAAGCCGTCCGATTGGGCGGCTTTTTCTTTTTTAGCAAAAATTAACAAGAAACTTGTGGGAAGTGTGCATCGAATCCAATAAACTTGTGGAATATAATGTAAAACGCGGCAGAACTGTCGTTCTATTTTCGAAGCGAGGTTTCTTTTGCAGTATCGCGCAGCACACGGTATCCGACAATGCTGCACACGCCGATAGAAACAGGCACAAGAAGGATCACAAGCCACGCAAACGCTGAAAGTCCGTCTTGGAGGATGAAACCGGCATGGGGATTGCGGAAGTCGAAAAGAAGATAAACAATTAAGAGCAGGGAGAGGATCGCACCGAAAATTGAAGAAAACACAGACCAGCGCTTGTAATAATCGCGCTGGCGGATAACGGCATCCAAACGCTGGGTGCAAAGTCCGTTGACCTGCTTCAGGCGCACCACGTCACCGGAGCTGACGGCGTTATCCAGCTCCAGCTCGTGGATGCGTTCCTGCATGGCGGATGGGGCTGATGCGGGAGGCTGGATGTCAAACACCTGGTCGGCGGAGATGCCGACGGCTTTCATCACAGCTACGGCATCGTACAGCTTAGGATCGCGCTCACCGGACTGCATTTTACAGACGGCGGAATAGCTGATGCCGGATAGTTCGGTCAGTTCCTCGTTGGTGATGCCCTTATCCATTCTGGCTTTATGGACAATGGCAGGGAAGTCCTGAATATGCTGTGCAAGTTCCTGAATTTCTGACATGATTTTCCCCTTTCTTCGGTAACGGATACTATTTCATCCATAAAAGCCCATATTTGGGGGACAATTACCCAAATTGGGGAGCGATTCCCCAAAATGAACGTAGACACCGCGGCGCACATAGAGTACGATTGAACCAAGCAGACGCCACAAAACGAAATACGAGGGGGCAGAGAAATGAACGAACAGGAAGCAAGGAAATTGTTGGACGGAATGACAAGAGAAGATATGATTAGTCTTTATGAGATGCTCTTAGCTTTGCAGCATAAGAAATAACGTCTGCTACTTCGCTGGGGGAAAGCCCTATAAGGACATTCATAAGTGCGGCATGAAGCTCGTTGGTCGAAAGATCTGCGGGCTTTGTGCTTTCCTTAAGGTCTTTACAGCGCAAATAATCAGGGTCAACTTCCAAAATCTCGGCCATACGCAAGATATTGACGTCTTTTGGCACACGGCCTTTGCTTTTCCACTGGGCAACGGCGGAGGAAGAAATAGGCACCATCGCGTAAAATTCCTCCTTCGTCCACCCCTTGGCTTTTACAAGGCAGTCTATGCGGTAGAGCATTGTCGTAATGTCCATAAATTGGCTCCTTTTTTGTGCAAAATATAGAAACGGACGCAACCTCTCCCAAACCCCTTGACTTAGCAATACGAAGTGATATACTAAGTATGCGAAGTGAAAAGCAAGGCGCACACGAAGCGGATGCAGTGATGCAAAGATGGCGTTAAATATGGTTCCAGACAAACTGTATTAAATCACATTCTTAGCAAATTGTCAAGCCGCACTAAGCAAAGCTTTGTTGCGCGAAGTGAAAAAGGTTAGGAGAGTGAAGAATTGAAAGTAAATGGTTTCAAACTGGCGCGCATTAAGGCGGGCCTTTCTCAAGAAGAGGCTGCGGCAAAACTTGGAGTGAGTCGCGTAACCGTATCCAGTTGGGAATGTGACTTGTATAAGCCTTCGGCAGATACGCTACTGAAGATTTCGGATATGTACGGCTGCACGATAGACGAACTTCTCAGGGGAGGGCTTACGAAATGAACGAGATGCAGGTATTCAATAACCCGGAGTTCGGGGAAGTTCGCACCATCGAGGAAAACGGTGCTATCCTTTTCTGCGGCAGTGACGTGGCAAAGGCGCTGGGCTATACGAACCCCAGCAAGGCCATCAACGACCATTGCCGAGGTGACCTAACGAAACGTTACCCCATCGTTGATGCACTGGGAAGAACACAGGGAGCTATTTTTATCCCGGAGAGCGACTTGTACCGCCTCGTGTTTAGCTCAAAACTTCCCACGGCGGAGAAATTCACGGACTGGGTAACAAAGGAAGTCCTGCCATCTATCCGCAAGATCGGCGGCTATGCGCTGCCCAAGGATTACCCCGCCGCCCTCCGCGCCTTGGCGGATGCGGAAGAAGCAAAACTGCGGCTCCTTGCGGAGAACCAGCAGCAGGCACAGGTTATCGCTGACTTTGAACCCATCCGGCAGTATGTGGACACCATCTTGGAGAGTAAGGGAACAATGGCTACCTCGCAAATCGCGGCGGATTACGGCCTGACGGCGCAGAAACTCAACAAGATACTCCACGACGGCGGTATCCAGCGGAATATGAATGGTCAGTGGCTTTTGTACGCCAAGCACATGGGCAGGGGCTATACCAAGTCCAAGACCATCCAGATCATCCGCTCTGATGGACGACCCGACACCATCATGCAGACGCAGTGGACGCAAAAGGGGCGGCTCATGATCCACGAAATTTTGACCGCCCGTGGCATCGAGGCGGTCATGGACAGGAGGGTGCAGGTATGCCGAGAGTGACGTATTTGGACACAAAGAACCCCACGGAGGACAAGATCGTGACGCTGCTGTACGGCGCACTGGAACGGGAGGGCGTTCAGAAGCAGGAGCTGGCCGAGGCACTGGGCATGAAGCCGCACACGCTGCTTCGCCGGAGGAAGTCCCCGCTGGACTTCACGCTGGGAGAGCTGCAAAAGGCTTGCCGCAAGCTGCACATCCCTATCGAAGACCTTCGCGCCGCCATAACGCTATGAGTGGTTGGCGGTGTCTGATCTGCGGCGTGAGATTTGACGCGCCGGTGGTCTGCGTGACAAAAGAGAACCTGGACGGGGAGAACGGCTGGGAAACGCGCAGAGACTATCTTTGCCCTGTGTGTGGGGAGAGCTACATAGAGGAGGTCGAGGATGAGCAGGACGCGGAATGAGCGCCGCCGTGACATGAAATGGAAGATCCTGCTGGCCGTGAGCAGCTTCGCGGCGCTGGGTTTTCTTGGCGGCATCGAAACGGGCGGCTCGTTGTGGCTGCTGGTAGGAGAGGGAATATCCCTTGGCGGCGTGTGGGTGAGCTGCACGGCGCTGGGGCTGTATAAGTGAGATAGGGGAGGAAGATCGTTTTGGCAGGTGGCATTCTTACGCAAGGACAGGTGGCGGCGATCAACGCGGCGCTGGAGAAGAACTACCGCGTTGAGCTGATACCGTTGAAGGACGGTGTGAAGATCGTCAAGGTCAGCAGAGCAGAGATCAAAGCCAAATAATGTACCCCTCCTAAGTCGCTTGGAGGGAAGGGCGGAGCGTCGTCGAGTGGTTCGGAATTTCCGAACTCCTTGGCGGCGCTTTTTGTTTGTCAGAAAGAGGTGATAAAAACGCAGAGATTGCATTTTGAGGACAGAGATACTTGGTTGGCAGGGCGAAATACGCAAGGGATCGGTGCCTCAGAAGCCGCCGCCGTTGTAGGCGTTTCCCCGTGGATGACGCCGCTGGAGCTGTGGCGGCTGAAGGTGGGCGCGGCACAGCCCAAGGACTTGAGCGGCAGCGCAGCGGTGAGCCGTGGCGTGCGGATGGAGCCGGTACTGCGCGACCTGTACGCTGCCATGCACCCCCATTACACCGTGGACTACCACGCCTACGACATTCTGTGTCAAGAGGACAGGCCGTGGCTTTTCGCCACGCTGGACGGAGAGGTGACGGACGATCAGGGACGGCGGGGCATTTTGGAGATCAAAACCTCCACCCCCAACGGTAAGATCGGCTGGGCAAAGTGGGATGGGCGTGTGCCGGACAACTACATGACCCAGATCCTGCACCAAATGCTGGCCACCGGTTGGGACTTCGTAGACCTGCTGGCCTCGCTGGAGAACATGGACGGCGATTTGAGCATACGCACCTACCGCTTTGAGAGAGCAGAGCAGACCGACAACATGGCGTGGCTTTTGGAGCGGGAGGAGGACTTTTACAAAAATCATGTGCTGACCGGTACACCACCGGCGGCGATTTTAAGAATGTGAAGGAGGATAAGACCAAATGATCGTAAAGGCAATGTATTACAAGCCGTGGCAGAAGGGATACAGCGGACGGGCATACACATTCCGCACGAACCTGACTCTGCATCCCGGCGACCATGTGCTGGTTCCGGGCAGCGACGCGGACGAAAAACCCGCCATGATTACCGAGGTTGACCTGCCGGAGAGCGTCATCGACCCGGCGTGGGCTGACCGGGTGAAGTGGATCACCCGGATGGATACGGAGGTACGGGCATGAGCGGGATGGTGGAATTTCGCATTACCTCCGACTTGCAGGAGATCCGCAAGCAGGCCATTACCACCAACTACGCCGATGTAAAGGCGTGGGTGGACGGCGTGGCGGAGCAGTACCGCAGCATTGTGGTGACGGAGGACGGCGTACAAGCCGCCAAGCAGGACAGGGCGAACCTCCGCAAACTGCAAGCCAACATCGACCAGGTACGCAAGGAGTGCCGTGCGGCGGCGCTGGCGGTATCCGCTGAAACGGAGGCCAACTGCAAGGAGCTTGTGGCGACACTGGAAACCGCCGTGCAGAGCCTCGACACACAGGCCAAGGCGTTTGAGACCCGGCGCAAGGATGAGAAGGCGGCAAGGCTCAAGACCTACTTCGACCGGGAAAACGAACTGCACAACACCAACACCTACCTGACATGGGAGGGTGTGCTTGACCCCAAGTGGCTCAACGCCACCGCCAGCGAGGACGCGGCAGAAAAGGCTATCGACGCCATCATTACCGACACCGTGAACGGGATCGCCGCCATTGTATCGCTGCAAAGCCCCTTTGAGGTGGAGCTGCTGGATCACTACCGGGAAACCCACGATGTGACCGCCGTGCTGCAAAAGAACGCCCGCCTGCTGGAAATGAAAAAGGCGCAGGAGGAGCGGGAAAAAGCGGCGCGGGAGGCGGCAGAGCAGAAGGCCGCAGCACTGCTGGAAGAATCGAAACGCGCAGCCGAACAGAGCATGGAGCAGGCCGAGCAGAAAGCAAGTGAGACCGGCAGGAGCCTGGTTGAGACACTGGGCGAACTGTCAAAGCCAGTCAACGACCTGGTGGACGAGGACGGGAACGAGATGCCCTACGCGCAGGCACCGGAGTACACCGTGGATTTCCGCGTACACGGTACGGCGGCGCAGCTCAACGGCCTGAAGGCATACATGAAGGAACACGGCATCCGCTTTGGGCGTGTGCCGGAATAACGGAAGGAGAGAAACACCATGAAAGTCCAGAATCAGAGCAATTTTACCCAGATGGCACAGCAGAAGAAGCGGCCCTTCAGCACGGCCATCACCGCCCCCAACACCCAGCAGATGATCTCCCGCGCCCTCAAGAACGAGCGCATGGCGGCGCGGTTTACCTCCACCCTGATCTCCGCCGTCAGCGCCAGCGAACAGCTCAAGGAGTGCGACCCCGGCACCATCATTGCCGCCGGTCTCCGGGGCGAGGGCATGGGGCTTATCTACGGCCACGGCTATTACATCGTCCCTTACGGCAGCGTGGCCCAGTTCAATCTTGGGTACAAGGGCTACATCCAGCTCGCCATGTCCACGGGCTTTTACGAGGACATTGACTGCATCGAGGTGCGCGAGGGCGAACGGGAGGGACGAGATGCCCGTACCGGAAAGCCCATTATCAACCTCGCCAAGTACGAAACGGACGAGGAGCGGGACGCCCACAAGATCATCGGCTACTACGCCTACTACAAGCTGAACACCGGATCCTTCCGCATGGAATACTGGCCGATGGACAAACTGCTGCGCCACGCAGACCGTTACTCCCCCGCCTTCAAACTGGAGAAGTACAACGCCCTCATTAACGGTGAGCTGGACGCCAAGGAGCAGAGCAAACTCCTGAACGGTACACCGTGGTATGACGTGAACGGCGGTCAGGACAGAATGTGCAAAAAAACTGTGCTTCGCAGCCTGCTGAACAGCGGCTATGCCCCTCTTTCCAATGAGGTACGCAACTACTTCAACGAGGACAGAGAGGACGGAGTTGTGACGGACATCCCCGCCGCTTCTGTGGAGAGCGCCATCCCTGTGACGGATTTTTCCGTCAGCGAGGAAAATCACGGTCGTACAGAGGAAACCACCGCAGAGCCTCCCACGAGCGCCGCTGTGGGCGAGGACGCGCCCTCCGAGGGTAAGGATACCGTCCCCGCCGAAAAGCGCACACGGCGCAAGGAAACGGCAAATGCGGCGGTCGAGAGCGCGAAGGACTTCACGGACGGCTTCTTTGGGGAGGGCGAGTAAATGCCTCTTTTTATCCGTAAGCGCGTAGACGCGGAGGGTAAGGCAGACGGCAGCCAGTACATGATCTGTACTGGCTCCGTCAGCCGGGACGCCAAGGTGGGCGAGATCCCCAAGAACCACATTCCAAAGGTGGAATTTGGCGTGGGGTACGACAGCAAGCAGTTTATGAATGTGTGTGCCGTGGGCGACAACGCCGCCACGAAGTTTGCCGCGTGTCTGGAAAAGGGCGACGCGGTGGCGGTGGTGGGGACGTGGCGGCAGAAGCCGTACACCACCCGCGACGGTGAGGCAAAAGTGTGGAGTGAGCTTCGCGCCGACCATGTGATCCCGCTGGGAGCGCTGGAAACACTGCTGCAAGTGCCGACGGAGTATTTCCTTCGGCTGGCCGACCTGCTGCCCGCGCTGGAAAAGCTGTGCGCTGGGGAGAAACCGGATGTAAGACCGGCGGAAGCGCCCCGGAGCGCGGCAGGTTTTCAGGAAATCGAAGATAACGAGCCGCTGCCATGGGACGCGGAGGACAGCGGCGACGACTACGAGCTGAGTATTTGACGGGGAGGAAAAGCATGAAAATCATTTGCACCAAAGAAGAATTTGCCGAGATGTTGGAGGCCTGCACACACCGTGTAGACGATGGCGAGTGCAGCAGCTGCCTGTTGTATGGTTCGTGTGGCGGGGACAAGAAACTTTTGATAAACTGCGCTGTTTCTTTCAGATGTCACGCAGATGTCGATGCCATCGCAGAGCGAAGAGGTGTTGGTGTACTCGCTGTTGACGATTTCGCACGAGACGAGTTGGTGAAAGGTTGCATTTTAAGCCAACTCGAAAAAAATTGCGGAAATTGTGCCCTTTATAGCACTTGTTCTGCCAATGAACTCACCGACGGCGACGGTATAAGCGCATTTCTGGTAACGAGGTGATTTGGAATGGCGACAGGCAAAACGTATTACTGGATGCGGTTGAAAGAGTCTTTTTTGAACAGCGATACGGTGGATTTCTTTATGAGTCAGCCCAACGGCGCGAATTATGTTGTTCTTTACCAAGCACTATGCTTGAAAACCATTAACACGGAAGGGAGGCTCTCTCGGCAAATCGGGGACATCATTATTCCGTTTGACATTGAGAAGATACGCCGGGACTGCAAGTGGTTCTCCGCTGATACCATCCGCGTGGCGCTGGAATACTACAAACGGTTTGGCCTGATCTACCAAGACGTAGACGGAACGTTGGTCATGGCAGACCACCACAATCTTGTTGGAAAGACAACAGATTATGCAGACCAGAAAAAGGCTCAACGTATAAAAAACGCCGAAAAACCGAAACTTTTGACAGATGGTGGTGTGGACAATGTCCACAGCGATGTCCATACAGAGATTAGAGATAAGAGTATAGAGATTAGAGATAAGAGTTTAGAGGAAGAGGATATATCTACAGGCTCTAAAGAGCCTGTGTGTCGGACAAGTGATGTCCGACGTGTCATTGAGGCGTGGAATGATACCGGCCTGACACAGGTGACGAAAATCACGGCGGACACCAATCGCGGCAGGATGCTGAAAGCGCGTATCCGGGAAAACGGCGTAGATGGTGTGCTGAAGGCTATCGAGAACGTGAAGAACAGCACATTCCTCAAGGGGCAGAACAACCGGGGCTTTGAGGCGACCTTCGACTGGTTTGTAAAGCCAAACAACTTCCTAAAGGTGCTTGAGGGCAACTACACGGACAAAAAAGCCGCCGAAACGGATTGGCGCACCAGCGAGGCATACCAGATCGCGGAATACCTTGCGCGTGAAAAGGCAAAGGACAATCCCGGCAGGGCGTGGCCGACGGATGCGGAGATGCAGCGGCAGGCGGCGGTGCTGGAGGAACTGCACACACAAGGCGGCGTGGCGTGGGACACGATAGACAACGTGCTGTACTTCGCGCTGAACAGCCAGTGGTGGAGCAAGAAGGTGCAGAGCGCACACGACCTGAAATGGCACTTCAACGAGATTTATGAAGATATGACCAAGGAGCAGGGCGCGGTGAAGGAGGAGTGAGTTCCCTATGGCAAACGAGATGATGCCCGTCACCATGCTGCACCGCAGGGACACCACGGAGATGGAGTATCTGGTGGTGGGCGTACTGCTGCAAAAGCCGGAGATGGTCAGGCAGATGGCAGAGCTGGTGGAGAAGGACGATTTCAGCTTGTCGGTCTGCGGGGCTGTCTTTGAGCGGTGCTTGCAGGATACGAGGGCGGGGCGGCATTTCGATATTGCGTCCGGTGTAGAGGCGATCAAGGACATGGTGGCAGAGCCGCTGCAATTCCTGCGGCAATGCGCGGAGATCACCGTGACCACCGCCAACGCAGAGCTGCACGCCCAGCTCATCCATAAGGCGGCGGAGAACGAGCGCTTTTACGAGCGGGTGACGGAGGCGCTGAACAACGAGGAAGATCCGCAGGCGGCGGTGGCGGCGATCTGCCACCAGAAAATGCGGCAGAGACGCGGGACTCGGCTGAAAACGATGGCGGATGCCATGACCGAGGCGATGGAGAACATCGCCGGGAAGAAGGAGGGGCGTATAGACACGGGATTCCCCCTGCTGGACGCCACGCTGAAGGGCTTGTGGCCGGGGCAGCTCATCCTGGTCGGCGCAAGACCGGGATGCGGAAAGAGTGCCATGTGCATGGAGATCGCGGAGAGCGCCGCCATGAAGGGAAAGACAGTCCTGCATATCACGGCGGAGATGATGGCCGGTGAGGTGGGAGAGCGTCTGATCGCCAAAAGAGCGGAGGGCGCGACAATGGATCAGCTCATCGACGGTGTGCCGGAAACGGATGAAAAACTGTGGATGAATATCGCTTACACCGCAAGCACCGCTTCGAGGCTGCCGGTCTACTTCTACGACGGCCCGGATGTGACGGTGAGCCGCATACGGGAGCTGGCGCTGGGTATTGAAAATCTCGGCATGATCGTGGTGGACTACCTCGGCCTGATGATCGGAGAAAAGGACAAGCGGGCGGAGAACCGAAACCTTGAGTTGGGCGGCATCAGCCGGGAGCTGAAGCTGCTGGCCTCGGAGTTGGAGATCCCCGTGCTGGCGGCGGCACAGCTTTCCCGCACGGTGAATGAAACGGATAAGCCGAGGCTGTCTTCTCTGCGGGACAGCGGTGAGCTGGAGCAGAACGCGGTGAAGGTGATCTTCCTCTGGAAAACCACGCCGGGGGACGAAACGCAGGTGGGCTGCACGGTGGCAAAAAACCGGCGAGGCCGCACGGGAGATGTGAATTTCTACTTTGACGGCTCAAAGATGACCTTCGTGGAGTTGAGCCGCCGGGCGGACGAGGAGGAGCCGGTGGACAAATTCCACCAGAGACCGAGGCGAAAGCGGCTGGAAATGTAGAAAAGACGCGAGGTGAGCCGATGGGACTTGGACTGGAGGATATCGGGCGCTTTAGCCAGAAGGCACAGGCGCAAATCTTGCAGAAGGTGCAGGAGCAGCAGAGAGCGGAGAAAGCGGCGGCGGAGGCCAAAGCCAAGGCGGAGAAGCCGAAGAAGGGCAACAAGCTCCACGCGGAGAAGGTGGACATGACCATGCCGGACGGTACGCTCATGCACTTTGACAGCAAGCGGGAGGCGCGGCGGTATATGGATCTGTGGCTGATGCAGCGTTCGGGAGAAATCTCCAACCTGCGGACACAGGTAAAGTATCCGCTGCTGCCCAAGCAGGTACGCTCGGACGGCGCAAAGGAACGCGCCATAGACTATGTGGCGGACTTTGTGTACGAAAAGGACGGCGAAACGGTGGTGGAGGACAGCAAGGGTTTTCGGAACACCTCCAGCGCCGCCTATCGGGTGTTTGTGATGAAACGAAAGATGATGCTGTATTTCCACGGCGTCACGGTGAGGGAGGTTTAGAACGTATGTTTGCAGACATGGCGAGACCGACAAATCGTTGGTGGAGTGTGATGGGGCTGGGCGGGGCAAAGGCGCCGTGGCTGACGTTGGACGCGGCAGCTGCCGCACAGTCGAGCAAGCGAATAAACGATTTGGAGACGGGAAGATTTTCTCCCGGCGCGTTGCTCGATGGAACGCGGGATACAGCGGAGAATGTAGAAAAATGCCAGAAATGTCCGTACCCGGAGTGTTGTAACTGCCTGTCTGGACGGCGCACAAAGAGCGCGAAGCGGAAGCAGACGGCGGCGGAGCTGGCGGACAGCCTGCGGATTCACCGCTGCGAGGAGGCAGAGGAATGACCACGGTATACATGATCGTCACCCGTGACAAATATCGCCTGCCCCGCTGGTGGGGTACGACCACGGCGGAGCTGGCGCGGATTTCCGGGCGGAAGTATCAGAATGTTCGTTCGGCGATCTGCAAGGCATTCCGCAACGGCGGCAGCTACGGCTGCTACGAGGTGGTGCGCATACAGGAGGGCGAGTGATGGGCAAGCAGCATTTAAGCCGGGACGACCGTATCTTTATGGACGGCAAGCGCAGAGGTACGCAGGAGTGCATGGACATGGTGGCGATGGCGCTGATCGACAAGTGCGGCTGGCACGTCCAGGAGGAGACACCGGACAGCCGCGATACGCACAGTATTGCGTACCTGTACAAATGTCTTGAGAAGATCACACAGGAGATCAACGAAGGCCGCATCAAGCGGAAGCACATCAAGGACGTGCTGAAGGACGAGTGCGGCGTTGTGTTTGGAGATTAGGAGGTGATTTAGGTGAAACATTTAGGCGATATTACGAAAATAAATGGGGCAGAGATTGAACCCATTTGGTGTATTACAGGTGGTTCACCTTGTTAGACAGGATCTATCCATCGCCGGAAAACGCGCCGGTTTGGCGGGAGCGCGAAGCGGCTTGTTTATGGAGCAGGTGCGCATCGTAAAAGAAATGAGAGCGGAGGACAAACGGAATGGACGGACAGGTAACATGGTCCGACCTCGGTATCTCGTTTGGGAGAACGTTGTCGGAGCATTCAGCAGCAACAGAGGACGGGACTTCCACGCCGTGCTGGAAGAAATTGCGCGTATCGCAGAACCAGGATTTTCTTTATCTGGACTGCCGAAAAAGTGGAAATGGACAAAAGCAGGAGCCATTGACGGTGATGGGTGGTCTATCGCTTGGCGAACTCACGACGCTAAAGACTGGGGAAAAACCATCCGAGACAGCCGTACAGGAAATGTTATCCGTCTGGGGACCCCACAGCGTCGCCGAAGAATCTCGGTTGTCGCAGATTTTGGAGGCGAATCCGCTGCCCAAATACAATTTAACCGCGAAAGCGTGCCTGGGCATCCTGCGGAGAGCGGAGCGGCGGGGGAAGGACCTGCCGGAGCGGCTGAAAGCGGTTTTAATCCGGCAGTCGCAAGGAGCCTCACCGCAAGAGCGGACGGAAGCCCCTGCGCCGACAGAGGCCCCAACATCGTATGCAGTCCGCATCAGGGGGGGCTGTGACGGAGGAGGAAAAGGTGCGTTAGTGCAGACGGAGAAAAGCGGGACGCTGGGCACGGGCAACGACCAGACGATTTTCTGCCTGCAAGGAAACTGCATTGACAGCGCCGATACAGCCGGATGCAACGGGAAAGGCTGGAAAACGGATGAGAGCTACACGCTGAACACAATAGACCGTCCAGCTGTGTGCGCGGAGGTTGCGTGCATGAATCCTTGGGACGCGCAGAGCGCAAGGGTGTACGATCAGGATGGCGTATGGCACAGTCTGAATGCCAATGAGAACGGCGGTATGGCGCGGGACAGCGTGCTGTGCGCGTATAGCTTTGACAGTCTCGCCAGCAACAGCATGAAAAGTAAAAACCCCAATAGCGGTTGCCGAGAAACCGAAATTGCAAAAACTCTCGACACAACAAATCCAGACCCAAGCAAAAATCAGGGCGGCATAGCGGTGGTGTCGCTGGACATGACACACGCCTGTGACGTCATCCGCGAGTGTGGGGAGCAAGCACCCAGTTTGCAGGCGAGGATGGGCACGGGCGGAAACCAAGTGCCGCTTACATACCAAGATGTGACGGGTACGCTTTCCCCCGGCGCTCATGCAGGGAGCTACAACGGGCAGGACGCATACAACGATATGTTGGTATGCGGGGCAACACCGGATGTGGCGCACACGCTGCGGGCAAAGGCGAACTGCGCTTATCGGGAGGACGCAGAGACATACCCGGTGCAGAACATGGTGGTGCGCCGCCTGACGCCGATGGAGTGCGAACGGCTGCAAGGTTTCCCTGACCACTGGACGGACATCGGCGAGTGGATAGACGAAAAGGGCAAGAAGCACAAGGACGCGGACAGCCCACGGTACAAGGCGCTTGGTAACTCCATCGCCCTGCCCTTCTGGGACTGGATGCTGCGGCGCATGGCGCGGTATCTGCCGGAGGACGCGACGCTGGGAAGCTTGTTTGATGGCATCGCGGGCTTTCCGCTTATCTGGGAGCGCATACACGGCAGAGGTACGGCGCGGTGGGCAAGCGAGATCGAGCCGTTTCCTATCGCGGTGACAAAGAAACATTTTCCAGAGGAGGAATGACATGAAAAGGGACGAGATCGTGACCGCGCTGCGGTGCTGTGCCAGTTTCAATGGCGAATTTGAGTGCAGTAAGGATTGCCCGTTTTTCAGCACGAGCGACGAACTGGGCGACTGCTGCACAAAGAAAAATGTTGCCGCCGCTGACCTGATCGAGAACCAGCAGCGGCACATCGAGGCGCTGTTGCAGGCAAACGCCGCCCTGCGGGACACCGTACTGCGGCGGGATGCACAGATCGAGAAGATGAGCGAGGGACTGGCGCAATTTGCCAAGGCCGTGGCGGTGGAGGAGGAAAACGATGGGCAGGCTGACATTTGAGGGAAGATTCTGTGACATTGCACAGTGTACAGAGACACCGGGCGGCAGCTTCTGCGAAGATGGGTATTGCTCCCAGCGGAAAGTGTGGGAGCGGCTGAAACAGTACGAGGACACCGGCTACACACCGGAGGAGATCGCAAAGCTGCAAGGCGACCTGATCCAGCGCAACGCGGAGCTGCTGAAAGCACGGGAGAAAATCAAGAATTTACACAACTGCATCGGCCAGTTGGACAGCTGCGTCGACCAGTTGGATGAGATCAACCGTGGACTAATGGCTGCAAACGAGAAACTGGCGGCAGACCGCAAAGCTCTTATCAACGAGCTGTGTCAATACTGCGGCAAGTACAAAAAAGCACACGAGGGCGCCTGTGATGGGTGCAAATGGAGGGATATGTGATGACCAAGGTCTTTTGCGATATTTGCAAAAAGGAAATTGAATGCGACAGCGAAGCCAGTGAGTACAAGCTGAAGCGGCTTACACACAGCTTCCACGAAAGCTGGTGGGTACGTCTGACGGTGCATAAGGACTGCTGGAGAGAGCTGTGCAAGAGCATTGCGGAAAAGGAGGAGGAGAAGTAAATGGACGCTGTGAAGTTTTTGCAGGAAAGAGCAAGAATGTGTAAATCCATGAACGGAGATTGCAACCAGCCGTGCCCAATTACTAATTGGTGCGGGAGAGGCAAAAAAAGACAAGCGGAGTTTGCACACGACATCGTGTCCGCTGTCGAAGCGTGGTCTGCCGCGCACCCGCGCAAGACGCGGCAGGAGGTGGAGTGATGGAACGGCTGACGGCATATAGTAAGCAAACATCGCACGAAAATGGAGTTTGCTGCACACATTTTGGCAGCCCTGAATGTTGCGAAGTCGGTGGAAACTGTGCCTTGAATTGCAAGTGGGAAGAAGCGGCGTGGAGCCGCCTTGCCGCCTACGAGGACACGGGGCTGTCTCCGCAGGCGTGCGCTGAGGCACGGGAAGCCGGAAAGGTGCTTTCAAGCTGTGACATATCCTTCGGAAGACTTGCGGAACTGCTGACAGCTGACAAGGACGGACGAGTGGTAGTGTCGTGCTGGATTCCGGTGACTGAGCGACTACCAGAGGACTCCGTGAAAGAGTGCATTATTTTTGTCCCTCATATACCAGAGAATATCGTTGGTTTGGGGCGATACCTGGGTTCTGGAAACTGGGTGCTTGACGGATGGTATCTTACGCCTGAAGCTGTCGCCTACTGGATGCCGTTGCCGGAGGCACCGCATAAGAAAGCATTGGAGGCGATGAAGGATGGCTGACAAATACCATACGGAGTGGAATTTCCGGGATTTTGCTACGGATGTGCGTATTTTCAGGGGACAGGAGCGGGCGTTCGATTTTTTAGGCGACATGGCGCACGACCTCGATGACGCCATTGGGATGCTGGAGGGAACCGAACATTTACCCGCAATGTGCCTACAACTGGAACTGCTGAAAAGAAAGTGTTATTACCTCGACATGGCAAATGGGATCGGAAACTTGTGGGGAAGCCCACCGAAAGGAGCGAGTGGCGCGTGAGAAAAATGACGGCGGCGTTTACGGTAGCGACGGTGTTGCTGGCGGCTCTGGCAACGGGGCTGCTGGCGTGGGGGAGGGTATATGAAACAGCGGTCGGATGCGTCTGCTGCGGCGTGATAGTGGCGATGGCGGTGCTGACGGGGTGGGCGGCGCGGATGATGCGGAGAGAGGAGAAACGGTGAGCATGAGCGGAAGAATCACGGTCGGCGCAACGCCGTACAAGCCCAAGGTATCGTGCGACCTGTATGTGCCGGAGAAAAACGAGTGCGCGGGACTGAACACGCTGGTGTGTGCGGAATGCGGAAAGTGCGCGTTTTACAAGAGCAGAAAAAAGGCACGGGAGGATCGCCTTGCCAGCATTGTGGCGCGGCGTGATAGAGGTCTCTACATCAGCGATACGGAGGCGCGGATGCTGTTGCAGGCGATGAAAAAGAAATCGGGGCTGGGAGGCAAGTGATGGCGGGAAATGAGATATTTGCCAAGCGGCTGCGGCAGCTGCGGGAACGAAAGCACATGAAGCGCTGCGTGCTGGCGGAGCTGTGCGGCATGAACAAGAGCATGATAAGCCGCTACGAACGCGGCGAGATGGAGCCAAAGGCCACGGCACTGGCGGCGCTGGCGGACTTCTTCGGCGTGACCACCGACTATCTTTTGGGGAGGGACGAGGACACATGAGCGAGAGCATTGTCTATAACATGGACTGCATGGAGTATATGCGGACGCTGCCGGACAAGGCATTCGACCTCGCCATTGTAGACCCGCCGTACTTTTCCGGGCCGGAAAGGAGAGGATATTACGGCAACAAGGTAAGCGCGATTGGCGTACATAGGGACTACCCAATTTCTCCCAAATGGGACATTCCGGGAATAGACTACTTTTCGCAGCTTGTGCGCGTGGCGAAAAAATACATCGTATGGGGCTGTAATTACTTCGATGTCGTTTTTCCGCCGGGGCGCATTGTTTGGGACAAGTGCAACGACAACAGTTCCTTTTCGGATTGCGAGATCGCGGCGACAAACTGCCACGACAGCGTTCGTATTTTTCGCTATATGTGGAACGGAATGTTTCAGGGGAAAAGCATCACGGACGGCACAACGCAGCAGGGCAACAAGGCACTGAACGAGGTACGCATCCATCCAACACAGAAGCCGGTGGCGCTGTATGAATGGTTGCTGCAGAAGTATGCGAAAGAGGGGTGGCGCATTTTGGACACGCACCTCGGCAGCGGCTCAAGCCGCATTGCGGCGTATAACCTCGGGTTTGACTTCGTGGGCTGCGAGATCGACCGGGAATACTACGAAAAGCAGGAGGAGCGCTTTGCCACCCACACGGCGCAAATGTCCCTTTTCACCGGATGAAAGAAAAACTTCCAAAAGTTGCGTAAAAGGGAATCGGACAAGTGAATATCAAGGAAAATGGTATGAGAAGAAATGTAGCTTTCTTTTTGTACCATTTTTTCTTTGTGCGGAAAGGGGAACGGAATGGCCGAGCTTTTACCTATGGACGCGGAGCATCAGCAGGGATATTACGAGCTGCTGGAATCGACGGTGGGGGAGAGCTTGGCCTATTTTTACGCCTGCATCCGCTTTGATAAGCCCTTTGACATGAAAGCCCTGCCGGGGAACGGCACAAAAAGCAAATGGACGGCCTACTGCAACAACCTGAAAAAGAAAAAACTGGACAGGACGCTGGGCGGCGGCGAGTACGGCTTTTTGGACGGGCTGACCGATATCACCAAGATTTTCGGCGACGGGCTGGAGCATGGCAATTTCACACGCGCCGTCAGTGCAGAAAAAAGCGCACGGGACGGACGGCAGGGGACAAAGCGCCAAGCCGCCGACTGGGGCGATGGCAGCGGGAAAGCGCCCTACACCAGCGACGACTACAACGAATTTGACCGCATCTACAACGCCCTGTGCGCCGACTTCGGCGGGGAACAGGCCGTGAGCGCCAAGCAGCAGTTGATCCTACGGAATGTGGCGAAGTGGACGAAGCAGATGAACGACTGCGCCGAGCGGGGACAGATCGACATGGCGAAGAAGCTCTCCAGCATGATTCAAGAGAACTTGGCCTCGGAGAACCTGCGGAAAAAGGACACAAAGCCCGTGGAGGACATACGGCTGGACGGCATCGTAGACCGGCTGGAAAAGGCGGGGCTGATGAAAAACGGCAAGCGCTGCTCCCCGGATGAGGCGTTTCGGTTGATCTTCGGCAGACCGTGCCAGTACACCTACACGGCGGACGCGGCGGAGAAAATGCTGCTGGCAATCATCAACCAGGCGCGGATCAACGACGGCTTGCCGGAGCTGATGAACTTGCCCCAAAACGCGCAGATCAAGGACGAACTGGGCGAGTTTGCGGAGGAACCCAACGAGGCCGAGCAGGAGGCATACGAGAAGATGGGGCTGCTGCGGAAGAAAAAGCCGCTCAAGCGGAAACCGGATGCAGAGGATGTGAATACCGATGTCGCGGAGAACGGGTAAGGCGTATGTGACCGGCCTTGGCTGGGTCACGAAGAAGCCGACACAGGAGCGCAACTACGCGGAGATGGAGGACGCATGGTGGGCATGGCTGGTGTGGGTAGCCAGATGGTTCCCGGATAAACTGGCGGACATTTTCCGCAGCGACGACAGCGACTTTAAGACGCTGGAACTGGTGCAGCGCATTATGCTGCGTGCCTACGCGAGATACACCGATGTGGCCATCACCGGCACACGCGGTATGACGAAAACCTATTCCAAGATGCTCTCCGAGATGATAAACGGCGTGGCATGGCCGGGAACGCAGGTCATTTACACCGGCCCGTCCCTGAAGCAGCTGGCGTCCATCGGCGGAAAGACCTTCCACGCCATCGAGCATGACTACGGAGCGCTGGCAAAGCACTGGCGGGTGACGGCGGAGAGTAAGGACGACTTCAAAATCGAGACGGACTACGGCAGCGCCTTTTACATCGGCGAGAAGCGCGGCGACAACCTCCACGCGGCCACGGCGGAGGAGTTCGCGCAGGAGGAGCAGCCCGCATTTAACTTCGATGAATATACCACGGTGGTGCTGCCCGCCGTGCGTCTGCGGCACAACGTAAACGGCGAGCCTGACCCCAACTTTGTGGCGTATAAGAACCACTCCATCACCAGCGCAGGACGCAAGCAGAACCACGCCTATCAGGTGCGGTGCGAGATGATGAGGGCCATGGCGCGGGGCGAGAGCGCCTTTGTGATGGATGTGCCGTGGCAGTGCGTGGTGTTGCAGCAGATGCGGCCTTACTCCTGGGCGCAGAAACTGAAAACAAAACTGACCCCGGAGCGGTGGATGCGGGAGATGGAGAGCCGGTACACCGGCGCAGACAGCAACCCCATCGTGCGGGACGAGGTGCTGACGGAGAGCCGCAAGCTGATGATCGCGGAGAACCGGCACTGTGCCTTTGACATACGCAACAAGATGGCGCCGGAGGATGTGGTCTATATCGTGGGCTACGACGTGTCCTACGCCGACGACAAGAAGAACGCCAAGTGTGCCTGTGTGGTGCTGAAATGTACTAAGCAGAAGGAGTGGCTCAAGCGCGACCGATACCTCAAGCAGCTGGTGTATGCCGATATGTGGAGCCCGCCGGTCAAGAGCATGATGCAGGCGCAGCGGATCAAGGATGTGTGGAGCCGATTTTGCTGTGAGGGCGGTGCGCCCACCTACCTTGCCATAGACGCATGGCAGTACGGCACAAGCGTGGTGGAAAACTTGATGATGGACTTGGGGGACGGGATTGCCCCCCTGTGCGTGAGAAACCACGCCTCCTTTACGGAGCTGGAACAGGACAACGCCATTCCGTGCCTGTACCCCATTAAGGCGGGCGGCACGGGCGTGACCGACCCGGACGCGGAGATGGTGCGGTATATGGAGCTGCAATTTGAAAACCGCAACATAGAGTTGCTGTGCGCCAGTGTGAACGAGGGCGTGGACAGCTACAAGAAATACCACCAAATCAAGGATGACAGCATGGATGCGCTGATCGCAGAGCCGTATATGCGGACGCGGGAACTGGTGGGGCAGATACAAAACCTGCGGAAAGTCCCCAGCGGGCAGAACATCCGCGAGGAGCGCATATCCAAGCATATCCAGCGCGACTTGTGGTCGGCGCTGAAATACGCAGGGCGCGTGGCGCAGATCCTGGAGCGGGAGGAGCTCGCACAGTCGGTGCGGCACGCCAACGACTGGGATG
>OQWM01000171.1_pt1 | contig 36741 bp, 46 predicted proteins | sample 1691531 | NCBI WGS metagenome assembly OQWM01 (sample SAMN03418257, study PRJEB22391) | human gut metagenome | biome: human-gut; feature: organic feature; material: feces | host: Homo sapiens | place: Tanzania | collected 2013-01
TTGATGAGCAGCTCACTGCAGGCATCCACATCGAACGGCTTGCTGATTGCGAACGATGCATTCGCAACTGCTGAACGGGATCCGCACTGCACATATTTGCCGCTCACTCCCAGTTCGAGATTGACGACTGCCCGCTTCTCGCAGTAGCCGAGCAGGGTTGTCAGTCTGTCATCCAATACCTTGATGTTGTTCAGGTCGTCTACGCTATTTTTGATGCTGTCAGAATACCCTTTTGCCGATGCGGCAGAAGATGCAGACTCTTTAGCCGAGGACTCAGATTCTCCAGCAGACGCTTGAGCCTTGACAGCCTGAGCGGTTGCCGCATCAACAGCGTCTTTGGTGGCTTCTGCGACGGCCGTCTTTGCCCCGCTTTCTGCGGTTTCAGCGGCCTTTTGAGCAGCCACAGCCGCTTCCTTTGCGGCGATTGCATCCTCGTAGTGCACCGATAGTTCGTCCAGGGACGCATTGAACTGTGACGGAGTTGCATACTTGTCAATTCCGTCTTCTGAATCGTGGATGAGGAGCTTGTCGTTACTCTTCACCTTGTCAATTCTTTGAAATTCTTCCGGAAATCTCTTTCCCATAATTATTACCCGTTAAAATGTTTACTAATCACCTATTGCAAGAAATCTTCTCTTTGCCCTCTTTGGTCCAGGATTGAAATCGTTGACCGCTCTCACCTCGTTCCAGTAGGCGAGCGTGCCAGAGAGATACTCCTCTCCAATTTTCCTCGCTTCTGAACTCAGCGACGTAAGCGCTCTCAGCTCTACGGCAGAACTGTCGTCCCCCATTTTGCTCACAACGCCAAAAGGGGTGACGTTTGTGCTGTGTTGCAACACGAACCTTGCGTATGCGAAATAGCAGAGCGCTTTTCTCACTCCTTCCATTCTTCTCAATACCCCGCATCCGTCTTTGTAGTAGCCGCCAAAAAGGAACTTCCATTCATTGACAGGCAGGTCGCCCTCGTTTTCAACAGCTATCACGCAATCGTCCTGTGTTTTCAGCTTGTCTTCCGTCTGCCCCAGAATAATGTCTCCCAGGTTATCCAGCTTCTGATAGAAGTCTGCACCTATTCTCGGAATAATGTCAAGGCTCTCCGCCTCCCTGATATAGATTTCTACCCGCTCGTCGCTGACATTCTTGGCAATCTGCCTCACTTTGCGTATGTCGTCCACCTTAATTAGCATTTCCAAGTCCCTCCATAATTCTGGTTATGTCCTCATCATCAAGTCCGAATACGCACTCCAGCACCGTCCTTTTCTCCATACTTGACTTTGTCTTGTCGAAAATGAGTTCCAGGACCTTATCCGTATTGCTGCCAAGTCTCTCTGCAAGTGTCTGATTGACCCTATAAACCTTTGGGCTTATAGAGAAATCCATCTCGACATTAAGACTCTTGTCATACCAAAGCGCGAACAGCTTGGCGAACACGCCTTCTATGTCCTGTCTTTCGCTTTCAGTCTGTGCATTGTAGAAGTCATAGGCGTTTCTCATCAAGTCGCTGCCGAAGTTGCTACCCACATCCTCTGAACGGAGAATAGGCGGCTGACAAAAAGACCTGCCGATAATGCCCGGAGTCTTCGATTCCGCTCTTTCAAAATCCTTGTCCGTATTATTGGCTTCAAATGGTTCGAACTCAGGCGCAACGTCACCTTCCTGTAGATTGATGTACAATATTTTGCCAGCGTTCATATCTCCCTGGAATGCTGACAATTCCTCTTTGGTCTCGCTGTCCTGTTCCTCGCTGTTGCTTGGATTGTTCTTGTCTATGAGCATACCTGCAGGCAGGAAGTTATGCCTCACGTTCCTGTGGGTGATATTGCTCAGCCCCTCTTCATTACTCATGTCTGTCAATGCCGCCTCGTAAATTGGCATAGGGTAAACCCTATCTCCTGCGTTGGAGAAATAGAAGATCTGTCCCTTGTAACCAGCCCACCCTCCGGCTTCTTGGACTTCCGAGAGAATCTCGGTGATGTCCGGATTGAAGAGATGGAAGAACTCAATGTCGCTGTTTCTGAACCGCCTCAGAGAAGTGCTTCGCCTTCCCCAATCCGGATGCACGGCCACGCGATTGAACCTGTAGTCGTCATCGAGACTCTCGAACCTGACATTCTCAAAAGGAACGTGACTGACGCTGACAATCTCGCCAAGAGCGTTATAGTTGACGTGGATGGCGAAGCCGCCAAACTCCGCGTAGTCGCCTGCCACAGCCTTGAGAACCATATCAGCAGTGTCACCTCGCCCGTTCACTACTGCCTTTGCAAACTCCTCATCATTGAATCCTCGTCCGACAATGAACTTGCGGTAGGTGTCGAGACAAGACGCTCCTGTGACCGAGGCCGAGACAATCTCCATTATCTTCTGAGGCAAGTCGTTCTTCTCTCCGTATGACTGAACCTTCAGCGACCTGTTGTTGACGCTGACGTAACTTTTTTCTGTCTTAAATGTTTCTACTCGCATACTCTTTTCTATGAAAAAATCGGTTACGGTGGTTTCCCATTGCAACCGATTGAACTTCCGGCAATCAGTTGCCGACTGCGGCTACTTTTTCTTCGGCTTGTAAGCCTCCGCAAGCTCTTTCCAGTTTGTCGGATACCTGCTGAAGTACTCTATGTAAAGCGGATTGGCCTTCAGGTGATAGAGCGCCAGTTCGTCGGTCAAATTGACTCTCGTGCACATCTTTTGGCTGTCTCCGCCCTTTCTGTCCAGCAGGAGGGCTCCGGCTCTCAATTCAAACAGGCTCTCTTCTTTTCGAATGAAAGCCTCTTCGTCAGACTTCATAAGCAGCACGTAGGCATCAAACCAACACTCCGAGCAGGACTTGTTGAGTTCCTCTCTGAATCCCAACTTGTAGAGGGCTTCCGTTTCGGCTCTGAAATCCGAGTCGGACTTGGCTCTCTCCCTTACCTCGTCTTTGGAAAGCTTGCCATACTTTTTCTTGTATTCAGCAATCGTGACCATACTACGCCTGTTTTACGAGTGACTCGATGAGCGCCTCAGTTGTGTCTGCCGTTCCTGCGTCGATAGTCTTCGGCAATTCGCTCTCCTTGAAGTTGTCTCCGGAAGCCAACGAGAACTGGTAGATGATGCCGTCGCTCGCAGTCGCATCTTCAGTGAATTCTGACATCTCCAGTCCGTTGTCCGCACCGAGCAATTCCCAAGCAACAGAGTCCTCTCCCTTGTCAACGTTCTTTACGATTGCCACAACCTTGGACTCTTTGAGCTTGTTCATCTCGTCTTTGACGGCCTGCGTCTTCTTGAATACGCGGCACAGCACCTTATGGTCGAAAGTGTTTACATACGTCCCCTTTGACAGAGTGCAACTTCTCTCAAACGAGTTCTTGGCACCGCTGTACCTGACGCCGTTTGCTCCAGCAGCAAGAGTGAGGGCGGAGATGACTCCGTCCGCCTCTTCCTTGGTAGCTTTCTGATAGTCCTCAAAGTTGAGAAGTATCATTTCCGGCTCGATGGCCGGTGTCGAGCTCTTGCACCCGGCAAGAACAAGACTCTTGGATATCTTTCCGCAATTTGTCATAATAACCCTGTTTTAGGCGCTTTTCGGACGCTGGTAATGAATTGGTTTACCAGTGCCCGAAAGTCGCTAAGAATGCCTTTTACTGAGCAAAGATGAGCCTTGCATCATTGAGAAGTTCAGCGTCAATCTGGTCGGATGCCTCCATCCTGTTGATTCTGCTCTTCTTGTCGTAGAAGATGTCAATGTCCTCAATTGCTCCGTTGGAAGGAGTGCCGACACCAAGGTTTGCCTTCTCGATGAGAGCCGCTCTGTGAGGTGCCTGGAATTTGGCGCCAAGGTCGTTGTAGCTCTGAATCATCCTGTCCCAGATAGGAATTGGAATCACGTCAACACCCAAGAGGCTCAATGCCTTGACACCCTCTGTGAGATTCTTGTACGTGCTCTCCAGCTTCATATTCGTCAGATACTGCTGGTATGCGTCTGCAATGGACTGGGTAACATAGAATCTCATATTGCCGCTTGCCCTCATTTCGATAGGCGCAGCGTAGTACATCTTGGTCAAGACGTTGTATGCTTCGTCTGGAGTCATTGCGTCCATCTGCTCTTTCTTCGATGCCTTCTTGTTGGCGTCGACAGTCACCAGAAGTTCAGGGTGGGTTGTCACCGCGCTCTGCAGGTGCTTGAAGAACCCTGCGTCAATGACGTTGAAGTAATCTACGTCAACACCAGCTGTGATGATACCTCCGTCTGCCACATTCTTTGCATCGCTGTCGGAGAACCAGATGATCCTAAAGAGAGCATCTTTGATAGCCTTACCCAGAACGGATGCAGCAATGGCCATATAATCCGTGTCAGTAAGGTCGTTCCTGCGTACACCCTTGTTCATACAATAGATAGCCATTGTGCTCTCAAGTTCTGTTGCGCATTGGTCTATAATGACCTCCCAGGCCTTTGGCTTCCAGAGTACCTTTCTTGTACCAATGCTCCAGTCCTGCGCTGTCGGGTCGCATCCCTGAGCCTTCTTTCCTACGAGACCGCTTTCTGTGATGAATCCGACTTCCTTGTCGTACAGAATCCCGTCATAGATGGTATGCAGGAACTCCATATCCGGGGCGTGCAGGATGTCATCGAAGATAAGCTCGTTGATGTCACGAATCTGCTCTGCAGTAAACGTGAATTTGCTGAAATCAATTAACTTTCCCATCGTTACTTGCTCTTTGTAAGTTTTACATTTTCCCTCAACTCAGCTTTCCTATCCTCACTGGAAGGGGCTGCGTTGGTCTTTTTTCCTGGAGTCTTTACACGTCCTGCAGGAACGTAGTTGGACTTCACTTGTTTCTTGAGGTCGCGGATAACTGCGTACGCCTCAGCCAGGGCATTCTCGCAAATGGCCAGCCTCTCCTCAGCCGAGTTGCTATCGGTTTCCTCCTCTTCAGGTTCAGGTTGTTCCTCCGGTTCAGCCTCGGTAATCTCTGTGATTACTCCGTCTGCAATGGTGACTGTCCTGCCGTCCGCAATCGTGAAAGTTCCGTCTGGAGACGCAGCCATTCCTACCTCCAGAGTGTCATCCTCGCCCTCTGTCGAGAAGAGGACGTTTCCCTCGTCGTCTACGAAGTCGTAGTCGACAATCTTGCCGCCGAGCAGATTCTTAATCTGACTCAAACAATTGGCGGCCTTGGACAAAAGTGTTTTCTCTGCCATATTGAAATTGTTTAACTTGAAATTTGTGTTATAAGCGTTGATTTTTGAAACGAATCCGAGAGCGAGCAACTCCTTGGCATTGTGCTCCTTGCCCTCTTTCATAATTGCCTCCAGCGACGACCTGTCGCCTCCGGTTCTTTCTGCATAGATGTCAAGTATCCTGTCTTGAAGAACTTGCATATTATGGGCTTCAGCGCTGACCGCCGTTGCAGATCCCGCTGCATATCCCTGCACTTCGTGTATGAGAGCGACAGCATTCGGGTTGCAGCTCCTGTTTTCTGCTGGGGCTGCAAGCAGCAGCGTGACAGCCATTGAGTGACATCCTCCCTCGATGTTCATATAGATGTTCTTGCCTGAGGTCCTCAGCCAGTCATAGATGGCCAGTCCTTCCTCTACTTCACCTCCAGCACAATGGATGTTGAAGCGGAAGTCCGTTTCGTTAGGATTGTCGGAGAAAACCTTTTGTACGAAGTCGAGAGAGAATACTCCATCCTCTCCATCCCAACTATACCACCAGGCGTTGTGCTTGTTTGCTATTGGATTATAAAGTCTGATATTTATCATAAACAGCGTATATTGTACTCACTTCTGCAAAGATAAAGAAACTTGAAAAGAATCCGTATGGGAAACTTTCTTACCACTCCTTCTGCATATAACCCACAATCTTCCTGACATTCTCTTCGCAAGTGAAGCATTTTTTACCAATTTCCTCGTATGCCAACATCTTTGAGAGCCCTTCCTCGAGAAGGGTGATCCACATCTCGTAGATGTAGATATATCTGCTGACATTGGACTTGAGCAGCCCTGCTTTCGTGAGTGACTCCACTTGTTCGTGAGTCAGTGTCTTTGCGAGTTCGTATGTGGTCATATCTTTGCCGATTCTTCGATTCTTGTATAATTGCTATCCGCTTCACGTATATCCGTAATCGCGGCGTATATCTTGATATTTTCAATCACGTCACCTAATTTCGACGCAATCTTGTCGGACAGAATATCGTAGTCCAATTCCCTTGCTTCCTGGCTTCCGGACAGTGACGTTATAGAGGTGCCGAACCCTGTGTTAGGGACAGACGAGTTCTTCCCAATGTAACTAATCAAATTCAGCAATTCAGGGAAAACTTTTGACGGCTTGGCGCTTACTATCCTCTCGTCTCCTTCAGTCTCGACGAGAACTCCACCTCCCTCGTGGGTAGGGCCTTGTATGCGGCCTCCTTTTCTTGCCTGAGGCAGGGGTGCGGAGACCACTGCTGCCAACTGCGCCGCTCCTGTTGCTGCGGCCAATGCTGTGAGGATTCCTGTGCTCACACCGAAATCCACTTTCGGGACGTCCGCCCATATTTTCATAATGGCAGTGGCCGTGTTGATTGCTATCTGCATTGCACTCATAGCCTTTTGCCTGATGGCTGCCTTTCTTTCAATTTCAGCCTTCTTCTTGTCGAGATCCGAATCAAGTTTTTCAACTTGCTTGTCGAAATCCTTTTGGCTTATCAGGCCTGCTTTCAGCCTCTTGTCCAGGGCGGATTTCTTCTCATCGTTTTCGGCCTCGGCTCTTTGGACTTGAGCATCGCCCAGATTGCCCATAACCTCATTCATCGAATTGAGAATATCTGTCATCTGCGTCGCATAGCTGCTGACAGAATCAATCTTCTGCTGATTGTGCTCTGCAGCCAGTTCTGCAAGTTCCCTCTCAAGTTCCGCTCTCTGTTGTGCAGTCAAAGTTTCTGCTTCAAGTTCCTTTTCGAGGAACTCCTTGCGTATGCGATACTGCTCATCTGCATTTTTCCAAGCCAGTGACAACTCCTTGTTGGCCGTCGATTCTCGCAGGCTATACTCCATCTGGGCAAGTTCCGACTCTTCTTTCAGTGTCTCTTGCCCGGCCGCTTTCTTCGACTCAATCAGTTTCTTCTGCTTGTCAACCGCCAGCCGCAACTTTTCCTCTTCGTCACTTGAGAATTGCCGCAGGTCTTTGCGATACAGCTCTTCGACAGCCTCTGCAATTTCGGAGTTGGCCTTCTCGTTGTAGTCTTTCCTGGTTTGCCTTATCTGCCTTTCCTGTTCCTCGTAAAGGCTTCGCAGGTAGAAGACCTTTTCCTCCTCGCTCATTTGCGCGTCATTCTTTATCGCATCTTCTGCTACTTTGAACTTCGCACGTATGTCGTCAAGCTTCTGTTCGAGAATCTCTCCTCCGGCAAGGCTTATGGCGTTCTTGACTTGCTCTTTCTGGAAATCAAAAAGTTCGTTGGCCTGCTGAGCCAGGAAGCTGTCCATCTCTGCTTTGAGCACACGAAGCTCCTGCTGATATTCAGACGCCGTAATCTTGCCATATTTTAGTTGTTCCTTCAGTTTGGCCTTCTGCTGCTTCTGTTCAAGAACCATAGCTTCAGCGGCCGCTTTTTGTCTCCACTCAAATTCTGCAATCGAGTTCTCTTCATCTGTTTTGCTCCAGTCCTTCAGATAATCGGAACGTCTATTCAGCATCGTTTTCTGAAGCTTGCTTATCGCAGTGAATGTCTTTTCCCAGTGGGAGTATACCTTGTCCGCAACAGACTTCTGAGCCTCAATTATCTGCCCGTTCAGTTCTCTGGTCTTGTTGAAATAAGCAGTCTGCGTCTGAATCATTTTGGCGTAAGCTTCAGCCTCTTGTTTCTTCTCTTCGGCCGAACTGTCGGTAAGGGAGTTCTTTGCCTTGATAATCTCATATTCGAGTTTGGCGTCCTGATAGGCTCTATCCGCAATTTCACTCTCGACCTTCCCGGCCTCCTTGAGAAATTCCAGACGTTCTTTCTCCGTGTATTTGTTCTTCTCGGTCGCCTTTGCCCGAAGTTGAGCCGATTTCAATTCCGCATCCGCATTCTCAGTGATGGTCTCCCTTTGTTGTTTTGCCAACTCGATTTCCGCTTCCGCAATAGCCTGCCTTTGCTTCATCGCATCGCTTACCAGACCTAACTTGTCCAGCAGACCGACAAGCCCGTCGGCAATCCAGGCAATGGCTTTGCCCAATCCCTGGCACAAGGCAGTGATGCCGTCTGTAATGACACCAAAGGCACTCATTGACTTCGTCACTGCGTTCAGGTTGTCTTCGCTACTCTTCAGTTTGGAGATGATAGTCGTAATGACGTTGGCGAGAAGACCGAGGATTGCTATTACAGGTGTAGCACTCATCGCCTTCAGCCCGGTTGTGACATTCTTGAGCGGATTGATGATCTTGGATGCCGAGCCTCCCATCTGACTGAAGGCGGATATAAAGCCTTCGGCATAATTGCCGACATTCCTTGTATGGACGCCATACTGGGCCTCCATATCCTTTATTTTCTCGTTCAGTTCGTTGACTTCAGCCGCCTGCTTCTGCCACTCCGGACTGCCGGCATCTTTCATTGCCCTCAGTTTATCCTTGGCTGAAGACAACTCAGCACACAACCCTTTCAGCGTGTCCTTGTATAACTGTTCAGAGACTATCTCGTTTTGAACAGAACGGCTTTGCTCGCTGTATTCGCGCTGAAGGGCTTTCTTGGTTTCCTTGAGCCTTATCAGTTCCGCAGTCTCCTCCTCGGTCAGGGCCTTGCCCTCTTTCTGTTTCTTCTGATACTCGGCTATTTCTTCATTGACGCTTGCGAGTGACTTTTCCAGCTGCGCCATCGTCTGGATGCTCTTGCTGGCATCAATCCCCAGCGTAAAGAGTACACTTTTGTTTTCTCCCATATTGCTTTTCTTAAAAAATTGCTACCTTTGCCATCAGAGAAAACCGTGAGGTCTGTGCACTTGGTCTCTGAGTGGCGGCTTATTTCTCTTTTTATAATGACCTTGCGTTTCTCGGTTCAAAGTCCCAGTACTCCTGCTTGGAGTCTGTTCTGCTCCTCACTGGGCAGATGTTAGAAACCCTCTTCCATTTACCATTACCTTCGTTGCGGTACATCGCTATGGACAGTTCTGATATGCCGTCGCTTGCACGGTTGCTGATTCGTCCGCTCTTTGTCTTTGCTCTCGACGGAATAGCCGGAAGCGTCATTGCGTCTCCCAAATCAAACACAAGGCTTGCGTCGCCATATTTCTTCATCGTCTGAGAATTCTGGGCAATCTTTCCCGTTCTCAGCAGTTCGTCACCGATGATGCGCCAGCAAGGTGTGCCTCCTCCCTTTTCCCGACGCACGCTCCTCCATCCGCCGAACTCTGGCGCTTCAAGGTTTCTTTTAGCCGTCCGGCAAGTCTTCGAGTTGGTCTCTTTGCCTGTCTTGTCTTTGTACTTGAAAAACTTTCCTCTTCTCGCGTATCCATATCTTACAAGGCACACCTTATACCGTTCATCGGAGATGTACGACTGGATTTCCGCCTGCGTCTTGTTGGTCAGAGTGGCGCAATAACCGCCGTTTCCGTTCGAGACCACAGCAAGTTCAGGAGCAGCTCCGTCATCTGAGATTATCGCACTTTCATTCAACTGGAGCATCTCAATATCGGCGGCTCCGCTGTCTTTGGTTGTCATCTTGAGGATGACGTAATAGTGGCCGAGGGAAAACGCATAGACAGGCACCGTCAAGTCCAATTTTGACAGCTCGATGGAATCAGTCAGAATCGAGGACTTGATTATCTTGGCATTGCTTAAACACCTTGAGAATCCGGAGTAGTTTGCGTTAATCAAAGAAGTCCATTCCAGGCCTTTGAACGTAAGCATCTCCTGTCCGTTTGGCGCAATTCCTTCAAGCCTCAATACTCTTGGCTTAACATCGTTGTATGTTACTTCTCCGCTGTCATCCTTTGTGTAAAGCGGAATCTGGACCACTTGCGAGCTCATATCGCTTGCGGCGAAGTCCAGCTTGAGCGCTTCTTTCTCGGCATCCAGATTCTCGTCCGATATAATCATTACTCCATCTCCGTTTGTCTTGACCGTTTCATCCTCTGCGTATCTGAAGTAGTTTCGCTTAGCATACTGGCCGTAGGTGAAGCTTCTTTCCGTCGGAGCGCCGTCCTTGAATATCAACCTTGACGTGACGTCTATGGCTTTGGCCCGGTTGCTATATACGTCATCTACACTGACAAACCGAATTGTGTTTTCGTCAGGGCAAACAGCGAAGAGACCCTCCATCTTCATCAGGTTCTTCAGGAGCTGGCTTACCGTCCAGTCCGGCAGGTTCTGGAATATCGGATAGACTCCTCCGTATATAAGTTCCTGCTCCTCATCGTAGTCCGGGATGATGTTCACCGAGCCACTGATTACAGACGGAGTGGTCGAAGACTGAGATGTTCCTACGGTGCAAATCTCAATACGCAAGTGCGTATAGTCTTCCACGTTCAGCGTCATCTCTTTCTTTTCAGCCAGTCCGCTTGACGTGGAATAGACGAACCTTGCGCCAGTGGTGGTTTTATACAACTTGAGGTGCGAGAGCTGGCCTGAGAACTTTCCGTCTTCGGTGACAGCATAGATGGTGATCTGCTGCTCGCTGTTTCCTGAATATGCAGGCATCGAGTAGCGGAAGTCAGCGCCGAACTCTATCTTCAGCGTCTTTATGCCGCTTATGTCGAAGATGCCGTTCTCCTTGTAGAGTTTTCTCACATCCTTATCCCCGCTTCCCACCGCAAGGCTGTAGTGATACTGATATGTCTGTATTCTCGAGGATAGATTTCCGCCGAGAATAACACCCTGCTGCCTTTTGGCGAAATCATCGGCCGTCTTTCCAGTTACAGGAATACGATAGTCTGTCAACCTTTCTTTGTTCTCAAAAACAACCCCGCAGAGGCGCGTAATTTCGCTCAGAATCGTCGATACCTTCATTGCAGGATGTTTGTATGCACCGGTCTCGACATTCGCAGGATAATAGGCGTTTGACGTTACGGCCGAGTCGTTCCAAGGCAAATGGATGTCTTCCTCGTTCAATTGCGTGCGAATCTCCCTCAGTTTGTAGTCGAGGAGTTTCTTGAATACCGATACGTTACCCCAAGTGAACGAGAACTTTATCGAGGTCCCAGATACGGAGAGAAGCGTTCCGAATCCGCTGAAGATCTGCACTCCGTCACGCAAGTAAACGGCCCTGTGCTTTCTGTATGCGAACTCTGATTTGCTTCCAGCCATCTGAGGATTTCCTATCGCCGAAAGGTTCCTCTTTGTGGCAGGGAACTCTACAGCGTTGGTCCTGTTGCTGACTATCGAGTCAATGTCAGTGAAGAGCTGGCTTTGGAAGACCAGGGACACCGCTTTCCCGTCAGTCCTGTCCATAAGGACATCATTGATGTAAATCTGCTCTGTCATAGGCTTAATACTGAACGTTAATTGTAGGCATCGTGAACGTAATCTCTGCGGAAGACATTTCTCCTCTGGTGTCGGTGTTTCCGTCAAATTTTTCTACGGTGAGCCTTACCCATTTCCCGGTCTCCTCGTTGTACCACTCGATAATTGGGCTGAACGGAATGAGGCTTACCGCCTCGTAGTCTTTGCGTCCCAGCAGGGAAGTGCCAGCAACCACACTGGATTCCGTGCTCATTGAATAGACTTGCCTGTTGGTTTTGGCCGTCTCAGTGTTGTCGATGAACGGATTGAACGAACTGACAGACTTTATGGATCTTGTCTTCTTTTGCGTCTTGCCGAACATAAAGTAGTCGACTCCGCCCAGATGATTCAGCCACCTCACATAAAACGGGTTGTCCGGTATGCAACTGCGATAGATTCTTCTGTCCACGTAGAAGCCAAGCAATACTTGGTTGTCTTTCTTGATGAGGACATCTTCCCGGTTCTCGTTCGCCAGCACTTTCTGCATTCCAGACGTCAGCAGCACACGCGCAATGCCGCCCGAGTATGCCGTTCCGTGTACCGTTTGCCAATCGTCTTCGGCGGCCATTATCGTGTAGTCGAACGGATAGCCTTCGTAGTACGTCAGGTGCTCCAATGTGGAGAGCAGGGCTCCAGTCTCCCCAAGCCTTGCGGAACTCTTTCCTATCTGCGACACCCCGTTAACTGCTACGAATGTCTCGCTGGCGACTTTTGCACTTACCGTGTGGCTGATAGACAAGGCCGGGTCTTCCACTATCAGCCTTGAACCAAATTCAGCCAGATTCTTTGCGAATCTCGGCTTGACTACCTCTCCGGCATTAAAGACTGTCTTTCCCTCGAAGGATTCTGCCGACAGCGTCACTTTTGTCTCATCGTCAAAATAAAACGTGAGCGCACAACTGTCAATGGCCATGTTCCTGTAGATTATGTTGTCCTTGTCTTTACAGATGTACAACTCTCCCACATACGCCTCATCTGGCTTGAGGTAGATACATTTGCCGTCTTCCGGGACAGAGCCTACCCAGTTCGTGTCCATATCCAGAGCCGTCACTGCAAGGATCTTGGAGCAATAGTTGGACATAGCCCATTCCGTCACTCCTTTCATCACCTTGACTATCACCTGTCCTTCATTGGTGGTGGCCGTAACGTAAAGATTGGACGCCGTCTTTGTGCTGAATACCAGCTTGACGGCCACGTTGTCAATCGAGACATAGCACGGCTGTTTCTCGAACGGAGACACATAGCCGTCTGTGACGTGCAGGTATTTCTCTCTCGTAAACATCGCCGGGTTATGCGCGTTATACACAAGCGGAGGAAGCGACCAAAGGGCCACGCCTCCATTTTTGTTTTCGTTCACCTTGTTGGTCCCATTCCAGACCGACAGGTATTTTTCCTTAAGAATATCTCTCATATCTTGACTTGTTATAGTTTATTCCCGAATCCCTGAAATCCCTTCGTAAACGTATCTTCGATAGCTGTAGTGAAGAATACCACCAGCTCTTTCTCCACAAACTCCGTAAGGTCGGCAACCGCTGGCGTGAAGATGTCCTTGCGTCCTCCCTTGCGATACAGGGCTGTGCCGAACTTGTTGATTTTCCACCTGAGGTAATTGGCCATCCGCAGGTATTCCTTTTCGTCTCTACACTGGAAGTTCCTCGCTTTCATCCATTCTATGAGGCGCTGGTTGAATCCGGCAGGGTCCGTCTTTCCGCCTCTGTAAACTCCTCGTCCGGTCTCAAGATTACCGAAGTATGGCCGGCCGAGAATTGTGGCCACGTATCCGGCTCCCTGTTCCTTTAGCCTGTATTCCAAGGAGTGCAACGTCCTTCCTGTGGCAACCTGCCCTGCATTGCGGCTGTTTGTCTTTATGGTTGCCACGCACTCGCCAAATGCCCTGTCGAGCATCTTCTTCAGGGTGTCAGTGCTTAGTCCTTTTCCGTTCATATTCCTTGCTCAGTTTGGTTTCGTATTTCCTTTCCTCAAGGTCCGTATAGAGAATTGCGAACACTTTTGAGTATGGCCAGTCGAGGACTTTGTCCGGGTCCGTTCCATAGGCTTTTGCAAGTTGCTTCACTGTAGTCATACTGCCTACTTTCTTTCCCAAGTCGCGTATGCCTGCCCTTAGTTCCTCATCGGATGGCGTATAGTCAAGCAGTTGTGTCTCCTTGTCAATCCATTGCGACAGTCCCTTTACGATACCGTCAAACACCTTCAGGCGCTTCCGCATAGGAAGAACTCTCCTGTCGAATCCATACACGAGTTTGAAGGCGTCGCAAAGCCTCCAGTACTCCGACTTTTCCGTGTTGCCGAAGATGTCTCCAAGTTCCACCCTCATTCCGTAGGTGAAGGAGTCTCCCTCCCAATCGAAATGGCCTATTCTGTATTTTCCCATCCTCATATACACAGGTTGTATGTCACGTCAAACCTTAGCAGCAGGCTCACGCAGTTGTCGTCAAATCTCGGAGGCTCCGCCATTATCGTATAGTCCGAATGCGAGACGAACTCCTGGGTGTCCTCAAGAGTCCTGAGGAATGGTATCACTGCTTCTTCCTCAATCCTCTCCCTGATTCGCTCCCTGTCGACAGCATTGCACTGGAACTCTGCATTGTCCATAAAGGACAGCTCCACCGTAACTGTCTTTTGCGCCATTCCGTAGTTTCCGAACGAGATACGCCCGTCAGTGTACTCCTCGAAGAATACACACGGAAACGGGCAATCGTCTGCATTCACGTTCATCATCCTGTCCGTTTCGAACTCGAACCCATAGCCCGGACAGGACTGCTTGACAAGGTTCTCGATAGTCTCCAAAAGTTTCATAATATCTATGTTCTTGAAATTGTTGTCCTTTGTCTCTGTGCCCGTTTCTCTATCATTCCAGAGAGAACGTCAGGCGCATCGTCGTGCGCGTTCCTGCCTTTCTTTCTGTATGACGTCACTGCATTGAAGAACAGCGGCCACCTTGACTTCCAGTCTGCCGGAAAGTAAATCAGGTTCTGCACCTCGGCCGAATATGCGAAGATTCTTTCCGTCTTGTTGCCTCCCTGGTGAAACGACACCACCCTCGTAGTGGCATTGCCCAGCTCTCTCATATTCCTCTCCACGTTACGGGCAAACCCGCGTCCTCCGTTGTTTCCCTCAATGTTGGATATGACCACCTTGTCTGCGCTCATCATCCTTGCTTGTTCCGGCTCCGTGTACTCCATTCCCTTGTCCGTGAACAGCACGTCAATCACGTACATCTCTCCCGTGGTAAAGAACTCCACATAGTCTACCGAGCAGTGGAAGTCAGATCCTGTGTCCGCAGTATCCGTGTAGTTCTTGACTATGCACTTACCCACAGGCAGGACGTCATAGGTCCTCAGTCGCTCATACATAAGTCCCTCAAGCGGTGTCGGATTCTGCATATACTGGGTCTGGAACACGAAAGGGCTTGCCATCTCAATCTTGTGCAGCTCTGCAAGCGTGTGCTTGAACTCCCACAGCGGCTCCTCTTCTCCGTTCTCGTCAAACCCTATCGCAGGCAGACTGAGGACAGTCCAGTCGTCAGGCTCAATCTCCATCAGGTATCCGCACAGGTCTCGCTCGTGGACTCTCTGGCCAATGATGATTATCGGTGTCTTTCGGCTGTTCACACGGCTTCGTATGGTGGTCTCGAATCTCCTGTTGACCTGTTCCCTGACAAGATCCGAAAGCGCGTCTTCCGGCTTGATAGGGTCGTCGATGATGATGGCTCCGGCAAACTTGTCCGGATTGTAGGTCGCAGTGAACTCGTCCAGTTCCTTGTCAACATCTGCGCTTTCGACTTCTCCGGCTCCGAATCCGGTTATCTGTCCCAGTGTCGAGACGGCATAAAGCCCGCCGCCTTCAGTCGTGCTCCATTTGCATTTCGTGTCAGCGCCCTGCCTAATCTTGACATACGGGAAGATGGTCTGGTAAAAGTCGTCCTTAATGATGTCTTTAATGGCCTCAGAATTGTCTTGAGCCAGCGATGCAGAGTAGGACAGGTGGATGAACTTGCAGGCCGGATTAAGGGCGAAACACGAGGAAATGAACTGTATCACCGCGAGCTCGGTTTTTCCGTATCTCGGAGCGATGTTGATGATGAGCTTGCGTATCTCTCCGCTTATCACCCTCTCCAGCGTCTCGATGATCCTTTTGTGATGCTCTCCGAAGATGTAGTCCGTCTTGTGTTTCTGCTTGAAGATAGTGCCTACATACGATTCAAGCGAGCCAAGCATCAACTGCCTTCTCGCCTTTATCAATAGTCTCTGATATGTAGCATCACTTACCACCTTTCGCAAGTATCTCGAGTTCCTCCTTTGTCAATGGTTTGAGGTCTATGTCAGTGGAAACGTTGGCATCAATCTCACGTCCCTCGATGTATCCGCGCTTCTTGCCCTTTGTCTTCAGGAAGAAGATGATGGCCGTGAGGTCTCCCTCGTTCAGTTTCGACAGCAGCATCGTCTCCGCGTTGTCGATTAGCGCCTCGCAGGCCTCGTCCAGCATCTCCGCCAGGTTCGCGTCCTTTTTCTTCCACGCGTAGAATGTCTTCCTGTCAATGTCCAGCGCGGAGCAAGTCGCCGAGATGTTGCAGGCTTTTTTCTTGAATACCTCGACAATTTTTTCGTTCTTGATTCTTTTTCTTGCTCCCATCTTTTTACCGTTGTAGAATTTGTGGCGTTGCCGTGCTCAGTATTTCCTTCAGGAAATCTCGATAGCCATATCCATTGAGCCTCAATGCCTGATACATATACCCCGTTTTGCCAAGCCCAGGATAGAGGTTCACTTCGAGCACGTATGGGCGCCCGTCCTTGACTCTCATGTCTATCCTTGCGTAATGTTCCGCGCCTATGGCGTCAAATGTCTCAGCAGCCGCCTGGCATATCCTCATTCTCAGCATCGTATCGTTCACCGGACTGTATGTCTCCCGATTGCCGTTCTTTGCATCATAGGACAGGTATGGGCTTGCCGCGTTCGGCTGTATGACGACAGGCAGCATAAACAGCCCGTCCCTATTCTTCACAACCGCGCAGGTCACGTCTTCTCCGTCGATGTATTCTTCAACTATGGACGGCAGTCCGTAGTCCTGCCTTATCGCCTCGACTTTCCGTTTGGCTTCCTCCAAGTTCCTGCAGAGCGAGCATTCGTCAATCCCGATGCTGTCCTCAAGCATAAGCGGCTTGACGAAATAGCTTACGTGAAGCGTGCTCTCTGTTGCAAGGTTCACCTCCCTCGGCGTGAGTACCATCCTCGGAGCCAGAACCCTTTTGAGCAGGAGCTTGTCCTCGTCAAACTTCACCGCCTGGATATTCTCGGCAGTGCTTCTCATCCCGGACTCCCGGACCGCAGTCAGGATCCTGTAGTTCTTCGTCTCCGCAAGGACTGTGTCCTCCTTGCCGAAAGACTTCAGCGCATCCTCAATCTCTTCTTCCTTGAGCACGTGCAGGGAGACTTCCTCCTTTCCGAGTTCTCCTGAAATCTGCTCGAACTTTCTGGCCGGGCAAAGGCTGGCCCGTTCCTCCTCAGTCGTTATTATCCGTATCATTTTCCATCTGTTTTTTCGCCAGCTCGAGAATCTTCGCGAATGCCACCGACCCGCTGACGATGTTGTACTTCTGTTTGATTGCCCTGTTCAGTTCCATAAGCATCTCTTCCGTGTTGTCCTGATTGGCGAGTATAATGACCTCACTTTTAGAGACGTTTTCCTTAACGCATCCTATCAGGTCATCCAGGGTGTCGAGGTCATTCTTGTACAGGGTGAGGTTGACCGAGTAGTGCTCCGACACCGGGACCACCGAAGTCGAGAACGCGTCGAACGAGCCAATCTCGTCAATGTTGATGTGGGCTATCTCCTTGAACTCGATGCTCTGTATCTCGTCGAACAGCCTCTTCAGTATGGACTTGTCGTCAGATCCGTGCAGCGAGTTGTGCGATGTCTGGAGCGCGATGATTTCGTCTCTCGACAGGTTTTCCTCGTCCGTGTATATGCAGGGGGCCTTGTCGTAGCCTCCCTTGAGCAGGGCCTTGTATCTGTGCTCTCCCGATATGAGGACGAACTTGCCGTCGTCACTGCGCCTGTAGCAGGTGATGGCTGAACTCAGCCCTCCCGTCTTTTCAATGTTGCGGACGAGAGCGTTGAAGTCGTCGTCCGTCATCCTGTTGGCGTTGAGCCTGGCAGGAACTATGTCCGCCAGACTCACCCAGTCGAATTTCCATTTGCTTTCTTTCATTTCTTCTGTATCATTTTCTTGTATCTTTCCATCACCTCATCCTCTCCGGACACTATTCCGAGTTCGGACACGTATGTCAGGCATTTCCTCCCTTTGTCTCCGTCCACCTTCTTGTACACTCCTCTGTACTTCATCGAGACCGGATGCGATGTATAGACATACGAGAACACCGTCTTCACGCCTCTTCCCAGACTTCTCTGGAGAAGTTTCCGGACTTTCTCCGTCTGGGTGCACAGGAGCACCAGTTTCGACAGCCTCGGTATCGCGTTGTTCGTGCAGAAGTCCGACAGCAGCCAGATGTCATATTCCTTCGTCTTGGAGAAGTCGAAGCCGAAAGCCCCGAGACAATACTTGTCGTACATCACCGCGAACGCGCAGAACGCCCTCTTGAACTTCGTCACTCTTTTGACGAACGTCTTCTGCAGCTGTGTCAGACCCAACGGACGAATCGCCTCGATGTGAAGCTTCGAACTGTCAGTGATGGCCAGGTCATCCGGAGGGAACTCGAAACTGAAGAACTCCTCCGGCTTTTCCGTTATGGAGACCCGTCCCTTTTCTTCTTGCTTTTCCGTGACATAGAATATCTGCCTGCCAATCTTTCCGACCTTCGGAAGACCGAGAAACTCGTTGCAGCTCACAAGCATCAGGCTCTGGCCGGGCTTCACCTTTTCGACGGCTCCGTAATAGTCCATTGCCTTTCTCTCGTATTCGTCTGCGTAATTGGAGTATCTTTTCAGTGCGGCCATCGTGCTTCGCGTCCTCGGGTTGTTCTCGTACTGGTAGAACACGCTGGCAGCCCCGCTGTCAATCGCGTCCGCAAGCGTGCCGTTGGTGTACTCGCAGTCGTTCAGCATCTTCACTATCTTCTCGGCCACAGGCGCGGCCTTGTCGATGCTTTCACTGACTGCCGCCTTAATCGAGTCGAGCATCTTGGCCGCGAACTCGTTGTTGGCCGTGTATCGGTGCATACGATGAAATAGCAGGAGGCAGCACACCTGTAGTTCCGGAGAATCTCCGTTCTCGTCCTGCAGGAAACTGAACGCTTCCTTGTACTCTATCCTCAACTTCCCTGTGGCGCACCGGTAGATTACGTCGTTGAACTCGTCCGTGTTGAATATGTGAAGACGCACTTTCCCGTACAGGCTCGCCTCCACCGTGTAGATGTTCGGGTTCACTGTCGCCAGCTCGTCGCCGCATCTCTCTGCAAGCAGGCGCAGATGCCCTCTCGCTATGTTGATTGGCTTGGAGACGTAGCGCATCTCCTCGTTGTTCTGGTCTCCCGAGAACAGCAGCGGCTTCTGCTTGCGTGCGAGCGTCCCGTGGAATCGGAGCGCGTTCCGGAAGTCATCCATTGACCTGATGGCCGCAAAGTCCTCCTCCGTATGCCCGACCGCATATCTGACGAACTTGAACGCGAACAGCACCGACGCCTCTATCTCGTCGAGGTCGTATGTGGAGTTGAAAATCCTGAACTCTATCGTCCCGTGCTTGAAATAGGCTGAAATGTTTATCAGATGCCGGATGAATCCCTTGACAGACGAGTTCGCAAACACGTTCTTCAGGTCGTCAAGGCTCCTTGCGTTTCTCGCGTTCTCCGCGTATTCCGCAGTCGGCACCGGAGCCTGGTTCGGATATTCCGACCACTCTCCGACATCCGCAATCTCCCTGATAAAGTTGGACGTGTAGTAAGACAGCAGGAACACCTTCTTCAGTTCCTCCAGTTCCAGGTCTCCGGCGTAGATGTGGACTGCGAAGCCGTGGCACCAGGTGCATCTTCCTCCGGCCTCGAATATCTGAGTCAGCACGTCACGTACTTCCTTCCTGAAGCTCTGGCGCAGGAGCAGCGGGGGAGTGTTCAGTTCCCCTCCTCTCGGAAACGAACTCTTCACTATCCTGCCGTCGGAGTTCACTATCGTCTCCTCCTTGCTCCACGAATAGCCGGACGGGAGAGTCACCCTCGACTTCTCCACGTCCGCCACCTCGAACTCGAATCCGAATGTCCTGTCGTAAATGTTCAATCCCATAGACTTGGCTCAATGATTTCTATTTCTTCTTTCGGCTTGTCTTCCTCCACTCCGAACTCTGTTATCTCCAGCCCCGTCTCCCTTGTCATCCACTCCGCGAACAGATGTCTGTGGCAGAAGTCGCCCGGCTTCTCGTAGCACAGCAGGGCGCAGTCCCTGTCTCCCGTGAAAATCGTCAGTTCCTTCACCACCCTCGCCGGATCCAGCCTTGCGAGTACCCTTCTGTTGTACTGCTCGATGTACTGCTCTCTCGTGATGTCGCCTTTCAGCATATCCGGAAGAGGCGCCACCGTCCCGTACTTGATTCCCTCGAACCATTTCGGACTCCATCTTGCTATGCTCACAGGGATTATCCCTGCCTGTGACAACTTCCTCAAGTTGCCGAAGTACGATGTGTAAATCTTCATAATCTGTTGTGATTTACGCTCCAAAGATACTAAAAAATATGTACACCATACACACCTTTGAAGCACAATGTTTTACTTTGCTCGATTCCCGTATGTCAGTCAATGTCTTTTACTTCGTCGATTTCATCTGCGAGGGCACAGAGCCTTTTCGCTATGTCCCGGAACGACTCCGCAATCTTGGCCGCCTCATCTGAAGTGAACTCCTTCTTCGCCCCTCCGACAGGGCATCCGTGCAGTTTCTGTGAGAACCAGGAATGCGTCTTCTCCATATACTGCCTTGCGAACTCCGACTTGTTGATGACGCCGTCCAACTCCACAAACGCGTTGAATATCGCGCCGCCCCTGTATGTAATGACCTTGTTGCGCTCCTCCTCGTTCCTTTCAGGATTCGCCACTTTAATTTTGCCTTGATACATCTTTTTTTTTAATTTTGCCCCCGAAACTCAATTCGGGGGTTTTGTTAAACTTAATTGAGGTCCCTTAGATTACGGAGCAGACCTCTTATTTGCTCCACGATGGATTGGTTGCGCTTGTTTTCGATGAGGTTAAGCAATCTGAAAATCAGCGCGACCAATCTTTCTTTTTCCGTCATCTCATTTGAACACCTCCTTTTTTCATTTTGGATATGCAAATATAGTAATAATTTTGTTATTTACAAAATATAATCGCCTATCCGTCAATAATTTACGCGTTTTTATTCTTGCGAACCAAGGCAGGCGTTCTTCATCAGATTCAGCGTCGCGGCCGTGTACAGGTCCTTCGGGGTTGTCCTTACGACTTTCCACCCCATCACCGTGGCCGTGTTGTATTTTTCCATATCGTTCAGGAACCCTTTCGATGATGTGTGCCGTCCTCCGGTCCACACGCCTCCCTCCACTTCGAGCGCCACCTTGCGTTCCGGGACGGCGTAATCAAACCTCCACTTCCTTTCAGGGTGAAAGCGGAACTCCCTCACGCACTCCAGTCCAAGTTGGCTCTGGACCAGTAGCGTGAAGGCGTCCTGCTTTGGTTGCACGCTTGTTCTCTTCTTTGTCATAACGCTTCAGTTAGAAAGGAAGATCGTCGTCCGGATTGTCCAAATTCGCCGCAGGAGCCATCGGAGCCGCCTGCTGTGGTGCAGGGGCAGGGAACTGCTGATACTGGGCTTGTGGAGCCTGTTTGTAGCCGTTGTGGGCCTGAGTCTGCTCCCTTTCAGCAAACGAGCACATCTGCACCTCCCTCGCCATTATGGACTGGGAGATGTTCACGTTGCCGTCCCTGTTGGTGTAGAGCTTCGCCGAGAAGTCGCCTCTGACGAACACCGTCGCTCCCTTGCGCAGGTACTGGAGCAGGTTGCCCCCGTTGCCGGCCCACAGGATGCTTATCCATACCGTCCTCTTTTCTCCGTTCTGTCTTTCCCCGTGCGCCACGTCGAAGCACACGTAATCCTTTCCGTTAATCTGGCGCGTCGTTGCGTCGTGCCCCAGATTGCCAATTATTTCCGCTTTAAGCATAATTTGAATTATTAAAAATTACTAATCTATTTTCTTCATCTTGAACCTTGCTATGTCCTCGTCCTTGAAGAGTCCGTTTCCCGGCAGTCTCCTCAACGTGGCGAACACCTTTGCGAACGCGTCGTTGTTCCTTGCCGTCCTGTCCACGTAGAGCATCAGCAGCCTCACGACCTCAAGCTGGTCCTGCGAGAACCCGTCGTAGGCTTCGGCGTTGCCCGGAGCGTCCGGATGGTCCTCGTCCCTTCCCATTCCCCAGGTGCAGTTTATCACGTGGTTGTCTATCCTGTTGAAGAAATGGAAGTCCGCCTGCTTGATGCACCTGCAGAAGTCGTTCAGCCCCGACAGCATCTCGTTGTCCTTGATGATGAAGCCGTTCCTCCTGTAGATTCCCCTGAGCCTCTTCATCACGTCCTCGACCACGCTCTGTGTCGCTCCTGCCATAAGGTACATCAGTTTGAGTTCCTCCGCTATCGTGGTAGCCTCGATGTCGCTTCTGATTGCTTTCTTTGAGTTCTTGTCCGCCATATCACTGTGCCCTCCTGTACACGTCCCTGAGCCTGCCGAGGTTGCTCGACATAAGGCTCATTATCCTCTTGTGGTACGGGCTGTCCATATTGTTCTTGCCTCTGCACTGGGACACTGAGAAGTCCTTCAGGTTAACCTCTATGGTCTCGGTGCGCTCGCCGTTGACTTTCGCTCCGAGTATCAGGCAGTCCTTGCGCTTGTAGTAGCCCATTGCGAACACGCAGTGGTGCAGGGCGCTGCCCTCGCAGTAGAAGTCATTGACCGTCTTCAGCGGGCTAATCTCAATGTCCCCGTCAGTGAGGACGAATCCTGCCACTACGCCGATTCTCTTCCTCAGTTCCTCGTCGAACCGCCTGTCCTCCTCCAGTTGCGCCAGCCTCCGTTTTCTTTCGTAAGCCGCACGCGTCCTCTCAATCTGAGCGCGGTGCGCCCGGTTCAGATCTTCAGGTAGGAGCCACTTCGGGCTTCTCATATCCCTGTGTTCCTGCTCCAGTCCCTGGAGGTAGTCGAGCCACAGGCCGATGTCCTCTTTCGTCCTGTACTTCATCCCGTGCCTCAGTGCTATCTTGACGCTCGGCCAGTATTTCTCGACACGGTTGCCTTTTCCCTCCGCAACCAGCGCATTGAACAGCGCATACTGTCCGGCTTTCAGCAGGGTCTCCGCCACGCTCGACCTCAGCAGGGTGCGGCACACGTCATCTATGCTCAGTCTTGAGACTTCCTTCATTCCCGGTCTCCAGCCCCGCCGCCTCAGTTCAGGCAGGTATCTGCCGCCCGGCGCTGTCTTCATTCCTGACAGGTCGAACGTGTCCTCGTAGACATAGTATCCGCTCGCTATTCCGTTGTGCCTTCCTATCGTCCATCCGTCCTCGGGCCTCCACCTGAAGTAGTTGTAGCACCTTGAGTAGGCGGTCGTGGTGATGACTTCCCGCCCCTTGGAGTTGAGCCAGATAGCGTATCGCCTCGTAAGCGCGTATTCCGGACGTTCCCCGATTCGGACCGTCCTCTCCAGCTCCACGCCCTCGAACACCTGCCAGCCCTTGTGGACTCTCGCCACGACGAACTCGATGCTGCATACTCTCACTTTCGGACGAACCGGGCCTATGTTCACGAGCACCAGGACGCTTCCGCACTCCCTGCAGGTATAGGCGCTCTCGTTTATCTTCTCGTCCACCGGAAGGTACTCGACCCTGCCGCAGTTCTGGCACCACACCACCCTCCGCTTCTTGCTGTAGGAACCGGCGAACCACGTGTAACCGTCGTGCCTCATAAGGGTTCTCTTCGCCCAGTCGAGCGTCTTTTGCGGAAGCTCCGGCAGACGCGCCTGCTCCCTCAAGGCCCATATCTCGTTCTTCGTCTTCGGCTTCATACTACAGGTCCTCCTCGTCAAACAGGAACAGCAGTCCCTCGTCCTCCTGCTCTTTCTTCTTTCTCTCCTGCTCCTTGCGCTTCTTGTCCTCGGCCGTCCTCTTCCTGAGTTCCTCCCTGCGTCTGTTGTCTTCCTCTATCATCGCCGCCGTCCTCTTCTTCTCGGTCTCCTTGCTCTTGTCCAGTTGCAACTTCTCCTCCTCGGTCAGTTCCCTGTTGATGACGACTTCGGCGCTCACGTTCTTCTCGACCTTGATGTCCTCCTCGTCGTAGTAGTGCACGGCCAGCCCGAACACCTCCGCGTCGGTCGCCCCGTACATCCCGCTCTTCGCCTTCTTCCTCATCTCGCCCAGTATGAACCTGCAGCACTCCTCGATGCTCTTCTTTCCGTTCGAGTACTTCTCAGCGAACTTGACGTCTTCCTTTGCCCTTGCGTCAAGGTACTCCTTTATCGCGTTCTCAAAATGTGTCATTGCATTTTCCTTTTTGAAATCCTTTACTCCGTAACTGTCGTAGTTGAGACATTCGGACCTGTCTATCGTCCCGCCCTCCAGGAGTTCCGACACCGCCTTTTCCACATCCTCGTTTTTAAGGCCCATAGAGAGCCTTTTCAGGTACGGCATAGGTACTTTATAGGGAAACACCCTTAAAGTCGCCCTGACGGCCTGAAAACGGGCAATGGCGGCAAGTATCGTGTCGGTTGTGTTTTTCATCTCCTGTAGCTCCTTTCCTGATAGCCTATTGTCTCGAACACCTCGTTGAACCTGTCGGCCACCCGGTCTCCGTAGATTTCCCGGATGTCCGCCTTGGTCAGGTTCGTCGTCACCACGGTCGGAGACATCGCATCATAGCGCTTGTAAATCAAGTCCGTGATGGGCGTCACCTCCGTCCCGTAGTTCTTCACCACCGCAGGCTCGCAGCCGAGGTCGTCTATGATGAGGAAGCCCCTCGCCACAATCGCCTCGTACTCCGTGCGCCTGCTGCCTGCAAGGTTAGCTATGTCCTGTGCAGTGTAGATTGCCGGGACGCGGATTGCCGAAGCCTTGATGTACAGGGCGTCGGACGTCTTCGTGTCCCTCTCGTTCCTGGAAACCTCCTCATACGCGGAACGGAGCGAACTCGACAGCAGGGCGACCGCCCTTGCCATCGTGGTCTTCCCGTTGCCCACTCCTCCGTAGAGCATAAGCATAGGCTTGGTGCGGTCGCTTGTCAGCCACCTCGCCACCCTCGCTATGTTCCGGCGCGTCGCGTCGTCGTCCTGCATCTCTCCTCCCCTCGACGCGACCAGCGCCGCGTAGGAGTCGGCCAGCAGGGGAGCGACGCTCTCCTCCGTGAATGGCAGCCTATAGCGAACTTTCGTATCCGTCTTCCGGATTGCCGCCTTTGCCGCGTTGATTATGCTTTCCAGTGTTTCCATACCTTTGGTTGTTCTGCTGTCTGTTGTCGTAATTGCCTTCTAGTACCTTGATGAAGTTGTTCGGCTTGATTATCCAGTCGAAGTCCGCAACCCACCCCCTGTCGTTCTTGCCGTTAAGGAAGTCGCTCGCCGCGGCTTTCTTGACCGCCTCCGCGAAAGCGGGCTTTCCGTGCTCGCGGATCCTCGCCATCGTGCCCGACCTTCGCTGCCCGTCTATGCTCCGTATGGTAGGGATGATGCTCCCGTTCCTCCGTAGCTCGTCGTTGAAGAAGTCGGCGAGCTTCCTGAAGTCAGGAGCATCCGCCTTTTCCTCTTTTCCGGCCGCAATCGGGTCGGCTTCTGCCGACTTTCTTTTAGAACTCTGTAAAGAGTTCTTTTCTTTGCTTAGACTATTACTACTTGTAGTAATATCATTAAGGTTGTTTTGGTTGTTTTCACTTGCTTTGGTTGTTTTGGTTGTTATTTCAACCACTTGGTTGTTTTGGTTGTTTTTCCTCGCGTTCTGGTTGCCTTTCGGTGCACCACCGAGTTTGCCAATCTTTCTTCGCATCTCGCATAACTTATCATAACTCTCACTGTCTCTTTCGATGTCCTGTCTAATGAACGGGAACACCATAGCCGCCATAGCGGACAGCTCCGGAACATTCCCAGTCATCGCAAAGTCGACCGCCGCCTCGTACACCTCCAGACGGACCCCGTCCGGAAGTCCCTTGATGGCTTCCTTCCAACTCGCGTAGAATATCATTGACTGCTTCATAACGATTCGGCCTTTAAGACAACAAAAGCAGGGAGCCGGGGGCTCCACCAAGCGGAACAGATACCGCTCGCGGCGCGTCTCCGCAACCGCTGCCCCTCTCCCTGCATCACATACAGCAAAGCAAAAGATTTCGGTACAAATATACGATTTTCCGTGTATTCCATACTCACTTCTGTTTAACTTTCACTCCCTTGTTCCTCAGCTTCCGGACTGCCAGCTTCGCCAACCGCTTGCGGTTGTGCTGGACGTTGCTCTCGCCCTTGATGTACTCAACGCAGTCTATCACGCTCGCCATCACCTCGAAATCCCGGTTGCTGACCTCAATCATATCTTCTCCCCTCCGAAAATCTTGGCGTCAGTTATCTCGCCCCTGTGCGATTCGAGCCATTCGATGAACCGCTCGACAAATGCCTTCAGGCGTTTCTCCGTCGCCTCGTGGTCGTAGGTATAGACCTCCCTGTAAATCTTTCCGCCGATGACCGGATTCCTCTGGCTCGGCTTCGTAAGCTGGACCACCGTGTACTCGAACTCCTTGACCTCGATGTCATCCCAAGACGTCAGGCACCAAGGATAGACCTCCTTCTGCCATCCTCTCTCGAACTTGCCGAAAGAGTAGGCGGACGTCGTCTTCAGGTCGTACACCTTGTTCCGGAGAATCTCGTCCGCGTAGCCGTACAGCTCCACCTCCCCGTAGCAGGTGTCAAGACATCCTCTGCACGGGTACTGGGGGACAGCGCCGCGGAACATCTCCGCCACCTCGTGCGTCAGCTCCGCGCTGAACTTGAACACGAACCCGTTCAGTTCGCACACATACGGAGGGCACTCCGTCCCGTCGTCAATCCTCTTGATGGCCACCCTCGACTCGTTCCCGTTCAGCCAGTCCACCAGCTCGTTGAAGCACGTGCCCTTGTCCGCAGCCTCTATCGGCTCGTGAGGCACCCTGTTGATTGCGTCGAGCAGCTCTCGCTCCCTCGTGTCCGCAATCTCCTCCGCAGTCCTCTTCTGCTCTCCCGTCTCGGAGTCCACGTTCCAGAACCCTTCTGCCTCGATGTCGGCGTCAAGGAACGACTGGAACTTGTCGAGAAGACTCGGATAGATCCTGTATTTCACTTCGCTACTCATATCTTCCGTCCACTGCATTGAAGTTCAGTCCGAGAGCCTTCGCCCTCTGTGCAGCCATCTTCTCTCCGACCATCTTCGAGTTGTACACCTGAGTCTTGGCGATGCTGTCGAGCACCTTGTTGAGTTCCTCGGCCGTTCCTGCTGCGGCCACCGCCGTGCGGATGTTGTCGACGAGCGCGTCGTACTTCCTCGTCTCCTCCTGGGTGACCGCCTGCGTCTTCTTGTAGGTCGCCAGCACCCTCCTCACGAAGTTGTTGTCACCGACTGCCATTCCGGTCTCGTCCACCACCAGCGGAATCTTCGTCACGGCAGGCAGGTTGCAGGTGTTCTTCGCGTAGTACGCCTCGGTAGGGTTGAACGCTATCGTCCTGTCCTTGCCGAGCATCTGCATATAGCCCACGAGGTCGAGTTCCTTGACCAGGTCGTTCGCGGAGCTTCCTCCGATGTCCGGCCTCTTCACCGTGTCGTCACCGCGCTTCTCCTCCTTCTCGTGCGCCACGAAGATGATGTTCTTGCCCAGCGCCGCCGTCTTCTTGATGAAGTCGATGAACATACTCTTCCTCAGTCCGTAGCCCTGGAGCGACAGCGTGCCGTCCGACTTCTTCATCCTGCTGTTGTTGCGGACGATGTACTCGCTCATAAAGTCCAGCATCTTGCCGACCGTGTCGATGACGATGGTCTTCACGTCCGGATAGGACGCCACAATCTCGTCGAGCGCCTCGGAGGTGTCCTCCCAGGAGCGTATCTGCACCGTCAGCGTCTGGTGCGCTCCGTTGATTCTCTGCACGCCGCCGTCATAGTCGAAGAGCACCGCGTCAGGTGCGCTCACCGCCAGTGTCGTCTTGCCTACGCCCGGCTGTCCATAGACGAGCATCGTGATTGTCTGTTTCGCTTCCAGTTCGGAAGGCTTTCTGATTAGATTTCCCATTGCTTTGAGTTGTTTTACTTTGCAGGTCTTACGGCTTCCCTGCTCTTGCCTTTGTGGGTGGCGACGTAAGTGTCGGCCATCTCGTTGATTTCTTTCTTGCAGTACACACGCTTCGACGTCAGCCACCTGTCGATGTCGCAGGCCTTGTATCTCACCGCGTGCCCAATCTTCACATACGGAATCTCGCGTCTCGAAGTCAGTCTTCTGATATGGTCCTCCGAAAGCCTCAGCATCTCCGCGAGCTCCCTTGCAGTCATCACCTCGCCCATATCCTGTCCTCCATTTCGCGCTCCCTCCGTGACTCGTAGAGTTCGTCCGGATCCGGACCGTAGTCGTCGTCCTCCTCGATTTCTCCCGTTCCTCCGCATACCTGGCAAGGCTCGAAGAACCCCCTGTACCAGCGGTAGCGCATCATTATCGCGGTCTCCCTCGTCTCCGGCAGGACGCTCCACGCCGCAGCCGTCACTTCCTGTTCGCTCCCGTCCTCGACGGACACGGCCCAGTGGGTCCCGCACGTACCTTTGCATTCCGGACACTCTTTCATCCTCGGCTCCTTGCCGCAGACCGGGCATCTGTCCGAATTGATTCCCATACACACCCCGCAAGCCATATCAGTCCTCCTCCGCCAAAATCCTCTCGACGTTCCTCCTGATTGACCAGATGGTCGTCTCGGAGAACAGCCCGTACTTCGCCATCAGGTGTCTCGTCACCTCTCCCTTCGAAGCCGTCGGGTCTTTCGTCAGCTCGTTGAACTCGTTGTAGATTGCAAGGTCTCTTTTCCATTTTGCCTGCGCCTTTTTCGACGCGAATTTGCTCTGTGTCATAATTTCTTGTTTTAAGCGTTTTTCCATCCTCTTTGAGGGATTGTATCAACTGTCGCTGTCAAGTGCCTCAAAGAGGCTGAAAACGGCCTTTGTGGGAACTTTTCGCGCCAGTGTTATCTTCCGTTCAATTCTTTCCGGTACAGGACCGTCTGCCAGGTCCTCAATACGCGGTCTTTTGCTTTCAGCCACGAGGCGTGCCTGACTTCGACTCCCATCTGCTCCGCGTACCTGAGTATGCCCGCGACGTCCAGCCATACCGGCTTCAGTGCAATGCAGTCGTAGATGTGCAGCATCTCCTGGATGTGCTTCCTCTCGCTCTTCCAGTAGAGCGCGTATCTCGCGTCCCTCATTCCGCATCCCAGATAGAACTTGCAGTCACTCTCCAGCCTGCTCAGCACCATATAGTACTGCCTCTGGGATTCTTCCGTCTTTCTGATGTCACGCATAGCCCTACCTCCTGTTCCTTTTATGTTTCGTCCTGCTGATTATCTCGTCCATAGGAACCAGCGGCCTGAGCCTCCGGACGTTCCTCGCCGCGTCCTCTCCGAAAGTCAGTATGATCTGCTTCATTGCGTCGCAGTCGCCGTCATACGCTATGCAGCATTCGAAATTGTTGTACTCGTAGTAGTACACCTCCTGCGGGTCGCACTCAGCCCTGATGAGATTCTCGATGTCCTCGTAGTATGTCGTCAGTCTCTCGAAACCCTCTTTCGTCCCGTAGCATCCTGCTGCCAGGTGATAGACCTTGTCGCCGTCCTTGATGTGTCCGAGCCTCACCATCCTGTCGTAGCCCTCCTTGAACTGCTCGTTGCTGAATGCCGCGAAGATTCCAATCTTGTCGAACGAGACCGTGTGCATCTGCTCCTTGAGCTCGCTGTATCTCTTGAGCGTCCCTTCTCCCTTAATGACCAGGAAACCGTCGTTGTCCCAATCCTGTACTGCTGTAATTGCCATAATTCTCTGTTGTTTTTGGTGGTTGAACTTCTGCTACTCTACCATACTTGTGTGGCAGAGGATTGCGTTTCCGACAATGACGTCGGACGGAATGATTCCGTAGTGCTTGGCTGCTATCCTCGTGGCCCTCTCGTTTATCGGGTTGTCGGCCTTGAACTTGCCCTCCTCGTCGATGACCAGGATGTCCTCCGAGTTGGCCAGCGTCACAATCTCAATCAGGTCGCACTTGAGGATGCCGTACATCTCCTCCAGTTCGAATGTCTCTCCGTTTGACGGCTCTATCTCAATCTCTCGTCCGTCCGTAAGTAACAATTTTGCTTTCATATCTCTGTGTATTCTATACTCACTATTACCTAAAAATTTCCCTCACCCCTCGTCGCCTCTTCCAGATCCCTTATGCTCTGCATCGTGAGCCCGCCTCCGATGAAGTACCAGACTACCGCTATAACCAGCAGGTCGAACCTGAGGCAGCAGATGCCGTACACCACAATACCGATTGTCGTCCAAGTGAAGAACACGGCCGCGCATCTCTGGATGATGCTCCAAATCTTTTCCCTTTTCATATCTAGTAGATCTTGATTACAATGTCCTTTTTCTCGCAGTCCACCCAAAATCCGAGGCCGAACACTTCCGTGACCTCCACCACTGACTTCACCACCATCTGGTGCATCGTGTCTTGGGAGCTGATGCTTATCTTGTCTGCCGTTATCTCAACCTCTATCATCTTCTTCTCGATAGGGTAGCTGAGGCTCTTCGCAAGGACTGCATTGAACACGTCCTTTGTCTGCTGTGTCATTTCTTCGTATCTCATTTTGTTCTGTGTTTTTAGGGGCAGGGCGCAGGGACGCGCTCCTGCCGAAGATTAAAGACTAAGATTATCTGTAAAGCACGAGCGGAACAGCCAGGTACGAGGCGAACAAGTCGCTGTAGCCGGCAAAACCGCTGCCGCCATACGCAATCCAACCGACGAACTCGCCGGACCGGGAACAAGACCAAACGAAGCTGGTGAAGTCCCGGAGCAGGTCCGCTCCCTCGATTGTCTCCGCCAGTGCGTCGATGTCGTTCTTCTGGTCCTGGAGCTCCATTGCCGCAAGCAGCGTCGGAAGATAGAACCTGCCGTGCTTGTCCGAACGGAACTTGTGGACGAACTCAGCCGCAGGGCTTCCGCAGTCGTGGAGCGCGTCAGTCAAGCACTCGCTCTCGGTCTCTTTCAGCGCCGCAATCTCGGTGCTATACTCCTGCCCGTAGTACTTGATTTTCTCCATAGGGAGCATCACCTCTTCCGAGTACTTCGGATAGATGAGCGCCTTCTGTCCGTTGAGAAGCTCAATCTCGATTCCCTCGATGCTTTCGAGGCGGTTCTGCCTCTCGCATCCTTCTTTGTAAATGATTCTTGCCATAACTAAATGATTTTATAGTGTTAAACTTATCTTCTGTCTCCTCTCAGTAGTTCTGCAATCCTTTCGAGGTCCTGATGGTCCGGCTCGTAGCCCTCCTCGATGCAGGTGATGTAATAGTCCCTCTCTCCGTAGAGCCTTATCGCCGTCTCCTTGATTCTGTCCTCGTCCGGGTCGTGGCTCTGGGTGAGCAGGAAGTACTTCAGGTCCTCAACCTTGTTCTTGAGTTCCCTTATCTCCTCGTTCAGGCTGTTGGCCTTCGTCTCGGCCGCGTTTCTTCTCTCGACGATTTTCCGTCCGATAATCTCGGCGAGTTCCGCCGCTCCCTTCGGGGTCTTGAGTGCCTCGCAGAAATCCTGCTTGTCAAGGTCTGCGGTGAGGTACGCCTCGTGGATTCCCCACATCTGCTCTTCGTTAACCTCCAGTCCGCTCATTTCCTGAAACTCTTGCTTTGTCATAACTTCTTGTCTTAAATTTCAAATACTTTTTTGTATCTTTGTTTGTGTTCAATTTTGAATACAGTTGCAAATCTACAATGTTTATTGGAATTATCCAAACTTTATTGGATATATTTTTCGTTGAAATTTGCTTTGTGTTAGATTATTTCATTAAAAATTAGATAGTTATGAGCGGCGAAGAAATCAAAAGAATTCTCCTTTCTAAGGGGCTTAAAATCACAGAATTGGCAGAAATGCTCGGCGAAACCGTCAATAATACTTCTGCAATGTTCAAGGTTAAGGACTTCAAAAGTGGTGCTATTGAAAGACTATCTGGAGTGACTGGTATTCCCATTCCAGAGTTCTTTGGAATGCAGCCCACCTCGTCCGCCGTAAACACAGGGACAAACAACGGGAACATAGCAGGACGGGACATTACCACCAACGCCCAGATTGCAGACCTCCAGAAAATAATCGCGCAGCAGCAGAAGACCATCTCAGAACTATCCGCAACAATCGCTAAACTCATCAAATAATTCTTATTTATGGCAAACTTTATCAAAAGCCTCGGCAAGGGCTTCATCCGTTCCGCAGTGAACCAAGTCGGACGCGACTACGGCAAGACCATTTCCAACCAGCTCTTCGGCGATGCACACGCAACACCAGTCCGTGCCGTAAAGACAGACCGGTCGAACATACTCTGGGCTCCAGGACAGCCCAATAAGGAAAACGAAATCGAATATCACCAGCAGGATATAATCAACTGGCAGGACATTGTGTGTCTGATATTGTCCCCAATAATGCTCTTTATTGGACCTGTCGTTTACGGAATCTTTACACTTGTATATTTGCTTCCGAGCACGACATCATTCACGGTCTATACGAACGAGCCGAGACGGATTCCGGACAGACGCTACTCCGTAGGATACAGAGTTGAGCCTCGCGGCGTACATAAGGAACGCATAGAAATCCCCAACTATCTTCTTGACCGCAAGACGATTGCGAAAGGCAAAATCCGGGGGGGGGTATGGGCTATTGCAACTATTATTACGACCATTGTCAATGTGCTATTGATTAAAAACGCGATGAAATGAACACACAAGACAGCCAAGCCATCATCAGGCGCTTCTTCGACGCCCTCTACTACCTCAAGGCAAACAAAGAGATCCGCGGCAAAGCCACCTTCACACGCGCACACAACATCGACCGCTGGAACCTCAACAAGCTCGAAAAAGATTTGAGCCGCGACATCTTCCAAGTGTCGTGGCTCTACTACCTCGTAAAAGACTACGGAATATCCTCCCAGTGGCTGCTCACCGGGATAGGACCTATAAAGAAATTCAACTCCAAATAAATGGCTATGGACGAAATAGAACTCTCAATCCAGCTCGACCTTTGGTATGAGCAGTACTGCTGCCTGCTTCTTCTTGTCGAGTAGCTTCACGTATATCTCCGTCGTGCGGAGCTCCTTGTGGCCGAGAAGCTTCTGGACCGTGTAGATGTCCGCACCCAGGTCAATCATCATCACGGCGAACGAGTGTCTCGCGCAGTGGAACGTGATGTCCTTCGTTATGCCCGCCCTCAGGCACCATCTCCTCAACTCAGTGATGGTGCTGCCGTCGTACCTGTATCCGTAGAACACCTTGTCTTCAGGGCCGCGCCTCTCTCCCATATACCTCTCCGCCTCCGGACTGATGTCAAGGTACTCGGTGGAACTCGTCTTCTTCTGCGTGAAGATAATCCTCGTGTAGTCCCCCTGCTTCTGCACCTCGCTCCACCTCATCTTCTCTATGTCGCTCTTCCTGATGCCCGTAAGGCAACTGAACAGGAAGGCCCTCTTCAGCGCAGGGTACTTGCAGTCCGTCTTCGCCAGGGCCTTAATCTCGTCTATGGTCAGATAGTTCCTGTGCGTCTCTCCCGACCTGAAGCTCTCGATTCCCCTCAACGGGTTGTGCGGTATGATCCTCTCCTCAAAGGCCTGGTTGATGCAGGCCCTCACCTTGTTGAAGTACGACATCTTGCTGTTCTGCGACAGGGGCTTGTCCGTGCGGATGACATTGCCGAACACCGTCTGCTTGACCCTCGCATCCTTGTCGAGGTACTCCTTGAACGACTGGATCCACTCCGGGGTAATCTCACGGAACGTGATGTCTGGAGTCCTCTCGCAGAACTTCTCCAGATGCTTCAGGCAGCTCCACCAGTTGCCCCAGTTCCCCCGGCTCATCTCTCCCAGCCTCTTCTCGCACATACTCCGGTAATAGTCCAGGAAATTCGTGTCCAGCCTGTACGCCGACTCGAAGCCGTACCTCTGGTTCTGCACGTCGACGAGCCGCTTGCCCCTGATGGCCTCGGCCAACTGCATCGTCTCCTCGTTCTTCTTCCTGTCCGCCCTCGTCCTTTCCGGCTCGATGTAGAGCTTCAGGAACTCGTAGTCCCGTCTTCCGTTCACGTAGATGTCGAGGTAGAGCGACTGCCTGCCTCCAGAGATGGCACGCCTCCTCAGACGTACCGAATCCTTTGAGTTGTTGTCCATCTTGTTACTTTCTGTTACTTTTTTCGGTTGAGTCACAAAGTAACAACAAATATTCGACAAAAACTGCCGGTTTCAGCCAAAATCGTACACCACTGGATGTGGCTACGGTTGGCATCCGCCGGCAGTTCCTGCCATTTGCTACTTGCCAACGCAAAACTTCCCGAACACTTCGCCGAGGACTTCGTCGGGGGTGATGGCGTCGGAGGTGGATGCGAAGATGGAGTTTATGTCGCGGATGGCGGCGCGCAGGTCCTCGGCGAGTAGCTCTTCGCTTATGCCATCACGTACGGCGCGAACGACAGCCCGAAGGCTTTCCACGGCGCTGCTAAGGGCGTTATAATGCCTTGCAGACGTGACGATTACACGCTCGTCGGTGTCTGCGAAGCCGCACTTCACTATGGCCTTTTCGAGCTCCTGAAGCCCTTCCTTTCGAAGCGCCGAGATGCTTATCACGCGTCCCTCGTTCACCTTTCCGGAATCAGGCAGCAGGTCATTCTTGTTCGCCACGACGATAATCTTTTGATGCTCAGCGTCTATAAGGCTTTCGACCTTACTCAGCATCTTCTCGCTTTCATCCTTTTTCGTCGCGTCCAGAAGGCAAATCACGATGGCGGCGTCCCGAATCTTCGCCAGGCTCCTCTCGATTCCCAGCCTCTCTATCACTTGCTCGGTCTCGCGAATGCCGGCCGTGTCTATGAATCTATATCTAACTCCTTCTATGACAATGCTTTCCTCTACCGTGTCGCGCGTGGTTCCCGGTATATCCGAAGTAATCGCCCTATCCTCGCCGAGCAGGGCATTCAGCAGCGTACTCTTCCCGACGTTCGGCGCCCCCACAATCGCCACCGGCACGCCATTTTTCAGCGCATTTCCCACCCGGTAGCTGTCCCTGAGCCTGCTCATTTTCGCTATCGCGCTTTCGGCCAATCCTATAATCATCTCCCTGCTGGCAAATTCGACCTCCTCCTCGCTGAAATCCAGCTCCAATTCCAACAGAGCCGAGAGCCTTACCAGAGCATCTCTAAGTTCCTTGAAAGCAGCGGAATACTCGCCTCGCAACTGACTTTGGGCGACCCTAAGCGCAGCCTTCGAATCCGCAGCGATCACATCGGCCACTGCCTCCGCCTGTGCCAAGTCCATCTTCCCGTTCAAATAAGCCCTCTGGGTGAATTCACCAGGTCCCGCCATCCTGCATCCCTTTTCGCAAAGCAGGCCAATCGTCTCGCTGACAATATATTTCGAGCTGTGACACGAAATCTCCACGCCATCTTCGCCGGTATAGGAGTTCGGCGCGCGGAACACGCTGACTATCACCTCGTCCAGAAGCGAGCCGTCCGATGCGAAGATGCTTCCGAAGTGCAGGGTATATCCCTTCGACTGGGCTATCGAGCCCTTTCGCAGGCTAATGACCTTATCGGCCAATTCCAAACTGCCTGGGCCACTAACTCTTATCACGGAAATGGCCCCTGTCCCCGGAACGGTCGCCGGTGCGCAGATGATGTCGTTATTATTCATCGTATTCCTTCCAATAATCTATTTTAAATGCCGGAGCCTGCTCGGTGTATCTCTTTATACTTGAAGAAGATAGCCAAGTGATATAGCCATCCTTAAGCCCGGCTGCGAACAGTCCGCGTATCTCCTTTTCCAGATTCTCGGCGTTATAGTCGATGCCCTCAGGGTCCACGTGCTTCATCACGTGATAGGCCTGTATCCAAGTGCGAACCTTGGCCGGATTAGGGGTCGCAGCCTGCCTGCCCTGAACCCTCTTTCCCCAGGCCAATAACAGCTCGTACGGGTGATTCCACGGCTTGCTGATGCCGTAGAACCCGTCAGGGAAGTGGTCCGGATAAGGCATGCCGCACATCACGTCGGCGACATTCGACAGAGCCGGCCAATACTGCCCGTAGGCGGTGGTGTAGCCCGGATTGGCACTCTCGCCGAAGACATCTATGGACACGTAGGCTCCCACGGCGTGAATCTCGTCGCAAGCGTATCTGACGAATCTCTGGATGGCCTGTACCTTCGATTCCCCGTAGACGTTATGGTAGTCCACCAGGCTCTCGATCTTAGTCATACGGTCCGGGAAGCGCACGTAATCGAAATTGATTTCGTTAAAGCCGAACTTCTCGACTGCCTCTCGGGCCAATTCCACGTTAAACTGCCAAACCTTTCTGTTATAAGCGCTTGGCCAGTAGGATTTGTTATGCTTGTAAGGCTCTCCGGTGGCGATTTCGGTGATGGCGCTCTGCGGATTGTCTTTTACGAAATAGGTGTCCTTGAAACAGGTGATTCGTCCCACCACGTAGAACCCTTCATCGTGAAGTCTGGCCACGGCCCTGCGATAGAGCTCCTCGCCCCTAACTGAGGCTCTGGCGTAGTTCGTAGGGGAGTACCTGCGCATCGCATCTGCCTTGAAACCAGGACATTCGTTATCCTTTATGTCTATGACGAAGGTGTTGATCTTAGTCTTTTTCGCCAATGCTATGTAGGCGTCGATGTTCGCGATGTTACCCGGCGCGAAATTAATGTAGAGCGAATAGCAGGACTGCGGCATCACGTTATTCTCAAACGAAGGTTTTTCGTAAGGGTAATAGTCGCAGTCATAGGCCTTTCCGCCTCCGAAACTGTTCCTTACGGCCAGATGCAGCGAATCGTAGACCTCGGGCTTGTATCGGGCCAATGCGCTCTCCTGAGAACGTGTAAGATACTTCCCGTAGACATAGCCTTCGAGGTGGCCCGACTTAACCTTATAGCGGTGCACCTCGCCCTTATGGTCGGGCCAAGTGCTGCCTACGATCTGTACGCTCTTTCCTTTCGTTATCTGACCTTTTGACACTGGTATCATAAAATAACTTCCGGTGTCGATTAGCAATTGTCGATACCGGAAGCATTT
>OQWM01000172.1_pt1 | contig 36654 bp, 45 predicted proteins | sample 1691531 | NCBI WGS metagenome assembly OQWM01 (sample SAMN03418257, study PRJEB22391) | human gut metagenome | biome: human-gut; feature: organic feature; material: feces | host: Homo sapiens | place: Tanzania | collected 2013-01
GCAGTGGCGGCATTGTAGATTTATTGATTAGCAAATTGCGACAAGCGGGGCGAAGCGATAACTGCTGCTCGCGCTGGTGCCGCCGACGCCGCCAGACGCGACGACATACCACGCACCGTACGAGTAGCCATGGTGAGCAGACCGCAAGCGGACGTAGCAAGCGCTAGTATTATTATCTGCGCCGTAGTGAATATAAGGCGGATAAGGCTTGTACCATTCAATCGGTGCGGACGTGCCTGCTACGCGCTTCCAATATTCATGTACGTTGCCCTCACCAGCAACCTGCGGTTTAGCATACATCTGTTCTAAGGATGGCAGGAATACTTTGTCGTAAGTAATATCACTGCCCTGCGCTTTATCGTCGCCGTCAACGGTGTTGCAGTAAGTTACAACTTTAACCGGTTTCAAAATGGCTTTCAAGCCTTCCGGCAAGCCAGTCAGGAAGCCTGCCTTTGTAGCCAGCTCAGTCGGAGCAATGTCGAATTTGCTCTGCGGAGTCCACCATTCGCCTTTGCCTTTGTCGCTGTTTAAGAACTGGCGGATAGCAGAAGTCGCCCAACGATTATGGCCATATGCAGTACGCTGGATGCCGTTAATATTACCCTCGCCGCTATAATATCTAGGCCAGTCTCCGAGTTTAGTGCCGAGCGCGCCGCTGATTACAGATACAGTCTCAATAACGGTTTTGCTGTCAGCATCATAAGAGGACACCTGCCAAGTTTCCATTTTTGAGTCTGGCATATATTTAAAGCCTGCCAGCTTGCCGCCCTTCGGAACGGGCTGCGTGAGCGTGAAGGAATAGCTGCCCGGCTTGCAGTTATCGCCCCACGTTACATCGTTGTTAGTCAAGTGATAGGTGCCAGCAGGAAGGCCTTCTTCCGCATAATAGAATGCCTGGCATTGGCTGAACTGTACGCCGAACGGAGAAGCAAAGTGTGCTTGAATAAACATAGCAGGCAGTGTCTCGCCATTCGCCAGCTCGATGTTATCAAAATGATTGACGCGCCACGGGAAATTGTATTCTTTGTTTTCCGCCGCAGCGTCCTTCCATACGTCAATAAACTTGTCGCCGTAGTCAAAAATCTCCGGTGCAAAGCCATCACGCGTAAGCTCTTGCACGCCTGCCCAATCACTAGCAAGCGCTTTAACGCTGTCGCGTGCGATAACTCTGAGCAGCGCATTCTGCTTGCGGAGCTGTGCTTCTAATGTTTCGCTCAAGCCGGTCGCGCCTGTGGTAATTGCTTCTTTAATTGCTTGACCTGTACTGTCAAGCAGTAAGGGATTGAATGTCATAATTAAGCCTCCTTGTTATCATCCATACAAATTTTTCCATCGACTACCTTTAAGCCCATTGTGGTCAGAAAAGCGTCGTTGATAAGTGTAGTTGCCTCCGCCGCCTTCTGCGTCGCAGTCTCGGCGGCAGTCTCGGCGGCAGTTTTGTTTTGTGCTACCGTCGCCGCTGTCGCATCAATGGCAGTTTTAATTTCATTGATAGCAGCAAGCTGCGTAGTGCCTGCGTCATTTACCTTCTTCACGTTGTCTGCCGCAACGGTGTTAAGCAATGCGCTGTCCCACAAGACAAGACCGCTGTTGATATGTTGGCCATCTTCGCTGATAGACGTAACGACCTTTGCGTCATTGCCATTGTAGACAATAGCAAGCTCGCCTTTTCTTAAAAGCGGATTGAATTTATCTGCCTCCGCCTTGCTGCCGATAGCTAACTGGATTCTTTTAGCCATGTTCTCACCTCCTTTACGCAGTCATTTCGGCAAATCTGGACGCCATAACAATATCCGCTGTCTCCCAGACCTCGAAGAGCGGAGCTACCGTATCGCCGCATCTTGCAGTATTCAGATGCTCAAAATCCGGGCTGACAATATCTTCGTTAGCCAGCAACGTTTCAAGCAAGATTCGTGCCTGCTCTGCGGAGTCAGCGGCGCTGACGGCAAATTTATTCGCTTCCTGCGCTTGTGCCTGCGCGAGCTGCGCACTTGCCTCTGCGTTTGTCGCCTGGCTCGTCGCTTGTTCCAGCATCTCAGACGTAGCCGCCGCCGCTTTTTTGGTAGTCTGCAAAAAGCCCAAAGCGTTAGCTTCAGATGTAGCCGCATTGTTGGCCGCCAACTGCGCAGCATTAAGATACTCGTGCACCTTCGCGACCTCATCAGCAATATCCTGAATGCCTGCGGCCGTCTCAGCAGCGTTCTTCGCGCTAGTCTTTGCGCTAGCTGCCGCCGCTTGCGCATCCTGCCAGTACTGGCCAGCAGCGCTCATATAGTTCTGAGCCGCTTTTTCGCTTTCCGCGGCCGCTTTTTTATAAGCGTTCGCCGCCTGCTGGTACTCATTGGCGTTCTGCTCACTTGCCGCCGCAGCTCTCGCCAGCTCAGCCGCATTTTCTTTATACTGCTCAGCGGTTTGCTGCGCCAAGATGGCAGCCTGCATACAGCTATCAGCATTCTTTGCATACCCGGCAGCAGCCTGCGCCTGCGCCGTCGCAGCTTCCAGTGCGCTCTGCGCAAGCGGCAGTACCCTTGCAGGATCTTCTGTCAGCACGATGCTCTTGCCGTCATCTGCTATTCGGAAGGATTTGCCTGCTTCAAACGGTACTTCGTTGACAAACGCATCACCGTCTATATCTACGCTCATCGTGATTGTACGTTTCAGCTTTTCGCTAATTTGCTGTATAGTCATGATGGCTTCATCAAACGCTGTCTCAATATCTTCCGCAAAGTACGGCCCATTATTCACAAGGTTCATCTGCTGCTGAAGCGGCAGCTCACGCATGATGACAAGCTTCTTGCCTTCGGGCAGCGCAGCGCCGCTGCTAGGATATGTAATCTGCCTAGTGCTCATGTCCAGCAGATAGTCACTCGTGGCCTGCGCCGTGCCATCATCCTGCGTCAGATATACTTTGATGTACTCCGGATGTTCCGACGGGCACTCAAACGTAAACGGAAAGATTTTTGTCGAGCCGTTGCCGACGTAGATGTTTTTGGTCAGGTCTTTTTGTACTGTCATTTTGACTCCTTTCTGCAAAGCAAAAGCCCCGGCGCCATACGCCAGGGCTTCACTATGCATGTTTCCTCGTCTTTCGACACTACCATTTTACCACGTCGAAGGTGTCAATTTGTAAAGTACAAAATGTCATTTTTTGTTTTTTAACTTTTTATCCAGAATTAAGGCTCTGAGATATTCCGATACATCAGCGTCGAAGCCAGTCTCCAGATAGGTTACGGAAGTTGTCAGTGCATCTACCAGCGTGCTCGGAGCGCCCGTCGTCTGGCTCAAAAGCTTGCCGCTTTCTCTCATAACATCTCCGAACGTCTTCTTGTCATTCGTGATGCTCTGGATAACTCGGTTCGTCTGCTCGATAGTATTCTGGATAGGTATCCTCGGAGCAAATTGCTTCTCATCGAACGCCTTGGCCAAGAGGTACGGCACTGCATCCCTGAGAACAGGTATGCCACCGACCAGCGTCGACAATGTTTCACTGGCTATACTCTTGAGCAGCTTCTCCGCTTCCAGATCATCATCATCTCCGCTCGTACCGGCACGGAACAACGCGGTAATTATAGCAGGCAAAAGCTGCCATGCCAGCAGAGCGCTGCCTGCCTTTACTACTGCTTTCAGCAGCTCTTTGTTTTTGTTGGCATCTGCCCACGTCATAGCCTGCTTATAACCCATCTTCGCGCCCCAAAGCTCATAGTTCAGAGCGTTATACACCGTCGACATATAGCTATAATACATTGTAAGCTGCTTCATAAATTCGCTACGCCCACGTTGTACAGCCGCTTTGTCGACTGTACGGCCACTACCGAAGCACCAGCGCACCGCCGCATCACCTGCAGATACGCCTGCATCCTGCGCCTGCTGCGGAGAGCGTCCGTTTTCTACTGCATCGCTATAAGCTTTTTCGTACTCTTGCTGCCAAAGCGGCAGCGCAAGCATAAGGTCAGTCCACGTGATCAGCTTGAAGGCGTGCTCTCGCAGGAGCTTTCCGGCCTTGCCTGCGCCCGGAACACTGTCCATGAAGTGCGGCCCTTTGATAGCGTCATAGATGTTGGCATCCATTGTCTCCGCACGTTCTGCCATAAATACGCTACGCTGGAAGATGAAGTCTATATATTTTCTCGGGGCAGAATAGAAGCGCTTGAGCGCGTGCAGCATATCTACAGTGCCCATGTAATGCGCGACGATTGGAGCGTTGGCTATGTTTAGCGCGGCCGTCATTACGCGGAAGCTCATCATACCCATGGTCTGCGCATTGCGAAGCTTGGCAGCAATGACTTCAAACCTTGACTGAGCTATCGGCTCTTCTGCCCAGCAGTCTGTTGTCCATTGTCTCAGATGCTTATACTCTGCTTCGCCCAAATAATTATTGACGAGACTGCGGAAGTCATCACGCAAGACGATGCGGCGCACGTCGCGTATCGGCTCACGGAACGCAACCAGATGGATGACGTCTGCAAGGCTGCCGCTAATAATCTCGAAGCGCAGGTCCAGCCGTCTTTCAACCTTAGCGTTAGTGCGGTCTTTCAAAAAGCCCTTGCCCAGAGACATAGCTACGTTGCTCATCGACGCCTGCTGCATAGCTGCGGCATCTGCTTTCTGCTCCTGCGTCCTCTGGTCACGCGGATCATATTTGATAGGGAAGTAACCGCCCTCGAGAGTGTAGCTTTTTTGGTCGTTGCCAATAATGGTAAATGCTCTATTCGGCTGCTTTTCAAGGACAGCACCCGTCATCCTGGCTTCTATATCGCGTACCTCATCCCAGTGCTCGTCATATAAGCTCCAGATATCATTGACAAGGTTCCAGTCCTGTTCCGTCAAATTAGCGAGCACGTTCCTCACGTCAAGCTCGCTGACGTGGAAGCCGTCCATTACACGCTTAGCGTTGATTTCCGTGCCCCAGTTCAGCGCCAGCATGATTACCTTTTCTTTCGTAATCATCGACGTGCCGAACTTATACTTAGCATCGTTACGCATAGCATAAAGCTCTTCGGCAGAATATCCGCTATAAAGCTTTTGCAGCTTCTTCTGCATATCGCCTGCCATACGCAGCTCCTTGTCTGCGGCAATTTTCAGCGGCTCGTAGATGTATTTCACTGCTAAACCGCCCATCTTCTTCAGGATAACCTCGGGCTTTACCAGATACTGGTTTGCGTCATTGATAGCGCGTTCAGCTTTTTCTCGCTTCGTCATATCGCCAGCGCCGGTAGCATCCCTTACAGTGCGCTCCACAACATGCTGACGCACCTGAGCTGTAATCTCAGCAATAGCGTCGTCTACGCTCATCTGCTTGCCGTCCACGCTTCTAATGGTCTTCAGCGTCATATCATCTACGCCACGCTTATAGATGATGTTCATCACCTGCGCCAGCATCTTCATTTGCTCATTAGACAAATCCTTATGCCCCTGCTCGCGCTGCGTTGTGCCCATCGCCGCCGATACGAGCCATTCGGGCAGATTAAGGAAGCCGTCTGCCGTGAAGAACGGGCACTCCATAAATAAGCCGTCCACTTCTCTAGGTGCGTCCGACTTCTGCAGCACGCCCATGAAGCCGTTCTCTTCCTGATAGCGCGGCGGCATAGGCGCATCAGCATCAACAAAGCCGAAGACATAGAGCATATGGTTATACGCATAGCGTTCGTTGGCAGATATGTTTTTGTTCTTGATGATGCTCTGGCGTCTCTTCGTCAGCTGCTCTTCAATCTTTTTGATTTTCTTGTCGTTACGGACAGCTCTGTCAGCAAACATATCATAGATAACCTGCGCACGTTTATATTTTACGGCCAGCTCCCACTTGCCGGTCGCAATGGCACGCTCAGAGTTGTGCTGCGCTTCGGCAGATTTTCTGCGCCACATCTGGTAGTTGTTGGCATCCCCGATAGGCATAGTTTCAAGCTTTCTTTCAACGTAGTCCACAAACTCCTGATAATGCTTCAGTGCCGCATCACGCAGACCGCGGACGTTAGCTATAATCTGCTCTTTCTCTTCACGGTGCTTAGCAATGCCTTCCTTCTTCTCTGCCTCCAGCTTCTCGCGCAGCTCTTTCTTTTCCTCGCGATGTTTGGCAGCTTCTTCCTTCTTCTCCGCCTCCAGCTTCTCTATCTTCTGGCTCTGCTTGTTCAGCTTGTCTACCGTACCCATGACGCCCTTTTCATCGTTGGTCAGCGTCATGTTCTTCACAGACTGAGCATTGATTTTCTTCTGCGCTTTAGCAAGCTGCTCAAAGATATTAAGCTCCATCGTCGACGCCAGCTTACGGTACTTGCTTTCCTCAACCAGCGCATCCGCCTTTTCGCGGAAATACTGTGCGTCAAAGCCGCTGTTATCTATGCTCTTCTTAAACTCCCGCATGTGCGCTTTCACTGCTGCGTCAAGGCTGCCGCCATGCTCTTTCAGTTTGGTCACATATTCCTCTACGCTCATGCCCAGCGTCTCGCAAACGGCAGACGTGCTCAGGTCAGGATTATTCTTGATATGCTCCTGGATAACGAATACCGGCTCTGCCTGCAGCTTCTCGCGGTACTCTGCTTCTTCCTGGGCAAAGAACTCCTTCTCCTGCTTCCGGTAATCTTCTTTTACGTCCTTCAGTGCAATCTTGAGCACCTTTTCCTTGGCTTCGGCCTTAGCGCGTTCCACCATGCGCATGTATATTTGCTTAGCATTGCCCTCCAGATACTCCATGCCGCCAGCATCAGCAAAGCTGTCTACGCCCTTCTTGCTCATAGCGATATCAATTTCTTCCTCGCTGGCAATCATGCGGTCCATTACAGCGCGTACTTCTTTACTAGGAGCGCCGCCAATCTGGACGAAAGCCTTGTAGATTGTACCCAGCCATTCCTTGAAGCGGCGGAAAATTGTTTTGACGGACTCTGTAGGAGCCTTGCCCTCGCGCAGATAATTTTCAAAGCCACGTGCAAAGCGTTCTTGCGCCCATTGCAGCTTCATCTGCTCCAGAGTAACCTCTTTGCCATCGAGCACAAGATAGCCGTACTTCGTGGCATCGGCAATCTGCTCATGCATCTTGCGGAACTCGCGCTCCAGCGCCGTGCCCTTATACTCTTTGTCAAAGGTTTCAGGCCGCCAGCTTGCCCACTCGCTCAGTGTCTTCACATCATCGAGCAGCTTCTTCGGAGCATTCGGCAGCTTCGCCAGTTCCAGCATATCATGCAGATAAACGTGCGCCATCTCATGCATAAAGGTTGACTGATCGGCTGCTTTAAAGAGAGATATAACCTTCTTGCCGTTAGCCTTGAATGCAGTCTGTCCCTTGATTTTATAGAGGCCCTTTTGCCCTGCGTCCATACTGTAGGACTGTCCGCCTGCAGATTGGTTGTAGCGCTCAATAATGTCTACAGCTTTATCGTCAAAGACTACAAAGCAGCGGCCTTCCTCGCCGCCATCGTAAGTAATGCCCTTAACGCCATATCGGTTCAGGTATTCAGAAGCTAAACGCCATTCATAATCTTTATTGCCTAAAGCATAAGCTAAAGCCTGATAATTTTTTTCGCCTGTAAAGTGTTGCCTGTTAGCGTAGTTGCTAAGCTCTGCCAGCGGATCAGCTTGTGCTTGCTGTATAATTTTCTCTTTGCCTGCGTTATCCTCAGCTTCAGCTTTTTCTGCTTCACTTTGCAGGCTTTCGGCTTTAGCCCTAATATTCTCCTGCTCCTGCTTACGATAATCAGCATCTGTAATTAGCCGCTCTATCTGTTCTTCCGTATAACCTCTGCTGAGCAAATTGCGTCGTCTCATGTTTTGAATAAATTTAGGTGCTCCTGTATCTGGCAATTCTTCAATAGTTGTGTTTGCAAGATTATTTAGGCTTTTGATTTCCTGCCTAACTCTATAACCTTTATCAAACGCTCCAAATTTAAAATCAAGCAGCTTACCCCAAAATAACTTCATCTGCTCATCGTCAAGATTTTTTATGGCTTCAACAAAATTCTTTTGCACGCTTTTAGGCTGCTCACCAAAAGTTTTCTGTTCATCAAGCAGGTGCTTATTGTCAGGAACTTCGACTTCATAAAGGCTTGCTTGCGTACCATCTTTCTTGCTTACTTCTTTCTTATAAGTTTCAGCAATGCGCTTATTTTTAGCAAAGTACAAACCCCAGCCGTGCATGATGTTACCCGTGCCATTGCCGAGATAGCCAAGGTCGAACCTGTCAAACACTGCTCCACTACCATGCCATGCTTTCTGGTCTAACACATTATCATCTTGTTGAACTTTATTTGTCAAGATTAACTTAGTCTTGACTTCATTCAGCCACCATGGTATACTATTTATAACAGAGGTTAGTTTGTCTGGTTTTGACGCTGAGCTGTAATCAGCACCACCATTTCCAGAGCCACTAACCTCATTTTTTATTTTAGTAATATCTATATCATGAAGGAATAGTTTTTGCGATTTTTCCTTTCTTATAATAATTTTAGCATAATATTCAGTGCCATTAATTTGAACCTTCCTTGCGTACATCCTGTATTCTTCAACATTAGGCTTCATTCTTTTTTCTCGTTTAGGATCAGGAAGCCTTGTATGTAGATAACTTGATTTTTGCAAAAGCTCTTCTATATACGGCACCATTTCAAATAAATTTGCTTTTTTTGCATGTCCAGCCATTTCCTTAAACGCAGTGCGAGGAATGGCTACATCCTCATTGTATTTATTCTTAACAACAACATGCCCTCCATTATTGTTTTTATATAAGGTATTAAATATCATTCCCGCATTTTTTTTGCGAGAATCAAAATTGTCCCCCTCTATAACCTGTACTATTATGTATGGTTCTTGATTGACTAATTCATAGTAACTCTTTAATACTTCTTCCGTCGGTCTCTGTACGTAGGTTTCAGTGCCAATATGTACAGTATTCATGCTTGCCTGATTAAGCTTCTGCCCTGCAGCTTTACCTCCAAACTCCACGCCCACGCTCCGTGCAAAGTCTTTCGCCGTGTATTTCGTCTGTCCCGCTTGTCTATGCCATTCGGCCATGCGGTCGGCCATACGCGCAAAAAGGATAGCGTTCATCTGCGCAGCCTGACGTGCTTCCTTGCTTTCAGCTCTTTCCAGCTGCCCGCGCATCTCCTTATAAACTTCAAACGCTTCTTCGCTTAGGCCCTTGGTGATTGTTAATTCACCGGGGTCTATTTTTTCTAGGCGCGGAGCCATAACGTCAAGGCGAGCGATAGCCTGCTCCGTTGCTTCTATAGCAGCCTTGTTTTCTGCGTACCACTGCTCTTCCTCCGGACTATCATTTTCCCAGCCTTCTAGTCCGTAGTAGTTGTCACCAGTATAGATATCGTATGCCAAGTCACGATACTCTCTCTCCGAAGGCGCACGGCCATGCTCTTTGAACCACTTCCTGTACCACGGCGCATTGTTGCTGACGCGCACGCCACGCCCATGGTCTGAATGCTCCCAGCTCGTCGGCTTGCCGTCTGCATCTACGGCTATGATGCTCACGCCCTTGCCTGCGCCTGCTTTAAGCTGTTCAATGATTTCTCTTAAAGGTGCATCTATCTTCTCCTGCAGTGCCTTCCTGATTTCCTTTACACCCTCGGCAGGCTTATCAGGGAAGCGGCGGATAACGGACTCTGCTACCTCGCGCTGCTCTTTATCTGGGAAATTTTTATCCAGGAAGGTATTGAGCGCATCTTCGCGCTGGCGCTCTTCAAACGCAAGGATTCTGTCCATCTCCCTGCGCATACGGCTTGCGTACTGACGGTTACGTGCCAGGCATTCGCCGATATCGTCAAAGGTGATGTACTCCTGCAGCTTAGTATTTACGTCCTCAGGCAGGTTCTTTTCCACGTAGTCAGCAGTGTTAATTTTCAAATCAGCCTTAGTCTCGACGATATTAGCGAACTGTTCCTCGCTCATGCCGACCTTATCTGCTACGCTTTTCAGCAGCTCATAGCCGCCCTCCTGATTAAGCACCATCTCCGTATCAATGTTGATTGTTTCAAGGCTCGTGCCCTTAAGCTGGTTCTTTAAAACTTCCTTGTATACCTCAGGCGCTTTTTTGAAAAGCTCATTGACCTTGATATCTTCAGCAAGACTCTTAAGCATAGATAGGCCGCTTGCCGTGCGCAGGTTGGCCTTCTCTTCCTCTGATTTGAGCTGCATAGCCGCCGCCATACGCCTTGCGTAGCCTACAGTGCTGCCAGCGTGAGCGCCTACGCCAAAACCGAACGACGTGGCCAGAGCCTGCCAGCTTGTCTCCAGCCCGCCGATAATAACATCCTTTGCGCTGTACGTCGGAATATCGCCGTCGGGATTATTGTACGCGGCAATGTTGGTGACGATTCTGTTGCTAACATCCTGCACGCCTTCTTCCAAGCTTTCGGATATAGTCACTTCGCCGATGTTTTTTGCACCGTTGCGCAGATATGCTGCCAGCATGCTCTGCAGTTCCGTGCTGTCTTTAGCGCTTGCTATAATCTTTTTGATGCTCTGCGCTCCTGCGCCGCCTTTAATAGCGCCCAGTATTCTGTCCGCGTTGCTAAATTCAATGCCGGTCTCCAGCGCCGCCGCCACAGCCGCATAGGTACGCGCCTGATTATCCGTCAGCAGCTGCTTGCCGCTCTTATCCTTATATCCTTTATAGTCCAGATAGTTGTTGCCTGCTATCTCATCATACATATCCTGCGCCATGCCGATACGACTGCCGACGCTATAGCCAATCTTTGCGCCTGCCGCCGCACCTGCACCTGTACCGGCGCCCAGCGTACTGCCACCGCCGATGAGAGCGCCGGCAAGTGCGCCGAAGCCTGCGCCATACACGCCCATCTTCTGGCCACTCAGAGCATTACGCAGCATCATCTTGCCGCTCTGTACCGTGCCGCCCACGATAGCGCCAAGCGGATCATCAAAGAGTCCGGGCAGCTCTTTACTATTTTTCTGCGCCGCTTCAATTTCTTCCAGCCGCTTCAGGTCTGCTTCCGTAAGGCTTTTGCCGTTCATGGCAGAATAGCCAAGACGGCCGCGCTCACTCATAAGCCTGTCCAGCTCCCAGCCAGTCTTAGCTGCTTCAATAACGCCCTGCGTCTGGCGCACGTTCTTCAGGTTATGCAGAGCAATAGCAGCGTCCGTGTCACTTTTCTTCGCCAGCTCGCTCAGCTCGGGGTAATAGTCAAAAATCTTCTCCGGTTCTTTCAGCTTCTTTTGCAGGTTGTAAACGTCACGCGCCCTGTCCAAATTTTCCGCACTCGAAAGAATTGCGTTCTCCGGAATATGCGTCGCCGAGCTGATGCTCTTTACTTCCTGCAAAACGTCTTCTCTGTTATACCAGTACTTTTTGTAAGCATTGGTATTTTTTATTTTGTCGGTAAAACTGTTCGAGCTTTCGCTCAAAGGTACTATTCCGTTAGCCGCGTTGATTTTTGCCTGGTCTTTTGCCCTGTCCCTTGCAAGGCTTTCGTCAACAACCCCATAGTTTGGCTGCGGGTCACTATGAAAACCCCACGTGCTTTCACGCACCGTAGCATAAGGAGAAGCCATCTGTTCTTTCAAAAAATTCAATGTCTTTTCATCCATCATTTTCACCTCTTATTGTCCGTTGTTAATTCTGTTTTTCAAATCTTCGCCGCTCATACTGAAAATGCGCCCGTCCTTCATCTCGACTTTATAAAGGCCGCCGCCGATAGGTGTTATGCCATCGGTCTTAATTCCGGCACGCGCAAGGTCGGAAGGACTTGCTTCTACCGCGTATTCATTAGTACCCCACAGCCAGCCGGGGCGCGTATATGTAGCAACAGTCTGTTTCGTGAAGCTGTCTAAGCACGCCTGTATTACTTCCCCGTCCGACGGAGTGACGCCGTTTTTGGCCATGTAGTTTCGGATAAACTCTTTGCCTGCGTCCTTCGCGCCTACCCACTGCATCTGTGCGTATTCACCTTTGAGGCCTGTACCCGCTTTTACAATGCTTTCAATGTTGCCCCAGTTATAGCTATATACGCCTTTGCCGTCGCGGAAATTATCATACGCCGTAAGCAGTGAATCATATTCGCTTTTATTCGGACCGTAACCGCGTACAAAATCTCCAAATTCTTCCTTGTCCCTAAAATAGCCTCCTTCGAGCAATTCTGTAAGTTTCTCTTTCTGTCCCATCGCCAAGCCTTTTCCGCCTGCGCCGCCGCTGCCACTTCTGCCGAATACGTCTACATTATTCGCCCACGAGTAGGCCGTCTTGATAGCATTTCTCGCCATCTTCCGCATTTTCAAATCCGTACCGCCGAACGAATCCGCCTGCGCCAGTGCTTCCTCTATTGGCATTCCGCTTTCAAACATCCTCTCCGCCTGCGACGAGAAATTATCAAAAGCTTTATCTTTGGCCATCCTTTTTCTAGTATCCTTCGTAGCGAAATACGACTGTAGCTTGCTGAGGTTTTCGTTCATTTCTGTTTCGTCCATGCGCTTTCCGCCGATATGGCTATATCCAACTGCACGCCAGCCTTGCCCGTCCAGTGCCATCTTGCCCACACCATGCGTACCACTCTGGATAACCATGCCGCTCTTTGCATCATATACGCCGACGTGTGTAATGCCCTTGTAGGCCTTATTGGTTTTTAAGCCATTTTCAACGTCGTTGGGGTCGTCGCTTGCGATATAACCGCTGCCGTCAACCTGAAAGAATACCAAATCGCCGTCCCTTAGCTGGCTTCTGTCGTTAAATGTATAACCTCGCTGTTCCGCGTTCCTATATATACCGTCTGCAAGGCTGCTTTTTAACTGTTCGTCGCCCCCTGCAGCATCAAGGTATTCGCTTACCGTGTTGGCGCACTGGTTCGCCCCGCGCTGCTGTCCTTCGATAGAATGAAACCATTCCATACCCTTATTAATGTCCGCATTGCCGCCGAACGTCTGCCTGTATTCAGCCGCCGCTTTTTCGTAGTCACCGTCGTATTTATCATAAAGAGAATTGAAAGACTGTAGCTGCATATTGCTTTTCTTTCTTGCGTTTGCCGCCTTGTCTATTTTTATCCTGTCTTCCGCGTTCATGAGATAGCCGTATTTTTGTACTATCGCCCCTGCCCTGTCATAATCCTCTTCGCCCATAGCTGCCATCGCCGCCGTGCCTACAGCAAGGCCGCCGAATTTATTCTTCGCATACTGCACCCTTTCTTCTCCGTAGTTGGCGTATCTGGATTTAATCATAAAGTCGCCGCGCCGCAGTTCTGCGTCTATAACACTGTCGTCGTGCCAGTTTGCCGCTATGTTTTTCAGGCTCGTGTCTGCCTGCAAATTCAGCTGTGTGTCCTGATACTTCTCCATCTCGCCCATGGTATAGCGCTCCATCTGCGCACGCTGTCCAGTCCAGTCACGGTCTATAGTGTTATAAAATGCCTTGCTTCCCAGCACTCCGCGCAGAGTCGCAGGCCCTTTGCTCATAATGTTGTTGATAATCTTCTGGCGGCCTTCCTCGTACTTCGTCAGATTATCTCTCGCATTCTCTTCTTTGTTCTGCAGCAGCTCGTTCTGCAGCTTGTTCATCTGCATGTTGTAGTCGTTGTTGGCCTTCATGACGTCGGCCACGGCTATCTGCTCATAGAGCTTCTGCCCTCCTTCGACCACCGTATTCGTGAGAGCTGCGTTCGCCTTCGCCAGCGCCATCTGTCCGCCCATATCAGGACGTGCGCCGCTCGTCTGGCTCGCAGGCGCTCCTAGCTTTGCCTGATTCTGGTATACATCAATTACTGCCATAGTTGCTCCTTTCCATATACACAAAAAGCACCCGAGGTTTTAGCCTCAGATGCTTTCTGTGTCCTAAATCTTAAATTTAAAGAGTGATGAGAGTGTGGAGGGTAAGATTCTCATTCGCTTGCGCAATACCATTTTACCACGGCTTTAGTGTCAATTTGTAAAGTACAAAATGACATTTTTTACCAATTCATTTTTCCCCAGCCTTTATTGCTATAACTAGATATGCCGCCAGAAGAAGCCGGCAGGCCCTTCATTCTCGTAAAGCCGCTTACGCTATAATCTTGCAGCCCGGCTCCTGTTTTAGCAGCACCTGCCGTATTCTTCAAAGCGCCCAGACTTTTTGCCGTGTAGAGATTTGCCGCCACGCTCAGGCCTGCTTGCAGCATACTGTTCATCATAGCACGCTTGCCAGCCTTGCGGTACGCTCTGGCGCTCGCCGCGTAGCTATTGCCTTGGTTCACGTTGTCCGTGCTTTGCTGGAAGATGTTGTCCACCTGCTGACGTGCGTTATATCTTTCAAACGCCAGCTCCTGCTCCTGATTGAACTGGCTGTCAGCCATCGCCGCCAGCGCACTGCCGCTCATGGTGATACCGGCCTTGCCGATGCTTGCCCTCTGCTGGCCTTGCAGCTGCAAGAGCTTGCGGCGCTTATTTTCCTCGTTGATTTCGTTGTTCTGTGCCTGCTGCTCGCCCTGCTCCTGCAGCTTCTGTGCGTTGTTATACGCGATATCAGCATTTGCCTGTGCCTGCGCCGCCTGTGCGTTCGCCTGCTGACGTGCCGCACGCCCCTGCAGATAGCCGCCTAAAAGCGTTGCACCTATCATTACTCCTACGCCCATGTCAGTCCTCCTTTAATATTGCTTCGTCAAAATAAAATCCTCTGTGCGGCAGATTATAGATGCCGCATCGCACCGGTTCAGATATCCTCGCCCCCAGCCACTCGAGCCAGCGCAGGATTTCTTCGTTGCCTGCATCAACCTTGTTGGACATAGGCCCATAAGCCGCCACAATCGCCCTCAGATAGCGTTTAGTGTAGCGCCCTACTACTAGCCTATGTTTGAGCGTTTCGCTCGTCATGAGCAGCCAGACGCATTTTACGGTGCATATTACGCCCGGGCTTCTCACGCCATAGATGGCCGCAGGCACTCCGTCGATATAAAAGCAGCCTACGACGTCGCTGTACTTCACGCTGCTTCTCAGCACGTCCAGCTCATGCCCGCCGCCACACAGAGCTGTCAGCTCCTGCCTGTTGTCCTGCCGCAGATGAGCGGCCACGTATTCAATATCGGCAGCAGACGGATAGCCAAATGTATATTTTTTCATATCAGCCTCCCGCTACAATCTCCGGCACAATCGCCAGCACCGTCATAGGCAGCGGAGCATCCTGCTTGATGATGAGCTGCTGAGTATCATCCCAGCTCGCCGCAGGCAGAACGATTTTCTTCTTGCCGGTAAAAAGCTTCGTTGGCTGATTGTAGCCTTCTGTAGTGCGCCACTTGATTTCGTCCAGCTTAGTTTCTTCCAGTCCATACAGTCCGCCACGCGTATTCTTGAAAAGGATAGAGAGCCTGCCTACGCGCTTCTTTCGGCTTATAGAGCTGCCGTCCTGCGCCTGATATTCAATAGGCAGAGTCTTAATCGCCGCATCAATAGGCAGGCCTACATGGACGATGCTGAAGCCGTGGCGTTCGCTCAATACAACCTTGCCGTCCTTTACCTTTTGCTCAGGCAGGACGTTGCCGTCCGCCAATATTGCTACAGTCTCGTCCTCTAGCCAGTCCAGGCCGTCAATCTCTTTGATATCCTCGCCGCGTACTGTAATGCCATCGTCGACGTAATACTGCTCTTCCGGCACGTCATTGTCATTGCGCTTGCCCAGCATCACGCTCTCATAACGTCCCTTGCGTTCAATTACCGCGTACAGCTCATCGTATTCGTCGCCCGGAATGCAGCAGATGTTGACGAAGCGTGCGTCATGCATGCTATGCCTATGCCATGCATAGATATCCTGCTCCTTGATATACGTCAGGCCGAGCAGCATACCATCGTCACGCACAAACCAGATAACGCTGTCAGGCGCTTGCTGGTACGTCATAGCAGTGACCTTATGGCCATCAAAGAGATGAGAGCATAGGAGGTTGAGGTCGTCGCCTGTATATTTGTCTGCCTCGTAGCTGTAGGCCAGGTCTCGGATAATGTTGCCCTGCTGCTGAGCAAACACTATTCTGCTGCCTACCGTCACCGGCAGTACGTCGGATATACCGCGATATTCCTGCGCCTGGCTGAGAGTATTGCTAGGCGTGAGTGCTTTGCCCTGGCCGCCGCTTACCTTGTATTCGCCGCCGCTCGTCAGCAGGATAAGCTCGCCAAACGCCACTATCGCCTTGATGCCGTTCATCTGGCCACCGTTAAGAGTCGCCGTCACCGCATCATCATCTACAATAGGATTCGACACACCAAAGTTATAGTAGTCGCCGACCTTGCTGCCCCAGAACGTCTGCGGATATCTTGTGCTGCCTGCAAAAACAAGGCGGTCTTCAAAAAATCCTGCTGCCGTAGGATAGCCTTTGCTGCGGTTCCACGGCGAGAAGGCCCAGTTCTGCGTTGCGGCCGTCGAGCCAATCGTGCGCAGCACTTTGCCCTTAACGCTTTTGCCGCTTACGTATTCCGTGATTTTTACTATGCCGCTATAATCATTGCCGAAGCTCTGGATAGTTACATAACCTTTTTGGCGTTCATTCTCTCCGCTCCAGATGGTAGTGTCGAATTCAGATGATGTTATCCTGTACCTAACGATATGTTCTTCTTCGTTCTTATCGGTAAAGTTGTAGTTCTGGCTATGGTTGCCGTCCTGCGTTCTCACAAGCTCCCACATAGCGCTGCTCTCGTTGTATTTCTCCAGCGCGAAGCTGCCCTTCCAAAAGCCGAAGCTTTCCACGTAGACGCTTGAGCCGGGCAGGCAGCTCACCATCAGAGCGTCCGTTGCGTCCGGTATACCTTTTTTATATTCGCTTTTCTTGTAATGAGTTAACTCTATAAGGCTACCGACATTATCACGTTCAAAGATATCCTTATCAGCTGTGAGCGTAACCTCGCCCTCCGTAGCGCTGACGCTTATCTTTGCCGCCTTGCTGCCGTAGCGGAAGCGGATATAGCAATAGCCGTCGCCGCCGCTTTTGCCGTTGATGCTCGCAGCGTCTGTTCCTTTAGCACCGCCAGCGCCACCGCCGCTGTAGCTCGTTCCTTTAGTGCCCGGCGTAATTCTCTTTCCTGTAACCTGTCCGCCGCTGCCGCCACCGCCGCCTCTTGCCGTATAGCCAAACGCTGTACTGGCATTTCCTGCCGCTCCCGCAGCGGCCTGTATGTTTAAAAGGCCAAAGAAAGGAATGGCATTCGTGACTTTCCCGTTGCCGCCTGCGCCACTCGCGCCAACGACCAGTTTATACTTTTGCCCTGCTTCAACATTTGCTGTAAAGCTAAGATGTTCGCCTGTGCCGCCGTCTCCGCCCGGAGCAACGTAGACTCCTGCCACGCCTGCGCCGCCGCCACCGCCACCGCCGCCAGCCAGTTCAATGGACACGCTAGCAACGGTATCCGGCAGGCTCAGCTCATACGTGCCCGGGCCATACTTGTACACCTGCACCGTCTGTTCTTCCTCCGTCGTTGCGACGCCATTACTATCCTCGAAAGGCCCTCCGGTTATAGGCATCTGCTTCCAGCGCCAGTCCGTTGCAGCATAACGCGTGAGCGTCATCGGATAATGCTCAGGATGCACGATGAAGAGCACGTCGGCGCTCTGCGTGTATTTGATTTTGCACGTGCCCTGCAGGTCTGCGTCGTCAAGAGTATTGGTAATCGTATACGGAGTGCCGTCCTCGCCTGCGACATATGCACCTTTGACTATAAAGCGGCAATGCCCTGCCGTAACCTCTACGATGCACGTCTCACTAGAGCTGTATAGGAACGGTATGTAGAAGGCACGCTTGCCGCCATACGTCTCGCCAATATGCTTAAAGCCGTTGCGGTTACGTGCGCCGCCATAACGCTGGACGACAAAGTTCTTCAGCATAGCTGCGCCGTTGTCGTATTTGTTGATATCGACGCGGCCATACATGCTGTCAGACAGCTCGCCGCCTGCGAAGCTAGGCTTCAGCTGATACATAACCATTTAGCAGCCCTCCCATCTGGCGTTGACAAGTCTGTCCTGCACGGCCTCTTCCTGATTCTCTTCCGCTGCGTCCTCGCCTGCCGCCTCCGTAAAGTAAGCGTTGTATGCCTGGATAGCATTCGTGGCCAGATTCATGTTGCCCGTCAAAGCAAAGGCCATCTCCGCCGCCAGCTTCCAGCTGAACGCTTCTACAAACTGGCTGTCAAAGACCTCGCTGTCTTTTATATCTGCCGTGTATTCGATATGTGCGTTAGGGATGTTGCTATATATCTTTCGGCCACCGGTGCTGCTCATGATGCGGAAATAATTTTCCTTAGGCAGACCGACAAAGCTATCGTTATACATCAGCCGCACGGCCAGCGCGTCCGACGGATATTGATAGACGTATTTATAATCAGGTGCCGTTTCGTTCAGCAGCGCCAGCTGTACGCGTTTCGTGGCGAATGTCCACGGGAACCTTCTCAGTACGTTCTGCCGCGTAAAGTCGAAGTAGCGAGTACAGATTCTCGCAGGCTGGCTTGCTTCATCCATGCGGTTTATCTCTTCTACGCCGATGCGGCCAAGCGCAAGGTTGCAAATTTCGATGTTGTTCATGTTTCCTCCAAAAAGCAAAAGGCCGGAATAAGCTCCGGCCTCGTTGCTATTCTCCGCGCAGAGCGGAAATCAATTCTTTTTTTGTTGCATTCTTCGGCGGCTCTAAGCCGTTTTCACGTGCCAGCTTCTGCAGCTGGCCAACGTTCATGCTCTCTAAGGACGTAGCCTGCTCATCAGTTTCCTCTTCAGCAGGAGCAGCTTCATCTTGCGCAGGAGCTTCTGCTGGAGCAGTTTCATCTTGCGCAGGAGCTTCTGCTTGTGTATCAGCAGCATCTTGCGCAGGAACTCTCAGAGCGTCAACCTCTGCTTTCAGCGCGGCCAGGCGAGCAGCGGTACTTGTCAGCGGCTGGAAATGCTCCGGCACATCTCCGGCAACTTCTACCTCTTCGCCCTTCTCCCAAAGTTTGCGGTTCCAATAGCAGGAACGGATTACTCTGTATCTCATAACGGTACCTGAATGTCAGGGGAAAGTTGCGCCCAGAGCTTGCCGCCTGCCGGAGCGGTGGTATCACCAGTGATTTTTACGCGTACAAAACGGCCTTGCGGCTGGATAGCAGCGAAGAACTGCGCCAGCTGGCAGGCACGCTTCTGCTGCTCAGCAGTCTTGCCGACAGTCACTACCATTTCGGTAATCGGCGTGGTGAAGGCTTTGTCTGCACTCGTCTGCAGCTCTACGCTTTTTACGCGGCCGGCGCTTACGCCCTGAGTCAGCTTCACGTCAACATACAGCGGCTTCAATACCTTGTTGCGTCCAAGGTCAAGTACGCTGCTCGTCACCGTAGCAGCAGTATCCACATTCTCGCAAAGGATAAGTTTTGCGTCAATCATTACAGCCATGTTCGTTACCTCCTTAGATTTGAGACTCAGTATTCAAGATAGCATCGTTGCGCAGGATAGGAGAGCCCCAGAAGTGCTGAATGCGTTTGCCGCCGAAGTCTTCCAGAGAAAGGTTCACGTTATTTTTCTTCTGCGCAATGATGTTAATCATGGTTTGTACCTTGCGGTTGCAGAGGATAACGGTGCGGCCATGGTCAGGATTTTCGATGCAGTCATACACTTCAATCAGCTTGTCGATGAAATCGGTGGTGCTGGTGTTAGTGGTGTCGATGTTGGCCAGACGTGCTACGTAGCGCGGATCGCGAACGCAGAGGCCTACGTCCCAGTTGTACTGAGATTCATAGCCCCAGTATTCGCGGCCTAAGTCATCTCTTACCTTCACGCGGCCGTTGTCCTTATATTGATAGCCGCCCGGAATGCCGTCAGGGACAATGCCATAAACAGTATCAGGTGCAAAGGTTACTACCCACAAGGACGTCAGCTTGTTGCCGGTGCCGCCAGCGTCTACAATCTGGTCAGCGTAGATATCGTCCTGGCCTGCCTTGTCGTAGTAGTATGCACTCAGACCGGTAAAGCCAGCAGGATTATTTTTCTCGTCGCCATAGAAGAAGGTAGTCGCCATCTTCTGGCTCATAGCTTCCTGATGCGCGTAGTTTTCGTTCAGACGGAAGGTGTTGCTGTTCTTATTGAGCTGCATAAGTCTTTCGTCAATCTGAGCAGTAGCTTCTACGCCGCCAGTGGTGAACGATACTTGTTCCATGCTGGACTTGGTAGGAGTTACGCCGCGGTTAATCATACGCCATGCTACATCCGGCAGGCTGGTTCTGATCAGCGCTTTCTCGCGCGTATTGTCATTACAAGGACGCATCGGGAATACTTCCCAGAAGCGGTTAGTCTTCGCCTGCAGCTCTACGACCTGCGCCGCCATCTCATTGCCGCCGGAACGCAGCTGCTGCGCAATATCATACATAGTAGCCAGGCCAGTGTTGTTATAAAGTCCAGTTTGTGCCATTTAAATCACTCCTCAGTATTTGCTGTTAGGGAAAAGGATATCTTCCGCCCTCGGCGTTCCCTTGCCGCCGCCGACGTGGCTGTCTGCTGCTTTGTCCTCGCTGATGAGCTGGCCAATGGTTACAAAGAGCTTGCAGACAGCAGGATGGTTAATAGCACCGGTATCCACCAGCACCTGCATTGCTTCACTGCCGCCGAACATATCTACAGCAGCTTTCGCATAGCCAAGGTTTTCCTTTGTGGTCAGACCTTGCTTCTGGCATTCAGCGATATTCTTTTCAATGGCATCCTCTGCAGAATGCATATAGCCGTTGATAATCTCGCTGTGCATTTTCAGCAGGCTGTCAGCCTGAGCCTGAGTCAGTTTGGCGTCCTTAGCTATGGCGGTAAACGCTGTCTTCTGCTCATCAGTGATTGTAAGGCCTTCGCCCAGATTAAACTCATAGTTTTCCGGCACCATTCCAGCGCCGCCATCACCACCAGCAGCGCCGTCACCGCCAGTATCACTACCGCCGCCGCTACCATCAGCACCAGCAGCGCCGTCGCCACCAGTGTCGAAAACACTTTTCGGATTACCTCCATCGCCACCACCGGCATCAGCGCCGTCTGGCTCCATAAAAAACATCCATCTTTTTCGCATCAGCTTTCGCCTCCTTCAAAAATATCGTAAAACTTATCTGTCTGCTTTTCTTTCGGACGGTCCCGCGCTTCACGCCGCATCAGCAGCTCCAGCTGCAGGCCGTCCTCCACATTATTACGCAGTACGCGGAGCAGTTCGTCTCCGACACTGCGCCTGCCAATTTCATAACCCATAAAAGCCTCTGAGCCGAAGCTCATAGTAAATGTCATTAGCTCCAAAAGCTCAAAGAAAAATTCTCTGCCGTCTTCTGTCTGCATTACCTTTTCAAGCAGCTCAGCAAGCCGTGTTGATTGTTTTTCCATATCAGCTCATCCCCATTCTTTCCAGCATATCATTCAAGGCATTGTCAGTGTTGTTAGGCACCTCGCTCAAAAGCCTTGCGGCCTCAGCACCGCTCTTAGCTGCTTCTGCACCCTGCGCCATCTGCGCCTGCTGCATCTGTGCTTGCTGTGCCTGCTGCCGCTGTTCCCTGAGTTCCTGCACCTCATCCTCGCTGCGCATGATTTTCTCAGGCGCACCGCTGATAACGCCAACCTCACGGATAACATTGTCAATGTTGATGATATCTGCCGCTTCAGGATAGATGGCTGCGACGTTGCCGACCATGCCAAGGACGTTCTGTACGCTCGGCAGGCTGACCATCTTCTGCGCCTGCGCCAGAAGACTCACGAAGTTTACTTTCAGCTCGTCTGCTGTAATCTGCTCCGGCATCGGAGGAAAGAGTTCGTTACGCTGACAGATGCCGAACGTCCGCAGTGTCAACGGATCCAGAACCTCGTTATGGAATTGCTCCAGTACCGGGCCCAGCATAAGGATTTTTTCCTCATGACGTTCCGCGACTTCCTTTGCGGTCATCTGCGGATTGTCCTGCGCCTGCGTCAGCATAATCATAAGGTCATTGTAAAACGTCGCGCTTATCTGCTGGCGCTTGTCGTTGCTCAAGGCAATCATGCCCTCATAGCGCTTCGCTCCCGGAGGTATCATCGGATAGGCATTCATCTGCGTGCCGTCAGGAATAAAGTTGTTCGCACCCGGCTGGCGGTTAACTTTCTTTAAGCTGGCAGGAAACATCATAGCAGGATCTGCTTCGTTATCCATGCAGCGGAGCTTTGCTTTTTCAATGCGCTGCAGCTGCATGCAGTTGCCCAAGGCGTTATGTCCGGGGCCATAGCCATATTCGCAGTTGGCCACCTTCGTCCAGCGCGGCATGATGAACGGCTGCTCTCTGTAGCCGCTGATGCGCAGGAACTGTTTTTGGCTGCTGCGCTCCCAATAAAAGCTCTGCCATGGGAAGTTGCCCGGCTTCAGCTTTTCAGGGTTAAAGTTGTCATTCTTGATTATGAGCATCTCTATTTCAAAGCGCTGCGCGTGGTCATTGTTGTGGTAGGCGTTCCTTGCGGCCATACTCACATTATCAATGCCAAACTCCGCTACCATCTGCGGAGCCGTCAGCTCAAAGCGCCTGCCGAACGAATACAGCCTGCCTCTCGCATCTACGCCACCGGCGTACTCTCCGCAGGTATAGCTGCGATGCCAAAGCGCGGTATCGTAGTCCTGCATCATGAGCGCCGCCGCCGTGCCAAACTGACAAAGCTCTGCCTCGATATCGTAGAGCATAGCGTAGGTGTTGCCTCTGGCATATACGGCCATCATCACATCACGCACATCATCCAGCCATTGACGCACCGGATGATATTCAGCTTTCTCCTGATCAGCGAGCGACAGCTCAAACCACGGCCTGCTCGGAGAAGTCAGGCCGCTCTGCAGGCCAGCTGCACACTTGCCTGCCGCATCCATCGGATACGGATCTATAAGATAGCGGTCACGCCGTTCTCCGTCCATGCTGCCGCCGCGTTCGTGGAAGCGTCCGCGATACGGAACAATGTACCTGGACAAAAGCTGCCACGTCGGCTCGAATGCCGTGCGCCGCTGATGCATCTGCTCCAGAATAAAGCGCTTTTCTTTTAGGAGCTTTGTGTCCTGATAGATTTCTTCAAACATCGTTATTCACCCAGCAATGCTTTCTTGATAGTGTCTACCATACTGCCGCCGGTCTTGTTGGTAAAGTTGCGGCCTTTCGCCTTGCTCAGCTTCTCGCGCAGTGATTCGCGCTGCCCTTCGGTTGCGCTGTCAATAGTTGCGACGCTCTGGCTGCCCGGAGCGTTCTGCTTAATCTGCGTTCCGCCACCACCACCACCGCCGCCACCATGCAGCTGCATAATGATTTCTTTCATGGCTCTCACCTCCTACCACATGCCGTGAAACGGATCATATTCTTGTACCTGGTCGTTATTGTTGACGCTCCAGGCATATTCATGTTCTTCTTTTCTGCTCAGTACAGGGAAAGCAAAGGTCAGCGCCAGCGCATCCGCTCTGTTCGGAGACGGAAGGCCACGCTTTTTCATGTTCTCCTTGCTCTCCAGCTGCACCCTGCCATCGTCACGCGCTACCAGCTCAGGCCCTATAAGGTCATCGGCCAGCACGCTGTCGTCAGCTGAGATTGCTCCGCCCTCCATAAGCCAGCGCCGCATATCCTGCCACATGGCAGCACGCTTGTTGACGCAGTTAGGCGGTATGCCTTTAGTGCCGCCGAACGATACCAGCGTCCAGCTTCTGCCCCACGCATCGCCCGCGCTCTTGATGCCGGTACCATAGCCAAGGTCGATAAAGACTGCATCAGCATGGTACTCATCCTCCAGCGCCGCAATCTTGCCCGCAAGCTGCAGATCGTTATCGTTCTTCGGATATTCAAAGAGCAGCTTACTGTAGTTGCCCTGACGCAGGTATGCGCAGATTTTATCTGCACCGGTCCACGCAGGATCTACGCCGATAATGACAGGAGCAAAGTTATACTGATACGGCTTGAGCACTCTGTGCCGCGCTTCATCCACGATGGCCTGCGAGATATATTGCTTGTCGCTGGCCGATGGGAATTCGCCGCGCACGCGGACCTTGAAGAAGTCGCTGTCCTCGCCGTAAATCTCGCGCCACGCTTCAATCTGCTTTTTATCAGAAAAGCTTACGCTACGGCTGTCTACCCTGCGAGTGTGCCAATAATTTCTGTGCTTGTGAAAGCAATCATAAAAGCGGCCGCTGGAACGTGTCGGGTTGCCAAAGCAGCACCAGATGATTTCCGTATCCGCGTCAGTCAAGGCACCTTCCGTAACTTCCCAGATGGTGTCATGTATCGCTGATGCTTCGTCAAAGATAATCAAAATTCTGTTGCCCTGATTATGCAAGCCAGCAAACGCTTCGGAATTTGTTTCGCTCCACGGAATGGCATCTATACGCCAAGTTTTTTCGTTGCCGTCAACGTTGCAGAAAATGCTTGTCGCAGTGTAGTCAAACAATGGTTTAGCTATCCACATGTTGTACCATTTGTTAAGCTCTGCCCATGTTTTAGTGCGAAGCTGCGCTTCGGTGTTAGCGGTAACAACGCCGCGAGTATCTGAGCAGGTACCCAGCGCCCAAAGAATGAGCCAGCTCACCAGCGCCGACTTGCCAATGCCGTGACCACTGGCCACCGCTTCACGGATAGCTACGTCAGCAGTTTTTACTTCGTCCTTGATTTCGCGCAGTATATCAAGCTGCCACTGTTCCGGCCCTTTCTTATTCTCCAGCGGAGTATCAGGCTCGCCCCACGGAAAAGAAAGCTTCACGAAAAGCTCCGGATCGTGCTGGCATTCGACGAGATAGCCTATCAAAGCGTCGTAGTCTTCCTGGCTTATTTGTGGTTTCATAGTCCATTACTCCTTCTTCCGCCTTTTTAGCAGTATATTAACGTTGCCGCTAATCTTAATCTCAGCCTTGATAACATACACGCCATCCATTTTGTTCAGGACGTCAATCGCCCTGATGCGGGCCTGCGTATCTTCGTTAGCATTTTCAGCTATTTTGCTGAGCACCAAGGCACGTTTATCCAGCCCGATAATCTGCTTTCTGATAGCATCATCCGCAAGCTCTTTTATCCGCTTTTGAATGTTAACATTTCTTAACAGCCTCGCAGCCTGCTGTCCGGCGGTCCTCTCACTGTACCCGGCAGCTATGGCCGCCGCAGTCGCATTACCCTCGTGTTTACGGTATTCCAGGCAGAATTTCTCCTGCGCCGCAGACAACGTTTCTGACGTGGTTTTTTTACCTGCTTTTTTGACGGTTTTTTTGCCGGAATTTTTTACAGCTTTTTTGACTGCCTTTTTGACGTCTACCATAGCGCCTTCACCTCCTTCGTTTTTTGCATAAAAAATACCCCGGCGGAACACTCCGCTAGGGCACTTGTTTGACTTGCTCTTTTGCACAATACTATTTTACCACGCCAAAAGTGCCAATTTGTAAAGTACAAATTGGCATTCTTAAAAATTTTTTATTCCGTGCTGCGCCGCGATAATAGCAGCGTCGCTCAAAAACTCGTTGCGCCAAGCGTAGAACGTCTGGCGGCTCACTCCCTGTAGACCGCTGATAACCTCCGGCTGTACGTGGCGGCCGTCGTAGTTCTCGTAGTATTTGTGCATGACCTGCCCGATAGGCGAGTCCTTGTACAAGGCATACGTCTTCCTTATCACCGCCAGCCATTCCTCAGGCTGAGATATCGTCAGCTCAAAGCTGTGCCGCCCGCGTCCGATGTGGATGTTCACCTTCTGCAGTACCACCAGCTCCTTCAATGCGTCCTGCTGCGTAGGGTTCGGCTTCAGCTTGTCCTTCAGCCCCAGAGGACGTCTGCTCATGCGTGCTTCTCCTACAGCATCTTCGATTTTCTTTTGATACTTAAAGCGTGTCTCTGCGACGCGCTGCCAATGCTTCACCAGCATTGCATCCCCTCCCTCCTGCGCTTATAACAGCAGCGGATATACTCCTTTAATGCGCCAGTCCGTATTTTGCTTGTATATACTACCGAGGCAGACTCCGCCGCTGATATAAACGTCTACGTGCGTAGTCTTTTATTTTTGAGTGGTGTGCCGCCGCCTAACGCCAGGCAACGGTAATACTGGTACGGATATCCAGTAAGCTCGCTGACGTCCTGAACGATAGTATCTTGCAGCACGTAAAAACCTTTAGGTGCTACCGGCGTCTCACGCCAGCTGTCAGCCTTAACCTTCTCCACCTTGCACTCCGGCTGCTCGAGGTTGCGGCTCGTCACGTAGCGTCTGGCAAAGACTCTGCGTTCCGGATCATTATAGGTCTTGTTGGTCTGTTTGATAAGATAGCTGGCCAGACGGTCATAATCACCGCTGCCGTCCAGCTCCGTTGCATGGATACGTCCGTGCGGCCACATATCGCCCAGCTCCTGCAGAGTCAGGCCACTATGGATTACTATGTGGAAATGCATGGAACGCTTGCCGTATTCAGCCACGGCTACGTATTTAAACTCCGACTTGCGACGCTTGTTTTTCAGCTTCACGTTGCGGCAGAACTTTTGCAAATCCTTCTTTGCTTCTGCGGGACTGGTTACTCTCTTATCCGGTGCATACGTCAGCACGCAATGCAGGTCGCCCTTGCCGAAATTAGTATTCAGCTGGCGGCGCAGATTTTTATAGCTATTGCGCTCGTTCACCTTCGCCATTGCCTCAGGGGTAGGATTGCTTTGCGGAGCACGAGCGGTTCTTTTGCTCTTGTACCTGAAGGTCTGATATTTTTCTATCTCGATGCATTTTCCGCATCTCCATGTCCGTTTTATATACATTCCTTCTGCTCCGTTCTGCCGGCCATATTTCGGATCTAAAAACAGCAGCCCAAAATATGCCACTCAATTAATATGCTTTATCAAGCTAAGGGCAGGACTTTCACCTGCCCAGTTTCTTCTATTATATATAGAAGATTTTTTTCGTCTTGCAGAAGCGCGGTACACGCCGTGCTTCCAGATAAATAGGATCGTTGCACGCCAGATGCTGCTCATACTTTATCTTCTGCACATCCAGCACCTTGTAGGATATATTGAATATACCAAAGTCGCCTTTGTTGATATATTCAATAACGTCTTTGACAGTCATCATGAACTTCATGCTTCAGGCTCCTTCCAATTTATATGTATACCATAGCTTTCTATGTAGCGCAGATACTGTTCTGTGCTTTCATCATCGCCCAGCATTTCAAGGCCGCGACCATAAAGCCCTATGAACTTCTCCAGGCGCGTCTTGCGCACATGGATTTCGCCGTAGTGCTCCATGAGTATCTTGCAGCACACGGCGAGTATCTGATGCGTGAAGTAGCGGGCATAGTACAAGGTGAGCTTTTCACGCTCAGCCTTGACGCCCGCTTCAAAGCCTGCCTGATAGATGGCATTGTACCCGCTCTTGCTGATGCCGAACGGTTCCATGTCTCCGGCCTTAACCTGTACGCGCTCTTCGCCTCCCAGCAGATGAAGCTTCTTCTGCTTCCTACGTTCCATCTTGCGCAGCTGGCTCATGCATCATCACGCTCCGCGCGTTCAACATCTCTTTCCGCCGCCAGACGAACCGCTTTATTCAAGAGCGTCACCGCCTGCAGCAGATAATATTTTTCGCCGCTGCACTGCCAGTCGTTGATGGCCAGCTGCGCTCTGTTTACGTAGTCATCAATCTTTCTTTCCATATCATTCATCATCTTCACCTCCTACCATCATCAACGCGAGAGCTACCACAACCACTACAATAGCAAGGTTAACTGTAAAATCATTTACCGCTGCTTCCATTTGTTTCTCCTTTTAATACACTACTACATATTTATGCCCATCATACTCACTTGTTTCGACTTCGTGAAAGTCAATCACTTCACGCTCGCCATCCATGCGGTCAATGCTCATGAGCGTCAGGTCTTCTGCGTTGTTCGCCAGCGCCCATTCATATAATTCTTTTATCGTCATAGTCAACCTCCTAAAATAACTCAACCTGCTCCTCAATCGCCTACGCCCTCATCAGGATAACCGCCGTTCTCATAAGCGTCCTGCGCTTCCGCCACCGTCGGCTGCTCACGCTTACCGTAGTAAGCGAAGGCAAAAGCCTCTTCAATCAGGCGGTCGAAAACTTCGCTCTCCTTTTTGGTCATCTTCTGCATTTCCCACGCGCTTTCTTTGTCCTGCCCCGTGCCTTTGCCTTCTACATAATAGGTCGGCGTCTGCAGCCGCAGGCTATCGTTGCTATATTTCAGGCCCCACAAACGACATTTGATTGTCACGCCACGTCCGAATTTCTTCGAGTCGGTAAACTTAATTTTATCGACGTTCAGCTTCAGCTCTTGGCCCTCAGTAGTCAGCAGCGGAATCTCCAGCCACTTTTTCGCAATATCAAGAACAGGCTTGGCTGCTTCATAGAAGTCCTGATGCGGCTTATCAGTGCGGTACAGGTTGCCCTCTTCCGTCGCGCCCACGATAGGCATAACATAATAGGTCACGCCTATCTGGTTACCAGATACATCAATCTGGTATACCTTTTTAATCGCAATTTCATCCAGCTTATACATTCTCTCACTCCTTGTCTCTTTGCTTAATTTATGCTAGAATAGGGTTGTATGGCTTGCTACTTCATACAACCCTAGGCCGTCTGCGTTTTGCAGGCGGCTTTTCATTTTTTCACCGGCACCTGCAGCCGCACGTTCAGCCGTTCTCCTATGTACACATAGGAGCTTTTTTTATTGTTGTCGCGAACGATGCCATCGGCAATTTCACGCCAGTCGCGGCGGTCACCGTACTCATCCTTCAAGCGCCAGCAGATAGCACCTAAGCTGTCGCCTTCCTTGACTACGTGGTAGGGCACCACGATTTCAGTTACTTCCGGCCCCTGCAGCGCCGCGTAAGCTGCGCATACTATTCTTTCTGGCGCGAAGCTTGGCAAGCATACGCTGGCAAGCAGCAAGCTGCCTACGATCGCAATCATCAAGCTCTTGACTAACTGTTTCATCTTTCTCCACCTTTCCCCGCCCGAAGCGGCCTACTATTTTCTTTAGGTCTTCGCTCGTCAGCTCGGCGAACTCTTCGCTGCCGTCCTCATCCCACACCAGTCGCCCTGCTATAAAGCACGGACCGAAGATAACGTCAACGGTATTACCGTTGTTGTCCAGCAGCGGGAAGAGCGGCTTATTGAAGAATTTGTTCTTGCCGTCCTCATTGCAGACGAGCGAGAAGCCAAATTCCCATTCGCTCTTAGGCTCCAGCGGTATGATCTGAATCCCGCCGCCGACGAGCTTTTGCATATTCTCCAGCGTCAGCTCCAGACGCAGCGCCTTTGCCTGCTGGCCCGGACGATACCAGACTACTGTTTTCTTATCCATTGATGGCCACCTCCGGCAGGATAAAACGCAGAACACATTTGGCACGCGCCTTCATACGCTCGTCTGCTTCCCTCGCCTGCTGCAGCTTACGCTCACGCAAGATGCGTTCGTACTGGATGCTGGCCACCTGGTCACTCAGCCCTACGCCCGGCGCATATTTTTTATGACGCTCGGCGCGGTTGATGATTTTACTCTCCAGCTCGCTGCTTGTCATGCGCTTTGCTTTACAACACATGGTTCATCATCCTCCTTATCCAGGCCACGTTCCTTAGCGATTTCCCACGCCATTCGGCCGAACGGTGTTGCCCACCAGTCCATGTTCTTGACTGCTTCCTCGTTCTCCGTGATGCAGTCATAATCTTCAAGCCTGTTCATGTTCACGCCTCTCCATATAACCCTTGCAGGTACTCTTTAATCTGCTCCTTCACGGCTCTGCTGCCAGCGCCGCAGTGACGTTCCTGATGGCAGTCATAGCACAAGGTTACGCCTTTGCTAATCTCGTCGCTCTTCAATGCGTCGCACGGTTCGTGATGGAACTTTTCGCCCGGATCTACGTATCTGCCGCAGATGATGCAGCAGTTGCCGTCACGCTCATGGATAGCATTGTTCAGCTTGCGCAGCTTCTCGCCGTACAGCTTTACCTTTTTCGTTTTCATCATCATCATGGCCATTACTTCCTTTCACTGGCTCCATCTCTTCTGCAGCTCGAGCAGCTGCTTTTGTTTCCGTGTGCGCTGCCTGCGGCGGCACGTGCGATCATCGACGCACACGCAGCCGCACTCTTCATCCGTAGTCAGGTAATGCCAGTAATAAAGCTGGCGGCCGCAGCGGATGCACTGCCGGACGTTATCTTTGTCCCACGTCTCCATACTTTTCGCGCACTCTCTGCTTCACGGCTTCTTCATACGCGTCCAGAAGCTTGTCATATACAGCCTGATATTCACGAGCTGCGTTCTCCCAATGTTCAGCACAAGACGCATCCTCTCGGCATTCAGCCGCATTTTCTTTTGTCGCTTTGATACGCGCCAGCAAAGCGCCTGAGATAAGCGAATGCTCTTTATCGCTGAGCTTTACTTCGATTCCGATTTCCATTGTTCTCTCTCCTTTAAAAGTTATCACCTGGCAGCTGTTTGATGATGTCAATAATCATCCCCCAGCCGCTGCTGCCTGTCGTATTGATGCGCTTGCGTCCTCCTGCGAAGACGGCCAACACATAGCTGCGACCTTTAGGCTCTTGCACGTAAATTAGATCCAGCAGGTCATTATATTGTCTGGTACGTCTTAATGCCTCACGCAAGCCATTACAAATAGCTTGATGGTTTTCCATCTTCTTCCCCTCCTTCCGTCCTCCAATGCTATAATAGGTATTACAGAACGGGGGTGATTAAAATAGATTGGACAACATTAGTTTCTAGTGGATTGCTCTCCACTATAATTTCATTGGTTGCAGCTAAATATAGCTATTCAGAAAAAGTTAACGATGAGCTTCGTGCTCGTTCCCTGCTACTTTACGAAGAAATCAATAATCAGCTTTATTGGCTCAATGTACAAAGCGACTTATGTGTAGAGTTGTTACTAAGTACGCTGGATGTAGAATGGGATAACAGTAGATATTTTCTCGCCAATCACTTGCCATTTAACAAGTTTCAGGTGATTCACAACCATTATCGTTCAATGAAGGCTGCGAGAGAAATCTTGAAACGCGAAGGACGTATTCCTCAGCCTTTTATCAACGAATATTTAGCTAAGGCTGATGCCGCACTATCTGTACTGTTAGTTTTAGCAAAATTAGATAAGCAAAAACTAGAAGCATACAACAAACAAAATTCGGAATAAACCGCCTAAAGAAAAGCTTTACGTCTGCCCACCAGAAGTGAAGCTTTTCTTTTGTTGAAGGTTCTTTCCCCTTTTTGATTGGCGGCATCGCCATAAGCTCGATCCGCCGCAGCTCTTCTTTTGTCATGCGTCATCCTCTTCTTCAAAAACAACAGCAACGTCCGAATTGCTTACCCTCGACTGTTCACACCAGATGCTTCTTGGTTCCGACCGTTAAGCAAACTAAGAATTTGTTTGGCGGTCTTTTTTTCTTCCGCTGTCAAATTGTGTTTTTCACTCAGCTCATTAAAGCTATACATCTTCTTCCCCTCCTTCCGTCCTCCAATGCTATAATAGGTATTACAGAACGGAGGTGATTACTTATTATGTATTCCAGAGTTTTTACTAATGAAAAATGTCCTTGTAGCGGCCAAGTGCAACAAGTGACTGTTTACTTTGAAGATGCTGCCACCAACGGTATCCGTGATTTAAACAACTATAAGCACCACCACTTTGTTTGTGACAACAAATCTTGTCCTGCGCAATTAGAGTTCAATTCATGCCCTATCTTTAATTCCGCGCACGCTTAATGTTAAGTCTCCTTCAATGCTGTCAAGCTCCAACTTGACAGCATTGCTTTTGCAGAAGAAAGTTGCGGTATAATTTCGATTGCCATCTGACATAAATGTCTGCGTTTCTTCTGGAGTTATTGCCCTGATGCTTCCTCTCCATATACCATTAGTTTCCATCTTTGTTTCTTCCACCCTCTCCCCTCCTTCCTTCGCCTCGCCCTCCAGTGCTATAATAGTTACTACAGAACGGAGGTGATATTATGAATAAACGCGAATTAGCTAAAGACTTTGTTGTCGCCCTCATCAACAGCGGCAAAATCGATACTGCTCAGAGTGCTGTACGAACATATTTTGATATAATCAGTATGCTGGAACGCAATGAAGATGTCCCGCAGCATATCGACGTATCTGAACCCTACAACCCTTTTAAAGACGCTTAACATCGAACACATCGACCTTGTACACAAGAGTATGGGTGCTGCCATACTCTTGTTCCATTTTCTTAATGAACTTTTTTAAATCGTCCATGCCATCAACGCATACTTTAATTTCAATAACGTTTTTTGCCTTTTCCAACATCTTTCTTCCCCTCCTTCCTATACGCTTTGTTTTTATTTTATCGCTTTAAGCGATGTTTTCTTGCAAAAAAATAAGGTCAGCAAGAGTACAATTATAAAGCTGTGCCATTTTTATAGCTAAGTCAATCTTCGGAGATTTTTTGTATTTCTCGTAAAAACGTAAGCTATCACGAGAAATATTAAGCTCTTTCGCGGCTTCTTTCTGGCTAAAACCTGCATTTGTTCTTGCTGCTTTTAACGTTAACCTCATTTTATATCACCACCTTGATTATATTCTACATCGCTTTAAGCGTTGCGTCAATACTTAAAGCGATATTTTTTCGGCTTAATGTTGATTTTTTTACGCTTTTGTGTATAATATAAGCGAGGTGATGATTATGCCAATAGAAGATATTAAATTAAAATTTGCTCAAAATCTAAAGGCTTTCATGCAGAAGCGAAATAAAACTCAAGGCGATTTAGTTAGAGATTTGAATTTTCGCCAAGCAACTGTATCTGACTGGCTGAACGGTAAAAAATATCCACGCATGGATAAAGTCGAAAAGTTAGCCAATTATTTAGGTGTATCCATAAATGAGCTTCTAGCGCAAAATGCTTCCGAACCGCCAGCGCCAACCATTAAGCTCACTGCTCAAGAAGAAGACCACATAAAAAAATACCGCCAGCTTAACGCTGACGGTAAAAGTCGTGTTGATTATGTCCTCAATATGGAATTTGATTTAGTCAATAATTCCGCTGAAAAAGAAGGGCGGAGTTTAGGTTGATAAGGTAAGGAGGAACAAAAATTGAATGAAGAAGTATATTTCCAGCAAAGGCTAGACGATCAAATAAATTGGTACAGCAGCAAAAGCAGCACTAATCAGAAGTGGTACAAATGATTGAAGTATCTGGACAACTTCCTTGCTCTAATAGTTGTCCCCTTATCCTATTATTCCGACAGCTGCTGGTGGTTCAAGTATGCAGGTATCGCCGCAGGCATTGTTATAGCTTTCAGTAACTTCTTGCAAAGCATAAACAAGCATCACGAGAATTGGATTCAATACCGCTCCACAGCCGAGATATTGAAGCACGAACGATACTTATACCTTACGCGTTCTGGCGGTTATGCGAACTCACCGAACGCTTTTAATGAACTCGTCGAACGCTGCGAAAGCATTATATCCAGCGAAAACATTGACTGGGCACAACTGCATAATAGCTGCCCTCGCAACTAAGCTTCCACAAGCTCATAAGTTTTTTCAAAAATATCCGGCTTGCATGGGTACTGCTCGCCGCGAAGTCCTGTAATAATCCAGTCGCCCGGTGCAGCGCGGAGAGGGCCTTCCAGTGTTTGAATAATCATTTCCTTATCAGTCTGGTAGGCTTCAATAACAATAGGTTTCTTTCTGAATTTCATGATGTACCTCCGTTAATAAGAAAGGATTGATAAAATGTTTAATATCTTAAAAATTTACCACTTGTTCATTAGCCATTCATGGAGCTATTCACCCCATTATAACACACTTCTTGAATGGATTGATAGGTCTAACATTGTTTTTAGTAATTACAGCGTACCTTATACTGACCCCTTCACAGGCAAAAGCAAGGCTCAGCTCCAAGAAGCTATCGCCGAACAAATCAGACAATCCTCTATTGTTATTATTGCCGCCGGTATGTATGTATCTTATAGCGATTGGATTGATTATGAAATCAAAATAGCCGCAGCCATGGGCAAGCCTATTCTGGCAGTAAAGCCTTGGGGAAACGAACGCCTGCCGCAAATTGTTCAAGACAGAGCTACTCTTATCGTAGGCTGGAACAGCGACAGTGTTGTCAAAGGGATAAAGAGATTGTTATAAAATACCGCCAGCTTAACGCTGACGGTAAATTGGTTATTGATAACTAAATTGATTTTATGTTGTACCAGCAAGGGATATCTGCTGAAAAAGAAGAGCGGAATTTAGGTTGATAAGGCTGCAATAAAAAAGGCCGCTATCATTAGATAGCGACCTGAAGATTAAACATTACTGGTTGCGCATATTCGTTCCATATACAAACACGCCGCAAAGTCCGACTATATCAATAGCGACAATCGAGCCGCCAGCCCAGTCATGTCCTTTCAATATGCATATAACGCCGCCAATCAGAACGGCTATTGCTACAAACAGAGCGCTGACTATTCCAAGCTTGCTATTAAGACTACCACTGTTCACTACAGTTTTTTCTATTTCCTGTCTGTGAGCAGCCTGCCTTTCGGCCATAGCAATAATCCGATCTGCCGCTCCGGGGCAGACAGCTTCATATTTTTCGAAAGCTTCCGCAGGCGGCAACGGCCCGCAATACGCAGAAGCGGTCACTTCTGTTTTCGTATGGAGTCCGTTCTGTACTTCTTGCTTTCGCGCTGTAACCTGCTTATTTTCAGTACCCATATTTCTCCTTAAATTCAATCAATCCCCTGTTTAAGTCTTTGCCTGTTTCGTTCCAATCAGAAGCAAGAGCCTTATAGTCAGCTTCTTCCGGAGTGCTATCCGTATTGTAAATATCAATAGTAGCTCCCATATCCAGCGCCGAAGCCGCGCCAAGCAGGAACCCAGGCAAAACTTTAAAGAGTCTAAAAGTCTTGCTTGCCATGTTCTACTCCCCCTTATTTACACTCTCAAACTAAGACGATAGGCCGCTTGATGGACTGTCAAGCTAGTCCTATATCTAAATTGTAACATCTTTCCCTTTAAATGTAAATTGCAGTAAACAAATTTCACAAAGGAGTTGATTCAACTATGCAAAGAGCAGTTATTTATGCCCGCTTCTCTTCCGACATGCAACGTGAAGAGAGCATCGACGCGCAGCTGCGCGCCTGCAAGGCCTATGCCAAAAGCAGAGGCTATATCGTTGTCGATACCTACGCCGATGAAGCAAAGAGCGGCCGCGACGTTACTAAGCGCGACGCGTATAATCAGATGCTGGCAGATGCTATGGAGGACAAGTTTGATGTTATCGTCTTCCATAAGATTGACAGAAACAGTCGCAACGAATTAAATTACTTCAAGTTCAAGGACAAGCTCGAAAGGCTCGGTATCCGTTATGAATACGCCGCCCAGCCTATTGATGCTCTGTCACCGGAAGGCCAGATGATGGAAACTGTCATGGTTGGTATGGCAGCTTATTACAGCCGCAACCTGGCTAAGGAAACTAAGAAGGGATTGAACGAGAATGCCTATAAGGCTCTCTTCAACGGCGGTTTTCCACCGCTTGGGTACAAGATTGTGGATAAGCAATATGTCATCGACGAGCAGGAGGCGGCAGCTGTCCGCATGATTTTTGAGCTTTATCTTGCCGGTAAAGGTTACGGATCCATCTGCGAAGCGCTGAACGTCAAGGGATATACCACGAAGTCAGGCAAGCCGTTCGGTAAAAATTCCCTGCATGATATCCTCTGCAATGAGAAATATATAGGTACCTATACCTTTAATAAGATACCGCGCAAAAGAGGCAGCCGCAACAATCATGCTGCGGAGCGCCCCGAAGATTATATTTCGATCGAGGACGCTTTCCCTCCTATCATCAGCAAGGATGACTGGGCACTGGTCCGCGCGAAGATGGAGCGGAACCGTCGCCTTGCCGCCAGCTACACGGCAAAGGAAAAATATATGCTGTCCGGCAAAGTATTCTGCGGTCACTGCGGCAGCGCTATGGTTGGCCATCGTATGCGTCAGCGCTACTCTTATTACGGATGCACGCGCAAGGAGCAGGTGCCGACCTCCAGATGCCCGCAGAAGCTGGTGCGTGCCGAAATTCTTGAGCACTGGGTGCTGCAAATTTTGGAGCGCGTCGTTTTCACCGTCGGTGGTATGCGCAGAATTGCAGATGCTATTGTAGATTCTTTTGAGGCGGAACAAAAGGAACAGCTTAATAGCCAGGCTGCACTGCACCAGCGCAAAGCCAATGCCGAAAAAAAATTAAATAACATCTACAAAATTTTTGAGGAAGGCAATGCAGACGAGTTTGACCGCCAGCGCCTGAACCAAATTAAGGCAGAGCTCAGAGAAATTAACAAATCTATTTGTGAAACTTCTGTGAAACCTGCAAAAACTCTCAGCAAACAAAAAATAGCCGCCATTTTGGCAGCTATGAAAGATGAAATTTTTGTGAAAAAAAATAGTTACTATGTCCAACAGGCTGTAGATTTGCTCGTTGACCATGTAACCATCACCGATAAAGTGCTAAAAATCACCTTATCAACGCAAAATGTATGCGCTTATTTGGTGCCGCGGACCGGAATCGAACCGGTACGGGTATCACTACCCGAGGGATTTTAAGTCCCTTGCGTCTGCCAGTTCCGCCACCGCGGCAGACATAACTACTTAACACCTTTTAAGAAATAAAAATGGAGGCGACACCCAGAATCGAACTGGGGATAAAGGTTTTGCAGACCTCTGCCTTACCGCTTGGCTATGTCGCCTTGAAAGTGGAGCGGAAAACGAGATTCGAACTCGCGACCCCCTCCTTGGCAAGGAGGTG
>OQWM01000178.1_pt1 | contig 36077 bp, 30 predicted proteins | sample 1691531 | NCBI WGS metagenome assembly OQWM01 (sample SAMN03418257, study PRJEB22391) | human gut metagenome | biome: human-gut; feature: organic feature; material: feces | host: Homo sapiens | place: Tanzania | collected 2013-01
AACGCTCAAAAGAATAGAGCCGCCGTTAATTCCGAAAGCCACCGGAGACACTGCTCCTCCAAGGGCAAATACATCTTGAGTGTACAGCTGGTAGATTGACGTCGCCCCCGATACGATGCAGACAATGACACAATAGACAATAGTCGCGAGAACCGCTTGTGCCCAATTGCCTTTCAATGCCGAAAGTGCGGCATTTTTAAATTCTTGATTTGTTGTCATCATAATGATTTGAATTATTTTTTGGGTCTATATTTCGATTTCATCGGTCACATACGCCCGCAAAAATAATGTTTTTTGACGGAAATATTCTACAATATGTCGATTTTTGCTACGAGTGTCGCCGGACCGGTGAGCCAGACATCCGTGAAAAGTGGGGTGCCGGGGGCATGAGCGGCCGAGGAGGCGCGAAGGAAGTCTTCGGGACGGAAGTGCGGAAGAAAATCAACGGAGAGGCAGTCGTTGAGGGCATCAACCACATAGTGAAGCGCGCCGGTCATGGCGTCACGGGAAGCGGGCGCGACGCCGCAAAGCCAGGCAGCGGCTGCAGAAGCTGTGATTCCGGTTCCGCAGGCGCAGGTCTCCGCCTCGACCCCTTTCTCGAAAGTCCTGACCTTCAAAGGATTGCCTTTAACTACAAAATTCACATTAGCCCCAAGCGGAGCAAATTCCTCGGCGTGACGAAGTTTGCGTCCCTGCGCATCCACATATTCAGAAGTCAATGGAGTGTCCACAAAATGAACAAAATGACGGGTTCCCGTGTCCACAAACCAGCCGGATGCAGAAGCATCGTTTTTCAAAGAATCATAATGCCTGGCAACGGAAATATCTATCATCTGGAGTCTGACTGTCAATGTATTCCCTTCCGAGGAAAGCAATTCGGCACGATGTTCTCCATCGGCAGCAACAAAAGACCAGCGGCCGTCCTGTGATGCCGGTTTCAGTCCGAGAAAACTTGCAAAAGCCACAATGCAACGCCCACCATTCCCACACATCATACCACCGGAACCGTCGGAGTTGAAATAATCCATTGTGAAATCAAAAGCCTCCCCTCCGGAACCGAGCAGCATGACGCCGTCCGCTCCCACTCCATAGTGTCGGTCACAGATTTCCGAAATATACTTCTCCGTCAGGTGAATGCTCCCGTCGCGGTTGTCTGCGACAAGGAAATCGTTTCCCGCCCCGTTATATTTATAGAATGTCATCTCCAAAACAGTTTTTTACTATCCCGTCAAATCAACAACGACCCCGCCAAATCAATTCTTCGTGAAGACGGACTTACCGCAACAAGTCCTCAAGCTGAATTGAACCGGAGGTCTTTTCGTCACGATATTTCACAATCACAGGGCAATAGAGCTGAATCCCGGCGGAGGCCCCCGGTCCGTGTGTCACCGGCCTCGAACCGGCCACAACCACAGCACCCTCCGGAATCACAATCTGTCCGGCGTCGTTGCGACGGATCCACTCACCATTTGTCGCATCATAAACCGAAGTGGATGAATTGATTATCACGCCGGTGCCTATCACCGCACGCGACTTCACGATCGTTCCCTCGTAGATGCCGCAGTTTCCGCCGATGAACACGTCGTCCTCGATGATGACGGGCAGCGCCCCGACCGGCTCCAGCACACCACCGAGTTGGGAGGCAGCCGAAAGATGCACCCGTTTTCCCACCTGGGCACACGAACCGACAAGCGCGTGAGAGTCAATCATAGTCCCCTCATCCACATAAGCCCCAATGTTGACATAAGCAGGAGGCATTACGACAACGCCTTTTGCAAGAAAAGCTCCCCTGCGAACGCTGCTTCCCCCAGGAACCAGTCGCACGCCAAACTCAGGAGTAAACTTTCGGGCAGGGACCGTATCCTTATCCACAAAATCCCCCATCTGCATAAGTTCCCCCACACGAAATCCCCCGAGAATATTCTCCTTCACTTCAACATTCACGACCCATTCGTCCGAAATCTTCTCCGCCACACGAATCTCCCCCCTTTCGAGGCCGTCGCAAAAATCTGAAAACTCCTGTTTTGTCATATTTATCTATGTTATAATATATTATCCCTCTGCCAATCCCATAACAGCAGAAGTAAACCTGCCCCGACGCAATCAGCCCAATTCCGCTACAAGTTTTTTCATCAATGCAACTGTAGACTCCTGAGCCGGGAAGAGAGGTGAACGCAATTCATTGACAATCAAGCCCATTTGAGCAAGAGCAGCTTTCACCGGGATTGGATTGCTCTCCACAAAACAAGCGTCAAAGAACGGGCGCAGTCTGAAATAGAGGCGTTTGGCTGCCAGAAGGTCAATCTCTCCGGACTGAAGTTCATCCCCACAAATTTCCGGGGCACCGAGAGCCTCAACAAAATTCACCATCATCTCCGGGAATGCGTTGGAAGCCACACTAATAACACCTTTGGCGCCGGCTGTCATAAGCGCCATCGTGAGGTCGTCGTCACCACTGAGCACAGAGAAATCCTCCGGAGCACCGGCAAGAATATCCATCACTTGGGAAAAACGCCCGGAAGCCTCCTTAACCGCCACAATGTTAGGGATTTCGTAGGCAAGTTTGAGACAGGTCTCCGCCTCCATATTCGCCCCTGTCCTTCCCGGAACATTGTAAATCACTATCGGCTTGTCAGTTGACTCGGCAACAGCCTTGAAATACTCATATTGGCCTCGCTGGGTCGGTTTGTTGTAGAACGGCACCACAATAAGGAAAGCATCTGCTCCGTGAGGAGAGAAAAACTCAATGTTCTTCACAGTGAGATGAAGGGAATTTGTGCCCGCCCCGACAAGCAGAGGGGTTTTCTTCCCGCCTTCAAGTTCGTGAGCCTCAACTATTTCACGGCAACGTACAAGGAGTTGGAGTTTCTCATCATTGCCAAGACAAGGAGCCTCACCCGTCGTGCCGAGCGGAACAAGAAAATGAATCCCCGCCTCAAGCTGTCTGAGCACAAGTTTCTCGAATGCGCAGAAATCGACTTCTCCGTCCCTGAACGGAGTGACCATCGCGGTTCCGCAACCGGTAAAGAGCATTTTTTCTTTCATAATCACAAAATATTTTCAGTGAACGACCGGACCACGGCAAAAGCCGGTCCATAAAAATCCGGCATTCAAGCAGTTAGCAAGTCTTGGAACTTGTGGACACCGGACAAAGTTTCCGTAAGCGTCGCAGCATAGACCGCGCCCTGGGCGAAACCGGCACGAGAGAAGGCTTCATGAGTGATGGTCATCCGATCATTTACGCCTTCGAATCCCACGGTGTGGATTCCGGGAATCTCTCCGCAGCGAACCGACTGGATGTCAACACTTCCACCCATTCCGGCATCCACGATTTCAGCTATGGATTTCGCCGTTCCGCTCGGAGCATCGAGTTTGTGGATATGGTGTTTCTCGACGATATAAGGCATATACCCGCCTACAGCACCCAGCTTTTTGGAGAGGAGGTCGACTGCGGCATAGAGAACATTCACGCCGATAGAAAAATTCGACGCATAAATCATTGTGGTTCCGCACTTTCTGAAGTATTCCACAACCTCACTCCCGATGTCGCTCCATCCTGTCGTACCCACAACCGCGGCCTTAAAATTCTCCGCGATAAAACGATAGTTTTCACGAAATGCCGCCGGCGTAGTGAAATCGATGCACACGCATTCTGACGCCGTTTCTTTCGGCACGGAACAGATGTCATCAGTAGCGAGGACAAGCTCTATACCTTTGGCTTTCAACTCATTCTCGACAATATGTCCCATCTTTCCGTATCCGCTGATTATAACCTTAACCATAACTATTCAAACAAATACTTATGTACCTCGCGGACGATGCGTTCCAGCCTGTCCGCAGCTACGATATAACTTATATTACTGTCGTTCAGCATCTTCCCAAAGTTCTTCCGAAGTTGGGGCACGGCGTCCTCAAGTTCCGGAACAAGAGGCAGAAGCCCACGACCGATGACGGTAAGCTGGCTGTAACCTGTCTTGAGAAGAATGTCGGTTTTCCCGGCAACAAGCCTGATGAAACCGCCGATATTGTGCGAGAAGTCGACAGTCACCATCATCTGCCGCCCCGCAGAAGTCACCATATCAGGCTCAATCCGCGACTCCTCCAGACACCACATAAAATCCCCCTCTGCCTTCGGACTGAAGCGCACGAGATAGACATTCCTTTTGAAGGCAATCCCGCGCGGCCCATCCGGGGCTTCTTCCGGAACCACGGCCGTTCCCTCGCATGAGGGGTTGGAAGAATTCAGCACCAGAACAGGTATGTTGCGTGCCACAGCAGGAGCTATGGTTTTGGGATGCAGCACCTTGGCACCGAACCGTGCCATCTGGGCAGCTTCCTCGTATGAAATGCGCGGTATGCGGCATGTTTCGGGGCAGACGCGCGGATCTGTTGTGCGCATTCCGTCAACGTCAGTCCAGATTTCGACTCTGGAGGCATCCAGCGCCGAGGCGATTATCGATGCCGACCAGTCAGAGCCACCTCTGCCAAGCACGGTGCCGGCTCCCTGTCTGTTGGCTGCTATAAACCCCTGGGTGATGACCACCTCATTAGACCGGCCGTCAGCAGCCTTTCCGTCGCTTATGAAAGCCGTTCCACGGGCAAAGGCCTCGCCTACAACTTCCGGCACCCTCTCATTTATGATGTCGAACTGCGGTTCACCGCACATATATTCCGAATCCGTCACAATCATCGTCCTCGCGTCAACGAATCCGGTGCGTATCCCGCGGGAATTGAGCGCAAGACAGATAATAGTGGAGGAAAGCAACTCGCCGTGGGAGATTATGACAGCCCGTATTCTGTCAGGAACGTCACCGAGCGCTGTCACACTGCTCACGACCGCGGCAAGCGTGTCACAAATTTCGTTCACCTTGGAGGAAGCCCTGTCACAACCCTCCGGATCGGCAGAAAACAGCGAGCACACGAGTTTCAGATGTCTTGAACGCAGCTCATACATCCGCGCCTCAAGCCCCTCTGTGTCACCGCAGGAAGCGGCATCGGCAATCGCATAGAGCAGATCCGTCACCTTTGAAAGCGCCGACACGCACACCACAGGATGCTCCGGCAGTCGCGACGCGATTATTTCCATCGTGCGCGAAACGGCATCAAAAGTCCCGACGGACGTGCCTCCAAATTTCAAAACAACCGCCATATCCTACCGTCCCGTCACTTTTTCAAACATCCTAACATATTGGTCTGTAGCCTTTTCGAGCTCGCTCACCAAGACATGCTCGTCCATTGTGTGAGCGACGAGTATCGAGCCCGGGCCGCAGAGACAGCGGTGCTCAAACCCTTCCAGCTGCGGAGCGTCGCTTCCGAATGCCGCAGTGGTTGTCTCAAATCCGTCAAACACAGTGTAGTTCATCGGAGTGTCGCCGCCAAAAGCCTTGATGCTCACGCCATCCCGCTCTCCAAAACGAGACATCACCCGACAGACTTCCGCATCCGAAGCGAAAGTAGTGCGGAAATATATTCTGAAACTCAAGTTCGGACTCAGGATATTCTGCGGATTGACGCTCGAAAGTTTGCCTATGTTCCATGTGGTCGCGCCAAGAAGGGTATCATTAGGAAACTCCACGCCGCGCAATTCATTGACAAAGTCCACGAACATATCGACGGCAGAGACGCCATATTCCGGATAACCAGAATGGCAGCCCTTCCCTGTCAATGTCACCTCGAAAGACTTGGTTCCCTTGCAGGCGGACACCATCTTGTTGCCGGTCGGTTCGCCTACAATCACATATTCCGCTTTCAGCCCCGTCTTCCGGAACGACTTCGCTCCGAACGATCCGGATTCCTCACCGGCAAGCAGCAGCAGTCCGAATCCCGTGCGGCCTCGTCTCTCCAACTCAAGACAGGCATTGTACATCGAGATAATCTGCCCCTTGGCATCACACGCACCGCGGCTCTTCACAATGAGCCCGTCCTCCGAATCGACGTCCACAACCGGTGGAAAATAAGGAGGAACGGTGTCGAGGTGGGTGCAGAAAACGATTTTCGGCGTCCCCCACGAAAAGAGCAGGTTCTCGGTCCCGTCCCCGTCCGGATTGTCATCGCTCACCCCCACAGGAAATCTGTCAACCCGGTTTTTCCCTGTGAGAAACCGGTCTGCCAAGAAATTCGACAGCCCCCTCTCCCTCGAAGAAGACGAGTCCATCGACAGCATTTCTATAAATAGATCAAGGTTATTCATATATTCACAAGTTTCGTAAGTATCCTAATGTCTTGCGCATAAATTACACTATTGTACAAGAATGCGAAGTTAGTAAAATTTGAGAAATGACGACGCTAAACAAGCCCCTACAGAACAAAAAATTGTTGATATAAACAATTTTGTTGAATGAGCAAAAATACACGGAGATATAAAAACATAAATGTTTTGCATCGGAATTTTAAAATTCATAATTTTGCATGCTGCACATCCGGCGTCCCTGGAGTGTGAGCATGTAAATTATAAATTTAAACTTTTATGAAAAGACATCTGTTGCCGGCGCTGTTTGCCGCACTTATGATGCTGTGCGGCACTTCTATCGGAGCAAACGCCGCTGATCGTGACGAGGACTTCGGATTTGGATTTGGAATGAGGGCGAACCTCTTGAGGTGGGCGACACTCACCCCCGATGTCGGACTGGAATGGAACCTCCCGAAAGGCTGGAGCGTGCTCGTTGACGCGAGTTGGACATCCCTAAAATGGAAACACGGAGAAAGGAGATACGCCATCGCGGAACTGAGTCCCGAAGTGCGGAAGTATTTCGGAAAGAACGAGCGCTGGTACGCCGGTGCAATGTTCCAGGCCGGGCTATTCAACCACAAGTTCAAGGGCGACGGGAAGCAGGGCGAGTTCAAAAGCGGCTCGCTCACCGGTGGCTACAGACTGCCGCTGAACAAATCACTCTCGCTCGACTTTACTCTCGGAGTCGGCTACATCTGGGGAGAATACGAGGCCTACAGCGTCTCCGATGGCTACCTCATACGCAACGACAAACTCACCGGCAACCAGTGGGGACTGACCCGTTTCGGGGTGTGCCTTGTGTGGAACATATTTTAGAAAATGGATGGTACGAAAAACCGTCCTAAATCAAACATAAGCAACATGAAAAAATATATATCACTCCTGCCCACAGCGGCATTTCTGTGCATCGCGGTATCCTGTGTGCTCGACCCGATTTATGATTTCCCTCATCCGGGTGCGGTGCCTGCGCAAATCAGTGCCGAACTCGTTGGGACAAAAGCAGTTGAAAATCTCTGGAACAAGGACAAAATCGGAGTCATCGTGACGGAATCGCCGTCAAGTGATATGACAGAGAGGTATAGGAACGTCGGATATGTCACCGCGAGCACCGGGACGGCAGCTGAATTTACGGCGGCGGTAAACCGCGGGGGAATATATTTCCGGAATGATGAGGCTGTCAAGTTCTCGGCCTATGCCCCTTATTTAGAGGGAGATGCGACTCTCTATCCGGGAAACGACGGAGAGATTGCCGTTTCGACCCTCACCCAGCCCGACGCTGCAACGGCGGAAAAAGTCGATTATCTGTTTGCAGCGGAAGCGACAGCCTCCAAGGCCGCCCCGGCGGTAAAGTTTGCATTTTCTCACATCATGTCGCGCATCATCCTGAATATCAAGGTCTCCACGGCCGACGGATTTGATGCTGCGGACATCGACAAAGGAGTCTTCGAACTGAACGGGCTCGTCCATGAGGGCACGGTGAACGTGCTCACGGGAAAGGCCGCAGCATCCGGACAGGCATCGTCCGCATGGAGTCTCGGTGCCAACGCGCAGAAGAGCGCACCGACAGCCGGGACACACAGATATGTCGCAGTAGTCTTCCCGCAGTCCGTGCCTAACGGGCTGATATTAAAGGCTGTAATCGACGGCCAGACATTCTCCATTGGCGGCGTGTTCGCCGGGGAATTGGAGGCAGGCAAGTCCTACACCTACGACGCCACCTTAAAGAGAACCGGGCTCGAATTCACCGGTTCGACAATCCTTCCTTGGGAACCGGTTGACGGAGGCAGCGGTGATGCGACCATGGAACCGTAGCTTCGGATGCGCACCGACCTGGCGAAAAAACAAACCGGCATGACGACACATTCGAAAGATTGACTTCACAAACGACAACTTCAGACAATGAGAGTAAACTTATCCATATCACTCGCCCTCACGGCCATGCTTCTGCCGCTCTCCTGCTCGAAAACCGACATTCAGGAGGGGGCGGGATCGCTTCCCGGAAACCGAGTTCTCGAACTGACGGTCGGAAGTGGCCCTGCGACGAAGGCATCGGCCGGAAAGACGGCATGGATTCCGTGGATGGACAAGATTCTTGTCTCCTTTGCCCAGCCGACTGAAAGCGGCATCGCAATAAGCGAAGGGTTTTACAATATCAAGAACAGCGATGGCGGCACCGAACCAGACGGCAAGCCCATTCTCTGGCAGAACACCAATCCGGCGTCAATTTACGCCTGGTATTGGCCGTCATCAAACATCTCGAAAAAATTATATATATCAGACCAGAGCACTCCGCATGGATTCGAACACTGCGATGTCCTCTCGGCATCCGTTTCAGACGTGAAGTTCGGCACGAGGCCAAATCTCAACTTCAGCCACGCCCTTGCAAAAATCAGGATTCTGTGGAGGGACGAGTCGCTTCTGTGGCCATCATATCGGAGACCGGCAGTGCGGGCAACCAGCCCAAGATTCTTTTCCAACAGTTTGGAAATGAGCCTTGAAAAAGAAAGCACCGGACTTTATGCCCTGAAGGCTGGCGGTGACGCAGGGTGGATTATCCCCTACGAGACTGAACAGATGACATGGGAATGCCTGATTCCGGCACAGACGATAAGCGGAACGGCCATAAAACTTACGCTTCAAAAAGGCGACGAGACCCCATACGAGAGTGCGGTCCTCATCGAAGAGACAACCTTCGAGGCTGGCAAGACCTACTCTTACACGCTCGTCAGCGACCCTTTGAACTCGAAAGTGGAAGTCGCCGTCTCAAACATTCACGACTGGAGCACCGAAGAAAACGGAGGAAATCTCACTCTAAGAAAGCCTGTCAGGCTTGAAACCGCGCCGAGCAAGGATGGAGTCATCAGGATAGAGAAGGATGCGGACATTACCGGAGAAACGGAGAACACGGTTGAAATCGCCGACGGGTGCAAGGTGGATTTGTGGGGTGTCAAGATACACGGAGGAATCATAACGGAAGGAAATGTCACGCTCAATGTCCATGGATACGATAACCTCGTCGAGACATCTGAAGACGGGATGCCGGGAATATGGCCAAAAAGCGGAGGTACTCTGACAATAAAGGGCACAGAGGAATTTCGGCAGCACTGGCCATCCCAAATAGAAGTTTACAGCAAGAAGGACGCGGCCGCAATCGGCGGAGGGACGAATCGGCCTGCCGGAAATATAATAATAACAGGGTGGCTTTCAGTCAATATAGTAGCAGGATGGCTTCCGTCCGATGGAGAACAATATACCTCAGACAGCCGAGGGGCAGGAATCGGAGGCGGATATGACAATGCGCCGTGCGGAGACATAACGATTTCAGACGGAGTAAGGGGAGCAGCCGTGTGTATGGGAGACGGAGCGGGAATCGGAGGCGGAGCCAAGAACAGCGGATGCGGAAACATATCCATACTTGCCGCGAGAATGGATGTATATCAATATGACGAGGGATACGGAGCGGCCATTGGCGGCGGATACGACAACAGCCCATGCGGGGATATATCCATTGCGAAAGGCAATGTTGACAGTACAACCAACATCGACATTAACAACGCAGACCGCGAAAACGTGCACCGCAATACAAAAGGCTCCGGAATCGGAGGTGGTGTCAAGAACAGCGGATGCGGGACAATCGACTTATCCTACGGGTATATGCTTGTCTTTGGTCCGCAGGAAGGCGCAGGAATAGGAGACGGAGTTGACAATTCCCCTTGTCAAGGAATATTCATCAGAACCGGAATACAGACCGGAATACGAAGCATTGAAGTATATACGTCAGAAGGCACAAGTTCCACGTCGGGAACGCTCACTTTTGACGGAGACTACACGATTAAAGAGCCCTATAATGAATATTGGCATTACTGGGCAGTATATGGAAAATAATCATTCATCGGCATGAAGGCATCAGAGATAACAAAATACACGGCTGCGGCGGCTCTTGCCATCCTGCTCGGCTCCTGCTCGAAAGTGGAAGATTCAGCCCCGGGCGCGAAACTGATTCCCATTGAGCTGAAGGTCTCGATGGAACCGGCCACACGGAGCCTCCACACAAAAAGGAACTGGAATCCAGGCAAGGATCACATTCTTGTCTCGACATATCAGACAAACTACGGAGACTTCAGCTTCGGGGAATACTTGGTCACGGACACCGAGGGCAATACGAAGGCCATTCAGCCGGCGGTCCGGAAAACCGAAGAATACTTTAAGGGACCGACTCACACACGTATCTACGCCTTTTATTGGCCGGCAGGGTCAAGAGACAGGAAAGTTAACCTGCAGAATCAGAGCACGCCGGAACTGCTTGAGGCCGCAGACATTCTTGAGTCGCGCTATAGCCCGGATGGCGGCGTTCCGACCGAAGGCGTCGTGACCGTGTCCTTCTTTCATGCATTGGCAAGGATACGCCTCGTTCTGGACAAGGCGACGATAAACGCCTCAGAGGTGACCGAAGTATTGATTGCGTCAAATACGGAAGCGTCAATAGGCACACGTTGGCCAGGCGGAGGACCCATCCTGACACTTGCGTATGCGAATCCGGGGTGGATTTCGATGTGCCGGGACACTGACGAGCCCAATGTGTTCGAGGCGCTCGTCGTGCCGGGTTATAGGCCGGGCGGAGAACAGATTAAGGTCAGATTCCGGGCTCAGGAATCAGAAGAGATTTCGGAATTTCCAGTATTGTTCGACGACGCCGCAAACTGGGCGGGCGACACAACTTATGAATACACGATAAGCAGGTAAATTTTTATGAGAACTTGGATAACACGAATATATGTCGCCGCCCTCTGCCTCACGGCATCGGCCGTCTCCTGCACTAAGGACAGCGACGGGAACCGCGTCGAGGACGGTAAGCCCATGAGTTTCACGGCCGGAAAGCTCCGGGCGGCGACTGGAAGTGCAGTCAGCGGAGGCTGGGACGGCATCTCGTCCGTTGCCGTCAAGGTCGGGGACGAGGTACGGGAGTACAATGTAACTGTCAACGTAGGCACTGTGATTCTCAGCTGCGACAGGCCGTTTTTCTGGAAGAGTCTTGAAACGGAGGTTGAAGCATGGTGGCCGATTAACACAGCGGACATCTCGCGCAAACCCGAAGTGCTTGTCTTGGCCGACCAGAGTTCTGAAGAGGATCTGAACGCGAGCGACTTCATCGAGGCTTCAGGCACGGTTTCGTTCGGAACCCCAAGGCTCGATTTCCGGCACCGCACGGCAAAGGTGACGGTGACGCTCATCAGGGGCGAGGACATCACGGAGGAAGACATCGCAGGTGTGGAACTTTCCCTTCTCACCTGCTCTGAAGGCGTTGAGGGCGGCTCGACTTCCTGCAAGACATTTCACACTGCATCCGGAGCCTTCACCGCGCTTCTTCCCTCACAGACCATTCCGGCAGGGTCGGCATTCGTGACCGCAAAGGTCGGAGACTTGAAATATGTCTTCAGACCATCCTCCCCCGTCACGCTTGAAGCGGGCAAGGAATACAGCTACAGGCTCACCGTGAAGAAAGCCGGGCTTGAACCTGTCGCTGCTCCCGACATCACAGACTGGGAAGAGGACGAGATTGGCCACGGAGGCGGCGCAGTTCCGATTCTTGCCCTTTCCGCGACCACGGGTAACGGAATTATTGAAACAATACTATAACACTCTAGCCAAATGAATAGATATTATTGGACCATTCTGGCGAGCCTATCTTTGGTGGCCGCATCCTGTGGCAAAACTGAACCGGAAAGCGCCACAGCTCTTCCCGAGGGCAAATATCCGCTGAAGCTAACTGCAGAAATGACGCAGCCGCTGACACGTTCCGGAGGCAAGGACGCATGGACGGGAGGTGAGGAAATAGGCGTGAGCATGGACGGGCTGCTCTCCCCCAGGAAATTCGTGATTGAGCCGGGCGGCAGCGCAAAGCCTATCGATGCGGCAAATGCAATCTGGTGGAAGAACGCCGATGAGGCACGCGTCACGGCATGGTATCCTGACATCGTCAATCCTGCTCTTGACATCTCTGACCAAAGCGGCGGATATGCAGATTTTGATCTCGTGTGGGCCACGGCTGTTGGACGCTACAATCAGGACATTGTCCTTCAGTTCAGGCACAGGATGGCGAAAATCGAGTTCTCGCTCGCGGCCGGCGACGGAATCACCGAGGAGGAACTATCGAGCGCTTCTGTCAAGGTTCTCGGCGACGACGAGGCCTATTTCAGCATCGGAATGATCGGGGCGGCCGACAAGTCGGACGGCGAGATAGCGCCCTACTACGACTCCGCGACGAAGAAGTTCGAGGCCGTTGTGGTGCCGCAGGACATGACGGGCAAGCCGCTCATCCGGATAGGGCTCGGCGGGAAGACCTTCGCCTACACCCCGCCCACCGAGACTGCCGGGAAACTTGAGCCGGGGACTTGCCACAGCTACGCCATCACGGTGAAGGCCAACGGGCTTGAGGTGGAGACACCGTGGGGATACGACTGGTCCGATGGCGGCGAGGAGAACGTCACCCCCAAACAAGTGCAACTTTTCAAGGCAGATGAGCTTAAGATAGGCGACTACTTCTATTCCGACGGGACTTGGGGCGACGGTGGTCTGCGCAAACGCTATGAAGACGGCAGTATGGGGATAGCTGATCCCAAGCCCGCCCCCGTGCTGACTAACCCTACAACCGGTGCAAGCAGGGCAGTCGTCGGCATCGTGTTCCAGACGGACCCGAGCCGCATCGGCGCAAAAGAGAAAAAGAAACTGGGCGCTGTGCATGGGCTGGTGATGAGCGTGAAGAATGCCGCGACAAAACAAGGCTGGGGTCCTAACGAGGATGAAGGGCTGAAGAAATGCAAAACGAAAGCTGATAACTACAATGACGTCGGCGGTTACGGAAACTGCGAACAAATCCGTTCCAATCGCGGCAACTTCGACAACTATCCTGCATTCAAGGCCGCCGACGATTATAACAAGGTCTGCCCTGTTCCCGCGACCACGACCGGTTGGTATCTTCCTGCCTCAGGTCAGTGGTGGGACATCCTCCAGAATCTGGGTGGTTGTCCGGATTTTGCAAAGCAGGATGAGCAAACCTCGTCGGAAAACGGCTCTTGCGATTGGTATGGTCAAGGCAATATGCTCGCTGCTTTGAACGCTTGGATGGTGCATATTGCCAATGGAAACAAGGATACATTTCGTCATGCTGACCATTTTTGGTCATCTTCAGAGTCCACAGGCTACGGGGGAGCCGCACAGGAATGGATTGTGTGGTTCGATACCGGCACGCCTGAGGGCCGCGTGAGCAGCTTCCGTATCAGGAAGGACCTCGGTAACTATGTGCGTCCCGTCCTTGCATTCTAATTAACCAATTTATCCATCAAGCACATGAATATGAAGACACGAAGCATATTACCTCTCCTGCAAGCCGCGTTGCTCCTGCTGCTTGCATCCTGCACGCGAGAAGAACTCCCTGGAGCGCAGGACAATAAGACGCAACAAATCGCCATTTCTGTGACCGACGGGGGCTATTCCTCAGCTGACGCTCCAGTCACCCGCACGCTGGAAAAGGGCTACGCCACCGAGTTCACGGACGGCGACGCCTGCGGGCTCTATGTGGTGCGCGATGCCAAAACGATCTATTCAAATGTGAAACTTATTGCGGAGCGGAATGCCGCCACAGGAAAACTTGTCTGGAAGGCTGCGGACGGGACAGTTCTCGCAGGAATGCCGAACGACCAATGTTATCTCTACTATCCCTACCGGCCCGACATGGACGGCAAGACCGCCGATGTTCCGCAGGACGCAATCCACCAGCGCGACCTGTTCTTCTTCCAGCCGCTCATCAGTTCATGGCAGCCCAATGAAGACCAGAGCACCCGCGAAGCCTACACCGCTTCCGACCTTATGACCTGCCACAGCACAGCCTCCCCGGGTCTGACGGTCAACACGCTTGATGTTGCATTTTTCATGAGTCACCGAATGTCACTTGCCGTCATTGACCTTCCGAAAACGGTCTATGAATTCACTGACGCGAGAGTTCCGGACTACACAGTCATAACCCCCACGACCTTCACCGGCTCCGCAAAGCCGCTTCGCACGGGAGACCATTTCCGCTACATAGTGAACCCGCAGGCGAGCGCGGCTCCGACCATTTCCGGAAACTTCAACGGAGGTAGCCTGGAGTTTACAATCACTCCTTCCGAACTTTACAAAGGCTACTTCAAGAGGTTCAAGGTGAACGGAGCCCCGGAGACGAAAAGAAACTACACGATTCGGCGCGGCGACTTCCTTCTAACTGACGGCAACCTGCTGCCACGGGACGCAGCCCTCACCGAGGAACAAAAGACGAAAGTCGCGGCAATAGTCTTCTGGACTCCGGCCGAGACCGAGACTGAGGGCAGGATTACCCCTGCAAGGCTTACCGACGACAAAATCAGGTCAATGGATTTCCCTCATTGCACGCACGGGCTCGCAATATCCACCCAAAGCATTTACGACGACGTGCCTTGGCAAAACAAGAGCGACGACTGGGACTGGACGACAGAAGATTTTGTGCTGAATTTCCAGAACAGCTGCAATTTCTCAAGATCCGACAAATCCAACTTCGTCCCCATAGCACCGCTAAACAAGGCCGAAGACGACCTCAACAGAGTGCTCGGTTACCAGAACACCCGAATACTGCTGGCATACAACGACTGGCACAGGGCAAGCGGCAAGGGAACGCTCGTCAGGATTGCCGACAAACTGACGGGATTTTCGGCCGCCAACCCGGCTCCGGAGGGCAGCACCGGGTGGTACATTCCATCGGCTAAAGAACTCTATATGTACTTGAACAAGGATATCGACAACATCTACAAGCTCATTAAAGGATCCGAAACCTTAGACATTCTCAGCAGTTCATATTCAGCGCTCGGAGTGCGCCCGCCACTTGACTTTTTACGATATCTTTGGTCCTCCACAGAAACAAGGTACGCAAGCGGGGATGTATTTAGTTGGGCCTATCATCTGGACTATCATGGATATATAACCAACTCGCCCAAATATGGCGGTAGATATACCGGAGGAGCCATCACTACAGGAGTAGTGTTTGTATGCGCATTCTGATGCCCATCTCCGCATCGTGAAACAGATTCTGCGGCAATGCCCGGCTTCCCATACCCATTTCATATTGCGTAAGTTCTGTAATTTGTGTAAATTCGCGGTCTTGTATTATGAGGATATGGAAAGGGATTCCCCGTTTCATATATAAACTTGAATAAAACAGATTACAGAATATGGCAAAGGTTATTTTGACAGGCGACCGTCCTACCGGCAGACTTCACATCGGGCACTATGTAGGTTCTCTCCGCAGAAGGGTGGAACTCCAAAACAAAGGAGGATATGACGATATGTTCGTGTTTATCGCTGACGCACAGGCGCTCACGGACAATGCCGACAATCCGGAGAAGGTGCGCCAGAACATCATTGAGGTGGCTCTGGACTATCTTTCAGTAGGCCTCGACCCGTCAAAAGTGACCATTTTCATACAATCTCTCATCCCCGAGCTCTGCGAGCTGACGTTCTACTATATGAATCTTGTCACCATCGCGCGTCTCCAGCGCAACCCTACGGTGAAGAGCGAAATCGAGATGCGCAAGTTCGAGGGCGAGAGCATCCCCGCCGGATTCTTTACCTACCCGGTGAGCCAGACGGCGGATATCACGGCTTTCAAGGCCACGATTATCCCGGCCGGTGATGACCAGGAGCCGATGATTGAGCAGGCCCGCGAGATTGTCCGCAAGTTCAACGGCACCTACAACTGCGACGTGCTCGTGGAGCCGGAAATCATGCTTCCCGACAACGCGGTATGCTGCCGCCTCCCGGGCACCGACGGGCGCGCCAAGATGAGCAAGTCCCTGGGCAACTGCATCTATCTTTCCGATTCTGCAGAAGAGGTTTGGAAGAAAGTGAAGGGAATGTACACCGACCCGACACACCTCAAGGTCACCGACCCTGGCAAGGTGGAGGGCAACACTGTCTTCACCTATCTCGACGCCTTCTGCCGCCCGGAGCATTTCGGCCGCTACCTTCCTGAATATGAAAATCTTGACGCGCTCAAGGACCACTACCGCCGCGGAGGCCTGGGCGATATGAAGGTCAAGAAGTTCCTCGGCGCAGTCCTCGAAGAGGAACTAGCCCCTATCCGTGCCCGCCGCGCCGAACTTGAAAAGGACATCCCGGCAATCTACGAGATTCTCCGCCAGGGCACCGAAAAGGCCCGCGCCGTCGCCGCCCAAACTCTCCACGAGGTGCGCGAAGCAATGAGAATCAATTACTTTGATGACCCGACGCTCATCGCCGAACAGGCAAAGAGATACGCGCGCTAATAAAATTATACACCATTAAACCTCTTGCTTCCAATGAACAATCTCCATGTGTTTTTGATTATTCTCGCTGCTTCCGCCATATTGTTGTCCTGCGATCGGCATCCCGATGAAAATGCGCCATACGAAAGAGAACAACAAACATCAGATGCGCTGCAAGTCAGGACTTCTCTATGCACATATATTTTCGAACATTCGTATGAGCATAGTTCAAAAGCCCTTGTCAACAGAATCGAAAACAGGGCTGCTGACATGAACAAAGATGTGCAGGCCGTTATGCTGCACAATGTTTCAGCAATGACTTTAGAGCAAGACCGCGCCATTGACATAGTCCGGCTTCTGGCTCGCGGAGGCAGCCTTGTCTATTGTGAGCCGACCAAGGCGGGGCTTGATGCGTTCATAAGGAATCTGCGTTCAGCAATACCTATTTTTTACAAAAACCCGACTAAGATTACGCCAGACGGGCTGGCCGCTCTGAATTATATCACAGGACTGCGAGAAGGCATAGACGGACAGTTCACCTATGCATTCGCTGATGACGACGACCGCGACGGCATAATATGCGACATCCTTGCAGCCAGGGGCAACGGGCATTTCATTGTGACTGACCTTGACGACATTACGGCGACAAAGACAAGAACAAGCACCGGCAGTACCTTGGAAGCCGAAAATGCGGGTGATGCGCTGACGGATTATGTCTATGGACTCCACGCAGATAAACTCGCAAAATGGCTTGAAGAGCGCGAGACGGCAGACGCAATCATGAGAAAAGGTGAAGAACTGCTCACTAGAACAAAAGCCGACGGGGAAAGTCAGGAGCTGGACAAAATTACCAACGCACAGAAAATCACATATTCATTCAATGTATGTGCCGGTTATAAATGCGCTCCGCTTACAGTCTCCTACGAGATATGGACGGCCCATGACGGCAAGGGTTCGGACTACTATCTCATCCATCAGGAACTCCGCATCGAAAACAGCAAACTCGACTGCGGACCTGAGGACATGGGAATGAACCAATGGGCAACACGCAAGGTTCCACAGGCTTTCGCCGGATTAGGCAAAGACGTCAGAGCCTATTGGGCATACATGACACGCCTGGGAACTCAGACAGAACTCAGCGACGGGAATGCCGCCGTAGAGCACGTTTCTCCGGCAAACAACATCAGCGGTGTAACCGACTACACAGAAAACTTATCGTGGTCACTTGAGGGTGCTTTCGTGGCATCAGCGACTCCGAGTCTGAAACTGACCGGTAAGGTATCCATGTCCAAAAGCTGGACGCACAGCATTCCGGACCTCGGGATGACATTCACCTACGACAAAAACAAGCCTAAATGGGAATATACGGCAGGAGTGCTGCCGAAACTCATCAAAGACAAATATTATGACCCGCGTCATGACCTTGCGAAGCCTATACTCAAAAATGACTGCACCGTCGGACATAGCTGGATTTGGAGAGCAGGAAATGCCTCCGGCTCATACACATTCAAATCCCGCGTCTGGGCTGACCTTCAGGGACTCTATGTGGATTACAATGACGCATATCAGAAAAAGAACAAGTACAAGACTTTCCCGACAGAAAACAGCAAGACTTTGGGATTGAATCCGCCGCCGCGCTTCCAACAGGAATGGATTATGACAATGTCTCCATACAACGAACAGACAGCGAAGCTTATGACGACATATTTCCCCGACTATTGGCTGCCGTCGTTTTCTCTCTACACGGTCGAAGAAAATGACAAGTCCGCCATAGATGCCCAGATTGCGGCCACTCAGGCTGTTCTGGAAGAAAATCAGGCCATTCTGGAGGAGAACAAAGTGGCGTCATTCACACTCAACTGGAAACTGCTGCATGGTTCCGAAATCTATAAAAGTTACACTTACACTGCAAAGAAATAAGGTACAATGGTAAAGCATATAATTTTGTGGACACTCAACGTACCATTTTTGTCCAAATCTCATCAAAAAACCGAGATTTGGACGAAAATCAACCAAATTTCGTCAAAATCCCATAAAAATTTCGAGATTTGGACAAAATTCGACTTTTTGTAATACTTTTATACCTATCTTTATTCGACAGCACAAAATAAAAAACACGGATTTTATTCGGTTGTATCAAATAAAATCCGCGATATATTAATAAATGCCGGCAACCTACTCGGCGTGGGAGGATTTTGCCGGGATGGTGAAGGCGTCGGCGGGGAGAGCGGCGGACTGGAGGAAGCCGGTCATCTTGTATTCATTGACGGCGCCGCTGAACTCGGTGAGTTTCATGTACTGGAGGAGGCCGTCGGACTTGCGGTAGCTCAGTTCGATGCGGGAATAGCCGCGGACTGCCTTCTTGCGGGCAGTGATTGTGACGTCGGTCGAACGGGCGAATTTCTGAACCTGGATGTCGGCATCGTTCTCGTCGGCAACCTTTTGAGTATCACCTTTCACGCAGTTGAGAAGCGTTGCGCTCATGCCGCGCATCGGGGCATTCTTCGTGGTGTCGAAACGGCGTTCCTTGCCGGCCTGACGGATGAAAACAGCGGTGCCGTCAATGACGACGAGATTGGTCGAAGGCGCGTCGTAGTGAAGGGCAAGGCTGCCTGGCGCGAAGTAATAGATCTTGCCTGAGTCTTTCTCCGTAGTGCCGGCCGCTGTCTTTGTGTGGGTGAAACTTGCCTGGAGTCCTTTGACCTGGGCGGAAACTGCCGTCACACAAAGGAGAGCGGCAATAAGAGTAAGTATCTTCTTCATATCAAATATCTTATAACAATTCGAATCAATTTTCCCTCGTCAGCCTTTTCCGATAAAACGGAATTTTCATAATCATACGGAAGAGGAACGGCTCAATCGAATAGGAAAGTAGGATTGAGGCGGACATTCCGATGATGGAGCTGATACCGATAGAACGGATGGCAGGGTGAACAGCGAAGAGCAGCGAGCCGGTCACAACGATGAGAATCATCGCCGAAAGGCCTATCGCCGTCTTGTGGTAGTTCAGCATCTCGGTTCCCTTGCCGGAGGCGGCGGCGAGAAGGCCCTGCATCACGAAGATGCTGTAATCCACGCCGATGCCGAAGATGAAGGACGAGATGATGATGTTGATGAGATTGAACTCCAGACCGAAGATCCACATTATGCCCTGCACGACATACCAACTGAGAGTCATCGGGAGGAAGGCGATGACGGCTACCGCGACGTTGCGGAAAGACAGGAGAAGGACAACGAAGACAAAAATCATTGAAATCCAGAGGATTGTATTGAAGTCTCCATGGATAATCTCCACCATATTGCCGGTGTAGAAGAACGGATCAACCACAAGCGAACCGTCCACCTTGTCCACAACCTTATTTACCGTCATCTTCTCACCCTCAGGCATGAGCGCAGAGGTAAAGATCATGTAGGTGCCGTCCTTGCCACGCTCTATGAAGTTCGAAGTAATGGACTCGGGAAGAGCGCCGGAGTCATAGAGTGATTCGGGCGCGTAATCCGCCTCGCAAAGGGCAGTGAACGGAGTGAAAAGTTCCGGACTCAAACCCTGTTCCTTGGCTGCCGCAGCAAGGCGCGACTCAGTGATTTGAAGCCTTGTGCGCCCTCCTCCCATAGGTTTTTGCCAATACTCTGCCCACTCATATATGCGTTCCTGCTGCACATCCTCCGGAAGAAGAATGGCACTCATATCGGCGTGACGCTTCACAATCCCCTCCCTGCGCAGAGAATCGAGCGCTGCGGAAAGACGACGGCTGCACTCTATCGCAGAATCGAGAGTGGCGCCGGTTGCCGCATAGTATTGTGAAGACCAGCCACCGTTGTTCTCTGCATTGTAGATGCTCATCGACTGGCGAACTTTCGGGCTCATATAGTTGATATCCCGCAGATTACTGTCAAATTCCGGGGACGGAAGGAATAGGCAGACAACGGAAATCGCCCCGATAATCGAGAGTATCCAAGGATTGCTGTCGAGAGGAAGAGAATTCACTCTGTCGAAAAACGCAAATGCCTTACGCGACTTGCGGTTACGCTCCGGACGGAAGAACTGAGGGAGGAAAACCAGAGCAAACAAAGTCGTTCCAATCATCGCGAATGAAGCAAAGAGCCCGAAATCGCGCAGGAGCTCGCTACTGGTAAAGAGCAGTCCGGCAAACGCGCCTATCGTGGTGAGACAGCCGAGAAAAACCGGCTTTGATTCGTCTCGGAGCACCCTTTCCGGATCATCCACATATTTGTAGTGAGTCAGCACATGGAGACAATAACTTAACGCCACGCCCAGCACAACCGCGCCTATACCCACAGCCATCAGGGACATGCTTCCCTTTATCCAATACATCATCGCAAGCGCCGCAAGCGTCCCGTAGGCCACTGGCGAGAGCAGCAGGAGCAACGACGACTTGTTCTTGAAGAAAAGCGAAATCAGAAGAATGATGAGAAGAAGGGATATGCCCACGGTCATCACAAGGTCCGCCTTGATTCGACGGGAATTGTTCGCACTCATTGCCGGAGAGCCGTGCATAAAGACCTCAACCTCAGGATGACGCGCCTCAAATGCATCAACTTCATTCTCTATCATATCCACGAAATCGGCAGAAGCCTGCGAATCCATATAATTGAAACCCGGAGCCACGAAAGCGAGAACCACATTGCCGTCCTTTGTGAAGAAATGACGGTTCTTGAGTGTCATACCTCCTTTATAACTTGAGAGCGAGTCACCATCATTCTTAAGTTCCGCTCCTTCACCCATCATATCCTTAAGCGCAGCGAGCATTCCGTAGCGCAAACCGGCAGGGTCGTAACTGACGAGCATCCGAAGATTGCCATCTTCATCATTTTCAAGCAGTTGCTCATTTGCTGCCATACGGGCCCGTATGCTTTTCCAAGTCAGAAGGCTGTCAAAAGCCTCGTAACACTCGGGAGCGACGAAGGTCGGGAACTCCGCAATGGCGTAGTCCATCGCACTCATCATCGTGTCGTCGTCAATGCAGCTCAGCACGCTTTCAATGTAACGTCCACCGTCACGGACAACGAGCGAATCGATGAATTCGTCACAACAGTCGCTGAGAGTCTGAGCATCAAGTTTCGGCTCAGTTCCGACCTTTTCGACAGAAAACCCCTTGGGAGCAATCTGGATAAAGACCTTGTCCTTGACCTTCAGGTTACTGAACACCAGTTCATAAGACGCGGAATTGTCTGTCTTAGGGAGGAGCTTTATAATATTCTCCTCATAGTGAAGCCTGAATCCGAAAACGGCAAACACCACGGCCGAACCGAGCATCAGTAGCCACATGAGCCATCGGTGTCCCTTGAAATAACGGTATATAGAAATGAATATCCTCTCCATAAACTATATAAAATTTCACAAAATTGTCGCAGCAGCAACTTCTAAACACAAAAATCCTGCGAAGTTACAAAATAATTTGCTTAACTTTGCAAAAGTATGTATGTGAATGGCTTCCATAGCGACATTGGAGCAGCTATTGTCTTCGACTGCAAACGATGCCAACACTAACCTTTCGAGTTTATTAGTACAAACATAACAACAAAAACAATGAAAAGATTAACCTATCTTCTAACTCTCGGAGCGCTTCTCGTGCTCGGGACCGGTTGCGACAAGGAATCGGCAACCGACAACACCCCTGCTCCTCTTTACGTCAACACTTGGGTCATAACTGAAAGTAACAGCGACGAAGTTCAAAGCGCAGTATTCTGCTTCAATGCCGACAAGACATTTTATGGCGGGTATATCGTTAACGAGGCTATGCTTAAAAAAATACAGGACGACATCAAGCCTTCCACCGACGGTGACGCTCCTACAATCGACGGAGATGGAACCGGAAACGGAGAAAAGTCCAGGTTCACCGCAGAGCAGATTGAAATACTCAAGTCCCTAAAAGTGAATGACATCGCCGTTATGATAAAGGGAGTTTATGTCGAGATTCCTGGAGAAAATGATGATGTCTATCTTTCAACGTTCTTCCTGCAAAACATTGACGGCATGGATAGGGCAGAATACCTCCGCAATGAACTCCACATATTCAACATTTCTGAAAATGAGGCCACGTTTGAAAATAAGGAAGGAGGAATGAAAGAGACTAAAGTACAAAGCCTTGCGGCTTCGGGACTAACGGTGGGAAAGGCTGTTGAATGCAGCTTCCTCTTTATATCTTAATTTTTAAAACACAAACATTCGATAATATGAAAAAATTGATATACAGCACATTGGCGCTCATACCTCTTATCTTTGCAAGCGCCTGCGACAAGATGAACACCGAACCGGAGCCGAAACTTTATGTAAACACTTGGGTCGTGAACTTCAACAAGACAGACGACGCCGCAAAGGACGAGTGGATGGTATTCAGATTGAATGCCGATGGGACGGCAACAGTAGGAGGGGTCCTCACAGATGTTGAGACAGATTTCAAGAATGAAGTCGACGTGGAAAAGCTCACACCTGAACAGAAAGCCTTTGTCGATGGCCTCAAGGATAACGATGTTTATGCGATGGATGGCTGGTATTCGATAAAGATCAACAGCGACGGAAGTCATGTGCTCTGCATTGTGTATGAGAGCTTGTATGAAAACAACGAGATACGGAGAGAGGGTCAGAGTTTCTCTTTCAAGGATGTCTCTAAAGATCACATGCTGCTTTTTGAGGGATTTGATGATAACAATAAACCAACCTTCTACGATGTCTTCAGCGCCGAAACCTCTAAGCTGAAACTAGGAACATTCTACAATGAGAAGTATTTCTTTGGTATTCCAAAAAAAGACGCTGATAAAAGCTAATTTACAGCATTCTCATCTAAAAAATCACCACGAAGGAAAAACAACCTTCGTGGTGATTTTTATATACACTGTGTGTGGAGGGGGGGGTAAAAGGCGTATAAAAGGATTTCATCAAGCCGTCCAACGAAGCAGACCGCCTTTTATACGTCTTTTACCTGCGAACAGCAGCTATACCAGGAAGCTCAATCCCTTCCAGATATTCCAGCATAGCGCCGCCACCGGTAGAGACATAGCTTACCTTGGAAGCGAAGCCCATCTGAGTCACGGCTGCAACTGAGTCACCACCGCCGACAAGTGTGAACGCTCCGTTCTCGGTAGCCTTTGCAAGCATCTCGGCAACTTTGTTTGTACCCTTTGCAAATGCAGGAATCTCAAACACTCCGACAGGACCGTTCCAAAGAATGGTCTTGGACTTCATAATGACGTTCTCCCAAGTGGCGAGCGTGCTCGGAGCGGCGTCAACACCCTCCCAGCCGTCAGGAATCTCCGTATTGCGGCAAATCTTCGTATGGGCATCCTCGGAGAATGCGTCAGCGATCACAACCTCGTCTGAAAGATAGAGTTTCACGCCCTTCTCCTCAGCCTTCTTGAGGATGTTGAGAGCAAGGTCCATCTGGTCGTCCTCGCAGAGGGAGTTTCCGATGTGTCCGCCCTGAGCCTTCTTGAATGTGTAGACCATTCCACCGCCGATAATCATATTGTCAACGATGTCAAAGAGGTGCTCGATGATACCGATTTTCGAAGAAACCTTTGCTCCGCCGATGATTGCGGTCACAGGATGCTCAGGAGTCTTGAGTACGCGGTCGATAGCCTTGATTTCGCCTTCCATCACATAGCCGAACATCTTGTCGTTAGGGAAGTAGTCGGCGATGAGAGCTGTGGATGCGTGTGCACGGTGGGCAGTTCCGAATGCGTCGTTGATGTAGCAGTCTGCGTAAGAAGCGAGTTTCTCGACAAATTTCTTCTGGCTTTCCTTGAGAGCGGCCTTTGCAGCCTTCTCCTCGTCGGTTGCATCCTCTGCGAGTCCTCTCGGCTTGCCTTCCTCCTCAGCATAAAAACGGAGGTTTTCAAGAAGGAGAACCTCGCCAGGTTTAAGAGCCGCCGCCTGTGCGTCTGCCTTCATGCAGTCGTCGGCGAACTTCACCGGCGTTCCGAGGAGTTCCTCAAGGTGCGGAAGGATGTGTTTGAGGGAGAACTTCTCCGTAACGCCCTTCGGACGGCCGAGGTGTGACATGATGATGAGCGAACCACCCTTCTCAAGAACTTTCTTGAGTGTAGGGATTGCGGCACGCATACGTGTGTCGTCCGTAATTTCGAACTTATCGTTGAGCGGAACGTTAAAGTCCACACGCACGATGGCTTTCTTGCCTGCGAAATCGTAAGTTGAAATGTTCTGTTGCATAATTTTTATAATAAAATATCTCTTTTTCGATATATACCCTTCATTACGGGCATGGGCTGCAAAGATAGCAATTTTTATGCTAACTTTGTGCAAATTTGATGATATGACAATTGAAAGCCCAAACCCGCTGTGGAAGGACTATCAGCTGATAGACTGCGGGAACTTTGAGAAACTCGAAAGATTCGGGAAAATTGTGATGGCGCGTCCTGAGCCCAAGGCTATTTGGGACAAGTCACTGTCGGAGGAGGAGTGGAACAGGCTCATGCACACACGCTTCGCTCCTGGAGCGGGGTTTGGCAAAGCCGGTAAGGAAGACAGCGGCACATGGAAGCGGGTCAAAAGGATGGACGACCAGTGGTTTATCAACTATGGCGGCTATGGAGCGGAGAATTGCTCCGGCATCAGAACGACCGGCGACGGGGCTTCCGAATCAGATGTTTCGGCAGCCGGGCCGTCATTCCGTCTGCGTCTTGGGCTGACTTCTTTCAAGCACGTTGGCGTATTCCCGGAACAGGCACCAAACTGGGAATATATCTACTCACATACAAAAGCACTCGTGGAAAAAGCTAAGGCCGAGGGGCGTCCGACACCTAAGGTGCTGAATCTCTTTGCCTACACCGGGGCTGCGTCTTTGGCGGCAAAGGCTGCGGGGGCGGATGTGACACATCTCGATTCGGTGCGTCAGGTGGTGACTTGGGCGAAGGGGAATATGGAAAACAGCGGTCTGGACAATATCCGTTGGGTGGTGGAGGATGCGCTGAAGTTTGCAAGGCGCGAGGCAAAGAGAGGCAATGTCTATCAGGGGATTATCCTCGACCCTCCGGCATACGGGCACGGACCTGACGGGGAGAAATGGAAGCTTGACGAGTGTCTGAACGATATGCTCAAATGCGTTTCGGCGATTTTGGCTCCGACAGACAGTTTTATGGTGCTGAATCTCTATTCCAACGGCTTCAGCGCAGTGCTCGGAGAAACGGTGGTGCGGCAGAATTTCTGCCTGAAGACGGGATTTAAGGAAATTCAGAGCGGAGAACTTGTGTTGACGGACTCTTATGGGAAGGGGCTGCCGCTGAGCATCGTCGTGAGACTATCCCGATGACGGGACGGAGCGAAGAAAAGGCGACCTGCTTCGTTGCACATAACTTACTTCAGGTATTATTATCGGGATTATTTTGAGTATAAAAACATATAACTTTCGTTAAATAAGTGTTAAAAAATAAGTTGAACTAAATTGTATCAGATTTATGAGATTACTAAATATTGCTGACACAAAACTAAAATAAACATTTATGACATTCAAAAGAGTAATTTTTCTTGCCGCGGCGATTTTAGGAGCGGCGTTTCCTTCATTCGCAAAGAATAGGGACTATCAGGTGAACTCACCTGACGGGCACATAACCGCATCGGTGACTGTCGGAGAGAACATCAGCTACACGGTGTCCCGCGACGGACAGACACTCATCGCCCCGTCGACGATTTCGATGAACCTTTCAGACGGCATCGTTTTCGGTCAGAACGACAAAGTGCGCAAGACGGTGAGGGCATCATTTGACGAGACATTCCCTACCGTGGCCTACAAGAAGGCGGAGGTCCGCGATAATTACAACCAGATTTTATTGAATTTCAAGGAGTTCTCTCTCATTTTCCGCGCCTACGATGACGGTGTCGCATATCGTTTTGTCAGCAATCTCGACAAGAAGAAGACATACGAGGTCATTTCCGAGCAGGCGGAATTCAATTTCGGAGAGGACAGGCAGGCGTTCATCCCTTATGTGAATTCTGGTGCAAAGACCGTCGAGGGACAGTACTTCAATTCCTTTGAGAACACCTACACGGTACAAAATCTTTCACAGTGGCGGAAAGACAGGCTGGCCTTCCTTCCTCTCGTCGTAGCAGCAGACGAGGGAGTGAAAATTCTCATCACGGAAGCAGACCTTACGAACTATCCGGGAATGCACGTAATCGGGACGGAGGGTTCAAACTCGCTGAAGGGAACGTTCGCGCCTTATCCGAAAGTCATCGAGCAGGGCGGTCACAACAGACTCCAGGGAATGGTCAAGGAGCGCGAAAACTTCATTGCGAAGGCCTCTGGAGATGAGGTTTTTCCATGGAGGGTGATTATGGTGAGCACATCTGACTCGCAACTGGCAGTGAACGACATGGTCTGGAAACTCTCTCCAAAGCAGGATGTCGGCACGGACTATGGTTGGGTTAAGCCGGGCAAGGTTGCCTGGGACTGGTGGAACGACTGGAACCTCTATGGAGTGGATTTCAAAGCGGGCATCAACAACGAGGCCTATAAATATTACATCGACTTCGCTTCGACCCACGGCATCGCCTATGTGATTCTCGACGAGGGATGGGCTGTGAATCTTCAGGCAGACCTGTTTCAGGTGATTCCGGAAATCGACATACAGGAACTTGTGGATTATGGCAAGGAGCGTGGAGTCGGCATCATTCTTTGGGCGGGCTATTGGGCGTTCAACCGCGATATGGAGAAGGTCTGCAGGCATTATTCAGAAATGGGCGTGAAGGGCTTCAAGGTCGATTTTATGGACAGGGACGACCAGCTGATGGTGAATTTCCACGCCCGCGCCGCAGAAACGGCTGCAAGATATGGCCTTATGCTCGATTTCCACGGCACCTACAAGCCGACCGGACTGAGCCGCCGCTGGCCTAATGTTGTGAATTACGAGGGTGTGCACGGTCTGGAACAGATGAAATGGAGGCCAAAGGAGTGCGATCAGGTAACCTACGACGTGACGGTTCCGTTCATCCGTATGGCCGCCGGCCCTATGGACTACACTCAGGGGGCGATGCGCAATGCAAGCAAGAGCAATTACCGCCCCGTCTATAACGAGCCGATGAGCCAGGGCACCCGTTGCCGCCAACTCGCGGAATATGTGGTTTTCGATTCCCCACTGAATATGCTCTGCGACTCTCCGTCCAACTACATTGCAGAAGCTGAGTGCACAGAGTTTATTGCCGCCTGCCCGGAGACTTGGGATGAGAGTCTGGGAGTGAACGGGGAAATCGGCAAGTACATCACCATTGCCCGCCGCAGCGGTGACGCCTGGTATGTCGGTGCCCTCACGAACTGGGACGAGCGGGATATTACCCTCGATTTGAGTTTCCTCGGCGAAGGCGAATGGTCTCTCGACATCTTCCAGGACGGCCCGAACGCTGAAAAGGCAGCCCGTGACTACGTTCACACCACCGCCACCGTTCCTGCCGACCGCAAAATCACCGCTCATCTCGCCCCTGGCGGCGGCTGGGCAGCGAAGATTACCCGCAAGTAAGGAAGAACTCTGATTCATATATAAAGCTTTTGCACAATTTTTTGTGCATTTTTGGGAAGAATCTGCACTTTTTTCTGTGCAATGTGCTATATTTGCAAAAAATCGAAGACAATGGAAAGTTTGTACAATACATTCCGCATAAAGCTCTCGCTTGTCCCTATGGACTATTTCCGCAGTTTTCACGAACAAATCAATTGGGAAAGCCGGCTTATCTGCATTATGGGGCAAAAAGGTGTCGGAAAATCCACGATGATTCTGCAACATATCAAAAAATATAATAATCTTGACGAAACTCTCTATGTGACGGCAGATAATATGTATTTTGCCGGGCATACTCTTTATGAGCTTGCTGGAACCTTTTATTCACAAGGCGGCAAACGCCTTTATATCGATGAAATACATAAATATAAAGGCTGGTCAACAGAAGTAAAAAATATTTACGATGACTACCCTACTTTACAGCTTGTGTATTCGGGCAGCAGCCTGTTAGCGCTCAGGAAAGGAAATAAAAAGCGCATCCCCCATACGATCAGCCGCCGCAGCATTCCATATGAAATGCCGGGGCTGTCGTTTCGAGAATATTTGAATATTCGTAACGGATGGAAGCTGAAATCCTCGCAGTTTGAGGATGTATTGAGAGGCGACGTCGATTTCCCGTATGGAGAGCATCGCCCCCTAAAATATTACAAAGAGTACTGCCGTTACGGATTCTATCCGTTTTTTCAAGAAGGCGATGCCGAAATCCGGCTTCAGAATGCGGTTCTTGCTACTGTAGAGGATGACATTCCCGATTATGCGGACATGACGGTAACATCGGCGGCAAAGCTAAAGAAACTGATGTATGTTCTTGCCAAGAGTGTCCCGTTCAAGCCAAGCAATGACACGCTTGGTCGTGACCTCGGGATAAGCCGTAACTCTGTTCCCGACTATATCAGCTATCTTGAAGCGACTGGGATGTTCAATGCGCTCCGAGAACCGGGTCATAGCGACAACCTGTTGGCGAAACCTGAAAAACTGTATTTGGGAAACAGCAACATCTCATATTCACTGTCGGAAGATGGGATAATCGATGACGGCAATATGCGAGAGACTAACTTTCTCGCATGGACGAAACATATATATAGCCCGACTTCTTCCAAAATATCCGATTTTGAAATTAATGGAATCACTTTCGAGGTTGGGGGCAAGAACAAAAACGGCGCTCAAATAAAGGATGTAAGGACCGGATACCTTGTCAAAGATAACCTGGAATATGCTTTCGGCAACTCGATTCCAATATGGATGTTCGGATTTCTCTACTGACACTTATTTGCAAACCGCCAAGTATTGTTTCGGCACAATTAAACGCATACGATTACGAGTCCTATGACGAGGTTTTGCATAAAAAGGCACCCGTAGAACGAATCTACAAGTGCCTTTCTTCGTGGTCCCAGCAGGGCATGATCCTGCGACCCCCTGATTATGAGTCAGGTGCTACTAACCAACTGAGCTATGGGACCCTGTTTTTACTGTCTTTTGAGCGTCTGCCGCGTTGGGCTTCATATCGTCGGGCGGTCATTACCACAAGGTAACTCCCTTCCTCCTCAATCGCCCGCCTTGCATCCATCTCAAAATACAGCAAAAACATAACCGAATTTTGAGCGTCTGCCGCGTTGGGCTCATAAGACACAATAAAATCAAAGAACTTAAAATTTACAGAGCCGCCGTTTGGAGTGACGGCTCTGCAAAGATATAAAATCTTTTTCGAATTTCAATTAGCAAACCTTGATCTCGACCTCAACACCACTTGGGAGTTCAAGCTTCATGAGGGCATCAACGGTCTTCTGGGAAGACTCGTAGATGTCGAGAAGGCGGCAGTATGAGTTCAGTTCGAACTGCTCGCGTGCCTTCTTGTTCACGAAAGTAGAGCGGTTGACAGTGAAAATCTTCTTGTTGGTCGGAAGCGGAATAGGACCGCTGACACGGGCACCTGTAGAAGAAACTGTCTCGACGATCTTCTTTGCGGACTTGTCAATCAGCATGTGGTCGAATGACTTAAGCTTAATTCTGATTTTTTGGCTCATATCGTTATTGTATAACCAATTAAACTTTCTGTTATTATTCCTCCTCAGGAACCTTGTAGCCGGACTTCTCGATGATGTCTTTCGCGAGGCTCGCAGGAACCTCAGCGTAGTGGTCGAAAGTCATGGTGCTGGTCGCACGTCCTGATGAGATGGTACGGAGAACCGTCACGTAACCGAACTGCTCAGCGAGCGGAACGAATGCCTTGACGATACGCGCACCGACCGTAGAGTCCATTGCCGTAACCTGACCGCGACGACGGTTGAGGTCGCCAACGATGTCACCCATATAGTCTTCCGGAGTAACCACCTCAAGGCTCATGATAGGCTCAAGAAGAACCGGCTTTGCCTTAGGGCAGGCGTGGCGGAACGCCATACGTGCGCAGATTTCGAATGAGAGCTGGTCTGAATCGACAGGGTGGAACGAACCGTCCTTGAGGGTAACCTTGAGTGAAGGGACCTCGTAGCCTGCGAGAACTCCGTTTGCCATTGCTGACTTGAAGCCCTTTTCGACTGACGGGATGAATTCCTTAGGAACGTTACCGCCCTTAACCTCATCAATGAACTGGAGACCTGTCTGTCCCTCGTCAGCTGGAGCAACCTCGACGATGATGTCAGCGAACTTACCACGACCACCGGACTGCTTCTTGAACACCTCACGGTGCTGAACAGGTACTGTGATGGCCTCTTTGTAGTTAACCTGAGGTGCACCCTGATTGATGTCGACACCGAACTCACGGCGAAGACGGTCAACGATGATGTCAAGGTGAAGCTCACCCATACCGCTGATGACTGTCTGGCCTGTCTCGTGGTCTGACTTAACTGTGAAGGTCGGGTCCTCCTCGGCAAGTTTTGCAAGTGCGATTCCGAGTTTGTCAAGATCCTTCTGAGTCTTAGGCTCGACTGCAAGTCCGATTACCGGATCAGGGAACTCCATTGACTCAAGGGTGATAGGGTTTGTATCAACGCAGATTGTGTCACCTGTACGCAGATCCTTGAATCCGACAGCGGCGCAGATGTCTCCGGCCTCCACGAAATCAATAGGGTTCTGCTTGTTCGAGTGCATCTGGTAAAGACGCGCCACGCGCTCCTTCTTGTCAGAACGGGTGTTGAGCACGTACGAACCGGCGTCGAGATGTCCTGAATATGCCCTGAGGAATGCGAGACGTCCCACAAACGGGTCTGTCGCAATCTTGAACACAAGTGCGCAGAACGGCTCCTTTGCGTTCGGATGACGAACTTCCTCTTCTCCTGTCTTAGGATTCGTTCCCTTGATTGACGGGATGTCAAGCGGAGAAGGAAGGTAGCGCATCACGGCGTCGAGAAGGAACTGGACACCCTTGTTCTTGAATGAAGAGCCGCAGCATGCAGGCACGATTGACATGTCAATGGTTGCCTTGCGGAGAGCCGCAATAAGCTCGTCCTCAGTGATTGAATCAGGGTCTTCGAAGAACTTCTCCATGAGAGTGTCGTCGTAGTCGGCCGCAGCCTCAACGAGTTTCTCCCTCCATGCGGCAGCCTCTGCCTTCATGTTCTCCGGAATTTCCCTGAGTTCGTAGTTCACGAGCTCTTCTCCACCGTCATAGTAGATTGCCTTGTTGGCGATGAGGTCGATGATGCCCTCAAACTTATCCTCGGCTCCGATAGGGAGGCAGATAGGAACAGCCCTTGCGCCAAGTTTGGTCTTGATTTCCTCAACGACGGCGAGGAAGTCTGCACCGACACGGTCCATCTTGTTGACATACGCAATCTTAGGAACACCGTACTTGTCAGCCTGACGCCAAACGGTCTCAGACTGAGGCTGTACACGTCCTACCGCGCAGAAGGTAGCGACAGTTCCGTCAAGAACACGGAGCGAACGCTCAACCTCCACTGTGAAGTCAACGTGACCCGGAGTGTCGATGAGGTTAATCTGATATGTATCTCCCCTGTAGTGCCAGAAAGCGGTAGTAGCGGCAGAAGTGATGGTGATACCACGCTCCTGCTCCTGGACCATCCAGTCCATAGTGGCCGCACCCTCGTGAACCTCACCGATCTTGTGAGTCTTTCCCGTGTAGTAGAGAATACGCTCCGAGGTAGTGGTCTTTCCGGCATCGATGTGAGCCATGATACCGATGTTTCTGGTGAATTTAAGATCTCTTGCCATTTGTCAATGTCTCCTTGGGGATTAGAATCTAAAGTGAGCAAACGCCTTATTGGCCTCTGCCATTCTGTGCATATCTTCTTTTCTCTTGAATGCTGCACCCTCGCAGTTGTATGCCGCGATGATTTCAGCACAAAGTTTTTCGGCCATGGAGTGGCCTGAACGCTTGCGGGCGAAGACTATCATATTCTTCATGGAAAGTGAAATCTTCCTTTCAGGACGCACCTCCATCGGCACCTGGAAGTTAGCTCCACCGATACGGCGTGATTTTACCTCAACCTGAGGTGTCACGTTTTCGAGAGCTTTCCTCCAAATATCGAGAGGAGCCTTGTCAGAATCTTTCATCTTCTCGCCTACCATGTCAATGGCATCGTAAAAAATAGAATACGCGATACTCTTCTTCCCCTGCAGCATAAGATTATTCACGAAGCGAGTTACATTTGCATCGTGAAACTTAGGATCAGGAAGTAGAATCCTCTTTCTAGGCTTCGATTTTCTCATTTTTGTGAAAAATTAAAGTGAAAATTGGTAAAAAATTACTTCTTAGATTTCTTTGGTCTCTTGGCTCCGTAGAGTGAACGGGACTGTGTCCTGCCTTCTACGCCAGCGGTATCCAAAGCTCCTCTAAGGATGTGGTAACGAACACCAGGAAGGTCCTTTACACGACCGCCTCTTACGAGCACGATTGAGTGCTCCTGAAGGTTGTGGCCCTCGCCTGGGATGTATGCGTTAACCTCTTTTATGTTAGTGAGACGTACACGGGCAACCTTACGCATTGCTGAGTTAGGTTTCTTAGGCGTGGTTGTATAAACACGCACGCAAACGCCTCTCTTCTGAGGGCACGCATCCAACGCACGAGACTTGCTCTTCACAGCAATAACCTCGCGTCCTTTGCGAACTAATTGTTGAATTGTTGGCATAAATGATTGTAAATCTTTAATTTATGTTACTTCCCCATATTTTTGGGGCTACAAATTTACACATAATTTTTTAATTGACAATAAAATACTTGTTTTTTGTAGTTCCCGTAACGCAGACACAGCCAGCGATTTGCAGCATTGACAATGGCCGGAGGCTTCGGCCCGACCCCAGCATTGACGAAACCGCCGCAGAGGCTCGTCCCCCGCGGCGGAATTCAAAAATTTATTGTCAATGTCTTATTCGGCTTTTGTCTTCACTTCCTGTCTGAACAGGCCGGTAATGGCTGAGTTGTTAGAATCGACGCCGACTGCAACCAATACATATTCTGTATTTGATATACAGTTCGAGCGTGTCAATTTATATTTGCCGGTCTGAGCTAAAGAAAACCAGTTATCCTGATTTTCATTCAATATCTTGGAGATAATGTCAGAATCATTCAGATCAGCAATGTCAGCAGCCTTGTACAGCGTAGGGACATACATCATTTTGGCATCAGAAGGATTGAACTCTGCCACGATGGTATTTGCAGTACATTCTTTGACCTTGATAGAAATGGTCTTTTCTTCAGAAGGCGGATTCGCGCCGTCAGACTTCGTCTCGATAGTCCTCTTGGTAAGACTGCTGTTGGCATTATATGAGTCATCGACGCCGAAGGCCAATACGAGATACTCCGTTTCAGGCTTGCATTTGCTTGAAGACAATGTCGTCGTACCTGTCTTTTCTGCGCCGTAAATATCATAGCCATAATCAGAAATGACTCCTTTCATGATTTCCTCGTCGCTCTTTCCCTCATATTTGGAAGCCTCCACAAGCACACTCAGGTACTTGGCAGAAGCATCTGAAGGGGTTACGGTCGCCTTGATGGATGTAGCTGTGACCTCATCAGGAGAAATGGAGAAAGTCAATGATGGTTTTTCAGGCTCGGTACCGCCCTCGGCAGGAGGGACAATAATCGTCTTGAACAGTTTTCCCGAAGCCTTGGCAGCAGCCTCATTACCAGGAACCTCATCAATGTAGAACGCGTACAGGATGTACTCTGTGCCGGCTTTAAGGTCATTGACATTCCTATAAGTCGTATTTAGTTTGGTGGCGGTCATCCACACATATCCGCCTCTTTCCGCAATGACCTTATCCATGATTTCCTCATCTGTAAGTCCTTTGAACCTATCAAATGTCACGAAATCGTACAGATATGACTTGTTTTTGTCGGAAGGGATGATGGTAGCCTCTATATTGGTGGAAGTAAGTTTGTTGATCGAAAGTTCGATCTCCCTTTCCTCCGGATTGGTAGAAATTTCTCCGGTATGGAACTCCTTCTTCGTCAGTCCGGTAGTGGCTACGCACATTTCTCCGTGATATGTGACGCCGAATGCAACTACCACATACTCAGCATTGTCAGGAAGTCCTGAATATGTATATGAATCGGCACCCTTAGTGAGGTTGGCTTTGGCAAATGACTCGAAGGTCTCACCCTCAAGATACTGGGCGAACACCCTCAGATAATAATTGATGATATCCTCGTCGGTATTGCCCGGAAGCTGCTCCTTGTTGATGGCCGCATAGAAGTAGTATTCATCATTGACAGTAGGAGTTACGCTCACCTTCACGGTAGTCTCTTTCAGGAATTCAACACCGATGTCGAACTTCATCTCTGATTCGGCATAACCCGGGTCCTTGGTCGTGGTAAAGGTCTCATACGAGCATGGCGTAGTGATGTTTCCGTCGATGTCAACGCCGAATGCGATGCCGATATACTCTGTCTCTGGAGCCAATGAGCTGATGGTGAAGTCGTTATTCTTGCTTCCGTCATACTTGAAAGCAATCCACATGTCACCGAATGTCTTTTCGCTTATTTCGGCAAGCTGCTTGATCTGAGCCACATAGTCGGCCGCGAAATTGTCGATTTCCCCATCGTAGTCCCTGTCGAACAACACCTTCGGAGTCACCTCGAAGAAATAATCCTTTCCGAGATGGGACTCGATATGGGCATCAGCCTTGTAAAAGTCAATGTTGCTGAATGATATCGTATATGCTTCCCCTGAAGGCTTGCTGGTGCCGATGGTCTTCAGCACGACGACCTCGCTCCAGTTGGAATCAGAATACTTGTTTTTGTTACCTGACAGCGCCTTGACCTTGACAAGATGCTCGGATTTTTCCTCGAGATTAGGCCAAGCCATCTCGGTCGATGATATGGTTATAGGTTCGCCTTCATCAAATACAACGCTGTAACTGATAGCATTAGGGATCTCAGTCCATGTGGCGGCAACAGTAGTTGCTCCGGATTTGGCTTCATCCTGCAATACGATAGGAGCAGGAAGCTGAACCGCAGATTCTTTCTCGTTTTCTTTACATGAGAACAGCACACCTGTAGCTAAGGATAGCACAGATAACAGAAGCAGATTCTTCTTCATAAATTAAATTTTGAGCATAATTTTTTATAAAAAACCTAAATTCCGCAGGTCTATAGCCTGCAAAAAAGTGAAGATACAACTAAATCTGACAATATCAACCCCTCAGGGGAACTTTTCTCCATTCTCAACACTCAAAAAAGGAAGCCGCCAGGGTCAATGCCGGCTGATGCACCGCCCCGCATGGCAAGTGTCCGAAGCACAAAAACCCGAAATTATTTGCGCAAACACGTTTTTTAAAGCCCATTTGCGCAGAAAATCCAAAAATTATTTGCGCAAACATATCAAAAAAACACACTCTGCGCAGAAAATCCTTGCACCATGACCACGGATACTGAAAACCCGCCGAGGACAATCCTGCGGCGGGCAAACCAAAAAACACATTAATCAGTCTCTTGCGCTCCGTTGGACGATTGTGATGTCAGCTGCGAGACCATCAAATCCGGCAGAGAATATCCGATACGAGCATTGACGACTCTTATACGGATTGTACCGATGCCTTATGCGAAGTGTCTGTTT
>OQWM01000180.1_pt1 | contig 35715 bp, 37 predicted proteins | sample 1691531 | NCBI WGS metagenome assembly OQWM01 (sample SAMN03418257, study PRJEB22391) | human gut metagenome | biome: human-gut; feature: organic feature; material: feces | host: Homo sapiens | place: Tanzania | collected 2013-01
GCATGCCATGCAGGCGCTCTAGCCAACTGAGCTAATGCCCGCCACATCCCCTGGCTCCTCGCTCTTCCAAGCGGGCGTCCGAACACCAGCGCAGGGCTTTCGCCCTCAGTGATTTCGACACTGGTCTTGTTGCGATAGAGTCTGGGGATCCACGTCGGGCGGCCTTTTTGCGTTTAAGACGCCCGCTTCGGCGGATTTCTCTCTAACCTGTGATCAGAAAGTCCACACCCCTTGCCGAGGTCAGCGGAGACACGTGACCTCTCCTCTGCCCCCTCTCGTTTTTATTGCACCGAAGCCAAAGAGAGAACTCGTTTCCTACCCAAACGTGCGGTCATAAAACGGCGTTTTCTATGATATTGCGAAAACTGCCCGAGCAATCGAAATTGGTGGAAAGAGAACGCCCCAAGCACAAAACCGCCGTTTTTTGCCAATAACTCAAAACGCGGTCGGCGATTTGCGTATTATGGAAGACGCACAATGAGAGCGGGGGGATGCCCGAAGTCCTTCCTGTCCGCATGCGGTTCGGCAAACACGGAGAATCTGGTTGAAAACATCCTTCTATCCGATGAGCAGTTTGATGTCATCGTCGACTGTCCCGATGCCCGCGATGCCAAAGGTATCGACCAATGTCTTCGCCACGTTGGGCGAAAGGAATGCCGGAAGCGTCGGCCCGATGTGGATGTTCTTCACACCGAGGGACAGCAACGCCAGCAGGACGATGACCGCCTTCTGCTCGTACCAAGCGATGTTGTAGGCAATGGGCAGCTGGTTGATGTCGTCCAGGCCCAAGACCTCCTTCAGCTTCAGTGCAATCAATGCCAGCGAGTAGGAGTCATTGCACTGCCCCGCGTCCAGGACGCGGGGGATGCCGCTGATGTCGCCCAGGTCCAGCTTGTTGTATTTGTACTTGGCGCAGCCGGCCGTGAGGATGACCACGTCCTTGGGCAGCCCCTTGGCGAAGTCGGCGTAGTAGTCTCGGCTCTTCATGCGTCCATCGCATCCCGCCATGACCACGAACTTGCGGATGGCTCCGGATTTGACTGCCGCAACCACCTTGTCCGCCAACGCGAAGACCTGCTCGTGGGCGAAGCCGCCCACAATCGTGCCCGTCTCCAGCAACTTCGGCGAACGGCATCCCTTGGCCTGTTCGATAATGGGCGAGAAGTCCTTTACTTCACCGTAGGCGGCATCGATGTGCCGACATCCCGGGAAGCCGACCGTGCCCGTGGTCCAAAGGCGCTCCCTGTAACTCTCGGCGGGAGGGACAATGCAGTTGGTGGTCATCAGGATGGGGCCGTGGAAGGACTCGAACTCCTCCTTCTGCTTCCACCAGGCATTGCCGTAGTTTCCTGCGAAGTGCGGGTATTTCTTGAACGCCGGATAGTAGTGGGCGGGAAGCATTTCGGAATGGGTGTAGACATCTATCCCCTGTCCCGCCGACTGTTCCAAAAGCATCTCCAGGTCCCGCAGGTCGTGTCCGGAAACAAGGATGCCGGGGCGATCGCGAACCCCCAGGTCGACCTCTGTGATTTCGGGATTGCCGTAGGCGCCGGTGTTCGCCCTGTCCAAAAGCGCCATGCCCTGCACGCCGTATTTCCCCGTCTCCAGTGCCAGCGCGGTCAGCGCCGCGGCGTCCAGCGAATCATCCAGCGTCTTTGCCAGGGCCGATTGGAGGAAGGCGTCGATGGACGCATCGTCCTGCAGGAGTGCATTGGCGTGTTTCACATAGGCGGCAAGACCCTTGAGGCCATAGAGGACGAGGGCGCGGAGGCTGCGAACGTCCTCGTCCGCCGTCGCCAGGACACCCACGGCGGACGCCTTGGAGGCGAAGGCATCCTGCCGCGCATCCCATGTCGCCGCGTCCGGCAGCCCCGTCGTGTCGGCAAGCGACGCCAGCAACGCCCGCTTTGCGTCCAGTGTCTGGATGATGCGCCGTACAATGGCCTCCCGGTCAAAATTGACATTGGTGATGGTCACGAAGAGGTTGGTGGTGACCAGGTGGTTGATTTCCGCCGGAATCTCCTGGCCGTCCGCCCGCATTCTCGTGGCGATGTCAGACAGCCCTGCCGTCACATGGACGAGCAGGTCTTGCATCGCGGCGACCTCCGGCTTCTTCCCGCAGACGCCGCAGATGGTGCATCCCCTGCAGCCTGCGGCTTCCTGGCATTGAAAACAGAACATCTTGTTCTCCATGGCATCTATTCCTGTGGATTGTGGTTTGTGGTTTGGGAGCGGTTCCAGGCCGCTCCTGATTATGGTTTCACAAGCAACTTCCTCAAGCTGTCCTGCAGCTCCAGACGCTGCTCCGTCAAATCGAACGCCCCGTTGGAAAGCCCCCACTGCTTGATGAGCAGGCGAAGCGGGCCGACGACCATTCGGAAAAGGGTGTCGGGGGGAATGTCCCCGCGGATTTCCCCGGCGTCAACCGCCTCCTGGAAATGGCGAAGCAACTCCTGGCGATGACGATGCATCATCCCCCGCAGAAATTGCGCGACTTCCGGGGCGCTTTGGAACAGCTCCTCCGCAAACACCACGCGGGCCAGGTCGGGGGTCGCAAGCACCAGCTCCGTCCGTCTGGCCATGAAATCCTCCACCGCCTCCCAGCCACGCAGGGAGTCATCCGGCGCTTCCAGATTCCCCTCAAAACGCGTCACCAGCGCCTCCAGGATCTCCCGCTTGCCGGTGAAATGGGCATAAAGCGCGGCCTCCGTCAGATGCAACTGCCTGCTGATATGCCGAATGGTCAGGTTGCCGATGCCGCCCTCCGAAACCAGCCGCAAGGCGGTGTCCACTATCTCATTCTGCCTAGATGTGAGTTTGCGCTTCATTGTCGATGAGCCCTTTTCAACCATTGATTAATTAACGTTAGTTAATATAAAGCTGCATTCGTATTTCACAAGTGTTCGCCGTTTTTCATGTTGATGACAATAGTGCCGGAATCCACTCCGGCGTTTTTTCGCCGAAAAACCGTTTTTTCACAGCCGTCCATTTTTTTATGAAATGAGTGATTTTTGGGTGCGATTGAGTACAAGGAGACCTGTTTTTTCAAGGCATCTTTTTTGTGCGTAGATTTGTTTGACAGGGTTTTCAGGTGTTTGAAGTCGACGTATGCCTTGTCGAAGACAACAACCTCGTCTTGTTGGCGTGCGAGGGGTCATTGCGGCTTGGAGGAGTGCAGCCGCGGATCTGCTTCAGAGTGCCAGCGTGGTTGGAAAGGCTGTCGCAGATATCGTTCAGGCTCAGCGCATGGGCAGATGGGCATAGACCATGGAAATGATATGGCTTGTGGCGCTGAACGACCGGGTCTGGCTCCTGTGCTTCCTGGCAAGGTTTTCGATGATTCTGTCCGGTATCCAACTTGTAATCTGGGCAAGAACGGACATTGTATGCTTTGTCGGTGTCATGTCCTTCTCCTATGGTTGCTTGGTGGCTGCCATTAAGATGTCCATGACACCGTTTTTTTCAACTGCGCCGTCAAGTTATGGGACGGCAGTGAAAGGAAAAAGGATAGAACCACGAATGGACACCAATGGACGTCATCTCATGTAATAACTTCATGGTTTTTTAGATGATATAGAATCAGACCCACTGAGATTATGGGGCGAGACTCGCGGGTACGCCCTTCGGAAAACAACGCAGCCGCTACCGGATTACCCCGGAACAGAGAGGTGACTGATTGGCCGATGCCGTCCGGAGCCTGGACGGCAGCCACGCCTGCCAGGATGCCGGAGACAAAGGGAAAGACGCCGCTGGAGGAGATTGCCTCGTGGAATATGCTATATTTGACAGGTAGCATGGCAGCCAAAACAATACAAAAGGATAGAAAGGATGGCGGATTTCGAGTTGATACATGGAATTTATGAAAGCGTGATCACGCACGCGTTGGAGGAACGGCTGAGCCGGATCTCCGACAGCTTTGAGGTGGTGAAAAATCAGCTGGATTCCGAGGAAAGTTCCTTCGCGTTGGCGCTTCATCTGACCAAACTGATCGCCAATTCGCTCGCAAGTATCAAAGGCGATGACAAGAAACAGCGTCAGGCAAAGTTCTGCAATCAGCTGCTGGACGTGATCGGACAGAACGATAAAACGTTCCCCGTTGAGGCGGAAAAGATCGTCGAAGACCTGATGTATCTCCTGAAGATCCGGGATATGGCGAAAAAGGACTTGTCCCGGCCCGATACGCCGCTTACCAACGCCGCCTTGTTTACCGGAACCGCCTCCGATCTCACGCTGGAAAGCGAGCTCAAAAAAGAAATTCAGACCGCCGACAGCATCGACATCCTGTGTTCCTTCATCCGATGGAGCGGTCTGCGCCTGCTGCTGAATGACTTGAAAGAGGCCACGGCGGACGGGAAAAAGCTCCGGATCATTACGACCAGTTACCTCGGCGCGACCAACCTGAAAGCGGTGGACGAATTGCAGAAACTCCCCAATACCGAACTGCTGGTTTCCTACGATACGGAGCGCACCCGTCTCCACGCAAAAAGTTACATTTTCCACCGGGCAAACGGCTTTGGGACCGCCTATATCGGCTCCTCCAACATCTCGGCTCCGGCACTCACCAGCGGGCTGGAATGGAACCTCAAGATCAGCCAGTTCGAGTCGCCGTACCTGTGGGATAAGGTCTGTGCCACGTTTGAGACCTATCAGAACACGTCGGAGTTCTCCCGTTACGATGAATCTTCCCGCGAGAAACTTGCGAGAGCTCTGATGCACGAAGCTGGCGGCAACCGGGAAGAAGACAATGCTATGGTGTTCATGGACGTGACGCCGTACCCATATCAGGAGGAGATTCTCGACAAGGTCCGCGCCGAACGGGAGATTCACGGCCGCAAAAAGAATCTGGTGGTCGCCGCCACCGGCACGGGCAAAACGGTCATCGCCGCGTTTGATTTCAAGCGGGTGTTGAAAGAGATTCCGAATGCCAAATTCCTGTTTGTCGTCCATCGGGAGGAGATTCTGACCAAGAGCCGGATGACCTTCCGGCACATTCTGCGCAACCAGAATTTCGGTGAACTGCTGGTCGGCCATTACAAACCGGAAAGTCTGGAGCGACTTTTTTGTTCGATTCAGAGCCTCAACTCCAACGATCTCTGCCGGAAGCTGCCCGCCGATTATTACGACTACATCGTCATCGACGAATTCCACCACGCGGCGGCGAACGGCTATCAGGAACTGCTGGAGCATTTCACGCCGAAATATCTGCTGGCGCTGACCGCCACCCTGGAACGTCACGACGGAATGGATATTCTGAAGTATTTCGACAATCATATCGCGGCGGAGATTCGGCTACCAGATGCCATCAACAAGAAACTGCTGTCGCCGTTCCAGTATTTCGGGATCAGCGACTGCGTAGATTTGAGCTCGCTCCGGTGGACCAACGGCGGATACGACAAAACGCAGCTGAATAACATCTTCAACGGCAACGACCAGCGGGCGTTCCTTGTTCTGCAGAAGATGCACGAGATTCTGCTGGATATCGCACAATGCCGGGCGCTGTGCTTCTGCGTGAGTCAGGACCACGCGGAATATATGAATGCGTTTTTCAACGAACATGGTGTCCATTCGGCCGTGCTGACTGCCCATTCTCCGTCCTCGGAACGGGATACCGTCCAGCAGCGACTGCGCCAGCGGGAAATCAACGTGATCTGCGTCGTGGACCTCTACAACGAAGGTGTGGACATCCCGGAAATCGACACGGTTCTGTTCCTGCGTCCTACTGAAAGTTTGACCGTGTTTCTGCAGCAGCTGGGGCGCGGATTGCGTCTATGTGATGACAAGGAGTGTCTGACGGTGCTGGACTTCGTCGGCAACGCTCACCGGAACTTCAACTTCGAATACCGTTTCCGGGCGATGCTGGGCGCTTCCGGACAAAATGTAGCGGACGAACTGAAGCACGGGTTCCCGCATCTTCCGGCAGGGTGCCATATCGAACTGGAAAAAGAAGCGCAGAAGCGGATTCTGGCCAACATCCAGAGTAGTATCAGCAACGGACGACAGAATATGATCGTCAGCCGGATCGCCACCTTTGAAAGCGAGTCCGGTAAAAAATTAACGCTGGCGAATTTCCTGGACTACCATCATCTGCGCCCGACGACGATCTATCAGAAAGCGCTGTTCTCCCGGCTCTGCCAGATAGCGAATCTGCGCGAGAATTTCACGATCCCGGACGAGGACCGTTTGCGGAAGGGGCTGCTGCGGATTTGTCACATGAACTCGGCGTATCAGCTGAAAACCATGCAGGAATTATTGCGCGCTCCGGAGGCAAGATTGCAAAGGCTTTCCGATGATGAAACGAAACTGCTCACCATGCTCCACTTCAGTCTGTGGACAGGAAGCTCCGAAATCAAATCCCTGCCAGAAAGCATCGCACAACTGAAAGCGAATGGTCCCGCCTATGACGAGCTGCTGGCGCTGGTGGATTATCTGTATGAAAACACCGATCTGGTCACGGTGAAACCGGTGCTGCCGTTTGACTGTCCGCTGGAACTTCATGCCAACTACACCCGTGACGAGATCCTGACGGCGCTGGGCAATTGGAAACTGGGCAGCACTCCGGAAATGCGGGAGGGCGTGAAATATCTGCCGGAGATCAATACGGATATTTTCATGGTGACGCTGAACAAGTCCGAAAAGCAGTATTCGCCGACGACCATGTATCTGGACTACGCTATCAGCGACGACTTGTTCCATTGGCAGTCGCAGAGTACCACCAGCGTGGAATCACCCACCGGCCAACGCTACATCAAGGGAACCGGGACGATTCTGCTCTTTGTCCGCGAAAACAGGGAAAGCGACGGCATCGCTTCCAGCTATTGCTTCCTCGGTCCGGCGGATTGTGTTTCCCACAACGGCAGCAAGCCAATCAACGTGACCTGGCATCTACACTACAAGATGCCTGCGCGCCTCTGCCGCATGACTAAGCGCATGGCGGTCGCGTAGAGGGTATTGAACAAACATGGACATAATCAATTATCTATCCTGAATCAGTGGTTTTGTGAATTGTCCAGGATTGTCCGGAGCATAGACGGCTATTGTCCCACCGTCAATCTGGCAGCCACGCCTGCAGGATGCCGGAGACAAAGGAAATGACGCCGGTGGGGGAGATTATCTCTGGATATATGCTATGTTTGGCAAGTGACGTAACACGCTCCGGGTGAATGCAGACCATTTTTTGTCGGATGACATAATATCCTGTATTCCAGATAGTTGTCATATCACGACGTCTTTCATCAATCTTTACGGATTCAGGAAAGGGAAAGAACCGCACTACGCCACGGCGAAAGCAGCGGAACAGAATGCCGTTCTGCGGGGCAGCTATTATTTCCATGGAGTTGGACGGTAGATGCAGACTATCCTCTGTAACATGTGCGTGATTGAGGATTTGGCAACTGGCCGTATCCTCGTGCGGCACCGCCTTCCGAAGGTGTCAACCACCTTCCTGCAATTGCACATCAGCGAGCGAACTGGGCGGGGCATCCCGAAAATCATCAACGCCTACGACAGGGGAATCTTTGAATTTGGAGAGAACACCATTTCCGTAATCCTCCCATATAACCGACTTGAAGTCGAGGCACAAACACCCCAAGTCGAAGGACAAACACTCCCAGTCGATACCCCAGTCAATGCACAAGTCGGGGACCTTACCCCCCAAGTCGAGGCACAGGTCAAGGGTGCTACCCCCCAAGTCAAGGGTGCTACCCCCCAAGTCGATGCAGACAAAGGCATTTTCAAACGGACGAAGAAAAGGCTCTCAACTCAGCACCTTCAGTCTGTCATTCTAGATTTTTGCGCCATTCCTCGTTCAGTTGCTGAAATAATGACGCATTTATCCCTAAGAAACAGGAAAGATGTTCGTGAAAGATGCATTTCGCCACTTATCGAGCAAGGCCGTCTGGCAATGACGATTCCACAAAGTCCCAATAGCCGTTTTCAGAAATACATAACGATTAAATAGGCAGGTTGGCCAAAGAATCCAATGGACACCCTTTCCCCAGAACGGCGCAGCGAGGTGATGAGCCGGATTCGGTCGAAGGACACGAAGCCGGAGATGGTTGTGCGCCGTCACCTGCATGCACTGGGGTTCCGCTACCGTCTTCATTCGTCCAAACTGCCTGGGCATCCCGACATAGTGCTTCCAAAGTGGCACACGGTCATTTTTGTCAACGGCTGCTTCTGGCATCGGCACGAAGGGTGCAAGACGGCGACAATGCCCAAGTCCAACGTGGAGTTCTGGCAGGCCAAGTTCGACCGCAATGTTGCGCGGGACAAGAAGGAACACGCCGCGCTGGAGGCGGCAGGCTGGCATGTGATTGTGCTTTGGGAATGCGAAGTGAAGAAGCGGTTGCCTGAACTGGCATATAGGATAGCACAAGGTGAACATAATGACAACACGTGAAGTAATCGTCGAGCTAGGGAATCCCCGTACAGTCTAGGGAATGGATGGTGTCGCTACGCTTCTACAAACGCCATTACGACTGCCCGACAAACGCCGCCCTGCTCCTCGTTGGGAAAGACCCCAGGAGGTTCATGCCAGGAGCATACGTCCAGTATGTTTCCTGGGGCGGAATGGACAATGCCTCGCAGATACTGAGCCAGCGCATCTTCGAGGGGAACCTTTGCACGCTTCTGCCTCAATTGGAGACCGTTATCGACATGGCGATTGTCCAGAAGAGACCGAGGCCGCCTGTAAACCCGCCTGTAAACCCGCCTGTAAACCCGCCTGTAAATCCGCCTGTAAATCCGCCGGAGAATTTACGCCTTGTGCTGGAAGAAATACGCAGAAATCCCCAGATAACCTATGACGAATTGGCGATGGCAACCCACAAACATCGCGACACGATAAGAGGATATATGAAGCGGCTGCGCACGGATTTCCATCTCATTGAAAGGGTCGGCTCGGACAAGAACGGGTATTGGCGCATCCTAACGAGCGAGGCAGAAGGGAAAGCCGATGGCACGGAATCAATACCCCAAAAGACTGAAGACAACCAATGAACAACACCCTTTGCAACATGTGCATGATTGAGGATTTGGCGACTGGCCGTATCCTTGTGCAGCACCGCCTTCCGAAGGCGACAAACCCGTGGTGCGGGCTGACGTTTCCCGGCGGGCATGTCGAGGCTGGCGAATCCATCACGGCCAGCACTGTGCGCGAAATCCGTGAGGAGACGGGGCTGACGGTCTCGAACCTGCGGATGTGCGGGGTGGTTGAGTGGGAGACCATCGGCGAGCGGGCAAACGGCTCCCCCGCCGAAGTCGAAGCCAACTCAAAATACATTGTCTTCATGTTCCGCACCAGCACCTTCACGGGGGAACTGAAATCCTCAACAGAGGGGTGCATGGAGTGGATGACGCTGAACGAGATGCGCAAGGGCGGTCTCGCCCCGCACATGGAGGAGTACATCCGCGTCCTGCTGGACGATGACGTGCCCCAGGCATACGGCATCAGCGGAAAGGAACTTTTGACAGTAATTCAATAAGAAGTCACTGACTTCGTGGATTTCGAGGCTATTGCATCTCATCCCCCCTGCCACGCCGTATGCGTCAGCGGAGGAGGAGGTGGGGTCTTTCCTCTTCACTCCATATATGGACGGCGGGGCGGGGTCCAACTCTTAGATTATGGACTTTGCCGGGATTGGAGTCGTTTTTTTGCACATGGGTCATTTTCCAGAGACAATCGAGCGTGGGAGCGACCGCCTGCTCGTCTTTTTCACGGGCTGGGGGATGGATTGGCATGCGACGCGCCATCTTTCCCTGGACGGCTTCGACCTGGTTGTGCTATACGACTACACCCATCCTGTCCAGTGGTCGTTGCCATGCGGCTATTCGGAGTATCACCTTGCGGCCTGGTCCCTGGGCGTCTGGGCGGCTGCCGAGTGGTGCATGGCCTCCGGACTGCCGGGCTTCACGTCTGCGACTGCAATCAACGGGACGCTCTCACCCATCGACCAGGAGCGCGGCATTTCCCCCGAGGTCTTCGACGGCACCATCGCCAACTGGGGGGACGCCAACGCGCGGCGCCACTTCATGATGCGTCTTGCGGGCAGCCGGCAGTCGGCGGAGTCGTATCCGCTGGGAGATCGTTCCCCTGAATCCCAGCAGGCCGAACTTCGCTCAATTGCCGACCGCGTGCGCTCTGCGCAGGGCGTTGCGCCGGCCAACGTCTTCACCCGGGCGCTTGTCTCCACACGCGACCGCATCTTCCCGCCGCAATCACAGATGGCCCACTGGAGCGCACTCGGGACTCCACTCCTGGAGCTCGACGCACCCCACTCCCCCTTCGAACTCTTCACCTCCTGGAATGAACTCCTCTCCCTCGGAGAACCAAATTGACAAGCCGCTGGTGAGGCAGCGCTTCGCCAGAAGCCTCGACACATACGACGAGGCGGCATGCGTCCAGCGCGAGATGGCCCACGAACTGCTGCGGACGCTCGTCGAGGCCACGCAGGGACGACGCCTGTACCCCCGCATCGTCGAGGCGGGATGCGGCACGGGAATCCTCACCGAATGCATGGAGAAGGCACTCGAATACGAGGAACTCCGGCTGATTGACATTGTGCCGGAGTGCGGCAGATTCCACCTGAAACGCAAAAAGGCGGCATTCATCGCAGGAGACATGGAGAACATCGAACTGCCCGGACAAAACGACCTCTTCGCCGCAAACGCGGTCTTCCAGTGGGCGGAAAACCAGCAGGCGCTCCTCGACAAAATCAAACGCTCCCTCAATGCAGGGGGAGTCCTCGCCTTCACCACATTCGGGCCGGAAAACCTCCGCGAAATCGGAGAACTTACCGGGGGACGGCTTCACTACGCCACCATGGACGAATGGAGGAACATGCTCCAAAAGGCGGGCTTCACAATCCTGAAAATCTACGAGAAGAGACAGACAATGCTCTTCGAGACACCGCTGGACATCCTGCGCCACCTCAAGGCCACGGGAGTCACGGGAACAGGAACGAAAACCGCCTGGAACAGAGCGAAAATCCAGGAATTCTCAAGACAATACCAGGCGATGCACGGGCGGGGCGACGGCAGGGTCGCAGTCACCTACCACGCCATATTCGCGGTTGCGGAAGTATAGTATACTTGTGTTTTAACTTGTTGATTTTCAACATGTTACAAACTATCGAACAATTCGGACCTCCAATTCCAGCGTTGGCACCCGCCGTTGCATTTCCGCCAGGAGCATCAGTGCGTCCTCCTGGGAGGTAGGTGTTGCCGTCGGGTTCAATATCCAGTTTGCGTGTTTTTCGCTGACCAGGAGCCCTCCCCTTGAGAGCCCCTTGCATCCCGCGGCCTCCAGGAGTCGTCCCGCCGATTCTCCCGGCGGGTTTTTGAAGATACTTCCCGCGGACGGGCCCTGCGGGTTGGCGGCAAGCCGCCGTTCCCTCTCCTCCGTGATTCTGCGCCTTTCCGTTTCGGGGTCTGACCCTGGCAGCTTCAGCGTAACAGAGAGTGCGATCATCCTTTGGGTGACAGGCGACTGCCTGTATGCGAATCCGCCATCGCCCTGCCTCCAGCGCCAGGGCTTTCCCGTATCAAGGTCGATCCCCTCGGCCTCCAGGAGATAATCGGAGATCTGCGCGCCATTTGCCCCGGCGTTCATCATGACCGCGCCGCCAAGGGTTCCCGGGATTCCAGAGAGAGGCGCAAGCCCTCCCAGCCCTGCCTCCGCCGCAAGCTGTGCGGTGCGCGGAAGCATAGTCCCTGCGCCGAGGCGGAGGACGCCACCCTCCTGGAACTCCGGTTCCCGGGACGCCGAGAGCCGGACGATGGAGAGCCCGTCACGGTCGCTTCCGATAAGGTTCGTGCCGGCTCCAACCACCCCCGCCTCCGCCAAATCCACCGAACCGGCAAGCACCGGAAGATCCTCCGCCCCGTCAATCAAATAGACATCGGCGCGGCCAAGCCCCACGTGCAGCGAGGTGATCTGGCACCAGAGACATTCGCGGAAGGCTACCGCCATTTACGCTCCCAGACAGAGAGGCACTCCTTCTTCTTGTCCGCAAAGAATGTCCTTGACGACATCTTAGCCTCGCGGACGACCCTGTAGCCCGACATGATTTCCCGCTGCCTGTCGTAGGCATTCGCCTCCACGACCGCGACGCCGGCCTCCGTGAAGCTGAACCTCGACTGCAGGGAAATCAGCAGCGCCGCATCGAGGGACTCCTCCAGCGGCGTCCCGTCCTCGCGCCAGCGCTTCAGCGCCTCCTGGATTGCGAGGAAATCCGCCGACCCCTCGTCGATTCCGAGCATGAAGCAGATTTCCTGGGCGGTGGCCGAGAAGATGGAAGTCTTCGATCCCGCGGGATACTTGTATGAGATGCGCATAGGCGGCAGAGTGGCGATTTCACCCGTGATGACATTCGCCCAATCCGGCAGCCAGTACAGCTCCGCCTTGAACTCCATCGGGCCATTGCGGGGGAGCGTGTAGAAGCCCTCCGCCGCATAGTCGTCCACCTCGTAGCCATTGAGAGACCGGAGGTCGTCAGAGTCCACATAGTCGTTGTATGCGGCGATGAAGTCATCGATCTCAACCAGGACATCCGCGTCGTCAACGGGATTCAGCCCCTGCTTGAGAAGCGTGAGATTGTCGGCGCGTATCCCGGACTCCCCTGAATTCATGTAGACGACGCAGGAGTCCTCGTCAAAGAAGTGGGGGCGTCCGTCCAGCATCCATGGGGGGAACTCCTCTGCCGCGCGGAAGTCATCGTCCTCGGTCTGTCCCAGCGTGCGGTCCGAGAAGAGCCTCCTGTCCGTCAAATGCAGCCAGAAGGAGACATCCGCCGCCGATTCGGCCTGGTATCGCATAAGCCCCTTCGACGACACGCTGTACGCCTCCTTCGTAATGAGTTCGGAGACAGTCATCAGATGTGCGACGAGGACGAGTGCCGTTGCCAGGACGCCCATCACCATCACCAGGGCCATTCCGCTTTCGTTGTGACTGGGCCTGGTCATTTCTGCTTATCCTCCTCCAGGGGATCCCACTGGCCGAATCTTTCGCGGTAGGAGTTCCCCATTGTGCGGCGGCACCAGCTTTCGCGGTTGCCGTTCTCCCACTCCACGGTCATGATGATGGCGAGCGGCGCGTCCATCCTCTCGGAGACCTCCGTCTCCCAGTCGTCCATCCAGACGGCCCTGTCCTCCCAGTCGGAGTCTTCGTCCGCCGACCAGTCGAGATATGAGAACCGGATTTGCCTGACGCCCTCCGCCAGGAGGACTGTCTGGTCCCGTCCTCCCAGGTCGCTCCACTGGTAGAATGGCCTGTCGGAATAGGTGAGATAGAGATTTCCGTCCTGGACGAGGAACTCCGCGAAGCGGATTGCCCCCTCCGTCGCGTCATGCAGTTCGTGGAGATATGCGACCCTGAGTCGGTTCCATTCCGCCAGGATGAAGGGGAACTTTCCGCTGTCTCCGGGTGCGTCGTCGCTCGTCCAGGTGAACGGGACGGCGTTGGAGAGCGCCTTGTCGATGGCCCGGTCGAGATTCAGCAGTTCCTGGAAGCGGTTCTTCTCCTTGATGATCTTCTCCCAGCTGCGGCTGACTCCGCGGGAATATGTGTAGAGCGCCAGCGACACCGCCAGCATGATTGAAATCGCGATGCCCAGCTCCAGGAAAGTGAATTGACGGATGCGCGCAACTCTCATCTTGCCCCCATGGAGACGTATCCCACGTCCTCCTCCTTGAGAATCTTGCGCACGGACTGCTCGGCGACCAAATCCCCCTTGTCGTTGAAGAGGGAGACCTGGAATTCGCACAGGCGCCACCCCTGGATGGAATCGTATGCGGCGTCGGGGAGCCCGTCCTCCACATCCACCAGGGTGCATGAGGCATTCCAGCCCGCCGGCAGAAGCGCCTCGGGGACTGAGGACCCGGGACCCGTCGCCAGATAGTACTCCATGACATTGAGGAGGTAGTGTTCCTTTGCCCAGCGCCGTTCCTCCCGCAGGAGCTTGCTGCGGCTGGTTCCCACAATGGACATGGTGGCCACCACGCTCAAGGTGAGCACCAGGGCGGCGATCATGACTTCCATCAATGTGAAGGGATGTCTTCGCATGCTTTTCATAACGCTCCGGAGAATGTATTATTGCATCTCCGCCTTTTCCAGAGACGGCGTGGTTCTCCAGTCACTTTTTCCCGGCGGCCGCCTCCCCGTAGCTTTTTCTGAAGAACTCAATCCAGCCGCGGCGTTCAAGGGCCTGTTCCTCGGGATTTGCGAGGCGTCGCGTCGCCTGTCGTGACTCGTGATATGGGAACGGGAGCCTTGCAAAGGCGGCGCGGCGTTCCGGCGGCAGTGCCTCCATGCCCCCCTGGCGGAGAATCTCGCCCCATGCCTGGCGCAGTTCGGGGCCGCAGTCGATGAGCATGGTCTTCACCAGTACCCGTATTGCGGTGAAGAGCGAGCCCGTCCAGTCGCCGCGGTATTGGAAGGAGCTGGCCAGGAGGAGCGGCCGTTCATCCCCGAAGACCGTGTCCCTGAGCGCATCCCCCTCGAACATGTCCCGTCTGACAGGCAGCCTGTAGAGGGTGTGGTCCCGCGGCCCATCGGGGGCTCCCGCCTCCTTGCCCCAGAGTTTCTGCGCCTTTTCGGAGAGCAGGAAGTCGACATACTCCTCGGCGAGTTCGCGGTCGCGTGCGCCGCGGAGGATTGCAATCGGCTCGGCGGAAACGGTGGAGGCGGCTGTAGGCGTGCGGTAGGAGATCACCTCGCGCCCAAGCTGGCTTCGGCTCCATTCGACCTGGCTCCGTCCGTAGAAGTCGATGCACATTCCCGCCGCGATCTGCCCCATTGAGGCATCCACGGGCACCTTGCTGGCCGAAAAGGTGAGATACGCCGCGTTGCCGCCGAGCTGTTTCAGGAGAAGCAGCGCCTCCGACCAGGCGGCGTCCAGCTCCTCGACAGTCGGCTTGTATGTGGCGATCTCCTCCCCTGGATGAAGCGCGGAGATGTAATCCTGCATCGAGCGCTGTATAAGCATCTCGAAGCACTTTGTAATCGACCCTGACTGGGAGGGATCCGCCACCCCGACTGCGCCGTAGAGCCTGGGATCCGCCAAATCGCTCCACTTCGACCCGAAGCCGCCTATCTCCGCCTCTGAAAACCCCGCCTCCGCCAGGCGGTCGCGGTTGTAGACGATTCCGAAGGTCGCGAAGCAGAATGCGTAGTAGCAGTCCGACGGGTCATACCAGACCTCCCCGCCACCGCCAGGCGAAAGAATCGGGGCGTCGCCTGAAAACCACTCGGGATGGCGGTCGCGGACTCCGGAGGGAACCAGAATCCCTGCCGCACGGAGCCCCTCGTGGTCGTATTGGCCTCCCCCTTGCAGGACATCCACGTCTATCCCCACGTCGCTCCCGCGAAACCACCTCCAGGCCTCGGCGCCAGCCGCGTCCGCGGGAGGGGTGGCGGCGAAGACCGACGAAGAGACGGATTCGTCCCAATCCCCCCTGCCCTCCTCGATCCAGGCGTGCCTTGCATTCGCGGAATAGGTGCTCTGGATGAAGCGCACGATTTCGGAGGTTCCCCCGGGGGTCCGCCAGTCGATAGTCACCTCCTCCCCGTCGTGGAGTGCCTTGTGGTGTTCGCGGAAGGCCATTTCGATTTCGTGTCGCACGGCCTCGCTGCTCGCCGTAATCACCACAAGGCTCCTGGGGGCACGCAACGGCATGGCGTCCCTCCTCCTCAGGCACAAGGGAAGCGCGATAATCACGCCGAGAATCAGTATTGTCCAGAACAGGGAACGCATCTGTGTAGTTTCAAGCACGCGCCATGGCAAGCACGGCGGTTTCGGCGGCTCCCGCGTTGAGCAGGGCCTGGCATGCGGCCGACAGGGTGGAGCCAGTCGTGAAGACATCGTCCACCACCAAAATCCTGCGGGAGTTCACAAGGTCGGCCCTGGCGACGCGGAAGGCGTTCCTGAGGTTTTTCCTGCGGGAGGCGCCGGCCAGCCGCGCCTGGTGTCCCGTTGAGTGCACCCGCTTCAGGGCGGGCAGGCAATCGACGCCGAGCCCCTTTGCGACGCCCCGCGCCAGAATCTCCGCCTGGTTGAAGCCGCGCTGGCATAGCCGGCGCCAATGGAGTGGAATCGGGACCACGGCATCCACCTGGAAGTCTCCGCAATCCCTTTTCCAGGCCAGTGTCATCTCCCGAATGAAGAACGGCGCCATTGCGGTGCGTCCTCCGAACTTGTATGCGAGAATCCATTGTGCGAGGTCCCCTTCGTAGGGGAATGCGCATGTCCCCGCCTTCCACGGGCGTTTGGCGGCGGCGCAGTCGGCGCAGAAGTCCAGTGCCGTATCCATGCCGGCCCCGCAGAGCCGGCATCGCCGTGCCCCGCCGTCCTCCTCCACCAGGGAACGGCACCTGCCGCAGAGCCGCCCGTCCTCACGCTCTTCGGCAAGCGTCTCTCCGCACACGGGGCAGACGGGCGGTGCGAGCACGTGGTCGATGGCCTTCAAAATCGACCGGACTACTCCCATAGTTTGATATTCTTCAGGAATTGCTTGTGCCTGCGCCAGTGTGGAACCACCCGCACCCGCAGCGCCAGGTCGATGCGGGCGCCGCCGCACAGCTCGGAAATCTTCTTGACGGAGCAGTGGCGGATCATCTTGATCATGCGGCCGCCCTGCCCTATGACCATTCCCTTGTGGGCCTCGCGCTCCAGGGTGAGCGTCCCCTCGATCTCCACGCGGTTCTCGGATGCCCTCCACGACTCGATGGTAACCGCGATGGCGTGCGGAATCTCCTCGCGCATCAACTCGAGAATCGACTCGCGGATGAGCTCCGCCGCAATGTCGCGCTCGTAGGCAGTCGTCACCCCCTCGCGGTCGTAAAGCATGAACTCCTCCGGAAGCATCGACTTCAGGCGGGCAATCAACCTGCCGGCAGACGCACCGTCCAATGCGCTCATTTCCAATGACTCGGAGTCGGGAAGACGCTCGCGGTAGAAGGCGAGGCTCGCGGAACGCTGGGCGGGAGTGCTCACGTCGGACTTGTTCAAGACCAGCAGGACGGGCTTGCCGCAGGAGGCCGCCAAACCCGCGGCCAGAGCATCCTCCTCGCCAGGGACACGGGTCGGATCTATCAGGCAAACCACTATGTCCGCATCCTCAAGGACCTTCGAGACGGACTCCTCCATCGCCTCGTCAATGGCAATCTTCGAGGGGTGGACGCCCGGCGCGTCCAGGAAGATGATCTGGGACTCGTCGTCGTTGTAGATTCCAAGCATGGAGCGGCGGGTGGTCTGGGGCTTTGACGAAACGGCCGCCAGATGGCATCCCAGGACTGTGTTGAGGAACGTCGACTTGCCGGTATTCGGCCGCCCCAGCAACGCCACGTATCCCGTCCGCCCCTTCGGCGGAAGTGCGCCGCCGGCATTCTGCTTCTCATCAATCTGGTTCATATCAAGCCATCCTCATGGCAGATAATCAATATTCAGCGAACAACGGCTGACGGATGCGTCAAGAATCTCCTTCTTCCCGCAGGCAGGAAGGCTCTCCTCGGCCGTATCGAGAAACTCCTTTGACGGCCCCCGCAGGACAACCACCGCACGGCCGTCGTCGCCGTCGGCAAGATGAACCTCGCTGACGCCTGGAATGCGCAGCAGCGACGCCCCGTCAAGGCCCCGCGCGCCCATCAGAAATGCAAATCTCGTAAGCATCCAGCCTACCTTCCCGCGACGGGGATTTTCAGGACCTGTCCGACGCGGATGTCATCGGCGGACTTCAGATTTGGGTTTGCGGCCATGATTTGCGCCACCGTGCATCCCGCCGCCTTTGCGATTGAGGAGAGTGTGTCCCCCGACTCCACCTTGAGTTCCTTGATGCTCATGTTGGCGGGAATCGTGGCGGCGGGGGCGGGCGGCGTAGTGGAGGACTTGATGACATTCGTCAGGTCCTTCGAGAGGTTTCGGAGTTCGTCCTTCCGCGCCCTCTGGTCTGCCTCAAAGGCCTTCTGGAGTTCGGCGAGGCGTGTCTCCAGGGACTGGTTTTGCTGCGCAAGCGCATTGCAGAGCGCCTCCAGCTGCCGGATCTGTTCGTTCTTGCGGTTCTGTTCCTCCTCAAGGCCCTCGATACGCAGGGAGAGCTGCTTCTGCCTGTCAAGCATCAGGGTGATGTCGGAGCGCATTCCCGCAAGGGCGCTCATCACCTGCTGCGCCGAAACGCCGGCCTGCTGGCCATGCAGCGAAAGCCCCGCGACAAGCAGCGCGGAGGCAAGAAAGAGATTGATTCTGGGCGTGTGTAGCATGGGGACTGGATAAATTATGGGGGAGAACTGAAGGCGCCTGGAAAGACTCTCCTTTCAGGCTTTCGCCGACGATGGCGCAAGCGAGGTTTGGCGCTTGTTTCTACTATATTTCCTCCCCTCAAAATGACCACGAAAGAGAGCAAAACCAACGGCGCCGAGACCGCACTGCGGGAATTCCTCGAAATCGCGTCAAGGCCCCCCGCGCCAGGCGCCGGAGTCCCTGACTCCGCTTCCCCGCTCCTTAAGAATCTCTGGTTCTCATGGAACAGGCTCCAGATCGGATTCGAATGGATTCTCAAGCGACGCTGCAAAAAGCTGCGCCCTGAGATGCTCCTCCTTCTGGAATGGGCCATGACCGAGATGTATGCGCTCTCGGGGCTCCCGCCGTACGCGTGCGTCAGCGAGGCGGTCGAATACGCGAAGAGAATCTGCGGGCGCGAGAAGGCGGGATTCGTCAACGCCGTCCTGCGGGGACTCCTCAGGGACGCCCCCGATGCCGAGGCGCTCAAGGGGCTCCTCAAGGATGCGCCCGAAAATGTCCAATGCCAGCTGCCGAAGGAACTGCACCTGCGCTGGGAGAGGGAATTTGGAAGGGAACGCACCAGGGAACTCGCCGAAATCCTGCAGCTTCCCGCCACCGCGACGGCCAGGCGGAGAGGCTCGCTCGCAAACCTGCCCTATCCGCTCCGGTTCGAGGACGCGCTGGCGCTCGTCGAAACCTCAACGGGGGAATTCCCCACCGGAGAATACTATCTCCAGGACGCATCCACGCTCCTGGCGCCCGCCCTCCTGGACCCTCGCCCCGGGGAGACAATCGCGGATCTCTGCGCCGCCCCCGGGGGAAAGTCCCTCGCCATCGCCGAAAGACTCCAAGGCCAGGGAAGACTGATATGCTGCGACTCCGCCGAACCACGGATGCAACGGCTGAAGGACAATCTCAAGGATGTCAATGTCGCATCGATCCAACTCATGGACGCCACACGCCCGACGCTCGAGGAGGCATCCGTCGACGCCATTCTCCTGGATGTCCCATGCTCCAACACGGGAGTCATAAGAAGGCGGCCGGATGTCCGGCGGAATTATTCCGAGGCGAATCTGCGGCGGCTCCTGGATGTCCAAAGGAAAATCCTCGAGGCATCTGCGCGGCTCATCCGCCCTGACGGAAGAATAGTCTACAGCACCTGCTCTATCGAAAACGACGAGAATTCCCTCCAAATACGGGAATTCCTGAAGACACACCCCGAATTCTCCCTCAAGGAGGAACGGCAACTCTATCCCACCCCGGAGCACGACGGCGCATACGCGGCCGCCCTTTCCAGGGAATAGGAGACGCTGGAGGAGTGGCAAGGCGAAGTGGAATCCGCACGCCTTCCCTGATATTTCAACCTCCAGCTACGGCAGAAAAAGGAGTCGGGGAGGGCAGAAGGCCCCCCCTTCTCCAAATGAAAAACGCGCCCGCCGGAGAATTCTCCAACGGACGCGTCTTTTCAGGATTCAGTGTCGACTAGAATGCGTATGCGACGCCGAAACCAGCGCGGAAGTTCTCCTCGTTGTTGATGTCGGAGGCCTTCCAGTCCTGGCGAACCTCGCGGTCGATGGCGTAGCCAGCCTCGAGGAATGCGTTCAGGGTCAGGTGCTCGCAGAGCGCGTAGTTGGCCTGGGCGCGGAGCAGCAGGGAGGAGATGGCGTCACGGTTCAGACCGTAGGCGGCGCGCATCTTGGACTTGGTGCCCCAGTAGAGCTTGGAGGAGAGAGAGGCGGAGAGCTTCTCGGTGAAGTTGTAGCCGAAGGTCACGTCGTACCAGGCATACCAGGTGTAGTGCTCCAGATCATAACGGAAGGTCACGCCAGTGCCCAGGAACGCGGCGCCCTCGGGATCCAGGAGGTTGTCCAGGTAGACGGTCATGTCCAGCGGGTTGTCGTGGCTGAACAGGGCGCGGGGATACTGGAAGTACTTCCATGCGATGTCGAGGGTCAGCGGGGAGAAGGGCAGGAGGTCGGCGAAGGTGTAGGCATAGCCGATCTCGTAGTCGATTTCCTCAGCGCGATACTCGCGGTTGTTCTTGTAGGCGCGGCTGCCGCCATCGGGGCGGTTGTATTCGGTCATGTCAATCGCGCTCCAGACGTCCAGGCGGAAGCCGCCGAGGCCGACGAAGGCGTTGAGGGCGGTGATGGGATGGGGATTGGCAACCTTGCCATCACACATGTACTTGGACTGCCAGGTGGCGCTCAGTTCAACGACGGGCATCCAGGAGTCGTCCTCCATTTCCATCGGAGCGGCAGGAGCAGCCTCCTCCATTGCGGGAGCAGCCTCTTCCATTGCAGGAGCGGCTTCCTGTGCGTAGACTCCAAAGGACGCGACCATGGCCAGCATCATCAGGAATGCAGTGATTTTCTTCATCTTTTTTTCCCTTTTTGTGTTTTTGTGTTTACTACGGAAGGAAGAGTATGACATCCCGTATCCTGAGCCGACGGACCGGAGCACAAGGGCCTTCTCAAACCCAGTGTGCTGGAACTACGGAACAGAGCAAATCTATTGGCTCTTACGATTTTTTCAACTAATACACAAAAAAATCTTTCTTTTTATTCGCTTTTTCGTATTGGACACAACTAAATAAAATGTCACTCATTTTCGGTGAAGATGAATCTTCAGCAGGTGTCCGACACGCAGGACCCTGGATCCCGTATCCTCTTCCTGCGCGGATTTGTCAGCGTGCAGGTCGGTGCGATGGCACTCCACCGACGCCATTGCCCCCAGCAGAATAAACACTGAAAGGGTGAAGGAGCCCCCGTATGAGAGCAGCGGCAGCGGCAATCCGATGATTGGAAGGAGGCGCACCGCCATTCCGACGCCCACCACCACGTGGGTGAAGAGCAGCGCCATGCCTCCCGCAATCATGTTGAGCGCGAGGCGGTCCTGCGCCCGCGACGCCCAGGTGGCGAGTATTGCGAAGAGCATCCAGTAGAGCAGCATCAGCGGCAGGACGCCGAAGAGGAGCCCGCCCTCCTCTGCCACGACTGCGAAGATGAAGTCTGTGGGGGCGACGGTCCTGGGCAGGAACCCCAGGTTTTTCATAGTGCCGTTCAGGTATCCCTTTCCCGTAAGCCCCCCGCCGGACACCGCCATCAGCGACTGCTGCTCGTTCCAGCCGCCCTCCGGTGAGAGGAATGAGTCCAGGCGGCGAAGGTGGTATCCACGGAAGAAGCTCGATTCCGCCTCCGTCCCGATGAACATGCCCCTCTCCGCAGGGGGCTGCGTACGGAGATGCCAGACTGCCGCCCCGGCGCAGATCATCATTGCGACGCCCAGGGCCATCGCAAGGGTCCATACCGGACGCGGCAGGTACCGCATTCCGAAGATGACCGCCATCGGCACCGCCAGGGAGGCCGCGTTGCCGTAGGAGGGTTCAAGGAGAATAAGAGCCATCGGGACGATAAAGCAGATTGCCCCGCCGATTGCCTCCCAGCGGCGCGGAAGGGTCCGCCCGTCCAGCAGCAATGCGCCTGCCGCTATCGTGAACACACGGGCAAACTCCGCCGGCTGCAATAGAAACGCCCCCACCGAGAGCCAGCGACGGGCGCCCCCAATGGACTTTCCAAAGACCAGGACCAGCAGAAGGAGAAGCAGCGACACGCCATAGCCGCCAAAGACAAGCGCCTTCCACGCACTCCGCCCCGGAGACAGGGCGACTATCCCGCAGGCAACCGACGCCCCAAGGCCGATGAAGAAACACTGCCGGAGGTAGTTGGAGCGCACCGCATACTCAGGCCCCAGATACCCCGTGCTGTATAGAAACAACACCCCCATCCCGCACAACGCGGCAATGACAAGGATGTATGCCAGATGCGAAATGCGCATAGAAGGAGGCGTGGGGATTGGAGGAATGGAGGGCAAGGTGCTGTAGCAGCCGGAGTCGCCCGGCTCCCAGGCGACTCCATGGAGGCTAAAGGGCGAACTGCCTTGGCAATGACAGGATACCCGCCACGGCAGGCACGGGCGCAATCTTACGCAGTAGACTACCTAACTTGTTCAACTGCAATAGGTTATGCAACACCGCCCGCAAACAGGAAAGGGAGATGCCCCCCTCCCCGTCAGATTTTGACTTTGCAGATTTCGGCGGCCTGGACGAGCCGCGCAATCAGCGCCGTGCAGTTGCCGATGCGGCTGGAACGTTTGAAGATCGTGCAGTCCCTGATCACCTCCGCGAGGGGCTTGAAGACCCCGTTCAGTTCAGGAATATCCGTGACGGCGGGAAGCGTGTTCTTCTCCATGTCAACCATTGCGTTGTGTCGATACTGGCGGCTCTTCGCCTCCTCCGGGTTCTGCATGAGCGTCCGCCCTCCGAAGAGGACTCCGAAGGTGATTCCCAGTGCGAAGACATCCGTATCCTCCCCCAGGGTCCTGCAGCATATCTGCTCCGGCGAGAAATACCCCGCGGTGCCGGCCACCGTGCGGCTCTGGAATCCCGTCGGAACGGAGATTCCGAAGTCGATCAGGCGCACATTCGCGTCACGGTCAAGGAGGAAGTTGCTTGGCTTGATGTCCAGGTGGACGATTCGGCGCTGGTGGAGCTGATGGATTGCCTGCGCCATCATGATGCACGCCCTCAGCTTGTCCGAGAGGGAGAGCACCGAAAGCAGCTTCTTGTCTGAAAAGTCGAGCCCATTGATGCGCTCCATGAGCAGGTCCCAGCCAAGTTCAAGGCCGAGCCTCTTCACCCTCCGCATGGAATAGAGCTGGACAGGCGTCGGGTTCGGAGCCGTCTCGCGGAGAAGCTGCCCCATCTTCCACTCGTTGGAGAGGTGCTTGTACTTCGTCGCATAGCTGACGTTGTCGCTCAGCTTCCCCGTGTCCTTCCTTGTGCGGACGTCCCCCAGCCAATGGTCGCACCTGTTGCGGATTGACTTGACGATGAAGTTGAATCCCTCGCAGGTCCCCTGGTAGAGGATGCTCTCCGCGCCACGGAAGAGCTGCGACCCGATGGCATACGGGGCGCCGTTCTCCAAGTCGCGGATGACGGCCTCGCATCTGGCCGGCGGAAGGGTGTTCAGGGTCTCGGGAAGACGGGCCTGCAGGAACGCCGTCACGCCATGGGACATGGATGAGAGCTGGGGAGCGCCCTGGACGACGGGGCGGCGCAGCACGCCACCCTCCTGGGAAGGAGGCAATTCCACCGGCGTGGAGCCGGCACGCGGCTCCGGGGACCGACGCGGAAGGTGAAGCCCCACATGGGTCTCCTCAAGCGAAAACTGCTCGTCGGAGGTGTCGTCGACTACGCCATGGAGCTCCTCCTCGGAAAGATACCTGCGCTCGCCCTGCGGGGGCGCGGCGGGAATACTCCCCGAAGACTCGCTCAACTCCTTGTCTGAAAGATATCTGCGCTGCTGCACGATGGCTCAATTGCCACGAAGGGACGAAAACCGGAAGTAGACGGATGCCCCTCCGCGCAATCCTCCAAATGATACTGGAACAAAACTGGATGGGAACCAGGGACGAGGACCCGCCTCGCCCTAGATCTTGTGGATGCGCTTCAGAAGGGCGACAATCTCGTCCTGCCCGCTGGTCTTGACCTTGCGCGCCTCGTCAGCCATGTTGACTTCGAGGTGCTCCAGCTGCACAAACTGGTTGAGGGTCTTCTTGACCTTCGTCTGGGCATGCTCGTCAGCAACGGTGTTGAAGTCGTGGACGAGTTCCGCGGGCTTGCGGCTGTAAAGCTGCGCGACCGTGACGCGGGGCTCGGTCAGCTCGGGGTTCTCCGCCACGCTGTAAAGCGGCTTGACTCCCTGCCTGTTGAAGTACTCCACCAGGTTGTAGAAGGCGGCCTGGTCGCCGCCCGCGGGAATCTCCATCAGGAAGAGCGCCTCGATGGGCTGCTCCGCCGGCAGCAGGAGCTGGTTGCCGTGATCCTGAAGCTGCCTCCCGAATTCCTGGGTGGGATCGTAGCGGAAGACGGTGAAGTGGTTGAAGTAGGGCTTCGAAAGGAAGAGGTCGAAGTCCTCCTGGTCGACATGCCCCTCCACAAGCTTGAGCTCGGCATTCTTCTGGGGAATGGAAAGGAATTCCTTCAGGGAGTCGACTATCATCTGGTTGAAACGGTCTTCGGGAATCCGGTTCTCGAACTTGAGACGGTTGGAGAACATGAAGATGTTGCCGGTGTTGCCGCTGTCAATGGCGGGAGCCACCGAGTCGTTCAGGAACATGGAGGTGTTCTCGACAAATTCCGCAGACTCCAGGCGGGAATAGGGCAGAATCAACGCAAAGATGGTCTTCTGCTCAATCGGGATGATCTCCTGGCGGCTGACCAGATACTCCATGAGGCCCTTCGTGATGCCGTTGCCGGTGCCGCCGCCTGTCGCCGCTATGACAAGAGAGCCGCGTATCAGGCTCTCCAACTCGCGGCTCACGGAGGCGTAGGCCTCCAGCCCCAGCTCGGGATCCATGCGGCATCCCTTGTACATGCCCGCGCCGCCACGCAAAACCGCCTGGATCTTGTTGCCATGGGAACTCACTTTCCCAAGCTCAACCTCACTCACGTTCACTATGACGGAGTCGGAACTCAGCTTGGTCGCAATCTTGCTCCCCGCGCCACCTATGCCGATGATCTTCTGCATGCCTTAGACTAGCTCCTCTAAAAAGTGAGATTTCTTTGTTTGAAAACGACCGCTCTCCGCAAGACGGGCCAACGCCTGGCCGCCAAAGTTCGTCAGGTAGATGTTCTTGCGGTTCCGCTCATCCTTGATGTCTATCAGACAAAGCAGGTGCATCGCCTCAACCGCGGCAACGGCAGTCTGCTTCGTCCGGGTTATCCCACCCGCCTTCAAATCGTCAAAGCAGTTGGTTATGTTGTACTTCTTCTGACGGTCAGCACTGACCGCCGCCCATAGCAACACCAAAAAGTGCTCCTCCCCAAGACGGTCAAGCTGCTGCGTGAAAAGCTCTGTCTGACTCGATGTCACTAAGCATCCCCTCCTAAAACTTGACGCACACTAAAGAAAAACCACAACAATACACGAAAAACACCGCAGAATTAGGAAAAAACCAAAACTCCAGGCCTGAAAATGGACAAGCCAGGAATCCTGCGTAAAGAATCCGACAAATCCTATTCTAGGAAATTCAACGGCAGATTGCAAGGGAAACCACGCCAATGAAAACCAAAAACGGAAAAGTTATGTACAGAAACATACTATACTCCCATTCCGGCACGCCCGCCACAAATCCCACGCACACCCAGGAATATATAGCCTTATAAAGGAGATGTATATATAAAAGTATAGTTTGATATAGTTGAATTATCCGAACTATACTACACCTTAGTATACGACAAACAATAACGGACAGAAACTGGGGATAGCAGCACAAACCACTGGGCACAAGCGAGATGCGACATCCTGCCCATTTGCGCAAAAACGCCGGAAAATGCACAGGTTTTGCGCAGTATAACGATCTAACAATCAATATGTTATGTGATAATGAACACAGGCGTGCGACAGGCTGCCACACCACACGGGAGACGCCATGCAATCCACCTAGGAACCGTTATCCGCCCCGCCCTGCCCTGCTCTCCTCCAAACGGGAAATATTGAGTGGCTCCAGACACAGGACAGCCCAATCGGGCACGCGGCGTCAATATGAATTATACTACACTAAACTCCCTAGAATAACATCCTGCATGAGACAGAAAAGGCTCCCCGCAGACAGGAAAAACACCTGCAGAGGAGCCTTCACAACCTCGCCTATCGGTTGTTCAGCATGTAGTATTGCGTGATTTCCTGGTCGCGGCAGAAGATTGTGGCGATGAGCGCGGCCCTGATCCACATGCCGTTGCGTTCCTGCCTCCAGTAGACAGCCCGCGGGTCGTCGTCGCATACGGTGGAGATTTCCAGCCTTCTAGGGAGCGGATGCATGATTACCCCCTTTGGATTGAGGACTTTGAGGTCATCGCCGGTGAAATAGTAGTCTTCCGGCCTATATCCGCAGGAGCTGTCCCCCGGCTTGTCGTCCCATTCATCCTGGAGCCTGGTCATATAGACTGCGTCAGCCTCTGCCACCTTTCCCTTGAAGTCGTTAGTGACCTCGTATTCCACGCCTGCGGCATCGAGCTGCGCCAGGATGTCCTTCCCGATTTGGAGGCAGTCCGGGGCGGCGAAGATTTGCTTGACATTGCGATACTGGAGGAGGAGTCCGGAGAGGGACCGGACAGTTCTTCCACGTGCGAGGTCTCCGCAGAAGAGGACCGTCTTGCCGTCGATTCCGCCCCGTCTTTCGAAGGATCGCGAGAGCGTATAGATGTCGAGGAGTGCCTGGGTGGGGTGCTGGTCCTTTCCGCTGCCGGCGTTGATGATTGGCACCGGGCGTTCCGTGCGGGAGATCATCCACGCCATCTGCTCCGCGAATCCCTGGGCGGGCGTCCTCATGATGATGAGGTCGAAGAAGGAGCTGAATGTCCGAATCGTGTCCTCCTTGGTCTCGCCCTTCATTTCGCTGGAAATGGACGGGTCGCGGACTTCGGCGGGGGAGAAGCCGAGGATTTGGCATGCCGAGAAGAAGGAGAGGAAGGTCCTCGTGCTTGGCTGCGTGAAGTAGAGCATCGCACGCTTGTTGCGCATCAGCGTCGAGAGAAACTCCATGCCAACCTTCGACTTGGCAATGCGGCGGATGCGGGTCGCCAGGTCGCAAAGGGCGTCCAGGGATTCACGGTCGAACTGCTGTGCAATGACGCAGTGGTAGGGACGCCCGCTGGACTGCTTGAAATACGGGGCACGGGCGTCAAGGGGAAGCCTGCAGAACTCATCCCAGCTGAGTTCCTCCATCATTCGGCGCTGAGTCATCTAATTGTCCTCCTTTGGAAAGTGAATAGGTGTTGATGTGGCTGCAAAATCCAGGAAAAATGTCGAAAATGTGCCCTTTTCGCCCGTGCAAAGGAGGAGGAAGGCCGTGGGACTGGCGCGCCTTACGACAGCGATGCGACAATCATGGCCTTGATCGTATGGAGACGATTCTCCGCCTCGTCGAAGATCTTCGAGAATGGAGCCTCGAAGACCTCGTCGGAGACCTCCATCGCACCTACATCCTTGGAGACTTCCGTGTTGTTGTCGTGGAAGGCGGGCAGGCAATGCAGGAAAATGACCTTGCCGGACTCGAGCATCCCTGTGTTGCGCACCATCTCCATGTTGATCTGGAAGGGACGCAGCAACGCAAGGCGCTCCTCAAAAAGACTCTCCTCACCCATTGAGACCCAGACATCCGTGTAGAGGATGTTTGCGCCCTTGACGCCCTGGACGGGGTCGTGGCTCACCTCAATCGTGCAGCCATTCCGGGAGGCGCATTCGCGGGCGAGCCGGAGGACCTCCTCGCTGGGGGAAAGCTCCCTGGGGCAGACATCCACAAAGTCCATTCCGACCTTGCCGCAGCCCACCATCAGAGAACTGGCGACATTGTTGCGGCCGTCGCCGACATACGCCAGCTTAAGCCCCTTCAGGGTGCCAAAATGCTCCTTGATGGTCAGGAAATCCGCAAATACCTGGGATGGATGCCATTCGTCGGTAAGCCCATTCCAGACGGGGATCCCGCTGTAGCGGGCAAGATCCTCGACCACACCCTGGGAATAGCCCCGGAACATGATGCCGTCAAACATCCTGCCCAGGACGCGGGCCGAATCCTTCACCGACTCCTTCTTGCCAAAGTGAAGGTCATGGGCATTCAAATACTCCGTGTAGCCACCCTCGTCATGGACGCCGCAGACGGTGGCGCAGTGGGTCCTCGTCGAACTCTTCTGGAAGATGAGGGCGATGTTCTTGCGATAGAGCAGGGCGTCCTTCAGATTCGCGCCGCTCTTCTTACGGGCCTTGAGCTCCTCGGCAAGCTCAACAAGACCGACAACCTGCTCGTCCGTCAAATCAAGCAGACGCAGGATGCTCTTGCCATGAAGACCCAACTTTTCCAAATCCATAAGACTTCTCTAGCCTCCAATCAATGCGGGAAAACCCCGCCTCTCTGTCAAAAAAAATAATATAAGCAGAGAAGAACCATTTCTTGGGAGCAGGGAAAGTGGATTCACCGTTTCAGGAGGAGACAGCCGGCCCCACTCACAACAGCCGCTTCAGCGGCACGCTCTTCACCGGGTGGTCGTGCCCGAGGGGGAATCCGACGGCGACAGGCCCCTTGACGCACTCCGCGTACTCACGCATGATTCCGGGGAGGAACTCCGCGTCCTCGCACAGGGTGAAATGCCCGAACAACAATCCCGCCAGCTGCGGGAGGACTCCTGCGGACTTCAGCTGGTTGAGTTTCCGGTCGATGGCGTGGGCTGGTTCGTTGACATCCTCGATGGCAAGGATGCACCCCCTGAGGTCTGGCATGAACGGCGTCCCAAGGAGGCTTGCCAGCATTGTCAGGTTCGTCGGCACCAGCGGGGCGGAAAGTCTCCCCTGCTTCAGAAACCTCATTGGGGGAAACCGGGAATCCTCCAGGGCAAAGGGGCGCTCGTCCAGCAGTTCCAGGAATATGTTGCGTTCAAGGAGGAGTTCCGGGGCAGGTGGCAGCCCCCAGTTGGAGCAGATCATCGGACCGTGGACGAGGCGAGTGCACCCCCGCGACATCGCCGCAAGAAGAAGCGCGGAGACGTCGCTGTAGCCACAGAGTGTCTTCCTCGACCGCCGAAGCAGATCAAAGTCTATCAGATGGAGGATGCGTGTCACCCCGTAGCCGCCGCATGCCGAGACAAGCAGGTCCACCGAGCCGTCCTCGAGGAGCTGGTTGAAACACGCCGCCCGCGCACTGTCGTCCCCGGCAAACTTCCGTGGTCCAGGCGTTTGCGGAAGCGCAAGAGCCACCTCGACGCCCCCCAGCGCCAGGGAGAGCGTCCTCCTGCCCTCCTCCACAAGTGCCGGGTCCGGGGCATTGGAGAGTGCGAAAATTGCCGCCTTTCGAGGTCTCATCAGGTGCATCCCAAAGCTATAACAAACCAGTAAACCGCAATTATCTTAATCCCATGATTTTCGCACCCGCGCCGTAGCGGGGCTTCCAGCATCCCCGGCGGGCGACCCCTTCGCCCCGCCTCCATGTACCATAACGACGCCGATGAAGTTTTTCTCCAGAACATCCCTGATTGCCTGCCTGGTCGCCGCAGTCATTCCTGCGTTCGCCGACTCCACCGCAAATCCCCTGGCCGACTTCGAAAACTTCTCCGAGACACGGGCGCTTGTCCGCAATGCCGAGGAGGCGCTCTCCCGGGAAAACTACAAGGCGGCGGCGAAAAACTACCGCAAGGCCGCGAAAATCCAGTCAAACGAGGGCAAACGCGCGGAATTCCTCTATCTGGAGGCACAAAACCTGCTACGCGCAGGAAAACCCCACGACGCCCTGGACGCATACAGGAACCTCCTGGACGAACACCTCTACAACATCCCGCTGGAGAATGTCCTGGATCAACTGCGAACCCTCGCAGAGGACTTTGAGAACGGACGCGGCACGTTCCTGGGCATAAGCGACCCGGAGGCCGCCATCAACATCTACACGATCATCATCCGCTACGAGGCCGGCATCCAGCAGTCCCTCGGAGACCGCCTGGCACTCGCCGCAAAATACGAGAAGGCAAAGAAGGTCGAGGAGGCAGTGGAGACATACCAGCAGATTATCAAGCTGGCACCAAATGACGCGGAGACACGCCTCCGGCTGGCAAGGCTGCTGGACAGGGAGTCCGCCAAGCGCGACAGCGACGGACACCTCGGAAAGGCCGCCATCAGGGAGGCGAACAGCTTCCTCCAACAGGCTCCAAAGGACGATGAAAGACGGGACGAGGCACGGAAAATCATCCAGGACGCACGGGAACGCGAGGCCGCAAGACTGCTCGAGCGGGCACTGTTCTACCTCAATAAGCACCACTACCGCCCGCAAACCGCAAGACGGTATCTCCTGGACCTGAACAGGGACTACCACGACACAAAGGCGGGAGCCGCCGCAAAGAGCGTCCTGGACGAACAATTCCCCGAAAACGCCGACTAGACGACCACGGATATGAACAGACACGCCATCGCATTGCTTACGGCTGCACTCCTCCTGGGTGTATCATGCGCACACTACCGGTTCGGAAGCGCACTGCCAAAGGACATGCGCGACATCTCAGTCTCGGAAATCAACAACACGACCGCAGAACCATCCATGGGAATGCTTCTGCAAGACGCCCTGGCAGAACACATCATGAATACGCCCGGCGTCAAACTCGCAAGCCGACAGGACGCCACCCTGGATGTCAGCGTTAAAATCGTCATGATAGACCAAGGCCGCCTCGCCAGCGCGCGCACGCGGGACTCGAAGGCTCGCCACAGCGACAGCGACTCCTACCAGACCGTCCTCTACAGGCTGACAATGACCTGCGAATACACCGCCCGGCCGACACGAGGAGACACGCCGCCAAGAATGGGACGCGTCGAGGCAACCGCGGATGTGCCGTTGATGCACGACATGGCACTGGCACAATCCGCCGCATACAAGGAGCTGGCACGGGACGCGGCACAGAAGATCGCACATGCTGTCTGCATGGAGTAGCCACGTGGAAGGAACACAACTCCGAATCGGACAGGGATTCGACCTCCATCCACTAGGGGAGGGCAGGCCGTTCCCGCTGGGAGGAGTCATAATCCCCACAGGCGATGGGCGAGGCCCCCTGGGACACTCCGACGGAGACCCGCTCCTCCACGCAGTCATCGACGCAATCCTGGGCTCGGTCGCCATGGGAGACATCGGAGGATGGTTCCCGGACACGGACGACGCATGGAAGGACACGCCCAGCGCAAATCTGCTCAGGCTGGTCCTCGGGGATCCGCGCCTCCAGGGCTGGAAACTGATAAATCTCGACTGCACAATCTTCACGTCGACCCCAAGGCTTTCGCCATACATCCACGCCATAAGGGAAAGCCTGGCAAATCTGCTGGAGACGGATGCCGCGCGAATCTCCGTCAAGTCAAAGAGCGGCAACGGACTGGGGGATGCCGGGCAGGGCAGGGCGGTCGCGGCGCAGGCCATTGTCCTGGCAGATGTCAGCACACTCAATCATCCATAGACAAGCATAGCAACACACGCAGGAAAAGGAGCCCAGGCCACTATGAAAAAGTACACAAAGGAACACCAGTGGATCGAAATCGCGGACGGTGTCGCAAAGGTCGGAATCACACACTTCGCCGCCGATGAACTCGGCGAAATCACCTTCGTCGAACTGCCACAGGTCGGAACACTCATCCACGGAGGGGAACCGCTCTGCGTCATCGAATCCGTCAAGGCAGCCTCCGATGTGTTCATGCCCGTGACCGGAACCGTCGAAAGCGTCAACGAGGAACTGGACAAACACCCCGAAATGGTCAACGACGACCCGGAAGGAAATGGGTGGATCTGCACCGTCAAAGACCCCGACGAAGCCGCCATCAACACACTCCTCAGCGAGGAGGAATACAAGGCATTCGTCGGATAGGGTGCGCCGATAGAGGACGAAACGCTGTAGCCACGAAAAATACGGAAAACGCCGTAGCGATGCCTCCTCCATGGGAAGGAGGCATCCTTCTCCACTAGCGGTTCATACTATCAATTCGTGTCCATTCGTGGTTCCCTCCCACCTATTCGTGTCCATTCGTGTCCATTCGTGGTTCTGTTTTTTCCTTTCGTGTTTTTCGTGTTTTTCGTGGTTCCATTCGTGCCCATTCGTGTCCATTCGTGGTTCTGAATTTTCCTTTCGTGTTTTTCGTGTTTTTCGTGGTTCCTCCCACCTATTCGTGTCCATTCGTGTCCATTCGTGGTTCTGATTTTCCCTTTCGCGCCATTCGTGTGTTTCGTGGTTCCACTCCTGTATTTCGTGGTTCCATTCGTATCCATTCGTGGCTCTGAATTATCCTTTTCGTGTATGAGGCACTGCCCATAAAGCCGCCTTTGCTTGCAATTCTTTCCTTACCGCCTTATATTAAGCGGCTTGCCATTCAAGAGGTTTTTACTTAGCGACACATATCACCATTTTTTAAGGAATTACGACCATGAAAATGACCTATCAGCCCCATAACAAGAGCCGCAAGCGCACCCATGGCTTCCGCAAGCGCATGTCCACTGCGGACGGGCGCAAGATTCTGGCTCACCGCAGGAAGGTTGGTCGCAAGCGTCTGACGGTCTAGTCATTCTGCGCTCCGCTGGGATTCGCGGTATCTTGAGTCCGTGGAGTTGTCTCTGGCGATGTCCGAATCCCATGATGAGCGGTGCAGGAAAGCCTTTGGCGGCGATGCTCGGCTTCGTTGCAAGGCGCACTTGGATCTTGTTCGTGACGGTGGCGTCAACCTGGCTGGCCGTCACTGTGTAATCGTAGTTTTGAGAACGTCGTCGGAGCAAGGCTGTCGGACGGCGTTTTTGATTTCCCGCAGGTTTGACCATTCCGCGGTTGTCCGCAACCGTGCGCGGCGTCTTTTCCGCGAATGCTGGCGTCTTCTTCTTCCGGAGTTGAAGCCATGCTGGGTCCTGATGATTCCCAGGAGATTCATCAAGGGTGCCAAGATGGGGGACGTGATGAAAGACCTGCGTCGGCTTTTGAGGAAATCTGGCGTCCTTGAGGCCTCGGGGAGCCATTTTGACGGCGATGTCGGATCCTGCTGACAGAGAGGGTTGTGGTGGCGTCTCCCCTGCGAGGGGGTCGTCATTGGCGGCTCGTTTCTGTGCGTTTCTCATACGTGGCTACCAGCGTTTTCTGAGTCCCCTGAAGCCGAAGTGCTGCCGTTTCACCCCGACCTGTTCGGCCTACGCCAGGGAGGCCTTCCTGGTTCATGGCTTCTGGCGCGGCGGCTACCTGACAATCCGCAGGCTCTTCAGGTGCCATCCCTTCTACCGCGGCGACCTGGTGGATCCCGTGCCTCCCCCAAGGGAGGACAAGAGCGGCCGCTGACGGCGTCCTGGAGCGTTTTCTGGCGTCTGTTTGACGCAATCACCCCACATCACACCCCCTTTCCATTGGAATGAAGAAATTTGATCCCGTAACCGTCATTGGCTCGCTATGCTGCATTGTGGCCATGGTGGTCATTCTCTTCCACAACTGGCGTAAGGCCGAGGCCGAGGCGAAGTATGCGCAGCAGCATCCCACTGGTTCGGCGGTCATCACGAGTGCGCCTGCCGACCCCTCCATCGCCGCCCCCAAGCCAGTCGTCGCCCCCCAGAGTGTCGGTGCGGCGGTTGCGGCGGAGCAGATTGTCCGCGAACCCGTCGTCATGGGCATTCCCGGAAAATTCAGCGTCACCATCGACGCCATGGGCGGTGGCATCCAGGCAGTCCAGTTGGACGAATACACCGTCCAGACCAGGAACGAATCCAAGAAGGACGCGCCTGTGGTCATGGGTGAGGAACGCATCCCCTTCATGTCCCTTTCCGCGGGGGGCCAGACCCTTCTTGAGAGTTCCGAGCCTGAAATCGACCCCACCACGCTCAGCACCCACCGCATTGACAACCAGGGGACGCTCCGCTATGACGAATCCTGGGAGATCCTTGACGGCGAGGGCACCGAGTATTCGGTCCTCTACACCCTGAAGGTCACCAACCTTGCCAGCCAGCCGATGCCCCTTCCGAGCCTTTCGCTCTCCTGTGGTGCCCTGCCGGACTTCCTTTCCACCGAGTCGAACACCTCCTTCTCGAAGTACCTTTCGGGCAGCGTCGCCTACGGGCGCGTCGACAAGGATGACGCAAAGAGCCTGGACATGAAGGCGATCACCAAGAAGATGACTCCCCAGAAGGCCGCCGAATACCAGGTCACCCCTGCGAACTGGGTGAGCGTCTCCTCCAAATATTTCATCTTTGCGCTCCGTTCCCCCACTGCCGGCCAGAACCAGACCGTCTTCCCGGGCTTTTCGGCGCGCCAGCCAAGCGAACTCCTGCCGCGGGAATTCTTCTCCGCAAGCGCCTATCTTCCCGGAGCCAGCATCAACCCCGGCGAGACCCAGACCTTCACCGTCATGGGCTACGCCGGTCCGAAGAGCTACCAGAAGCTCGAGCACCTCGGCCACGGCCTTCCCTCCATCCTGAACATGGACCTCTTCTTCTTCTGGCACTTCGACTGGATGGGCTGGATTTGCAAGATGCTTCTGAAGGGGCTCAACTTCATCGCAGGGTGCTTCCCACCCTCCTTCGCATACGGCCTGGCAATCATCCTCATCACCCTCTTCGTCAAGCTGGTCTTCATGCCCCTCTCCTGGCATAGCACCCGAAGCATGAAGAAGATGAGCGCCCTCCAGCCCCAGATCAAGGTCATCCGCGAGAAATACAAGGACGACGCGCAGAGGATGTACTACGAGCAGCAGAAGCTTTTCAAGGAGAACAACGTCAGCCAGACAGGCGGATGCCTCCCCATGCTCGTGCAAATCCCCGTCTTCTTCGCGATGTTCAATACCTTCCGGGGAGCCATTGAAATCCGCAACGCGGGATTCCTGTGGGTGGCGGACCTCTCCATGCCAGACCCGATCTTCGGGCTGCCAATCCACCCGCTGGCAATCATGACCGGGCTCACGATGTTCCTCCAGCAGCGGCTTCAGCCAATGCCCGACCCAAACCAGGCGCGCATGATGAACATCATGTCGCTGGTCTTCGTGGTCTTCTTCTACAACATGCCCGCGGGGCTCACCCTCTACATGACTGTCAACCAGCTCACATCAATCGCACAGATGCTCTGCTTCAAGTGGCTGGAAAAACGCGCGGCAAAGAACGCCCCCGCAGCCGCCGCAAAGCACGCGTAGCCACTGGACCGAATACACGCAGGACGAGAAGAGAACAGGAGGCATAGAAGATGAACAACCAGGAAATGCAGCAGCTCGCCGAAGAAGCACTCGGAAAAATCGCCGAGTCACTGGGATTCCAGGTCAAGACTACGGTCGTAGCACCTGAAGACCCCGAAAAGAATACCTTCAAGCTCATTGTCGAGGCCGAAAAGCCACAGCACATCATCGGAAAAAAGGGACAGACCCTCGAGGCGCTGGAGACGATCCTGAACAGAATCCTGAAGAAAAACCAGGAGGAGGCACCATGGGTCGCACTCGAAATCGACGGATACTCCACCGGAAGGACCGGAAATGCGCCGGAACACAAGGGAGAACACGGACGCAGGCACATCCTCGACGACGAAACCGTCGAACAGCTCACGAATATGGCCCTCGATTGCGCAAAGGAGGTAAAGCACTGGAAGACCAGCAAGAAACTTGGACCATACCTCCCCGCGGAAAGACGGGTCATACACACCGCACTCAAGGAAAATGAGTTCGTAACCACGAATTCAATCCCAGCCCCTGAGGCAGGAGACAGGATGAAATACGTGGAAATTCTTCTTAAGTAACTCTGTTGCAATAAGTTAGACAAAAACGCCCCGCAAATGCACGACGCCGCGGGGCTATTTCTTTTCCCACCGCCGTTTATATTCTGGCAAAGAACCGCCTTTAGACACTTTTCCCTTCGTCCCCAC